>Ga0207706_10002587_pt1 | contig 17628 bp, 12 predicted proteins | sample KBSC53metaG_FD_184318 | JGI IMG/M metagenome (GOLD analysis project Ga0207706, IMG submission 184318) | Corn rhizosphere microbial communities from Kellogg Biological Station, Michigan, USA - KBS C5-3 metaG (SPAdes) (version 2) | ecosystem: Host-associated > Plants > Roots > Rhizosphere > Soil ... | reverse complement strand
GCACGAGCTCCGCGTTCCAATCGACCCGGTCCAGGGTGCTCGACACGACGTACTTCTTTGCCGCGTCGATCGTCCGGGCGAAGGGTTCCATCCAATCAGGCCTCGCGCCCGCCCGCGCCGACGGCCGGAACGCTGCCTCCATCATTTCGTAAGTCACCCGGCCAAAGAGGAGGGCATCGGCCTGGTCGAGGTTCTCGATGGCGTGACGATGCAAGTCTTCGTCCGCGGGTATGGCACGATGATCGCAGCACCCGTCCAATGTGACGTTGATGGAATACCGAAGGGGTCGCATCACGCAAGGGTACCGCCGATAGGATAACTGTTGCAAAATCGCCATTTCACTCATTGACCGGGTCGGAAAACGGCGCAAACTGGTGAGAACGCTGGACGGTTTGTACCAGCGGTTGGAAAATCCGAGGATCTTCTCGTCGAGATTGCGCTCCGGCGGCGCTGCGACCGGCGGGGACGGCAGAGGCAGCGCGGAATAAGAGACTTGGTATAGCCTTGATGACATGCCCGGCAACGAGTGCCGGCCACTTCAACCGAGTTGACCTCTTATGCGCAAGATCATTTGGATGTCATTCGTTTCCCTCCTTTTACACGCGCCCTTCGCTGGGCCCCAGGCCACCAAAACGCCGGTCAGCCCGCGCGGACCGAGTGTCGCCGCCGGCAGCCAGGGCGTGGTTGTTTCCGGCAGGCCTGCCGCCACTGCGGCCGGCATCACGATTCTGGAACACGGCGGAAACGCCGCCGACGCAGGCGCCGCCACTCTGCTGGCACTGTCCGTAACCTATGTAGGCGCATTCTGCGTAGGAGGAGAGGTCCCCATTCTGGTTTACAGCGCCGACCAGAAAAACGTGAAGCTGCTGGAGGGGCAAGGAGAAGCCCCTCGCGATCCCAAAGCGATCGCATGGTACATGGAGCACGGGATCCCGGACGGTGACGTGAAAGCGGCCGCCGTGCCTGGCACCATCGATGCGATCATCACCCTATTGAAACTTTACGGAACCAAAAGTTTCGAGGAGGTCGTGCAGCCGACGTTGGCCATTCTGGACGCTGGCGGCCCCAGTTGGTATATCGACACCGGCAGCGAGAAGAGAATCGAAACCGGTGTGAACTGGCAGGCGGACATGGCCGTGACCTTTCGCAAATTGGTCGAGTCCGAAAAGGCCGCGAAAGGTACGCGGCAGCAGAAACTGCAAGCTGTCTCTGACCGTTTCTACCGCGGCGACATCGCCGACGCCCTGGAAGCCTGGTATATCGAAAAGGGAGGTTTTCTTCGCAAGGCAGATTTGGCTGCGCACAAAACTCCCGTGGTGGATCCGCTCAAAACCACGTACCGTGGCTACACGGTATATAAGGCCGGTCCGTTGACGCAGGGTCCTTATCTCTCACAGACGCTGCGCCTGCTGGAAGGCTTCGACCTGAAGAAGATGGGCTTCAATTCGGCGGACTACATCCACACGGTGATTGAAGCGGAGAAGCTGGCGCTGGCGGATCGCGACGAGTATTACGGCGATCCGAACTTTGTGAAGGTGCCGATGCAGCAGTTGCTTTCCGATCAGTACACCGAGATGCGGCGCAAGCTGATCGACCCAAAAGAGGCATCTCTCGAGCTCCGGCCGGGCGACCCCTACCATATGAAACCGACCAAGTCGCCCACCATCACCGGACCCTGGCATGGCGGAACCACCGTCATGTGCGTGACGGACAAGTTTGGGAACGTCATCGCGGCCACTCCCAGCGGCCTGTCAAGCACAGCGGGCGTGGCCGGACGCACGGGCATTATTCACGGAAGCCGCCTCACCAGCCTGAATACATTTGCGGGAACTCCGAACGTTATCCAGCCCGGCAAGCGGCCGCGAATTACGCTGAGCCCCACTCTGCTTTTCCATGACAACCAACCCGTGATGGCGATTTCGGTAGCGGGCGGCGACCAGCAGGATCAGGCAGCTATCCAGGTCATCCTCAACTATGTGGAATTCGGAATGGGTCCCGAGGAGGCGTTTAAGGCGCCGCGCTTCTCCACCACGCACTTCATCGGCTCCTTCGGTCAGGACCGTGCCAGCCTGGGCAGCCTCTCTGTGCCCAACACCCTCCCCGAAGCAGTGCAGGCCGACTTGAAGGCTCGCGGCCACGTGGTTACCGCCAGCCGCGAGGGAGTGGGCGGGGTGGCGCTCATCGGGATTGACCCCAGGACCAAGCAGGCCACTGCCGTTGGTCCGGCCGCGGGCAAGATCAATTAGAACGTGGGGAGCGAGATGACGCAGGCATCGCCCACACATTCGCAAAGTACGCGTATGTGTGGCGCACCCGGCCTTCATGAAATGCGATGTCAGTAGATGCTGCCACCTGGCAGTGTTGAACTGAGGACGCCGGCGTTGGCGGACACGGTATAAGGCATGCCCCCGGTTCCACTCCATGTTGCCAGGTCGAACGATCCGCCGGCGGTGATTCTATAGACGGCGATGTTGGTGTAGGCCAGTGGTGTTTTCGGCGCGCATACCTGTGGAGCGCCCGGAGCCTGCATGAAGTAGGCGGTGCTCGATCCAACAAGGGTGCCGTGTCCCGTCGCGTCGATCAGCAACGCGGTTTGTTCGTCGATGGCGATGTCACGGGGAGCATTCGACCAGCCTTGGGTGTAGATACGGCACATGAAGGCAAGATCTCGTCCCATGCGGTCGCGGGCACGGTGCTGATGGGTGGGGGTACCGACGTGGATGCATTCAAAATGCCGAGGCGCTATGACTAACTCCAGGGTGTCGAACCAAAACAGTATGGCGTTAAATCCCCGTTACCCTCGTCAACTGGCTGGTTAAGGGAGTGCGCCCCGCTTGACATTGCCATCGCCTACGCGCAGAATCCCTGCGAAACAAGGAGGCACTATGCGAATCAAGCTTCTCGTGATCCTCGGGCTGGTTTTGGCTCTGGCACCCGTGGCCAGCAGCCAGACCAAGACCAGCGGCACGCTGTCTTGCGGTAAACCCGACCCAGCCTACTCCATAGAAGTCGGCGACCGTCCCGGCCATACCGTTGCCATCAGCAAATTCGCCTGCACCTGGACTACGCCGATGGAGATTGCGGACGTGCAGACCAAAGACGGCTATGACGTCACCTACGGCGACGCCAGCGGCGCCAAGGTGCGCGGTTCCGGCTATCACGTTTCTAATATGTCCAACGGGGACAAGATCTATGTTCGCTTCCAGGGGAACGACACTATGATGGATGGCAAGCCCAGCACCACCGAGGGCACATGGAGTTATACCGGCGGCACCGGCAAATTGAAGGGCATCAGGGGCAAGGGGACTTACAAGGGCAAAACAGATTCTTCCGGCAACATGGTCGCCGAGATTGAAGGCGACTACGAGCTGCCGGCAGTCCGGAAGTAAAACCCAATCCACGCCGGCGTTTCGCTCGACGTCGCACCGGAATTTCTGATTGCGCTTCATGAAGCACCCTCCATCGAAACTGGGAACGGAACGATCGTGGGTGCCCGTCCTCGTCGTTCCGTACTTGGAACGACAGGGCGGAGACTTAAGCCTCCCGCTCCCACCCTGTTTCTCCAAAAAACGGAGAGACGAGGGGGGGCACCCCGTTTTTGTAACTTCAAAGTGCAACCAGCCGAAGGCGGGCGCTCGCACTGTTCCCGACAGAATTCGAATCGAGTTCTGCTAAGCTGTGGCGAAGCCGGTGTCACAGGCCGAGGAGAGAACTGTGCAAGTCGTGGCCGGAGTCGATCTGGGTGGGACCGCCATCAATTACACGTTGCTGAATCAGCAGGAGAAATTTCTCATCGAGGGGCTGTTCGAGCATCCTGCCCTGGCCAGGCAGGGACCTGACATCTGCCTGCAGCAGATCGCAGACGGTCTGAAACTGGCCGCAGCGAGGGCGGGCGTGACGCTTGACGACGTGGTCGCCGTCGGCCTCGATACTCCCGGTCCGGCCAGCGCCGCGGGGCAGCTCAGTGCGCGCGGTTCCACCAACTTTGTCCATCCCCGCTGGGCCGGGTTCGATATTCGTGAGGGCCTGGCGCGCCAGCTCGGTAAACCAGTGTCCTATTTGAACGACGCCAACGCGGCGGCGCTCTGGGGACACTACGCCATCTTCGGCCCCAACAGCCGCGAGACTTCAATTTCAAGCATCATCGGCACCGGCAACGGCGGCGGCGTCATTCTCGATGGCAATGTGGTGAAGGGCAAGAACGGATTCGGCGGAGAGCTGGGCCACGTGCTGATTCCGTATCAGAGCATCGCCGGAACCAGCGGCCTCAATCCGGAATGCAACTGCGGGCGCACCGGCGACCTGGAATCGCTGTGCTCGCTCACTGCCATCGAAAAGAATATCCTGCCCTATTTTCTGCCGCGCTATCCCGGTCATGAACTGGCCAGGATGGACTTCCACCAGGCGGCCAAACTGGTGCGCGGCCTGGCGGAGAAGGGTGATGCTCTGAGCAGGGAAGTTTTCCGCGTGCAGGCGCAGGCGCTGGGTCTGTTCTTCGATGAGATGGTGAACACGTTCGATCCCGACGCATTCATCGTCGGCGGAGGCGCGCTCGAAACCGGCAAGCAGTTTCAGGATTGGTTTATCGAGCAGATCCGCGCCGCCATGCCGGCCCAGCGCGAGGAGCAGGCCGGCATTCCCATCCATGTAATGCCCAATGGCGATACCGCCGGCGCCCGAGGCGCCGCTATCGAGGCGCTGAAACTTGCCCGTGAAGGCGGTCTGGCATAGCCCGCCTTCTGCCAGGAGAGCGGGTTGCTCCTCCCCGATCGCTGACTTTCTATGTCACTGACGCAGGCCCTTCAAGGCTGGGGCAAAGTGGCGTGTGTATGCCTCAACTGGCCATTCTGGCGTCGGTCAATTCCTGACACTGCGGGCAGCGGCATACATACGCTGCATCGTCGGGATACGCGGTATGGCCGCACTTTCCGCAGATGTACCTGCCATCCACATGAGCGACCATGGCGAAAGACTCAGCGCCTGACACACAATAGGGACATCGGACGGTGTCTCTCATTTTTGTGAACCTCCGGGTCAGGGTTTGAGGACCGCTCAATTGGCGATCTGGCCGACTCTCCACTCCCTGGGGTTGGCCCGTGTTCATGCCACCTTTGGCTTTTTCGGTTCCGCGCCGTGGCGAGCCGCTTCTGGTTCATGGCGTTTGAGCAGCTGCTCTATACGCTGGATGGTGCGTTGCAGCTGGTGGATCAGGTCTTCGTCGGAAACGGTGAGCAAATCGGCAAGCATCCGGCGGATCTGCGCCCGGATCTCCGCATATTTTTCGCTCCGGGTCTGCATTTCAAGAAGGTATTTGCGATATACCACATAACCGATGGCCACGCTCACTCCCATGAACAGGGCCCGAAACCCCTGCAGCAGCCAATGCGGAGCGCTCTGGAGATGGGTCACCAGGAAATCCACATCCATGCTGACGAACCATGCGCACCCACCCCAAAGCGCGGCTGCGGCCAGGACCTTCTGCTTTCCCTTCACGGATGTTTCCCTTCTTTAATGCAAGCAGCAATCTAGCCCGTAGAGGACTGTGGATAAGCTGTGAATTGCTTCGATTTTTTGTTCAAGGAAGGAAACTTCTTAACCCTCCGATCCAAGGCGAGACGGAGCTGATCAGGAGCTCCATCCCGCCGGCAGGATAACGAACCGCGCCCATGGAAGATCGGCGCTTCCGGGCACCGCGCCGCGGAAGAGGAAGCGGTGAGCCTCAGCCCGGGTAGCGCCGCTGGGCCGAAAGACGGCTGACCCGGCTATCAATGCCTATCGTCATATTGAATGCCGGCCTCGACCTCTGCGATGGCCTGGCCGATAATCCGCACCGCATTGGCCCGGTGGCCGCCTTTGTCGCGCGTAGCCAATTGCAGGTTCCTCTGGGCTTCACGCAGGTTCTGCAGGGCGGCAGTCATCTCGGGTTGCGGTTCACGCCCGCGGCCTTCCCATCCGCCATTCCAGCCGCCCTGGCCCCAGTCGCCGCGGCCCCAGCCGCGGAACTGGGAGCCGTCCACTGTGCTGCCTTCGCGAAACTCGAACATGCGATCCTGCCCGTTCGGCCCGCGCGCATAGATGCGGAGGGTCTTGTCCTGTCCTTTGTCGGGATCCACGCCAAAGGTGCTGTTGCCCATGCGGAAGGTTCGGTCCTGGCGAGCCAGCTCTTTCAAACGGTTGGTCACGTCCACGTGGTGCCGGGCAGTGCCATATTGCGCGCTCAGGATGACGTACTGGCCGGAGTCGCGGTCGTCACCGCCGCCATAGCCACCTCCGCCATAACCACCGCCTTCCCAGTTACCACTCCAGCCGCCCTGGCCCCAGTCGCCCCGACCCCAGCTGCGGAACTGTGAGCCGTCCACCGTACTGCCTTCGCGATACTCGAACATGCGTTCCTGCCCGTTCGGCCCGCGGGCGTAAATGCGGAGCGTCTTGTCCCGCCCCTTGTCAGGATCCACGCCAAAAGTGCTGTTGCCCATGCGGAAGGTGCGGTCCTGGCGGGCCAACTCCTTCAAACGATTGGTGACGTCCACGTGGTGCTGGGCAGTGCCGTATTGCGCACTGAGGATGACGTACTGGCCGGAGTCGCCGGAATTGTATTGGGCTACTGAACTTCCTGGCAGCAATACAACTGCAGCTAATAGTGCGATAACGAGCCTGATTTGAAACATGAGAAACCTCCTGAATGAATTTGCACAGGGCGCGAGCGCATTCTCTGGACACCCCGCCGCATTGTCAAGGACGAAAGTGCTTCCGGACCGGGAAAACAAAAGTGGGACTGCAGTTTTAGGAATTTGTCCGCCAGCGGTTGTGACACTCGAGGACTGGAATCGTGAACGCCTCATCTTCAATCAGCGCACCACGCCCTCCAATGGCGAACTCGCGGTCGCGTAGAGCTTTCGCGGCATCCGTCCCGCCAGGTAAGCCTGGCGCCCGGCCAGCACAGCATGCTTCATAGCCTCGGCCATCAGCACCGGGTCCTGGGCATTCGCGATTCCCGTATTCATCAGCACCGCGTCGGCTCCCAGTTCCATTGCCAGAGCGGCATCGGAAGCGGTGCCGACCCCTGCATCCAGGACCAGGGGCACGCCCGTAATCATTTCCCGCAGGATGCGAATGTTGGCGGCATTCTGAATCCCCAGCCCGCTGCCAATAGGTGCCCCGAGCGGCATGACAGTGGCGGCTCCGGCATCGAGCAAGCGCTTCGCAAACACAATGTCATCAGAAGTATAGGGAAGAACTGTAAAACCTTCCTTTACTAATACCCGGGTCGCTTCCAGGGTGGCCTGCACATCGGGATAGAGTGTTGCCTGGTCGCCAATCACTTCCAGCTTGACCCAATCGGAGAGCCCGACTTCGCGCCCCAGCCGCGCCGCCCGGATGGCCTCATCGGCGGTGTAACATCCGGCGGTATTGGGCAGCAGAAAATATTTCTTGGGATCGAGATAGTCGAGCAGCGATTCCTTGCTGCGGTCCAGATTCACCCGCCGTACCGCGACCGTGACCATGTCCGCGCCGCTGGCTTCAAGCGCCCGCGCCGTCTCCTGAAACGACTTGTATTTCCCCGTGCCCACAATGAGCCGGGATCGAAACTCGCGACCGGCGATGATCAATGGATCAGCCATGAATCTTATTGTAATGAAAATCAGGCCGTGTGGCATGTGGCGCGGGCGCCGTCGCCCGCGACTCCAGATACAGCGCCCACGTGGGGACAGCCGCCCCCGGCTGTCCAGTCGAGCGCAGCTCGACCGGGTTTGGAGGACCAGCCCGACGGCCGAAGTCCGAACTCCGAACTCCGGGCGCCCGTTACTTCTGGGCGCCGTTGGTTGACGGAATCTGGAAACCTGGCGGAGCCTTGCTCCGCTGGGCAGATGAGGACATCTGTCCCTACGCGGTTCGTGGTCTGACAGCCAGCTGTCCCCATCCATGCTTGCTTCTATGCCGGGGTTTTCGTAAGAAGCGCGGCCGCGCTCTTATCCAGATACACGGTAGTGTTGGCGTGAGTGCGCAGAATCGAAGCGGGCGCAAGCGGGCTGATCTCCCCTTCAAGGCAATGGGCCACGGCCCGCGCCTTTCGTGCGTCCGAAACGGCGCAGACAATTTCTCGCGCCTGCAGAATCTGGCGAACGCTCATCGAGATGGCTTGCCGTGGCACCTCGGAGAGATTTGCAAACCATCCTTCGCCCAGCTGCTGCTTTCTACAGGCTTCGTCGAGCGTAACCACGATGTACGGCTCCTCGGTTTCAAAGTCCGCCGGAGGATCATTGAAGGCCAAATGCCCGTTCTCTCCGATCCCCACAAGAGCAACGTCGATCGGCGCTCTTCGCAGCGCGCTTCCAACGCTGCGGATCACTTCAGCCGGATCCAGTTCGCCATCGAGCAGATGGGATTGCGTAATCCCAACTTTATTGATCAACCGGGTCAGCAGATAGTTTCTGAAACTGGCGGGATGATTCGCGGGCAATCCAATATATTCATCGAGATGAAACAGTTCGACTCGCTTCCAGGCAATGCCCGGCAAGCTGGTAAGCGAGTCCAACAATTCGAATTGGGAGGCGCCGGTCGCGGCGATAATCCGGGCCTGGCCCTTCTCCTGGATCGCCCGCCGAATGGCTTCGGCAGCCTGCTCAGCGGCGGCCCGGCCAAGCGAAAACTTGTCGTCATATATCTTGATATTCATCAGGGTCGTGCAGGGCATTTAGAGGACTGTGTCGCACATGCTGCCACTCCATGCGCTCTAATAGTCCCATCCTCGTGCCTAAATTCCAAGCGCTTGCGCTGAATGTGTTGGCGGCGAACTGGACAGCGTCGCGACGCATTCGGGCATGATTACCCAGTTGCGCCCGTAACCAGGTTACTCCCCCAAAGCCCATCTTTCGACGCCAGGCTGCCTCTGCACCGCGCCCCGACGTGTGCAAGGTTTTTCCTCACAGTTGCAACTTTCGGGTGCGATCTTTTGGCCAACCCAGCGGAATGAAACCAGTTCCACCGCCAGTACTTTGGCACTAGAACTGCGCCACTATTCCTGTAGGTCGATCGGTTCCAGCCGCGACCGAAGGAGTAACCAACATGACCGATCAAGCCTGGCGCAACGCGAATCTGGTTCGTCTTCGGAAAGCCGTTCTATGTGCCAATTGCGAGGTCATCAGCGAGGGCTTGAACGGCCACTGTGCGGGCTGCGGAAGTCAGTCCCTGCTCGGCCTGAGCAGCGTACTGGGTGGGACGATTGATCCGGACCTTCCGTTCAGCGTCGCCCATTCCACGCACGCCAGCGAGGATGTGCGCGTTTGCTCTCTGGCTGCAGTGGCGTAGTAATCAAACGCCCTAATCTAAGTAATGGTGTGAGGCTGGCCCACTCTTTCACCTGGCCTTATAGCTGAGGCTGCCCCACCGTTGCGTTTTTCGCAAGGGTGGGTGCGGCCATTCGTCAGAGCACGCTCAAACCCTTGGCCGCAAAGGACGCGAAGGAAGAGCTCAAAGTTTGCGAAGTAAGCCCGCTGCGCCCATGGTTCCTTGGGAACTTCGTCGTGCTATCTCAAAGTAGCCGCCCCCTCCTCGCGTTGACTTGCCCCCGCCGTCCGCCTAAGATGAGTCGCCGGAGCCGCGCAACCTCGGCCCTACGATCACCCACGAACGATTCGCCCATAAATGATCGGACAAACCATCTCGCATTACCGCATTGTTGAAAAGCTGGGCGGTGGCGGCATGGGTGTGGTTTACAAGGCCGAAGACACCCGGCTCGATCGCTTCGTCGCTCTCAAATTCCTTCCGGAAGACGTGGCCCAGGACCGCCAGGCGCTGGAGCGCTTTCGCCGCGAGGCCAAGGCGGCTTCCGCCCTCAACCATCCCAACATCTGTACCATTTACGACATTGGCGAAGAGAATGGCCAGGCCTTCATCGCCATGGAGTATCTGGACGGCCTGACGTTGAAGCATCGCATCGCCGGCCGCCCGCTCGAAATGGATATCCTGCTCGGCCTGGCCATCGAAATCGCGGACGCGCTCGACGCCGCGCACAGCGAAGGCATTGTCCATCGCGACATCAAGCCCGCCAACATTTTCGTCACCAAGCGCGGACACGCCAAGATTCTCGACTTCGGTCTGGCGAAAGTTACCACGCGCGCAACCGATGCTTTGGCGCCCGCCGGCCAGACCGAAGTCACCACCGGCGTCAGCCTGGAGTATCTGACCAGCCCCGGCACGGCCATCGGCACAGTGGCGTACATGTCGCCGGAGCAGGCGAAGGGCAGGGAACTCGATGCCCGCAGCGATTTGTTCTCGTTCGGGGCTGTGCTGTATGAGATGGGAACCGGCATCGTACCCTTCCGCGGCGATACTTCCGCCGTCATCTTTGACGCCATCCTGAACCGCGAGCCCACTCCGCCCGTGCGGGTCAACGCCGATCTCTCCCCGAAGCTCGAAGAAATCATCAACAAGGCTCTGGAGAAAGACCGCGATCTGCGCTACCAGAGCGCGGCCGAAATCGGCGCCGATCTGAAGCGCCTCAAACGCGACTCCACTTCAGGACGGGTTCGCGCCGCCCATGATTCAACCCCGAGCGTGGCCGCGCCGGAACCAGCCAGTGCTTCATCCTCGAGATCGGCGCCTCTAGCTGTCCCGGTTGCGCCCGCGAAAAAGGGTTTGCCCAGGCTGGCCATCGCTGCGGCCGCTGCGCTCATTCTCGCAGCAGCCGGGTTCGGCGGCTATAAATTGCTCACCCGTCCGCGCGGCTTCAACCTGCAAAATATGCAGATCACGAAGCTGACGGAAAACGGCAAAGCCAGCCAGGTGGCAATCTCGCCCGACGGACGCTACATCGTGTACGCCATGCGCGACGGCGAGAAGCAGAGTCTGTGGGTGCGCAACGTTGTCACCAAGAGCGACGTTCAGGTGCTGGCCCCCGATGTTGTCGAGATCCCGGGATTGAGTTTTTCTCCCGACGGCAACTACATCTATTTCGTGCGTTCGGACAAGAGCACGGAGAACTTCCGCTATCTCTATCAAATGCCAGTGCTCGGAGGCTCGCCGCGACAGCTGGTAAAGGATATCGATTCCTCCATCGACTTCTCCCCCGACGGCAGCCACTTCGTTTTCGAGCGCGGAGTTCCCGACCGCAGCGTGATTGAAGTCTGGACCGCGCAGGCGGACGGCACCGGGGCACGGCTGGTGGCGACGCTTCCGGCTTATGCGGGATTCATTTTCGGCGCCACCTGGTCGCCGGACGGCAGCACTCTCGCAGCGCCGACGCTGGGTGCAGGCAGCGACGCCAGTTGGCAATTGAACACCATCAATGTCGCGGACAGCCGCGTGCGCACATTGTTCAATGGCGGCGGAAGAGGCGTCGGGCGCGCCGTCTGGATGCCCGACGGCAACTCCCTCATAGCCGCGGTCGGAGAGACCACACTCGGCCGGGGCCAACTGCAAAGCATTGACTATCCCAAAGGCGAGCTGCATCGCTTCACCAACGATCTATCGGACTACACCGCAGCACTGGACGTCACCCACGATGGCAAGACCCTGGCTGCCATTCAGCGTACTCGCGTGTTCAACATCTGGACTGCGCCGGCAGCGGATTCATCTCAAGCCCGCCAGCTGACCTCGGGCGAGCGGCCTTACAGTCTGATTGCGCCCGGCCCCTCCGGCAAAGTTCTTGCAACCAGTGCAAATGGTGATGTCTGGCTCATGAATGCGGATGGCAGCCAAGCCGCGGTTCTGATTCCGGACGCCCACAACACGGCTTCCGTCTCGTCCTGTGGCGACCGCTACGTGCTTTACGACAGTTACCATGATGGCAAGTTAGAGATTTGGCGGGCTGATGCCGATGGTTCAAATAGCAAAAAGATAATCGATGCGGAAGCTCTGGCCGGGAACGCCCAGTGTTCGCCCGACGGCAAGTGGATCTTCTACAGCGGCAAAGACACGATCTTTCGCATGCCGGCCGAGGGCGGCGAAGCGGTCGCGCTGGTGAAAGTTCCCGAGGGCGGCAATTCGCTTCAAGTCTCACCGGACGGGACCCAGTTAGCCTTTGGCTACCAGGAAGGCCGCCCCGTCCCCATCCCGAAAATTGCCATGGTTGCCACCGCGGGAGGCCCCATGCATTTCATAAGCCAGGTGCCTCTGGGAACACGCGGCCTGGCCTGGTCTCCTTCCGGCAAAGCTCTGCAGTACGGACTCACCAGAAACGGAGCCTCCAACCTCTGGGAACAACCCCTGTCCGGCGGGCCGCCTCGCCAAATTACGAACTTCGCCTCCGACCGGATCTTTAACTTCGCATGGTCGCGCGACGAAAAACAGCTACTCCTGATCAGAGGCGACGTAACCAGCGACGTAATCCTCATCAGCAACTTCCGCTGAAGGGTGTCCTGTCCTCGTCTCTCCGTCTTGTGGAGAGACAGGGCGGGGAAGTCAAACGCCTGGTTGAAAATTGCCACGTTCTGCTTCCTGGGTACAGCACAAAAAGAATTCATGTCTCAGTCGTTGGACATGAACGTGGACATGAAAATCCCCACCCTGTCTCTCCAAAAAACGGAGAGACGAGGGTGGGGCACCCTCATTCCGATACCGCGTGTAGTTCGATGTAGTCGAGTGGCGCGTGTTCTTCGCCATCCGGAACGCCCTCGATGCGAATCTCATCTCCCGGATGAAGCGTCAGCGCCGGAATTGTATGGCGGGTGGAAGAGTCGCCGCCCGGTTTGGTCGCCGGTAGATGATCGTTGGCAATCCACTCATCAACCTCTTTATCGCCCACCCAGACTCGAAACTTCGATGCCCCGTTGTTCTGATCAAAATACTGGACATCGATTTCATATTGCCCTGGAGCGCGGTCGAAGCGGAATGTAGCCGTGCATCCTGTCGCCTTCATACACTCAATCGCTCTGCCCGCGGAAGCGTTCTCCCAGGGCTCGACGTCAATCGGCACGAAGCCCTGAAGCTGCATGGCTTCCGCCTCAACACGATCAGGGTGATTTCCTACGCGGCCCTTGTCATCTGCAATCCCGGAAGTACGAAAGAACCAGTTGCAGATCGCGTCCCGCCAGACGATCGCGTGCCCAGCCTGATATTCCAGCCGCGCCAGCACCGCGGCATAGCGTTGGTCATCGATCGAGTGCTGTAAAGATTTCCATTGCCGCACGAAATCCGCTGCCTCCGCCGCTCCTTCATAGTGCGAGTCATAAATATGCTGGATCACGGTCTTGCCCGAATGCAGCACGTAGGTGTACGGAACGTGATGGAAAAATAAAAGTAGATCGTCGGGTGTAGTCTTCTCCGACTCGTACACGCGCTGAACGTCAACAGGGTATTGTCCGACGAAGCCGGTGCCCGTCGCCATGCTTCGATCCATGCCGATGCCATCATGGTCGGCGCGATGCCACTGCCCCCAGCCATTGCGCTCCGACGATTCGATTCCCGGTCCGTAGTGGCTGCCCAGAATGTCAGTCAGGGTTTGCGCCCCTAAAGGTCCGGTATAACTTTCATATGCGTGCCAGGATGCCATTTGCAACCTGGTGATGGTCTTCACCACCGCTGCGTCATTTCCAAAAGTCAGCCGGGTCCACTCCTCCGCGATCGTTTCTGCGCTGAGATTGGGGTCCCACGCGAGCCGTCCGAATCCGTAAAGATTGGCCATGGCCAGCGGATGCCCCAGCCAGTTCGCATCCATTCCCACATTCGCCACACCTACAAACGCACCGACTGGACGATGAAAGGTTTTCCCCGCAACCAAATCCTTGACCGGAGTCGCGCCGCCATTCACTCGCAGATCGAAATCCAGCATCTCTTTCCACATCGGCGGCAGGAAACACAGATGCCGCTGCTGCCCGGTGTACTCCTGTGTGATTTGGAGTTCGATGCCCTGGTTAGTCTTCTCCAGTCCGCCAAAAAGCGGCGATACCGGTTCACGAGCCTGAAAATCAATGGGACCATACTTGATCTGGATGATGACGTTGTCGTCGAATTTCCCGTCCAGCGGATGAAAGATGTCATAAGCAGCGCGGGCGCGATCGTTCTTCGGATTTCGCCAATCCAGATGATGGTCATAGACAAATGCGCGATAAAAAAGAACGCCGCCATGGGGCCGCAGCGCGCGCGCAATCACGTTGGCCGCGTCCGCCGGCGTCCGCCCGTACGATGATGGACCCGCGCGGCCCTCCGAATCCGCTTTGACCACGAATCCGCCGAAGTCCGGAATCTGCCGGTAAATCGTATCCACCTTCGCCTTCCACCACTCGACGACACGAGGGTCGAGGGGATCAAAAGTGTCCAGACCACCCGACGTCTTCGGGCTGCTCAGATCAACGGACACCGCCAGCCGCACTCCCCACGGACGAAAAACATCCGCAATGCGCGCCAGTTGTGGAATAAAAGAGTCGTCCAGAATCCGCCGATCGGCATTCACATTATTAATGGTGCACCCGTCGATGCCGACCGAAGCCAGCAGGCGCGCGTATTGCCCGGCGCGGGTCAAATCGCCGCGGACACTGCCATTTTCGAAAAAAATCGACGGACCCGCATACCCGCGTTCAATCGTGCCATTGAGGTTGTCCCATTCATCCGCCCAGCGAATCGAAACCAGGGGCTGACTTACCTGGTCGAGAGCGGCGACGTTCTCACCGCGCGCCATCTTGCTCAAAAATGCGAACACGCCATACAGAACACCCCGCTCCGTCGTCGAAGTAATAACGATGCAATCGAAGCCATGTACTCGTCGGCTCGCCACGAGAAAGCCATCGCCTGCGAGTGGCTTGGGGGATTCGAATCCCGGAACGATCCTCTGAATCGCGTTGATTGTCCCGAGAATGATGGCTTTCTCTTTGACGTTTTCGTCCAGGCGCAAGTTCCGCCCCACCATTCCGATGAAGCCGCGGACCATCTCGTCGCGTGCCGAGGTCAGCAAAGCCGAACCCTCCGGTACAACCACCGCGGCGGGAAGCGTCTGATATTTTGCGCGTGCCACAGTCTCGAGCGCCGCGTAACGCAACCACGCGTCCTGCCCGGTCTGGGCTTGCAGTGCAGGCGCTGCCCTGCCTGCTAACAGCATGGCTCCGAGAAATCCCACGTTCAGGAATCGATTCATGAGTCCAGTTGAAAATCCAGGGAGCCGGACGGATCGCCGAAGCGCGGAGGGCGCCCCCGTCCAAGCTCTGCCTGAGGGGGACTTTCGGGTGCGGAACAAACTATCCTCAGAGAGCGCCACGTCTCCGTCGCGACTTCGGCCGGATCGCAAACGCCGAGACCCGCGCCCGCCACTCGTCCGCGTCCGCCCGATCCTCTTCGTCCTGTGACCGGCTCACGAGCGGCATTTGTGAGAGTCTCTCGAGAATCTCCGGGCTCATGTCTCCCGAAGGATCGAAGTTCTTTGGTTCAACAGTTTCCACCCAGGCTACCAGGCGCTCCAGGGTCCAATTCTTCTTGACCATGACATGCCAGTCGAAGAGGTGCGTAATGATGTCCTTGATCCGCATTTCGCGCGCGATCCACAACCGCCAGCAATCGCAGGGGCGTGCTACCTTCTGCAGCACCCAGTTTCCCCAGACACCTTCGGTGCCAAGCGTCCGCCGGTCTCGTTCGTCAAATTGCCTCACGGTGTGAAAGGTGCAGCCGTTGGCGATGGCCGCCATGCCCAGCGCGCAGCCGGACTGCGTCTCCGCGAAATGCTGCCCGCCTGCCCTGGGCGCCAAGACCGTACTGCCCAATAAAATTGCCTCACTGAGTTTCATTGGTATCACCCCCACCGGCAGATTGTAGCGCCAGGAACCCCGGTCGAGACAGGATATAGCGAGACTCGCGAGGATGCCCGGTCCTCGGCTCTCTCCCTTTTGGAGAGACCCTTGGCTATGCAGGCCGAGCACAGCTCTGCAGGCCTCTGGTGTTTGTTCCTTGCACATCAAACTCTGCCGAGCATCGCTCGGCCTGGACGGGCGGAGGCACCAAAAAGCAAAAGCCCCGCTCGAAAGCAGGGCTCTGGCTGAGGTCTGAAGTCCGACGCCAGACGCCGGGGTGAGCCGACGACTGAAGACTGACGACCGACGACTGTTCTTAGTACATGCCTTCCATACCGCCGCCGCCGTGTCCGCCGCCGGCGGGAGCTCCCTTTTTCTCTTCCGGGATCTCCGCTACCAGGGCCTCGGTGGTCAGCATCAACGAAGCGATCGAGCCGGCGTTCTGCAGTGCGGTGCGCACCACTTTGGTCGGATCCAGCACGCCCGCCTTGACCAGATCTTCATAGTCGCCGGTCAGGGCGTTGTAGCCGAAGTTGTAGTCCTTCGAGTCATTGACCTTGCCCAGAACGATTGCGCCTTCTTCGCCGGCGTTCTCGGCGATCTGGCGCAGCGGCTCAACCAGCGAGCGCCGCACCACGTTGACGCCGATCTGCTCATCGCCTTCGAGCTTCAGCTTGTCGAGCGCGCCCACGCAACGGGCCAGGGCCACGCCGCCGCCGGGGACAATGCCTTCTTCCACGGCCGCACGGGTTGCGTGCATGGCATCTTCGACGCGAGCCTTCTTCTCTTTCATTTCGGTCTCGGTCGCAGCGCCTACCTTGATCACAGCCACGCCGCCAACCAGCTTCGCCAGCCGCTCCTGCAGCTTCTCGCGGTCGTAGTCGCTGGTGGTCTTGTCGATCTGGCTGCGGATTTCCTTCACCCGGCCTTCGATGTCCGAGTGCTTGCCTTTGCCTTCGACGATGGTGGTGTTGTCCTTGTCCACCGTGATCTTCTTGGCCTGGCCGAGGTCGCCAATCTGGACGTTCTCCAGCTTGATGCCCAGGTCTTCAGTGATGGCCTTGCCGCCGGTGAGGGTGGCAATGTCCTGCAACATGGCTTTGCGGCGATCGCCGAAGCCGGGAGCCTTAACGGCCGCGACCTGGAGAGTGCCACGCAGCTTGTTGACGACGAGGGTGGCGAGGGCTTCGCCTTCGACGTCCTCAGCCACGATCAGGAGCGGCTTGCCGCTCTTCGCGATCTGCTCCAGCAGGGGCAGCAGGTCTTTCATCGAGCTGATTTTCTTTTCGTTGATCAGGATGTACGCGTTCTCGAGCGAAACTTCCATACGCTCGGGATCGGTCACAAAGTAAGGAGAGAGGTACCCGCGGTCGAACTGCATGCCTTCAACCACGTCCAACTGGGTCTCGAGGGTCTTGGCTTCCTCGACGGTGATGACGCCATCCTTGCCGACCTTCTTCATGGCCTGGGCAATGATGTTGCCGATGGTCTCGTCATTGTTGGCGGAAATGGTGCCCACCTGGGCAATCATGTCGCCGGTAACGGGCTTGGAGAACTTGTCCAGTTCGCCCTTGATGCGGTTGCCTTCCTTATCGAGGCTGCCGCAAATTGCGGTGATGGCCTTCTCGATGCCGCGCTTCATGGCCATCGGGTTGGCGCCGGCTGCGACGGTCTTTACGCCTTCGCGGTAGATCGCCTGGGCCAGAACGGTGGCAGTGGTGGTGCCGTCGCCGGCAACATCCGAGGTCTTCGAAGCCACTTCGCGCACCATCTGTGCGCCCATGTTTTCGAGCGAGTCTTTAAGCTCGATTTCCTTGGCGACGGTGACGCCGTCCTTGGTGATGGTCGGTGAACCGAATTTCTTTTCAATGACCACGTTGCGGCCCTTGGGGCCGAGAGTGACTTTTACCGC
>Ga0207706_10002585_pt1 | contig 17635 bp, 12 predicted proteins | sample KBSC53metaG_FD_184318 | JGI IMG/M metagenome (GOLD analysis project Ga0207706, IMG submission 184318) | Corn rhizosphere microbial communities from Kellogg Biological Station, Michigan, USA - KBS C5-3 metaG (SPAdes) (version 2) | ecosystem: Host-associated > Plants > Roots > Rhizosphere > Soil ... | reverse complement strand
GTGATTGAAAAACGGCCGGACAAAACAAAAGATTCCAAAGATGAGCACATTGCCCAACTTGAACGACAGTTGAATGAGGCACGGGAATATATGAAAACAATGAGTGAGGAGTTCGAAGCTAATCGTGAAGAATTGCAAAGCGCTAATGAAGAAATATTGTCGTCGAATGAAGAATTGCAAAGCATTAATGAAGAACTTGAAACCAGCAAAGAGGAGTTGCAAAGCACCAATGAAGAATTGATCACCATTAACGAAGAATTGCAGCGGCGCAACAATGATCTTAAAGAGCTAAGTGATTTTTCCAAGGCGATCATTGAAACGATCAATGAACCGATACTGGTATTAACCGCAAATATGAGGATACAAATGGCTAACAAGGCTTTTTATGCCATGTTTAAAACAACCATCGATCGTACCGAAGCACATTATTTCTTTGAAATGGAGGGAGGTCAGTGGAACCTGCCTGAACTAAAAAAGAAGCTAGGCGAGATCGTTCAAAAAAATAAAAGCTTCGAGAATTGTGAGATCACGAAAGTGTTCGCGGGTGTAGGACAAAAAACTCTTCTTTTTAATGCCATGCGAATGGACCAACCGGACGCTAAGAAGAACAGGATACTCGTCGTGATCCAGGATATGACATCAAGAGCAAAACTGAAGAAACCTAGAACGAAAACTTCAAAATAAGGTCTACCTTTGATAACCGCAGGTTAAACAGCCCCTGCGTTGTCTTGCTACATGGTTTCTTATTAACTTCCCCCCGGAATTGACTGTTATTTTCACTTCGCTTTGCAGAAAACGAAGCAATTTTTTAAAAAGTATAATTGTCAATTGTATGCAGAACAGCTTTTACTTATACCAGGCAATGATACCGCAATTGCGTAAGTCATCAAATAACCTGATACAGTTCACTCCCTTTGGGTACATGTGGGTGCGACTCGACAGCAAAAAGCTGGTTGCTTCCCATTCAATTTATTCAATGTTGGAAAAGGAGCCCTTTTGCGAATTTTTTACGGTTGCGGGGTGGAGAAGTTTTGTTCATCCAAAGGACCTTTATAAATTAATACAGGCTGAAGAAGAACTATTGTATACCGGTCTTCCAATGGTGGCCGAATACCGTTTAATTACACAATCGGGACGCCACATTTTTGTCGATCATCACATGTACCTGTCCGGCTCGTCAACAGAGCAAAAGATCATGAGTATTATCCAGGATGTAACGGAACAGAAAACTGCTGCGATCATCGTGGAAGCAATGAATGAAAGTTTTTTTGAGCTGGATGAAAATTTTGTTTTCAGGAGGATCAATGAACATGCATTAAAATTCTGGCAGATGGAACGCCTGGAACTTGTCGGGAAAAACCTCACAACTGTTTTTCCGCAGATCGAAGGAACAGCTTTCCACCATATGCTGTCGGAAGCACGGGCAGAAAAACTAAACATTGCGCGGCAGGTGATAGATCCGGTCACGCATCATTGGCTGGAACTATCTGCTACTCCCTATGCCGACGGGCTCATCGTTATTTTTTATGATCTACAACACGAAAAAGAAACGGAGCAAGGGCTGCAAGAAAGCAATAGATCCCTGTTCGCCGCTAACAAGGAACTGAAATCGCTGAATGCCGAATTAAAGACCTTCGCCAACATTGCGGCCAGTAATTACAGTGAAACATTGCGACATCTTTATATTAACCTTGAGATGATAGTCACCAATGATGCACGCAACCTGTCAAATTCTGGCAGAGCAAACCTTAGAAGAGCGCAGGGCGCAATACAAAAGATGAAATTAACAACCGACGATCTTCTATCGTTTTCAAGATTACATGAGGTCGGTATTAAAGAAAATAATGTTGATCTCAAGGCTATCCTGGAAAAGATAATTGAAGACTTCAGGAAACAACCCGGTCATTCATTGATAGTGATCAATTGCGATCATTTACCGTTTGTAAATGGCTACCCATTGTTGTTATCGCTCTTATTTCATCATTTAGTGGATAATGCTATTAAGTTCAGAAAGAAAGACAACGATCATATTGTGAATGTTACCTGTAAAGAATCCATAAGTGGGAATGACATCGCTTACGAGGCGACGGACAAGAATCTCAAATACCACGTTATCTCAGTAGAGGACAACGGCATTGGCTTTCCTCAAACAGAATCACAAAAAATATTCGAAATGTTTTCTCGTCTTAATGAAAAGGGAAAGTATAGAGGTTCAGGCACCGGCCTGGCTCTTTGCAAAAAGATCATGGAAATGCATGGAGGTTTTATTACTGCTGAGGGTATACCGGATGAAGGGGCTTCTTTTCATTGCTTCTTTCCCTTCCAGCCAGCCGCGGTCAATAAAACTTAAAAAGCCTTCTTCACATCCACTTTTATTTCTCCCAATCTTTTTTCTACTTCAGGAGTCATGCTTTCCTGGTAGCGTCCACCCAAATAACTGGCTAAAAACTTTTCGGCGGCGGCCAGCATCGCCATGTTATTCACTGGTCTTGCAAACCCATGTCCTTCGTCCGGAGCGAGAATATATTCAACAGGAAAATTTCTTTTTCGCAATGCATTCACGATCTGTTCCGATTCCGCCTTATTCACCCTCGGATCATTAGCGCCCTGGGCAACGAACAGTGGCGTTTTAATTTTATCAACCGATGTCAATGGTGACTGTCTTGTGAGTTGCGCTTTGCCTTCATCGGTCGTAGGATCACCCATTCGCAAATAAAATAGTTTGCGGATGGACTCCCAGTAAGGAGGAATGGAATTCAACAATGTGATCAAATTAGAAGGTCCTACAATGGAAACAGCCGCTGCATACAGATCAGGAGTGAACGCCACACCGGCCAGCGTAGCATAACCACCGTATGAACCGCCCATGATACCGACATGTTTTGCATCGACAATACCTTCACTGATCAAATATTTTATACCCCATGTAATATCATCCTGCATTTTATCACCCCATTGTTTATTGCCAGCATCTAAGAATTTTTTCCCGTAACCTGTAGAAGCTCTGAAATTCGGCATCAACACGGCATAACCGCGATTGGCTAAAAACTGTGCAAATGAATTATAACCCCAGTAATCTCTGCCCCACGGACCCCCATGTGGAAATGCCACCATCGGAAGATTCTTTGCCGGAACCCCTTTTGGTAAAACCAAATAAGCGGGAATCTCCAAACCATCCGATGATTTGTATTTGATCGCTTTCATTGGCGCCAGCGATTTTACCGGAATGTCGGGGCGTGGACGGTATTGGAAAGTTATTTTTTTTGTTTTGCGATCAAAAAGGTAAGCAGCACCGGGATCCGTATCGCTATATGCATTCAGTAACCAAAGGTTTTCATCGGCGGTCGATGAAGTAAAATCCAACAGTAATCCAGGCAATTGTTTTTCGATGATGGTATAGTCTGCTTCAAATTGTTTGTCTTTCCAATAAATTTTTTCTTTTTCATCAGTATAAGAAGTATTGATGATGCTTTTTGTTACATCTGAAAAACTAGCACCGCCAAAATCTACCCGGTTCAAAGGATCTTTTTCCACAAATGTTTCTTTCATCGACACGGGATCCAATAATACAAGTTGCTTCAGATCTCTGTCATCGCCTCTGTTGGTAGCTATGTAAAATTGTTTGTTTTCTTTATCGAACGCATAAGGATCAAATTCTTCAAAAGGACCCGTGTGATAAACAGGAACAAGTTCTTTTTCATCTACACGTAACAGATCATTGCTCCCGTCTTCATTGGAACGTGTTGCGAGGCGAAGTTTATCACTCCAGTCAAATATCCACCCCGTGATGCGATCCTTATCGCTGTTTTGTCGAAGTAAAGTTTTTTCACCGGTAGAAATTTTTAGTTTGTACAGATCATGCCATTTCTTGTCACGGTCATTCAAACCAATGTATAATGCATCCGGGTCAGATTTGGGCACTGAATAAATAACTGTGCGCACACCTTTGTAGTCAGTAAGTGCCCTGTTGGTGGGAATGTCCTGGCCGGCGGCAGGTTTTTCAGAAGGACTCACTGCAAAGACATTAAAATTCTCGTCACCACCCTTGTCCTGTACATACAGAATATATTTTCCATCTCTCGACCAAAAATAATTCCGGATAGGTCTCAAAGTATCGGCTGTTAGCGCATGTGCAGATTCAAAAGGAGCACTTGCATCCTTTACCCACACATTCATTGTACCTTTAAATGTTTTCAAAAAGGACATATATTTCCCATCAGGTGAAAGCTGGCCACCTGCGATCACAGGAGGACCAAAGAAAAGTTCCCGGTCTATCAGTGGAGGTAAATTGCTGGTTTGTGCTTGTGTCGTTACTGCTAATGCAAAAACTGCGATCGATAAAATGGTTTTGGTAAAACGCATAACTGGAAGTTTTAGTGAAGAAGCGTGTACAGGAAGTCTATTCCCGCTGAAATGAAGTTAAAAAAGAAATAGGTAGGGGGTGGAAATATTTTGGATTTGTATTAACGAGCAACAGGGATCAAACTTTACCGGCAAGTTTGCTGTAAATTTGATAAGAGTATGACTAATATGAACGCCGAACAAAGATCTCCGTATATCATCCGCCTGGCATCTGTTCTTATTGTGATTGTACTGTTGGTTATCAGCTTGTATTATTCAAAGGCTGTGCTGGTGCCAATGTTATTTTCGATCATATTTGCCGTAATGCTGTTTCCATTTAGCAGAAGGCTGGAAAAAATAGGATTTGGAAAAGGCCTCGCTGCCTTCTCTACCGTTTTTATTACATCAGTTTTTCTCGGTTTCCTCATTTACCTGCTTTTCAACCAGGTTAGTTCCTTCGTTACGCATGCGCCCCAACTAACCGATAAACTGGATTCGATCGTGAATTCGATCAGGGATTTTGCAGTTGAGAAATTTCATCTTAAAAAAACAGACGTAGCGGACAAGATTCAGCAACAGCTAACTCAATTGGAAAATAATTCAGGCACCATTCTCTCCAGCATTTTCGCGTATGTTCCTGCTTTTCTGATCAACCTTTTTATGGTGCCTCTGTATGTCTTCTTTCTTCTCTATTACCGTCATTTCTTCCTGGAGTTCTTTTATAAAGTTTTTTATAGAGCTGATAAAACTGATATTGATGAAACGGTGGACAATTTGAACCACGTAATAAAGGGATATGTATTTGGACAATTTCTCGACATCATCATTATCGGTTTTGTAAACGCTGTCACTTTATATCTTCTCGGCATTGGCTACCCGATCGCTCTCGGCTTTGGTATGACTTTTCTTTGCATTATTCCTTATCTCGGTATGATCGTCGCATCAATTGTTGCACTCTTTGTTGCCCTGTTGACAACCAGCACAACCTGGCAGCCTGTTGCAGCATTAGCATTATTGTGGGTCATTCATATCTTCGATTCGAATGTTGTAGCGCCTTACGTAATCGGATCGAGAGTTCATTTGAATCCCCTGGTGGCGATTCTTGTTTTGATCCTGTTTGGTGAAATGTGGGGTGTAGCGGGATTGTTTCTCGCATTCCCATTGGCTGCAATTCTTAAGGTGATCTTTGACAAAATACCCGGTTTAAAACCTTATGGATTTTTATTGGGTGAGCCTCAGAAATACCATCTTAAAAAATATTCTCTCCCGCATTTGAAGAGGATGCAGGACATACAGGAGTTGAAACAGCATTCTCCAATGAATAAAGTATTACCCGGGGAGCCCGGTGCTGATCCGCTTCCCGGAGATATTAAATAGCCGGGCTTAATTCATTTGCGGATCTAACTCCAATTCGTTTATGACAATATTGCTGTAATCCCTGATCTCGTTATAAAGAGTATCTCTTTCTATTGGCTGTCTCTTTACCTGTTTGATCAGTGTTACTAATTCCGCAGTCGTCATGGACGGTCTTTGTTCTTCCGCGCCGGCCATGGAATAAATTTTTGTAGTATCGTCAATGGTCCCGTCAATATCATTCACGCCGAATGATAAACTAAGTTGCGCATTTTGTCTTCCCAGCATCGGCCAGTATGCTTTTAAGTGAGGGAAATTATCCAGGTAGATCCTTGCCACGGCATACATCTTCATGTCCTCTACAATGCTGCTTTCAGTAACATTGCTCATATCATTATCCTTGTTGCGGAATTTAAGGGGGATGAACGTATTAAAGCCATGGGTCTTGTCCTGCAAGCCACGAAGCCTTCGCATGTGATCAATGCGATGTTCATATTTTTCAATGTGTCCATACAGCATGGTGGCATTTGTATGCATCCCCAGGCGATGTGCTGTTTCATGGATATGCAGCCATCCATCCGCATCTACTTTGTCCGCACAGATCTTTTCTCTTACGTCAGCGGCAAAAATTTCCGCGCCGCCTCCCGGTAAAGAATCAAGCCCTGCATCTTTTAAATATTTCAAACCTTGTTCGGCATTCATTTTTGCTTTGCGAAACATGTAATCCAGTTCAACTGCTGTAAAACCTTTGATATGCAGACCAGGACGGTGAGCTTTTATTCTTTTTAAAACATCAGCAAAGAATTCAAGGTTTAATTTGGGATGAACGCCGCCCACAATATGTACTTCGGTGATTGGCTTACCATCATAACTCTTCACCATGTTCAGCATATCATCTGCACTCAATTCCCATCCTTCCTCACGATGAGCATACAGGCGCGAGTAAGAACAGAAATTGCAACTGAATACACAAACATTTGTCGGTTCAATATGAAAGTTGCGGTTGAAGTAAGTTTTATTCCCATGAAGTTTTTCCCTGGCATAGTTTGCCAGTGATCCCAAAAAAGGAAGCGAACCTTTTTCAAAAAGAAGTAGCCCTTCTTTATCAGTGATTCTTTCACCGGCAAAAACTTTTTCAGCAATGTTCTGAAGCCCAGGAGAGATAGTTTCTTTAGTCAATAAATTTATATTTCCGTTCATAAGTGTCTTTGTGCAAAGTTACGTTCACTCCAACAAAAAACGGGCTAATTAGTAGTGGGCTAAAGCCCATTAAGAGATTGAAATGAATTGCCCTGGCCTTAAGGCCAGGGCAATTCAAAATATATTGATCTGGGTTTTAACCCTGAATTCATTGGAGCGTTAATTATGTTTTACAACTTTTATAGAAGTATTGTAATTGCTGTCAGTATAGCCCAGCCTTACAATATAAACCCCGGAAGACCTTGTGCTGAGATCAACTAACTCTTGTTTTTGAGCATTGGAATTATATTGTTTGCTCCATACTAATTGTCCCAGGGAATTAAATACTGAGATAAATCTGAGTTTGGTTGGCGCCTGGTAGTGCCAGACGGTGAACTTGTCGCTGAAAGGATTAGGAAGGACGATCACGCCCTCTCTCTTTAATCTTCCCGGCAAAATTCTTGTTTTCAGGTTTACGTTGTCAATGTAAATATTGTTCTTATTGTTGTTTGTATTTCTAAATACAATCTGTGTTGGACCTGTCGGAGCAATATTTGTGAGGTCAATGGTTTCTGTTCTCCATTGTGAAGATGATACGGGTATAAAGTCGATCCCCGGCTCGCTGGTGGTTTGCAGGTCATTCCCCCATTTTTTATAGACCGAGGTAAATGTGTTGCCACAATCTTTCGTAACTAAAACTTCAAGTGTGTCAGTTGGAGCACCGTCTGTAGTTGCTGCTGCCGCCACATCAAATGAGAGTGCTACTGAATCAACTCCAGCATACGTTACCTGGGGTGAATAGAGCTCATCAATTCTCCCGATAAGAGCATAGTTAAAGTTATTTACGAATGCCGAAGCTGTACTGTTGTCGCCGGTATTTGTTCTCGCCCATGTTATTCCTGCATCCGGGTTTACCTGCACCCAACCGACAGGAGGAAAGCTTGCAGACTCAAAACCTTCAACCAGTGGCGCAGCAACAGTCCCAGCTATTCCAAAATCTTTAGATAATGTATCATTTGATGTTACCTGGTCCCCGTTTCCGGTTGCAGATACAGGATTGAAGGTATAGACCACAAGATGGTGCTGACCTGTGCTTAGTCCTGTTGATGGATTTAAGTTTACATGGATCGTATCATTCTTCGCAAGACTTACCGCTGTTACATTCGTTGTTTGTACAGGGCCGCTATCGATGCTGTATGCAATGTTGAAAGCAGTGATGGTGGCAACTCCCCTGTTCCTCACTGTCGCCGCCGGTGTAATATCAGTCGAGCATTCTGCAGCGCGGGGCTGATCAATAGATACGACCTGTATGTCTCTTGTGCAACCGACACAAAGAGCAGTGATGTTTACATCATCAATATAAAGATTGTCTCCAAATGCATTTGTATTGCGAAACTTGACGATCATTTTTTGTCCTGCAGACACATAAGAAGAAAGATCAATTGTTTCGTCTCTCCATTGCGACTGCTGCAAAGCGACAAATGGGATCGTGGTTATAGGTGCGGTTTTTAATTCCTTTCCTGTTTTTTTATAAACGAGATGATATGTTTTCCCTCCATCGCCAGAAACATATACTTCAAGACCGTCCCATGTGGATACATCCACAGTATCCGGCGGTGTGTATGCGACCTTGAAATTAAGAGTTACGTCAGTGGCGTTGCCGGGATCCAGTGCAGGCGTGATCAATTCATCCATTGTTCCGGCCTGGTCAATATTATAATTGTCAAAGAATGCGGCACCCGGGGAAGTATACCCGGAAACAACATTTCTTGTCCATGTATTGGATGCGCCACTATTCGGATTCCAGGTTTGCCAACCTGTGGGTGGGAAAGTGGAAGAACCGAAATCTTGCGAGAACGGAAGAGTAGAAGAAGTTGTCAGAATGTTTATAAATGAATAAACAGTATCATTGTCTAAAAAATTATCCGTTGTTCCGTTAGGTGCTGTTGTATAAATGGTCAGTGTATGATTGCCTGCACTTCCGGAAACAGGGGCTAGGTTCAAGGCAGTATCGCTTCCCGTTGCTAAGCTCAATGGAAATGTCGTTGTTGCCGGCGCACCTGCATCCATAGTGACAGTGATAGTAACAGAAGTAAGCGTAGTAGTTCCATTGTTTCTAACGATCGCCTGCAGAGCACTGTTGTCTACCAAAAAACTTTTGCGTTCACGCGTACCTCTCGGTGACAGGTCAACAAGAAATGCATCATTAACAGCAGAGGGGGGAGTGGCACCATTAGTCGTTAACAACCCCGGCCGGTAAAGATTAATACATCCCTCCACTCTTTTTCTCATTCCATCCGAGAACATGAATAATGCACGGTCGTCAAAATAATTCATAAAACTGCCATACATCATTCCAAAACTTTCAGGGGCACAACCGTCTTTGTAATTCATGCTGGGATCACCATAGAGAAAATTCTCGCTGCCGCTGCCTTTTTCAAGCGGAGTATCATCTCCCTCGGGACCGGCACCTGTGGGCAATGGCCATCCTGGCTGGATCTGGAAGTCATTGTTATTACAATTTCCCTGGTCACCGAAAGTATGCCATAGATAAAAATAATGTCCTATCTCGTGACAAAGGGTTGACCCTTCTGAATAAGTTGGATAATAGCTTCGTGCGATGCTACCTGCAACAGGCAAAGTTTTTATATTGATAACACAGCCCTGGGGTCCCTCGTCTGAGGTAAATGGAAAAGTAGAAGAACCCAGCAATCCTGCTTCCGATCCTGTAAAACTTCCGCACCAGACATTTAAATATTTACTGCTGTCCCATGCATTCAAACCTCCTGTAGAAAATGATTTGATGCTGACATGGTCAGGTGTTGTATTAATTCTCCGCTCGATACCGCTTGTGAGTGCGCCGTTTGGATCCCGTCTCGCCAATACAAACTTTAAAGGAATTTTCCCGATCCTTGCTGCTATTTCGGGAGGAATAACATTGAGATAATCATTTATTTTATTCCCACCATAATCTCGATTGAGGATCTCAACCTGCTCAATAACATCCCTGTCGGAGATGGCTGTAAGTGTAGAAGCTTCATCCACCAGGTGAAAAACAATGGGAATAATAATGGGGGCAGCCTCTGCTTTTTCTGTTCTGAAAGTTATCTGCTGTTGTCTTTGAAGGTATAATTTATATTGTCTCTCACCTTCAGCTTTCCATTTCTGGGGCAATGACGGATCTTTTTTGATGGCCTCCTGCATGAATTCCATGGTCATGCAACGAGGTTGTCTGGCACTACCTTTTGGTTGTGGAGGATTTAGCGTTTTTAGCGGCTCATTCTGGGCGTTGGCTGTTGACGTGATCACACTAAATAATAACAAGAATATCGAAGGGACGGCGAAACGTTTTTTCAAAGGAACTTCTTTTGTTTAATGTATGACTTTGAACATCTTAACTACAATGATACTGATAAATGCAGTCTTTGGGAAATATTCCTGAACCACATTGACCTTAAATATTTTTTCAAGTTTAAACAACAAATGTTTTTTCCCGCCTGCGAGGCGTTAGTACTTATAGGAACTTATTCTAAAATCCCTATCTTCCCTAATCGAATCAAAAACGCTTTTAGTTGTTGAAATCGTCTAAAACCCGATAAAAATTTCGGGTTCAACCGGTAAAAAAATATAATGAGTATCAAGTTTCGCCTCATCATTTTGAATTTTATGCAATTTTTTGTCTGGGGCTCTTATCTTACTTCATTCGGCGGTTACATGTATGGAACCCTTCATTTTAAGGGAGGGCAAATAGGATTGGTATTTATGACAATGGGGATCGCTTCCATCATTATGCCCACCATTCTCGGGATAGTTGCCGACAGGTGGGTAAATGCGGAACGCGTACTTGGTTTAAGCCATATAGTCGGAGCAGTGGCGCTGTACTGGGCATCCCTAGTAACAGATCCCATTAAAATGTTTTGGGTGATGTTACTGGTGAGTTGTTGTTATATGCCGACCATTGCATTGAACAATACTGTTTCTTATGATGTGCTTCATAAAAAAGGACATAATCCGCAAAAAACTTTTCCGCCAATAAGAGTGTGGGGAACAGTTGGATTTATATGTGCTATGTGGGCGGTTGATCTTCTTCACTGGACATTGAGTCATAAACAACTTCTGTTTGCATCTGTTGCCGGCGTAGTGATGGGTATATATTCATTTACTGTTCCTTCATGTCCTCCGGCGAGTACCGGAGCGAAAAAAAGTTTTGCCTCTGCTATGGGACTCGATGCTTTTGTACTGTTTCGCAGGAAACAGATGCTGATCTTTTTCCTGTTTGCGATGTTTTTGGGTGCGGCTCTGCAAATAACGAATCAGTGGGGCGTACCTTTTCTTGATCACTTCAAATTCACCGAAGAATATAAAAACACATTCGGTGTGAAATATCCCAATATCTTAATATCAATTTCCCAGATGTCAGAAACGCTGTTCATTCTCACCATCCCTTTTTTCTTAGGAAAATTTGGAATAAAGAAAGTGATGTTGATGAGTATTACTGCCTGGGTTTTCCGGTTTGGTTTGTTTGGGATCGGAAATCCTGGGGGTGGATTGGTATTGCTGGTACTTTCAATGATCGTTTATGGAATGGCCTTCGATTTTTTCAACATATCAGGGTCGCTGTTTGTGGAGAGAGAGGCTGATAAAAAAATAAGAGCCAGTGCACAAGGATTGTTTATGTTGATGACAAATGGCATTGGTGCCATCATCGGCAGTTTCGCCAGTGGTTGGGTAGTTCAATCTCATACGGTTGGTGATGTTACGGACTGGAAAACAGTTTGGCTGTTATTTGCATCCTATGCACTTGTCCTTGCGATAATTTTCCCTCTTGTATTCAGGTATAGCCATGTTATTCCGACGGCCGGTGAAATTGAAAGAGGTGAAGCTATTGAGATGACGCCTCATTGACATGACAGCTGAAGAAATCAGAGCTTGTTATTCCTGTGCATAAGCTATGGTCACAAAGAACCTACGTACCACAACGAGCACAAAGAATAGATGTTTTTAATCGAATATTCTGCGGTAAAAAATATAAGGGCTTAGTGTACTTTGTGTATCCTTCGTGAACTTTGTGACCAGTTTGCATTTGCATCATGCAAGCATATTTAAAGAAACTCACTCCACCTTATCAATTTCCGTGATCACTGATACCTGCCATCCCTTCGGACAGGACTTTACTTTCATTCCAACCAAATCATCCTGGTAATAGAGTTTCAGATCAGCATAACCATCTCCCAATTTCAATCCCCTGATCTCTAACTCATCAATTCCACGGGGCATCGCAGGCCTATAGAAATAAACTTTCTTTTCTTCTGCATAAATATCAATGTGCAGGCAGGATTCAAGCAACATAAACACAGCGGCTACAGACCATGCTTGTGGTGAGCAAGCAACAGGATAATTTGTCGGTCCTTCACCTTTCCTTCTTTCAAAACCGCAAAATAATTCGGGCAGGCGTTGCAGCTCAATGAACAGTGAAGCATCAAACAAGGCATTTGTCAGTTGCAATGTTTCAGCAACCAGTCCATATTTTGAAAATCCCCTTGCGATGATCGCTACATCGTGTGGCCACACCGAACCATTATGATAAGACATTGGATTGTATCTTTTTTCATTCCTGCTTAATGTATGAATGCCCCACCCGGTGAACATGTCATCACGCAATAATCGATCGGCGACCCGCTTTGCTTTTTCCTCTCCTGCAATGGACGTGATCAATGTATGCCCTGCATTCGAAGCAACGACCCGGCAGGGATTTTTATTTCCATCCAATGCCAATACAAATGTTCCCAACTCCTCATCCCAAAATGCTTTATTGAATTTTACTTTTAATTCTTCCGCTTGTTTTTCCAATCGCTTAGCTATTGTTGTATGACCTAGTGCCTTTGCCAACTTTGCCGCACCTTTTTTTGCATCATACACATAAGCCTGCACTTCGCACAAAGCTACCGGTGGTTTTGCCAATGAACCATCGACATGCATGATGCTGTCATGCGAATCTTTCCATCCCTGGTTGGTTAGCCCGTTGACAGATTTATGCTCGTATTCAACAAATCCATCTCCATCGACATCTCCATAATTATCTATCCAGTTCAAAGCTGCTTCGATATTTTTCCAGATAGATCTGATCCAGTCAATATCGGCTGTCCGGTTATAGTAAGCCGCAGCCAGCATTATAAATAATGGTGTGGCATCCACGGATCCATAATAACATTTAAATGGAATTTCATTCAGGGCTACCATCTCACCACCTCTAACTTCGTGAACGATCTTGCCGGGCTCCGCATCGCGGTATGCGCTCAGTTCAGTAGCCTGCGTAACTGCCAGGTAATTCAAAACACTTTTTGCAATGTCAGGGGCCAGCCACAACGTTTCCAGGGCGGTGATGATACCATCTCTGCCAAATGCGGTGTTATACCAGGGCACGCCGGCATAAGGATATTTTCCATGTTCTGTGTTTGTAAGCAATGAAAGCAGATCATTTTGTGACTGAGTGATCCATTGATTGAACTGGTCATTTGAAGTTTTGATCTTTGCAATGATCTTATTGGCCTGTCTTAATTCGTCTTCAAGATGTTTGTTGGCCTCTGAAAACGAAAGTAATTTCCTTTCCTCTTTACCATCCAAAAAATGGATAGCATATTCAATCGCATATTCTTCGTGAGGTTTCAACACAATATTAAAAATGGCGCGATCATGTCCTTCCCACTTATCGGGTCTGCGTGAAAAATGGATCTCGGTGATCCGCTGAACATCATCCAGTCCATTATAGCGAATCCGGATACCGCCCTCTGGTAAGTGCCGGATCTCAGTGATCTCACCCCTTCGTTCCCGCCTGATCCCTCTCACTTCAAAAATGTCTTTGAAGTCCGCAGTGAATTCAAGTGAGAATTCAAAGGCATACTCATCATTGCCATAATTATTTATTCTGACACGTTCATAACAGCCGCCGTTGCGAATGAATTTACTTCTGCCCAAATAAAGCACGTCTTTCGGAATGATCACTCCGTCTACCTGTAAAACAGGATTGGTCAGGTCCACAGAAAGAATTTCATTTTCATCTTTTACTGAAGAGCTCAGCAAAAGCGGGCGTTTACCATTGAGCCTCAAACCAAGATTGGAGATAAAGCGCATACCGTTGTGATAAATACCCTGCACTTCGTCTCCTATTTTTTTTATATCACCCCAGCGATCGAATATGCCGAAACTATCGGCATGATTCAACACCTTCACCCGGTCATCGGCATAGGTCGAATTTACAGATATGTAATATTTATTTTCTAACTGAATAATATCAGTCATAAGAAGCATACTTTTCTCCAGGTGACCAATTAGATGGGGTCTGCAGATGGAAAATTTTCCCTTCCTTTCTGCAGATCTGTTCATACAACGATACATAATTTTCTGCCATCACTGCAGATGTAAATGAACGTTCAAAAACCTCCCTGCAGTCCGGCCTATTTAATAAATAAATTTTCTCAACTGCTTCCACAGCCTGCTGCATATTGTTTACAACAAATCCTGTCCTTCCGTGTTCAATGATCTCGGGAACTGAGCCATGATTAAACGCGATCACCGGCGTTCCAGTTGCCAGTGCTTCGATCATTACCATGCCAAAGGGTTCTGGCCAGTCAATAGGAAATAATAAAGCCAACGCATTGCCAAGAAACTCTTCTTTTTGATCGTCACCGATCTCACCAATAAATTCGATCAATGGATGGTCGAGAAGAGGCTTTATCTTTTCTTCAAAATATTCGTCATCAACCCTGTCTACTTTTGCCGCTATCTTCAAAGGTATTCCTGTTTTTTTTGCAATTTCGATCGCCCTGTCCGGTCGTTTTTCAGGTGATATACGTCCCAGGAAAGCCAGATAATTCCCTTTGCCATCGCCCGCCTGGTACATGTTCTCCGGAAGCCCATGATAAACCGTACTGATCCAGTTTATATGAGACAATGGGCTACGTTGACTATTCGAAATTGAAACGACAGGTATATGATTGAATTTTTTATAAATAGGTTTCAGATCTTCAAGATCCAATCTTCCATGTAGTGTAGTGATATGCCGGTAATGATCCTGGCTGGATAAAGGAAAATGCAGATAGTCATTATGAAAATGAATGATGTCAAATTCGCTTGCATTTTCCATCACCAGTTGCAATTGGTAAATATGCCACGCCAATGCATCTTTGCAGCCGGGGTTTAGTCTCATTGCCTGGTCACAAACGGTATATAAGTTGGCGCTGGTTACTGAATCCTTTGTACCGAACAGAGTAACCTCGTGTCCCTGCTTCACCAATTCCTCTGTGAGATAAGAAACAACTCTTTCAGTGCCTCCATAAAGTTTAGGTGGGATCGATTCATACAGTGGCGGGATCTGTGCTATCCTCATGATCAAATTTTTTTAAATGTTATTTGCTTTGAAGCCTAACTTAATTATTGAGCCAGGTTTCTTATAATAGCCAGTCTATTTAATAAAATAATGAGCCAAACTCAGATAGTTATAAGAAATCTTTTTTAAGTGTGCCAAATGGTCTGCTATATATATCTTAATCAAAACAAATACCATTTCATATTTACTTGATTAATCGCCATTTTAAAAATAAAACGAAAAATTTTCAAACTATTCCCCGAGATAAGGGTCCTTGATCCTTTTTGCCCGGTAGCTTATATTGGAAAATTTCACCTCACATTTTTTACCAGTGGGGGACTGTGCTAAAAAACCCAGTGTAAGATTTTTATCTGTGTCAAACTGAAGATGTCTTATTAAAAACCATTTTTTTCCTTCAAGAGAATAATAAAGTGTGATAACATTACCGGCCTTTGCCAGTTTGTAGTAGACCTTATTCGTCTTTATCTCAACTGAATTACAGTCATCTGAAATATTTTTTGTTACTACACTCACCACTCTTTTAGCGCCGGTATAATCTTTTTCAAAACAGAATTTGATCCAGTTCAGGCTGTCCTGCTTGAGCACGATGGCCCCGCCGTCCCATTTGCTGGAAAATGAATGTTCAATGGATGCGATCAGTATAAAATCATTGTCGGGTCTGAATAAGAGTTTTGGAGCATTGTCAGTGTTATAAGTCACATTAGGATCCCTGAACATGTCAGTTTTCTCCCCGGCGACCATGATCATTTCATTGTTAGTAGCTGAAAATTTTTCGGCCTTGTTTTCCCAGAACATTCCATAGGGGATTGAATTTATTCTTATCGAATCTATTTGCGCTTTTGTTTTGCTATTGAAAAGCAGGAGGAATAATAAAATGCAACTGAATGTTCTTTTGTTCATTGGAAACTGTTTATGGTTGTTCAAGTCTGTGGCGAAAGAAATCTTTGAATTTGTCTCCTGTGTTTTAAGACATGAACGATCGCATGCTCCATTAGTTGGTCAATATCATATACCTGCCCCCAATTGGTAAGGATTTTTTTTGAAGGATCGTATTCCTCAAGTGGTATATTGAGATGCTCCATAAAAAAATTCGCACAATAGTCAAACATCCCATTTAAGTCTTCAATATATTCATGTGTATTTTCAAAAAATTTTTTGGGACGTCTTTCTTTTTTGCTGCCGAGATGATTGTCAATAAAGTTTGTATACCCATAACCTGCATACGCCACATGAGTCAGAATGGTTTGAACGGACCGGCAATTTCCGTCAGTTGTTTTCTCGTCTCTTATGGACAGGAGTTCCTGGGTGCCAAGTGGTTTGATAACAGCAATTAATTCATTAATCGCTTTTTTGTACTCATCAAGCAATGCTTTTATTGTTCCGGTTAGTTCACTTGGCATTAATAAAATATTTACCGGTAAAGTTAAGAAGGCCATTTAATCCAATAGATTTTTAAATGATAGTTTTGGTCCATGAAAATGATCGGCAAGCCTCCTGACAAAGAATTCCAGGCCAATGAGCCTATTTATGCAAAAGAAATACCGGACGACGGCTTATTATTGGAGCATTTGTTAACAAATCTTGAGGCGACTAAAAAATTTATCCTTTCAATTCCTGCAAATAGACTTTTGTATCGTTATGCTGAAGGTAAATGGACGATTAAAGAAATAATTATCCATTTGATCGACATGGAAAGGATATATGGTTATCGTATGCTACGGTTTGCAAGGAATGATCAAACCATTTTACCCGGCTTTGATGCGGATAAATATATTTTGCTGTCCAATGCCAACGCGAGAGATATTTCAGATCTTTTAAATGAACTCGAAGCAGTACGGTACAGCACCATCGCCTTGCTAAATGGTTTTACAGATGAAGCCTTACTGCAAACAGGAATCATGAATGGACATCATGTTTCTGTTCGTGCCCTGGTTTATCATATTGCAGGGCATGAGTTGCATCATATGGATATAATTAAAAAGAGGTATTTATAGTTCTTTACCCCGGATGGCTTTTTTGCATCAAGGCCGAAAGACTTAACCTATTAATCGGTAATCCCATTTATCGGCAGCGGAAAAACAAAATACTCCAGTATATTCCGGTGAGCCCTGGAAACATGATTCTTGAAGGACCTCATGCTTCGATTCATGACCAATGCATAGTCGGTCCCTAATTTTAAAAGGATGCTTTCAATTTTAGCCAGTTCATTTGCTATTATTTCTTCTCTTTCCGCCTTGTCGCTGGGAAGGGCACTATCAAGTTCATTGATATTTGTTTCGAAATTTTTTTCGGCCTCGTGGTAAAACTGTGAAAGAAGCGGATCGCATGTAAAGGTTTTGATGTGGCAAAACTGAAGAGCTCTTCGTTTTTCAATTT
>Ga0207706_10002582_pt1 | contig 17646 bp, 16 predicted proteins | sample KBSC53metaG_FD_184318 | JGI IMG/M metagenome (GOLD analysis project Ga0207706, IMG submission 184318) | Corn rhizosphere microbial communities from Kellogg Biological Station, Michigan, USA - KBS C5-3 metaG (SPAdes) (version 2) | ecosystem: Host-associated > Plants > Roots > Rhizosphere > Soil ... | reverse complement strand
ATCTGCAGCGAGGGTCATGTCGACCGCCACAAGTGTGGCGTCAGCACGAAGAAAGTGATTTGCTCAAGGTCAACACGTTCGCTGGCGCAATCCCTATGATCAACTGAGTGCCTCACCGTTGGGCGGGCCCCTAGCTGCAAGCGGCGGCTGTAGGTCGATTCACCATGAAAATTTTATCGCGCAGAAGGGAGAATCTCGGCGTAATCGGCATGCGCGGAGAGGTTGTCGAGCGACGCGATTTCCGCGCGGACCGGCACGTATTCGCCGAACAGCTTGATTGATTGCGCGCCATCCTGCAGCGCGCGGCCACGCGTACCCCCGGCCTGGTACCCCGTCAGCAGGATAGTGCTGCGCGGATCCGGCGCGTAGGCCCGCAGATGGTGCAGCACGCGGCCGCCCGTCGCCATCCCGCTGCCGGCGATGATCAACTTCGGCCAGCTCGATGCGTTGAGCGCCTTCGATTCGTCGACGCTGTTCACGATTTTCGCGGCGGCGCACATCTTCGCACACTCATCGGCCGTCAGCCGGTGGTCAGCGATGAAGCGCTGGCAGAGCGTGGTGACGTCGATCGCCATCGGGCTATTCAGGTACACCGGTAGCGTTGGCGGTATCGCGCCGCCGGCCTTGAGGCGCTCAACCAAGTGCATCAGCGCCTGTGCACGACCCACGGCGAACGACGGAACGATAACCGAGCCGCCGCGCGCGATCGTGCGGTTGACGGCGTCGGCGAGCTTTCTTCCCGGATCGGCGGTATCGTGCCGGCGGTCGCCGTATGTCGACTCGCAGATCAGGAAATCGGCATACTTGACCATTGCCGGCGCCTGCATGATCGCACCGGGAACGCCGCTCGCTTCGGCGGTGCGGCTTCGGATGCACGGAATGATCCGTGCTCAAGCGATGGCGGAAGTTCAAGGCGGTGCAGGTCATCACGCGCGACGGTGCGACCAGGAAGCGACGTTCGGCGGCTACACGATCCCGGCGCGGCTGCGTGTTGGCTGGCACTTCGACGATCCGTCACGCTTCGACGCCGACGGCAAGTTCTTCGAAGTGTCGATCGACGACGCCTCGTATCGTGAGCGAGCCTTGCAGCAGCCAGGCTGTTTGGAGAACCGATATGCGTGCAATGGTCCTCACCGCCCCCGGAAGTTTGCTGCGGCCCAGCGCTGTGGATACTCCCAAGCCCCGCGCCGGTCAGGTGCTCGTTCAGGTGCACGTTTGTGGTGTGTGCCGGACGGACTTGCACGTCGTTGACGGCGACCTCGTTGGTACCCGGTATCCCATCGTGCCCGGCCACGAGGCGGTCGGCACCGTGATCGAGCGCGGTCCGGACGTCGAGGACCTGCATATCGGCGATCGGGTCGGCATCCCGTGGTTGGCATCTACATGCGGCGTCTGCCGATACTGCACGACATCGCGGGAAAATCTGTGCGACAACGCCCAATTCACCGGGTATACCGTCGATGGCGGCTACGCGGAATACGTAGTGGCCAATGCTCGCTTTTGTTTCGGATTGCCCGACGGCTTCACCGACGAAGAGCTTGCGCCGTGGCTATGTGCCGGCTTCATCGGCCATCGCGCATTGCGGATCGCGGGTGATGCTGCTCGCCTGGGGATCTACGGGTTCGGTGCGTCCGCCCAGATCGTGGCGCAGCTCGCTCGACATCAGGGTCGGAAGGTTTTCGCGTTCACCCGCCCCGGCGATGACGCGGCTCAGGTCCAGGCAGCCTCCTTTGGCGCGGTCTGGACCGGCGGAAGCGACGAACGGGCGCCGTCGGAGCTGGACGCGGCCATCCTGTTCGCGCCGGTGGGTTCGCTGGTGCCCAAGGCGTTACGTGACGTGGCGAAGGGCGGCACCGTCGTATGTGCCGGAATCCACATGAGCGACATCCCCGCGTTCCCCTATGAAATACTATGGGGCGAGCGGCGCGTGTGCTCGGTCGCGAATCTCACGCGATGCGACGGCGACGAGTTCATCGCAATCGCCCGACGCATTCCGATAAGGACCCGCGTCGTCACGTTTCCTCTCGGGCATGCAAACCAGGCGCTGGCAGCGCTGCGCGAGGGAAAGCTCGCAGCAACGGCGGTGCTGACGGTGGCTTAGCGTGCGTCTATCCGGTTGCGCAACGATGGCACAATCCACGCCTCGATGAAGGTTTGGCTCTCGACCTGCACGTCGACTTACCCAGGAACGTAACGCCTTGCGAAACCTCGCGTCAATGGCCCGGCATAGATCGGCGTTGTCGGCCCCGTCCTCCGGATCGCCCCCTGACCAGCTGGCGACCACTCTCACGCCGCTCGCGGCGCTGCTGGTGCTGGCGGCGCTGGCGGCGCTGGCGGCATGGCTCTACACGCCACTCCACACCCACCTGCTGATCGTGGCGGCGGCGAGCGGCTCGGTCGCCGGTGGGCTCGCGATCTTCTACCTGCATCGCGAGACGCGCGGATGGGAACGCGCCGACCGCGAACTGCACCGGTGGCAGGACCGGTTCAGCAACGTCGTCGACGCAGCAATGGATCCGATCATCACCGTCGACGAAGCTCAGCGCGTCGTCGTTTTTAATCCCGCCGCCGAGCAGGCATTCGGCTATGCGAAGGACGAGGTTATCGGCCGGCCGCTCGAGATGTTGCTTCCCGAGCGGTTTCGCACGGCGCACCACGACCACATCGCTCGCTTCGGAACCACCGGCGGGACGTCGCGGCGGATGGGCGCGCAGGCGGTGGTCGTCGCGCTGCGCAATGGCGGCGGCGAGTTCCCGATCGAGGCATCGATCTCCCAGCACGTCGACGGTGATGGCAAGTTCTTCACGGTGATCCTGCGCGATGTCAGCGAGCGCATCCGCAATGCGGCGTTGCTGCAACGCAGCGAAGAACGGCTGCGTGGCATCCTCGATTCGGCGATGGACGCGATCATTACCGTCGACGAGAAGCAACGCGTGATCCTGTACAACGATGCCGCCGAAGCGATGTTCGGCTGGTCGCGGGGAGAGGCGATCGGCGTGCCGCTGTCGACATTCATTCCCGAGCGGTTTCGTGACGTGCATTCGTCGCATGTCGAGCTCTTCGGCGCGACGGGCGCGACATCGCGCCGGATGGGCGGCTCTCTGCGCGTGGTCATGGGCCTGCGCCGCAACCGCGAGGAATTCCCGATCGATGCGTCGATTTCGCAGATCGATACGACGGACGCGCGGTTCTACACGGTGATCCTGCGCGACGTCACCGCGCGGTTCCAGGCAATCGAGGCGCTGCGCCGGTCCAAGCAGGAGCTGCAGGAGCTCGGTGCCGCGGCCCACTTGACGCGCGAGCAGGAGAAGAGCCGGATTGCGCGCGAGTTGCACGACGAGCTCGGCCAGATGCTGACGATGCTGCAGATGGACGTCGCGTGGTGCAGGGAAAAGGCACGTGCCGGCGAGCCCGCGTTCGCGGCCAAGCTCGATCGGATGTCGACGCTGCTGAAGAGCACGATCGCCGCGACGCGGCGCATCGCGTCCGACCTTCGCCCGCTGATGCTCGATGACCTGGGTCTCATTCCGTCGATCGAATGGCTTGTCGAGAACTTCGGGCAGCGCACGGGCATCGCGTGCGATCTCGCCGTGGGCGACCTGTCGGTCGAGCCGTCGCATGAGCAGGCGACCGCCGTGTTCCGTATCGTGCAGGAGTCGCTGACGAATATCGCGAAGCATGCGCACGCGTCCCACGCGGACATCGCGATCGAGCAGGACAATGGCTGGCTCGTCGTCCGAGTCGAGGACGACGGCGTGGGGTTTCTTCCCACCGGTCCCCGCAAGCCCAACTCGCTGGGTCTGTTTGGCCTTCGCGAGCGCGCGCAATTGCTTGGCGGCGAGACGACGATCGTCAGCACGCCGGGTCGGGGGACCATGGTCGAGGCCCGATTGGCGCTCGGCCACACCGCGGTGGCGCCATGATCCGCGTCGTCATCGCCGACGACCACCAGATCCTGCGCGAGGGGCTGAAGCAATTGCTGCTCGGCGCAGGCGATCTCGACGTCATCGACGAGGCGGCCGATGGCCATCAGGTGCTGGACAAGATCCGCGCGCACGACATCGACGTGCTGCTGCTCGACATGTCGATGCCGGGGAAGAGCGGCATGGAGCTGATTCGGCAAATCAAGGCGGAACGCCCGAAGCTGCGCATTCTGGTGCTCAGCATGCACGAGGAGCATCAATACGCCATACGGGCGATCCGTGCCGGCGCTTCGGGCTACCTGACGAAGGAGAGCGCGTCGTCGCTGCTCGTCGCCGCAATTCGCAAGGTCGCGGGCGGTGGCGCCTTCATCAGCGCCGAAGTCGCGGAGCATCTCGCGCACGAGGCGATGCCGCATTCCGCGGACCGCCCGCTCCACGCGGCGCTTTCCGATCGTGAATATCAGGTGTTCACGCGGCTGGTCAGCGGCGAAAGCGTTTCGGAGATCGCGCTGGCGCTGCACCTCTCGGCGAAAACGATTAGCACGCACAAGGCCCGGCTGATGGAGAAGCTGCGTGTGGCGAACAACGCAGACCTCGTGCATTACGCACTCAAGCACCGGCTGCTCGCCGACCCCAACGCTCCCGACTGACTGGCCGCGGGTAGGGAACGCCCTACAGCGGCTGGGCCGCGGCCGATCCCCTGAACCGGAACCGCCCGACAGGCTCGACGAGCCGTCGGCTGATACAACCCGCCGGTGGGACTGCCAAATAATGGCATCCCATGAACAGCGCGCAAAGCATCGCAGTGTTCGTCGTCGACGACACGCCGTCGATGCGCGACCGGCTGCGTGAACTGCTAGACGACATCGAAGACGTCGAGGTTGTCGGTGACGCGGGCAGCGTTGACGATGCGACCGCCGGCATTCTGCGCACGCACCCCGACTGCGTGTTGCTCGACTACCAGATCCAGGGCGGCACCGGCGTCGACGTGTTGCGCGCCGTGCGACCGCAATTGCCGCAGATCGAATTCATCGTTCTGACGAATCATGCGACCGATCAGCATCGGCGTGCGTGCCTGGATGCAGGCGCGCGTTTCTTTTTCGACAAGAGTTCCGAGTTCGGATCCATCAGGACTGCGATCGCCCAGATCGATTCGCGCCGCGTGCTCGCGGAACCGCGCAGACCCACCGCATGACAGGGAGACCAACCATGTACGCTGCCACCGCCGCTCGTAGTGAGTCCTCGTTCCGGTCACAGCCAAGGCCCGCGCCTTGCGCGCGGACCCCGCTGCGCGACGTGAATGCGCTGGCTTGCTCGACGTGCACTGTGGGCAAGTTCTGCGTGTCGCCCAAGCTCAATGATGACATCGCCGCTGCGCTCGACCGACTCGTCGGCACGCGCGTGCGCCTGCAGAAGGGTGACGTGCTGTTTCGCGTCGGCGACCGGTTCACCGCGCTCTATGCGATCCGCACGGGGTCGTGCAAAACCGTGGTGCTGACCGACGACGGCAGTGAGCAAGTGGTCGGCAATCACCTGCCCGGCGAAATCATCGGCACCGAGGCCATTGCGACCCAGAGCCACGGCTGCCGGGCGATCGCGCTCGAGGACAGCGAGGTCTGCACGCTGCCGTTCGATCAGATCGAGGAGCTCGCGCATGTCGACCCGGATTTCCAGCGCAATCTGCACCGGATGATGTCGAAGGAGATTGGTCGCGAGCGGAGTGCCGCGCTCATGCTCGGCACGATGCGCGCCGAGCAGCGGCTGTCGTGGTTCCTGCTCGACCTGTCGAGCCGCTACCACGCGCGCGGCTATTCGTCGACGGAATTCGTGCTGCGGATGACCCGCGAGGAAATCGGCAGTCAGCTCGGGTTGAAGCTCGAGACGGTCAGTCGGCTCTTCTCGCGCTTCCACGACGAGGGGCTCATCCAGGTGCGCGGCCGGATCATCACGCTGATCGACCGGATGGCATTGCAGCAGTTGATCACGGCGAATTGACGCGCGAACCCGCTCCGCGGCAAAGGCAGGTCGCCAGTCCGTCCGTTCGCCGGATGAAGGGTCAGCGGCGCACCTCCGCTTCGTATTGCCTCTCGCGCGTGGCGAGGTCGCTCAGCGCGACCAACGGCCCCGCAAGCTGCCTCAGAATGTCGTCCACCGTGATGATGCCGACGAGCGTGCCCCGCTTGTCGACGACGGGCATCCGGCGCACGCCGTTGACCGACATCAGCCGTACCGTTTCCGCATAGCCCGCATCCTCGTCGATCGACGTGATCGGGCGCTGCAGCACTTCGCCGACCTTCATCGCCGTGCCGTCGAGCCCGACAGCGACGATCTCGACGACGATGTCGCGATCGGTCAGCATCCCTACCGGCACCTTGCGATCGCCGCCACCCTCCACGATCACGACAGCGCCCACATGTCTCCGGCGCATGAGCGCTGCGGCCTCGACGACGGACGTCTCCCGCGTAACCGTCACGACGTCACGCACGCAGAAGCTGCCGATTCCCGTTGCCATGTTCATCTCCCGGTAGACAAGCGCAGGCAATGTTAGCCCGCGAAATCTTGATGCGCATTGATCCGCCGCAAGCCCGCGTTACTCCGTCGCGCCTTAGAATGACTGCGTAGCGCAGCGATACGATACAACGATCGAGGAGAGCACATGGCATTCAAGACAATGATCGTCCACCTCGACGACAGTGCCGTTTGTGATCTGCGCGTTCAGGTCGCGGCCCGAGTGGCGAGGCACTTCGGCAGCGCCCTGGCTGGCGTCTATCTGGTTCCGACGGCCGAAGTAACGCCGTCGATCGCAGCGCTGCTGCCGCCAGACGTTCTCGAGCAGCATCTGCTGGAATCGGGCGGGGCGCAGCGCAAGGCGGAGCTGCAATTCAGACGCATCGCTGCCCGGCCCGATTTCGATATTGCCTTTCGCGCGCCCGCTGGCGATCCGATGGACGCGGCAATTGCGCACGCGCGATGTGCCGATCTGACGATCGTCGGTCAGCCGGATCCCGAGGACCGCAATGCGTTCTTCGCGCGACGCCTGACGGAACACGTTTTGCTCGAAAGCGGCGCTCCGATGCTGATCGTGCCCTATATAGGAGCAGGCAGGGAGCTCGGCCGCCACGTGATGATCGCCTGGGACGGTGGCAAGGAAGCTGCACGGACGGTCCGTGACGCGTTGCCGATTCTTGCCGAAGCTGCCGTCGTGACGGTCGTCCGGGTGACCCCGGCGTACCGTGGAAACGACTACGACCCACCGTCGCATGCGACGCTGGACGCGTACCTTGCCGCGCATGGGATCCACGCGCAATTCAGCGACGTCGAAGGTGCGGCCGACGAGGTGGTGGAGCGAGTGCTCACGGAGGTGGCCAATGCAGATGTCGATCTGCTCGTGATGGGCGGTTACGGGCATGCGCGCACCCGCGAGGTGGTGCTCGGCGGGCCGACGCGGTCGATCTTCGGCACGATGACCGTTCCGGTATTCATGTCGCATTAGCGTTGGTTTTTGCGCGGCGTGCGACAGGCTCCGATAGGGTTCGTGCGCGCGCTGTGCCTTCATGGTCGCAGTGACATGATGTAACGGGCCATCACGCGCGCCTCTGCCACGGAAACTTCCGGATGCGGCGGCATGTGCCAGGGACCCCCGTGACCCAGCCCCCGGCGAATTTCCAGCGCGATCACCGAAACCGCGTCCGGCGTTCTCCGATAATGCGCAGCGACATCGGCGTAGGCAGGCCCGACTTTCGTCTCGCGGTCCGCATGGCAGATGTAGCATTTGTAATGCGTCAGCAGCGCCTGCGGGTCCACCGGCTCCTTGGCCGCGGCGGTTGCGAGCGGGTTCGCCGCGGCAATGAAGGCGATGAACGCGCAGGTTTTTCTCAGACGCACGGGATCTATGAGGAAACGGTCAGCTTGCGTGTTGAAGAGGCAATCTTCTTGGCAATGTGGGCTCGAGCACGCCATCGATGTACTTCGCTTCGGCGCGCGCTTGATCGATCTCATGCAGCAGCCTGAACGCGCGCAACTGTAGGCGGTAGCTGCGCTCGAAGCGAGTGATATTGGCCATCTTATGCACTCTGTACAGAACCGATTGGACACGTCTGCTCGTTCGCCGAAGGCTGCCGCACACTGCGCGTGTTGACGTTGGAGCGGCTGGGCCAAGGCATGCGGCTCGAAAATTCTAGGTCGCCGCAGCGGCGAGTCCATTGACGTACGTCAAGCCAAGGTCAAGGCGTCGCTGTAGCATTGACTGTTGGAGCGGCGCACGAACGAGGACGCGAGCGCGCAACCGGAGCGGTGGTGAAAACGAACGACAGGTCTGCTGGCGAAGCTGCGCGTGCATCGTTGGAATGGTGGAGTGCGTTCTCGAGAACCTGCGAAATCGGCTTGACGCGGCTCGGCGGTCGAGCAGCCGTACGGACCGCCGCCACGAAACGCAGCGCCGAGCTCATCAGATTCGTTCGCGCCCGTTCGCGCTTCTACCGTGACGCATGGGACTCGCTGCCTGCTGGTGATCTCCCGCTGGCCGCGCTGCCCGTCGTCCACAAGCGGGACCTGATGGCGCGATTCGATGACTGGGTGACCGAACGGAGCGTTCATCGGCGCGGCATCGAGGCGTTTCTTCGCGATCGCACCCACATCGGCGACGAATATCTGGGCCGGTTCGTCGTCTGGAAGAGCTCGGGCAGTACAGGCGAACCCGGAATTTTCGTGCAGGATGCGGACGCGCTCGCGGTCTATGACGCGCTGCTGGCGGTGCAGCTGCAGTCCCCGCCGCTCGCCGGCCGCTACGCGTGGGGTTTCGTCACGCAAGGCGGTCGCGCAGCGCTTATTGCGGCGACGGGTGACCACTTCGCGAGCATTGCGTCATGGCAGCGCGTCTGCCGCGGCCGCGTATGGCCCGCGGCACGTGCATTTTCCGTGATGGACCCGCTCCCGAAGCTCGTCGCGGCGTTGAACGAATACCAGCCCGCTTTCCTCGCGAGCTACCCGACCACGCTGATGATGCTGGCGTCGGAGCAACGCGCGGGGCGGTTGCGGATCGCACCCTCCTGCGTATGGTCAGGTGGCGAGTGCCTTGTGCCCGCTGGCGCGGCGGCGATCGAGCGAGCGTTCGGAAGCGTCCTCGTCAACGAGTATGGGGCATCCGAGTGCATGAGCATCGGTTTCTCGTGCTCCCGAGGATGGCTTCATGTGAACGCCGATTGGGTCGTCCTCGAAGCGGTCGACGCCGAGTTTCGGCCGATCGCGCCGGGAGCAAGGTCGCACACCGTGCTGCTGACGAATCTCGCCAATCGGATTCAGCCCGTGATTCGCTACGATCTTGGAGACAGTGTCATCGAGAATCCTGATCCGTGCGGGTGCGGCAGTCCGCTGCCGGCGATACGAGCGGAAGGGCGGCGCGACGATGTGCTTGCGTTGCGCGCCACGGACGGCAGCATTGTCCATCTGTCGCCGCTCGCGCTGACGACCGTCATGGAGGATGCGAGCCCAGGTCACCGGTTCCAGCTGGTACAGACCGGTCCGGACCACATTGCGTTGCGGCTGGAGACGGGCGCTACGAGCGAGCGCAACGCCCGATGGCATGCGGCGGAGCGCGCATTGCACGCCTACCTCGCAAACCAGTCGCTCGATAGCGTGCGCGTGACGCTCGACAGCCATCCGCCAGTCACGGACCCGCGAAGCGGCAAGTTCCGCGAAGTAATTGCCGCAGATTTCGCCTGACGCGTCCGCGTGGTGGCTGCGGCCGCCCGCAGAACTGCTGCGCGACGTCGGCGCGAACGCGCCGGGGCTGTCGACGGCGGAGGCGCGCGGGCAACGGAAGCGCTACGGACCGAACCAGTTTCGCGACCGTGCGGAACGTCCCGTATTAATCCAGTTCCTGCGCCGGTTTCGCAATCCGCTGGTGCTGATCCTGATCGCGGCCAGCATCGTTGCGGCGCTTACCGGTGAAGGTGCCAGCTTCGTCATCATCGTGGTCATCGTGATACTGAGCGTCACGCTCGACTTCGCGCAGGAGTACCGCGCGGGCAAGGCAGCGCAGAAGCTTCGCGGATCGGTGCAGGTTCGGGCGACGGTCGTCCGCGACGGCGTTCCCAAGAGCGTTCCCGTGATGCAGGTGGTGCCTGGCGACATCGTGCTGCTCCAGGCCGGCAATCTAGTTCCGGGTGACGGAATCGTGCTGGAGGCTCGCGACCTCCATGTTGATCAGGCGCTGCTGACCGGCGAGGCGTTTCCCGTCGAGCGACGAGCGCAAGCGCCGGTGGCCGGCGGCACGGACGTTGCCGACGCGTCGAACGCGCTGTTCATGGGCACGTCCGTCGTCAGCGGAACAGCGCGCCTTTTCGTCTATCGCACCGGTAACCGAACGGCGATTGGCCAGATCGCGGCAACGCTGAACCGCGAGCCGCCACCCACCGCCTTTGACGTCGGCACGCGGCGCTTCGGCATGCTGATCATGCGCATGACGGTGTTGCTCGTCCTGTTCGTGCTGATGACCAACACGCTGACCCACAAGCCATGGCTCGACTCGTTCCTGTTCGCCATCGCGCTGGCCGTGGGCCTGACGCCAGAGCTTCTGCCGATGATCGTTTCGGTGACACTCGCCCGCGGGGCAATCCGGATGGCGGCGAAGCACGTGATCGTCAAGCGCCTCGCTGCGATCGAGGATCTCGGGTCGATGGACGTGCTGTGCACCGACAAGACGGGAACGCTCACCGAAGCGAATATCACACTCGAATCGCATGTCGACATCGACGGTCGTCCGAGCACGCGTGTATTGACGCTGGCGCAAGTCAACAGCCGTTTCGAGACCGGTCTCAAGAGTCCGCTCGACGCAGCAATCCTTGCGCATAACGCGGGCGACCAATCGCGTTGGACGAAAGTCGACGAGGCGCCCTTCGATTTCGAGCGCCGGCGCGTGTCGGTGCTGGCGGATGCCGGCGATGCCCGTCTGCTGATCGTGAAAGGCGCCCCGGAGGACATTCTCCGCTTGTCAGCCGCCTACGACGCAGGTGACGCACAGGCGGTTCGGCCGTTCGACGCGCAATCGCGCACACGCGCGACCGCACTGCTGCAGGCGCAATGCAAGGCGGGCCTGCGTGTGCTTGCAATCGCGACCAAAGTGTTCGCCAAGGATGGTGGCCACGTCGACGTCCGCGATGAGCAAGATCTGACATTCGCAGGCTTCGTGACATTCGTCGATCCGCCGAAGGCAAGTGCAGCCAAGGCGATCGCGGCGCTTCGGCTGCTGGGGGTAGCCGTGAAGATCGTTACTGGCGACGACGAGCTCGTCACGCAGCATGTCTGCACGACGCTCGGCTTGCCCATCGAAGGGGTCATGAAGGGCAGCGAGATCGCCGCCCTCGATGACGTTGCCCTTGCGGCGCGCGCCGAGAGGGCGAATCTGTTCTGCCGCGTCAATCCCGCGCAGAAGAACAGGATTATCCAGGCGCTCCGGCGACGCGGGCACGTCGTCGGCTTCCTCGGCGACGGCGTCAACGACGCGCCCGCGCTGCATTCAGCGGACGTGAGCATTTCCGTCAACACGGCAACCGACGTGGCGCGGGAAGCGGCCGACCTGATTCTGCTGAAACGGGACCTTCACGTGCTGCACGATGGCGTCGTGGAGGGCCGGCGAACCTTCGCCAACATCCGCAAGTACATCATGATGGGGACGAGCTCCAGCTTCGGGAACATGTTCAGCATGGCGGGCGCGTCGCTGTTCCTGCCTTTCCTGCCGATGCTTCCGACGCAGATCCTGCTGAACAACATCCTGTACGACCTGTCGGAAACCGCGATCCCGCTCGACGACGTCGACGACTCCGAATTGCGCCGCCCGACGGGGTTCGACATGGCGTTCATCCGCAATTTCATGTGGGTGATGGGACCCATAAGCTCGCTGTTCGATTTCGCGACGTTCTACGTGCTGCTCGTCGTGCTGCACGCGGACGAGGCGTTGTTCCAGACGGGCTGGTTCGTCGAGTCGCTCGCCACACAGGTGCTGGTGATCTTCGTCATCCGAACGCGCGGCAACCCGCTCGCGAGCCGGCCGCACCCAGCACTCGTCGCGAGCTCGCTCGCCGTGGTGATCGTGGCTCTGGTGCTGCCGTTTACGGAACTCGGCCGGTACTTTGCGATGCGACCGCCGCCGCCTGCGTTCTACGGAATTCTCGCCGCGCTCGTCGTTGCCTACTTGGCGATCGCCGAAGCGGCCAAGCGAATCTTCTACGCGCGTCTTGCGCCAGCGCGCCGATGACGTCGCCGGGGACAGCACTGACGAGCGGGGAGGCTGCGGCGCGGCTCGCGCGCGACGGCTACAACGAATTGCCTTCCGCCAGGCCACGGCGGCCTTGGGCGATCGCATGGGAGGTGATCCGCGAGCCGATGTTCGTGCTGCTGATCGTGGCAGCGGCGATCTATCTCGCACTAGGCGATCTCAGCGAAGCGTTGGCGCTGCTCGCCTCGGTTTTGGTGATGATCGGCATCACTTTCTATCAGGAGCGCAAGACCGAGCGTGCGCTCGACGCGCTGCGCGAGCTCGCCAGCCCTCGGGCGAAGGTGCTGCGCGATGGTGAATGGCGAACGGTTGCCGGGCGTGAAGTCGTCGTAGGCGATCTGCTACGCGTGAAGGAAGGGGATCGGGTGCCCGCCGACGCGACGGTCCTGTCGGCGACCGACCTGATGGCCGACGAGTCGTTGCTTACCGGGGAGTCGGCACCTGTTCGCAAGCGCACATCGCATCGCCCTTCCGAGTGGGCGCGTCCGGGCGGCGACGATTTGCCCCATATCTACTCCGGCACGCTGCTGACAAGCGGGCAGGGCATCGCCTGCGTTGCGGCGACCGGCCATCGAACGGAGATGGGCAAGATCGGCAAGGCGCTGCAAACGATCGAGCCCGAGCCGAGTTCTCTTCAACGGGAGACGCGACGTGCGGTGCTGATCTTCGCGGCGATCGGCATAACACTTTGCGTGCTCGTTGCGCTTCTGTATCGGGTTACGCGCGGTGATTGGCTGAATGGCTTGCTCGCGGGAATCACGCTCGCGATGGCAAACCTTCCGGAAGAGTTCCCGGTCGTCCTGACCGTATTCATGGCGCTCGGCGCGTGGCGCATATCGCAAAAGGGCGTGCTAACCCGGCGTGCCCCCGCGATCGAGACGCTCGGCGCGACGCAGGTGCTTTGTGTGGACAAGACGGGAACCCTCACGCAGAACCGCATGGAGGTGGGCCGTGTCTGGATACGTGGCGAAACTCTGGAACCCGGTGACGGACTTGCTGAAAGGCTGATCGAATATTGCATGCTCGCGAGCGAGCGCGAGCCGTTTGATCCGATGGAGCAAGCGTTCAAGCGACTTGCACATCAGCGATTTCCACTGTTGGCGACGAAGACGGCGTCGTGGACGCTCGTTCACGGCTATCCCCTCACGCCGAAGCAGCTTTCGGTCGTGCGACTGTGGCAGACGACAGGAATGGAGGCATACGTCGTAGCCGCTAAAGGTGCGCCGGAGGCGATAGCGGAACTGTGCTCGCTCGAAACCGCGGAGCGGGCGTCAGTACAAGAAGCGGTCAGAAGAATGACGCGGGATGGCCTGCGTGTGCTGGCAGCCGCCGAAGGCGAGTGGGAGAGTCCACACATCGGCGAGGCTGAGTGGCCCGCATCGCGACGCGACTTTCGCCTTCGCTTTATCGGGCTGATCGGGTTGATCGACCCGGTACGGCCGACCGTTGCCGCGGCAATCGCCGAGTGCTACCGCGCCGGGATTCGCACCGTGATGATTACTGGCGATCATGCGGGAACCGCCCGCGCGATCGCGCTGCAGGTCGGCCTCGCTGATCCCGGCCGGAGTGTGACGGGGGCGGAAATTGAGGCGATGACGGACGCGGAACTCGCCGAGTGCGTTACGCGCGTCAATGTTTTTGCGCGCGTGATGCCCGAGCACAAGCTGCGTCTGGTCGAGGCGTTCAAGATGAAAGGCCAGGTCGTCGCGATGACCGGCGATGGCGTGAATGACGCGCCGGCACTCAAGGCGGCACACATCGGAGTTGCAATGGGTGCGCGCGGCTCGGATGTCGCGCGTGAAGCGGCCGCGCTGGTCCTTCTTGAAGACGATTTCTCGTCGCTCGTTGCCGCCGTTCGACTGGGGCGACGCATCTACGACAATGTCCGAAAGGCCATGTGCTATATCGTCGCCGTTCACGTGCCGACTGCCGGCATGGCGTTGCTGCCGTTGCTCGTCGGCTGGCCGCTGCTCCTGTATCCGGTGCACATCGTGTTCCTCGAGTTCGTGATCGATCCGGCCTGTTCGATCGCGTTCGAAGCCGAATCCGCTGACCGGAATGTCATGCAGCGGCCGCCGCGGCCCACTACGGCCAAGCTGTTCGATACACGGATGATCGCCGGCAGCGTCGCGCAGGGTGCGGGAGTCCTGGTAACCGTCGCGCTCCTCTACGCCTTGGCGCTTCGCACTGGCGAGTCGGAGGGAACCGCGCGTGCGATGGCCTTTTCGGCAATCGTCTTCGCCAACATCGCGCTCATCATCGGCAACCGCACGCACGAACCGAGTGTTCGCGAATTGCTTCGGCCCAACCCGGCGCTATGGGGGTTAATTGCAGGCACTCTCATGGCGCTCGCGATCGTTCTTTACGTCGCACCGTTCCGCGAGATTTTCCGGTTCGAACTTTTGCCAGGCAGCGCGCTCTGGATGAGCGCGCTGCCGGCAGTCGTGGTATTGGCCGGGATGATGCTCGTTCGATCCGCCCGCTTCCACCGACGCCGATGACGATACCGTAAGCTCGAAGCCATGCGCCCGTCACGGCGGTAATCGGCAGCGCGAACAGCAGAACGTAGAGCAGGCGTTATACGATTTTCGCTGCCAAGCCTATCCAGCGGGTATCTTGGGCGGTTCCGGCTGCCGGTCGAGCATCCGCCAGAAAGGCCTCAGCGTGACCAATACGACGATTGTCCCAGGCCGAGCGTCTCGTGTAGCTGCCGGTCGAAATCCGGGACGCTGCAGTAGACCCGCGTTTCCGCTCCGCCGGGCCCGTAGATGAAGGCCACGAGCACGAGGATCACTGTGATCCAGCGGAAACGCCTAGGACACGGCACCGTAGCGATCACCGATCTGGTTGATGGCCGGTCAACCTACGAGCGCTTGGATCAATGCCCACTCAGCTTCGGTGCCGCTCGGTGATCACCACAGGTCCTGGCTCATTGAATCAACAAAGCTCGGCAGTACCTTTTTTAGAGCCGTTTCTGCAGATTGGAATCTGCGTCGTTTCCAGTGGATCGTGAAGCGACGGTGACTGCGGCGGGGCCAAGTTTGTCCACGACGCCGCGCTAGGCATCTTCAGTTGGGGATGCGAAAGCGGCAGCTCGCCATCGTAGGTGACGACGGCGCCACGTTCGTCCGATCCAAGGGGATCATGCGAGCGCAGCTGATGCTCGAGCACGGCGACTCCTGCTTCCGAAGCATCGGTCGCCGCAATAGCCCGTTGCCGCACCCGCTCGCGCAACGTTGCTTCGGTGGCGGAAACGTCGACGATGACAAGCGGTACGTGTAAGCCTGCTGCGAGGTCGCGAAACATGTCGCGCTGCCATCGACGCAGAAACGTGCCGTCAATGAGCGCGGTGAAGCCACTCTCGACGGCTGTCCGGGCAAGTCGCGATAGATGATCATAGGTTGTGCGCGTGACCTCGGGTGCATACAACGCGCTGTCGATGCTCGAGCGGCTGCTGTCGCGCGCGCCAAGGCCACGCAGTCGCTTGCGTTCGACATCGGTACGGATGCGGATTGCGGCGATACGTTCGAGCAATATCTGCGAAAGCGTGGTTTTGCCACAACCCGCGAATCCGTGCGTGATGACGACCGCAGGCCGCGCGTCCATGGCATATTCCGTGGCGAGCCGCAGATGGTCGTTATAGTCACGTTGCGACGCTGCTTTAGCGTCGCCGTCCGCGAGCTGCGCGGCGCGCAGAAAGGCGACCTTGGCGCGCACCATCGCCCGGTAGACGACGTAGAAGCGCAGCACGGCGACACCACCGTAATCCCCGGCCTGCTCAAGATACGCGTTGATAAACCGCTGGGCATAGGCACGACGACCGCGGTGCTCCAGATCCATCACCGTGAAGGCGACTTCGCTCATCACGTCGATCCATCGCATCCGGTCGTTGAACTCAATGCAATCGAAGATCGTGAGGGCGCCATCAACGAGCGCGATATTGCCGAGATGGAGGTCGCCGTGACATTCGCGCACGAAGCCGCCTTGACGCCGCGCAGCAATCATCTCGCGGCGCAACGCATACTCGCTGCGGGTCCACATTTCGAGCTGGTCGAGGTCGTGGCGCTCTTCGGCATCCGCGGTCACAGCTCGAATTTCAGCGAAGTTGGCCAATGCAAGCTGAAGCACATCATCGGGAGCGGCAAATGGGCCGTCGGCCGGCGCCACATCGATGTCGCGGTGGAAATGCGCGACGATGGCGGCTAGCTGATCGATATGATCCGTTGTGAGCGCATTCCGCTCGAGTACGTTGGAGAGTAGCGCCTCTTGCGGAAACTCGCGCATCTTCACCGCATAGTCCAAGACCGGGCCGGATCCGCCGATCTGCGGTTGCTCGACGCTCCCCGTGATTGCCACAACGTCGAGGTAGAGCGCGGGCGCGAACCGGCGATTGAGGCGCAGTTCCTGCTCGCAGTAGAACCGACGCGCGGCAAGGCTAATGAAGTCCAGGAAGCCGAGTCGAATCACCTTCTTGATCTTGTAGGCGTAGGTCCCCGTCAGCAGCACGAACGATATGTGCGTCTCAAGCAGCTTGATCCCCTTACACTGTCCGCCGAAATGCGCCGGGTTGCGGAGGGCAGCAATAAGTCCGGCCTGGAGCTTCGGATCCAACTCCAATTCGCACCGCGCACATGACCGAATCGATTCCGCTGGCGCTCGGGAGGCGTCTGCGAGCTCAAGGTTTGTCTTCAAAACGACGCTCCATTCCACGCGAAATGGGCATGCCCTCCCAAGCCTTCCGGATTGGAACGCGCGATGGGACGGAACTTTTCAGACCCAGCCTCATGACGTATGCCCCTGGTCATCATACGTTTTGCCTCCCTGGGGCGAGTTGACGAGGGTCAAGGTGCAGGCGGTCGAGTAAGGGAAGCGTCGTTCCTTGATCTTCATGGTCCACGGCGCCTGCTCAATATTGAACCGCCTTTGCACCTTCGCGGTATGGAGTAGTCAATGACTGTCCGCAACCTCAAGCATCTTTTTAGGCCGCAGTCCGTCGCCGTGATTGGCGCGTCGAGTCGGGAACGCAGCATTGGAGCAATCCTTCTGCAAATCTCGTTGAGGGAGGGTTCACAGGGCCGATCTTCCCCGGCAATCCCAAGTACACCGAGCCCGGTGGCATCAAGGGTTACGCCCCCTTGCCGAAGCTCCCGCAGACGCCAGGACTTGGCCGTTATCTGTACGCCGCCTGCAACCGTTTCCACCTTGATCGGCGAGCTTGGCGCACGCGGGTACGAAGGCGGCGATCGTGTTTACGGCCGGACCGGGCGGCTCGAGTCCGCAAGCGGGGCGCAAGCACACGCCGAAGGAAAGAAGAACATGAAGCAGCAGGTGCAGCACGCAAGCGACGCCGCGCCCTTCATCAAGCCCTGCGGACACGGGGCTGAACGCACCCGCGACCGACCGCCTTATTGAGCCTCCCGCAGTGCGCGAGGCTCGAGTTGCAATGCT
>Ga0207706_10002580_pt1 | contig 17647 bp, 13 predicted proteins | sample KBSC53metaG_FD_184318 | JGI IMG/M metagenome (GOLD analysis project Ga0207706, IMG submission 184318) | Corn rhizosphere microbial communities from Kellogg Biological Station, Michigan, USA - KBS C5-3 metaG (SPAdes) (version 2) | ecosystem: Host-associated > Plants > Roots > Rhizosphere > Soil ... | reverse complement strand
GCGCTCGCCTTTGGCCGGACACTCGGCAACTTTCATCGGATCAATCCGGGCAACGTCAAGCGCGTCGCGCACGCCTTGGCGCTCGATGAGGAACGGGAACGTTTCGAGCCTTCGTTTTGGGATCCGCCGGCGACGGCCACAACTCAGGTTGACGAGGTATGGTTCAGCGGCTGCCATACCAATATCGGTGGTGGCTACTGCGATGCCAATCTGTCGAACATCGCATTGTTCTGGATGTTGCAATCGGCGCGCGATGCCGGATTACCCCTCGATGCACGCGGCATCGCCGGGTTCGATCTGAAAGATCCGCGCGGGCTTCAACGCGATTCCTACAGGGAATTCTACGACTGCATGGGCTTGATCGGCGGCATCGCTGAGTCGTTAAATCTTAAACGGCAACCCCGGACAATTCGGCAGGGACAGCGAATCCATCAAAGCGTGTTCGATCGGATGCAAGAAGCGCTGGGCCAACAGCTCTACATTCCGAAGGCGCTGTTTGACGGCAAGCCGCTGTCGGCCGAATCCAATCCCGGCATACAGCCGTGGGGTGGATTCTAGGGACTCAAGGATTGAGGACTGAGTCTCAGGTTTTACTGCTTCTCTGCCTCGCGACGGAAGCTCTAAGCCCGCCAATGATTTTAGCAACCTCTGTTGCCCGGGCCATTAAATTATCGAACTCTTTTTGATCCAGGTACCCAACGTCGAAGGCAACGTACAGTTGAGACCGGAGTTCCGCGCAAGAAGCTTTTGCTGTCGAGAGAAATTGGTGAAACTCGCCTCGGCCGCCGCGCTCAAATCCCTCAGCGACATTAGACATCATTGAGACGGCTGCCCGTTGAATTTGACCCGATAAACCGAAGTCTCTCAAAAACCTCTCTTTTTGCGTCGCTTGGTAGATTAGTTGCGTCAACACACGAGCCTTCTGCCAGGCCACTAGCTCTTCAAATCGCTCGATCCTCGCCACTTTGTCACTCCTAGAATTTTCCTGCTCAGTCCTCAGTCCACGTTACTCAGTCCTCCTATTTAGTCCTTCCCATATCAACTCCGCAGGATGTTGGGCTTTGCGCCCGGTGAGATGCTCGATCTGCTGTCGGCACGAGATTCCTGGCGCGACAATAGTGATTTCGGGTGCGGTCGCATTTACAGCAGGCACTAAACGCCGGTTGGCGATCTTAGTAGACAAGTCATAGTGCTCTTTTTCAAAACCGAATGACCCGGCCATCCCGCAGCAGCCCGAATCCACTTCCCTAACCTCGTAACCGACAGCTTTAAGCATCGCTGTCGTCGGTGCCGTGCCAACAAGAGCTTTTTGATGGCAGTGTCCGTGCAGCAAGACTCTTTTGCCGTCGCCCTTTGATTGCAGCATAAGTCTGCCGTCTTTTAACTCTCGAGTGACGAATTCTTCGAAGAGAAAACTATTCTCGGCAACCGTTCGGGCGGCTTCGGTGCCAACAAATTCCGGATACTCGTCGCGCAAAGTCAGTAGACACGACGGTTCGAGGCCAACGATAGGAACTCTTTTCTCAGCGTACGGCGCCAGCTTTTCGATGTTCCATGCCGCGTTCTCTTTCGCCTGATTGAGCATGCCTTTGGAAATCATCGGCCGACCGCAGCATTTTTTGTCCGCGAGCAGCACACGGTAGCCAGATCTTTCCAGAAATCGCGTCGCCGCGATCGCGACATGGGGCGTGTTGTAGTTATTGAAGGTATCGTGGAATAAAACCACGTCGCCTTTCGCTGCATCATTCGGGGTTTCGTGTTTGCGAAACCAGCTTTCGAAAGTCCGCCCGGCAAACTGCGGCAACGGCCGGCGACGGTCGATGCCGACGAGAATTTCCATCAGCCACCGATTCAACGACGAGTTGGCAATCCAATTCGAAACGGGTGCTAAGCTCGAGCCGAGTCGGTTGAGGCTCTCGATGGCGCCAAATATACGATTGCGCAGCGGCAAGCCGTTGGCACGATAATAGTGATCAAGAAATTCGTACTTGAGCTTCGCCATATCGACATTGGACGGGCATTCCGCTTTGCAAGCTTTGCACTCGAGGCAGAGATCCATTACGTCGTAAAGCCGTTTCCCGGTGAATTCCTCCTGTGGAGCCCGCCCTGAAATCGCGTTTCGAAGCGCGTTGGCCCGCCCGCGGGTCGAGTGTTCTTCATCGAGCGTCCCCATATACGAAGGACACATAGTGCCATCGAGCTTCTTCCGGCACTCGGCCATGCCGCTACACATTTCGACGGCCCGCGCAAAGCCACCCTGAGCGGCAAAGTTCAAGGTCGTGCGCGGCTCCCATGGCTGGTAGCGCGGGCTGATCTTCAGCGACTCGGTCATCGCCGGCGCATCGACGATCTTTCCAGGGTTCATTAGATTTTTCGCATCGAAGGCCCGCTTGATCTGGCGGAAGGCGTCGTAAATCGCCGGCCCGAAAAGTTTTGCGTTGAAATGGCTGCGCGCCAATCCATCGCCATGCTCGCCGGACATCGCGCCGTTGAATTCGAGCACCAGGTCGGAGATGGCATTGGCGATGGAAACCATTTTGTGCATTTCGCTCTGTTCTTTGAGATTGATCAATGGCCGGATGTGCATGCAGCCCACCGAACAGTGCCCGTAGTAACCCGCGACGGTGTCATGGCGCGCCACCACCTCACGAAATCGCCGAATGAATTGCGGTAATTTTTCCGGAGCGACCGCAGTATCCTCAACGAAGGCGATCGGCTTCTTGTCGCCTTTGATGCCGAGCAGCAAACCAAGCCCTGCCTTGCGCACGCCCCAGATCGCTTTCACCTCTTCGGGCTTGAACGCGAGCGTCGCCGCGTAGCCGATCTTCTCGCGTTTTCTCAGCGCTTCGAGCTTGTCAACCTGGTCCCTGACCTCGGCTTCGGTCGCGCCGGCATACTCCACCATCAAGAGCGAATCGGGCGTGCCTTGAACGAAGCCGAGCTTGCGCGACTGCTCGATATTGCCGCGCGCGAGATTCAAAACCATCTTGTCCGTGGATTCCATGGCGTAGGGATGAGTTTGCAGAATCAACTGGGCGCACTCCAAAGCCTCGATGTCATCGCTGAAATGAATCACATCCATCGCTGTCCATTTGGGCTTGGGCACGAGACGCATTTTGGCTTCGACCACTGTCGCCAGCGTGCCCTCAGACCCGACGATCACGCGGGAGAGATTGAATGGCTGCGCTTTGACGAATTCGTCCAGATTATAGCCGGAGACGCGCCGCATGATTTTCGGATAACGCGCGAGAATTTCGTTTTTGTGCTGCTGCGCGAGACGGAATACTTCGCGACAGGCGCGGCCCTCAATCGTATCGGCACGGCGCCGTTTTTCGACTTCTTGCGGCAGCAGATCTTTGAGCACGACTTCGCTGCCGTCGGCGAGCAAGACCGTCAACTCGATGACATGATCGAGGGTTTTACCGTATGTGAGCGAATGGGCTCCCGAAGAATTGTTGCCGATCATGCCGCCGAGGGTGGCGCGATTGGATGTCGAAGTGTCGGGACCGAACTGTAGGCCCATGGCGCGCACGTGCGCATTGAGCTCGTCTTGCACCAAACCCGGCTGCACCCGGCACCATAGTTCCTCTTGGTTGACCTCCAGCACATTTCGCATGTATTTCGAGAAATCCAGCACGATCGAATGGCCGACCGCCTGCCCGGCCAGTGACGTACCGCCGCCGCGCGGCAAAACCGAGACGTCAAGCTTGTTGGCGAGCTCGATCACGGCCTGCACATCACCCTTATGGCGCGGTACGACGACGCCAACCGGCTCGATTTGATAGATTGAGGCGTCAGTGGAATAAAGCAGCCGCGAGTACCGATCGAATCGTACATCCCCTTCGATACGTTTCTTCAGCTCCGCCGCGATTTCGAAATAATCTCTACCCGCACTTTCGCTCATTGTGGCTCCTGAAATTCGACAAAATCGGGGCGACCGCGGATCGCCCCTACCTTCAACTTCAAAGAGATTCTTCAGCCCAACCGTAACACCAGGACACCGAGAACCACCAGGGCGGCAGCCGCGCCGTCCCTAAACGTCACTTCTTCGATGCCTTTGAGAGTCGTCTTGGCGAGAAAAAAACTGACGATCGGTTGCGCGCTCCAAATCGGCGCGACCACCGACGCGGGTGCGTGCACCAGCGCTTTCAGAGTAAGAATTGAACCGATAGCATACAAGAATCCTGCACCGACGAAACACCCCAAACTGTTAATTGGGATTCTTTGCCACTTGCGCTCGATTTTAAGCAAATTTCCCAGCGTCATCAGCAGCATCAGCCCCGTTGCATGCATCACGAGTGCGCCCAGCACCGGCGGACCGCCGTGATCGGTACCGACTTTTTTCAGCACCGGAACTACGCCGTAGCAGAGCGTTGCCAAAACGGCCGCGCAAGTGATCCGGCGCGGTGGCATGGTTTTACCCAACCCCTGAGCATCATCACGAGTGACGAAAAAAACGCCGGAGATAATAAAAATGACGCCGATCAAAACCGCCAAAGACAACCGCTCGCCGAGCGCCGCAGCCGCCAGGAAAACGGTAATCAGGGGCGAGGAGTTATTGAGCGACTGCGCGCGAGATGCGCCGATCTGATCGACGCTCTTGACGAACAACGTCCGGCCCATGTAAGCGCCGATAACGCCGGTGCCGGCAAATATGAGCACGGCCTCCCCAGGTATCTTCCCGGCGAACAGATCGCCTTCGAGCAACGCGGAAACGCAAAGCGTCAAGAGAATTGTCGCCTGCTGGTAGAGCGTCGCAGCGCTGACATTGGCGCCGGCGAGCCCTCTCTTGACCAGCACCGGGCTCGTGCCCCAGAAAACTCCGGCGCAGAGCGCATAAACAACTCCCATTTCCATGTGGATGCGGAAAAAACCTATTTATCGAGCGCAGCCCTTGCCTGAGCGAAAACATTGTCGAACATAGCCCGGGTCAGTTTGCCAGTAAACGTGTTTTGCTGGCTCGGATGATAGGAGCAGATCAAGCGTCGACCGTCTGGGAGATCGGCGGCAACACCGTGGCCGAATTTTGGGCGCGGTTTCGGAATGACACCGCCGCACCCACTGTACGCCGCAAGAAAGGAATCGAACGCGATTTTTCCCAAGGCGATGACGACTTTGAGTGTGGTAAGCAGCTCTATTTCGTCGATCAAGTAGGGACGGCAGCGAAGAAATTCGGCTAAACTGGGCTTGTTTTCCGGCGGCGCGCAGCGTACCGCCGCTGTGATATAGCAATCGTTTAGCTTGAGACCATCGTTTCTGTGACTGGAGTTCGGCTGATTGGCAAATCCGGCCGTATACAGGGCGCCGTAAAGCCAATCGCCGCTGCGATCGCCGGTAAAGATTCGACCGGTTCGATTTCCGCCGTGCGCCGCCGGCGCAAGCCCAACAATCAGAAGCCGCGCCCTCGGATCGCCGAAACCGGGAAGCGGTCTGGCCCAATACTTTTCTCCGAAGTGCCTTCGCGGCGGCTTTGCCGCAACCGCTTCGCGCCAGCGCACGAGACGCGGACAACGGCGGCAGCGTGTGATTCTCCGATTGAGCTGATCGAGTGCTGCCATTCCATGAGTTGTTAGCACAGCAGATGGGAAAAGACGAAAGAACGGGCGCGCGCGCCTCGAGCGTGCCCGGACGGACGGCGCTACGGCTTAGCAATGTTGAGACAGCTTCGCTCGCGGCCAAGGAATAAGATGTGAGATGCGATGAACTTAGCGATTCGCAGACGCCTCTGGGCGCGGCTGGTATTCGCCCAAAGTGACGGGAATTTCCTGCTCGCGCTTGTCGCGAACAATCGTAAGTTTTACTTCCGTGCCGGGGGGAGTACCGGCGATTTGGTTGCGCAAAGTATTGCCGTCGCTGACGGGTTTACCGTTGAAGGCCACAATAACATCGCCGCGCCGAATGCCCGCCTTCGCCGCCGGACCGTTCTCCGCCACCGTGTTGACGAGAACGCCGCGCGTTTCGCTAAGACCAAACTGCTGTGCCAATTCGGGTGTCATCGGCTGAATGCCGACACCGAGCTGCCCGCGATGCACCTTGCCAGTTTTGATCAACTGATCCATCACATTGCGCGCCATGTTGGACGGAATGGCAAAACCAATTCCGATGTTGCCCCCGGAAGTCGATAAGATCTGCGAGTTGATGCCGATCAATTCGCCGGTTGAGTTGATCAGTGCGCCACCGGAATTTCCCTGATTGATTGGTGCGTCAGTTTGGAGAAAGTCCTCGAAGCTACCGTCGCTCAACCCTGTGTAGCGGCTTTTGGCGCTGATGATTCCCGCGGTCACGGTCTGGCCAATCCCGAGCGGGTTGCCGATCGCCAGCGCGATGTCGCCGACTCGGACCTTATCGGAGTCGGCGAGTGCAAGGACCGGCAGATCTTTGGCATCAATCTTCAACACCGCCAGATCACTCGGCGGATCGGAGCCAATGACTTTGGCGTCGAAAACTCGGTGGTTTGGTAATTCGACTTTGATCTGCTCGGCACCGTCGACAACGTGATGGTTGGTCAATATCGTGCCGTCTGCATGGACGATCACTCCCGATCCTAACGCCATTTGTACTTGCGGCTGATTGGATCTGGATTGCGGAAGCTGATTACCAAAAAAATCACGAAATAGCGGATTATCGAAAAAGGGAAACTGCCGAGGGGCGCGCACTCTCCGCTCCGATCTTATAGTCACTACGGCAGGGCCGGCTCTTTCGATGACATCAGCGTAGGATAACTGCGGGCCACTGGGCTTGTTTTGATCAGAGGCCCCGTTGACCGCCGGTGCCGGCGCGCTCGTCGATGGAGCGGTGTTTTGACTCTGCGGTTCTTTGCGACAAGCAGATAATGCCAAAACGATCATGATCGCTACGATCGAGAAATGCTTTGCCGGCAATAACAGAAAGCGTCGTTTCATATTATTTGCCTCCGTACCGTGCAAATGAGCTTTCGCGCGCAAGCATGTGCTAATACCAGTAGACATGATCTTCGGATCGATTTCGCCCCCCTAGACGTGCCATTTCCGGACATCCTCTCCGCCGTCTTCCACCACGACATCCAGATCGCCATCAATATTAACCACGGTCACATGAACCGTACCGTTTTGAGCACGTTCAAATCTGAGATCTGCATGGGCGTGACCAACTCTGAGACGATGAAGTTCCAGCCAGCGAACAAATTCGGGCAATATGGGGTGACGAATACGTAAACGGTGCTCGAACCCCTCCGCCGTCAGGCCTAATACCGCCTGGAGCAAATAGGGAACGGCGCCTGCGGCCCAGGCCTGAGGATGGCAGGCAACGGGATAACGAACCGGCACATCGTACGATTCGCGATCGAATCCGGCGAACACCTCAGGCAAGCGGTAGTGCTCGAAATGCTGGGCTGCTTCGACAATCGCCGTAAAGACCCGGCACGCTTCGGTATCGAACCCATAGCGCCTGAACCCGGCGACAATGAGTGAATTGTCATGCGGCCATACCGTGCCGAGATGGTACCCGATCGGATTGTAGCGCAGTTCCTTCGACGAGAGGGTGCGAATCCCCCAGCCGCTAAACATCTCCTCCGACAGTAACCTCGCGACGGTCGGCCCAGCATTTTTGGCATCGACAATCCCTGTCCATAACGCCTGTCCGGGGTTGGACGAAATAGCTGCAGCTGGACGATTCTGTGCCGGAAGCGCCAGCGCATAAAATTGTCGCTCCTCAAGCCAGAACTCGCGATTGAAACGGGAGCGCAGTGCCTCCGCTTGGTCTCGAAGCTCCTGGGCGCGGGCCGATTCTCCCGTGCGTTCATAGAGATCAGCCAGGCTTGCTTTTGCCAAATAGACGTAGCCCTGCACTTCTACCAACGAAATGGCCGGTTGCGCTAAGCTGCCATCACTGTTCACGATGGCATCGCCGGAGTCCTTCCAGCCTTGATTGCTCAGTCCGTTTTTCGATGAGCTTTGGTACTCCAGATAGCCATCCTGGTTTTGATCGCCATAAATCGAAATCCAGGAAAGCGCCGATTCGATGTGATCGCGCAAATCGTTGAACAGAGCTAATTCTCCGGTCCATGCAGCATGGCGTGCGACCAAAACTAAAAACAGCGGCGTCGCATCAACGGTGCCGTAATAGGGCGTCTGCGGGATTTCGTTCAAATGCGCCATCTCTCCGACGCGAAGCTCGTGCATGATTTTGCCGGGTTCCTCGTCCCGCCAGTGATCTATCTTTGTGCCTTGATACCTGGCCATGAGCCGCAGTGTCTGCTCGGCGATGCCCGAATTGTAGGCGAGCGTCTGAAGCGATGCGATCAAACTATCCCGACCAAATAAAGTGACGTACCAGGGAACGCCCGCCGCGAAGAATTGCTCTCCTTCAAGGCTCGTTCTCAAAAGGTAAAGATCGCGCAATGACCGCTCTACGACATTGTTCAGCAGGGAACTGTTGCTGCGGATTTGGGTTGTGCTCTCAAGCCAGCGATTGGCGTATGACTGCAGCAGCGCTTTGGCTTCGCTCAGATCCCGAGCGGGCGGTTTGTTTGCTTGTGCATGCTTATTTGCCCCCTCGGTGATGGAAAACGATATGTGGATCTCTTTTTTCTTCGCCCGCTCCAGTTTGACTTCGAATCTAGCGCCGTTGTCTTTGGGAAATGTCGGAATCGGCGAAAACTGAATTGAGAGGACGCGCTCGATTTTGTCCGCGCCCTGGTAACGAAGGACGAGCTGCCCGTCCTCCCATAAGGGCGGGCACCGATGGCCGAGTTTTTGCCCGAACAAGCCACGCACGGCGAATAATGGCTCGAACCTCGATGCGACAACAAAATCAATCGGAAACTCGACGGTATTTGTTCCGTAATTACGTAATGTGAAAACGTCGCGCAGCGCCGGTTGATCACTGTCGAGTAATCGCTCGAGCCTAATGCCGATTTCATCCTTGCCGGATCAACTGTCGGTGGTTGATTCTGAGGTCGGGATTGGTCAGCTCAAGCGTTGCGCCAAATCCCGAGACGCCCGTGCAGACAAGCACGGTGGGTTTTGCCGTGCCTAATTTGAATTCATAACCGCTCAAATACCGGCAGTCGTGGTAATAAAGTCCCAGTCCGTGGTCCGCTTTCAAGGGCACCGAGCCGTCCGCTTCGCAAAGAAAGAACACATCGCGGTCCTTCAGTACGACAGCGTGAGCGATGCTGCGTGTGACCGAAGACCGCCCGTCGCTCTGCAGGCGCCGTCTGCGTTCGTTGTTTTCGCGCTTTGTTCCAGCGCGTCCTTGCTTGGCTGCCTGCTTATGCGGTCCATGCTCCGCATGCATCGATTTAGACGCTTCAGGCATATGTCGCTCTGCTCATTGAAGTTTTCCCGGAGCGCGCACCGCAAACCGCGGCCGCTAAAAGCAATCCCGCCGACGCTAACCAGCCGCGGTGCGTCGCCAGCCAGAGCTGGAACGAATAGCCGTGCGCACGATCGCCGAACTCGCCATGGGCGCCGTGATCGCCAGGGAGTGGTTCCCATAAATTGTTGCGCCGGTTTTTGTCATCCGGTTCGTTTGTCTGCTGGGATTGATATCCCGTTCGTGCCAGGTACTCATCTGCCAGACGCGGCACTATTTTGTTGCCAACGATGGCATCAACCGTTGGCCATCCAACGTAAAGCTCGGGGCGATCATGATCGGCGGCCCAAAGGATCGCTTCAGCGGCAACTTCCGGTTGATAAATCGGCGGCACAGGTTGCGGCTTGTTCGGCAATCGGCTTTTCACCCAGGAAAATTGCGGCGTATTGAGCGCGGGCATCTGCACCATTGTGACACGAACATGGCTGTGATCATGCAGCAGCTCACAGCGAAGAGAATCCATAAAACCCTGAATCGCATGCTTGGCACCACAATACGCCGCTTGCAGCGGAATACCGCGATAGGCCAGCGCGGAACCGACCTGCACGATCACGCCGCGATCGCGCGGCAGCATGCGTCTTAAAGCCGACAAAGTGCCATAAACAAAACCAAGATAAGTCACCTCTGTTACGCGCTTGAACTCTTCCGCCGTCATTTCCTTGACCGGTGAAAAAACCGATGTCATGGCATTGTTAATCCAGACGTCGATGGGTCCAAGATTTTCTTCCACCGCTTGCGCCGCCGCCTCGACCTGCTCAGAATTCGCCACGTCGAGCGGAAAAACAAACGCTTTGCCGCCTGCTATCTCGATTTCCTGCTTCGCCGCTTCCAAACCGTCGCGGCCGCGGGCAAGTAACCCTACTCGCGCCCGGCGTTCGCCGAAAGCACGCGCGGTAGCGCGGCCCACGCCTGCGGAAGCGCCGGTAATCACGACCACTTGTCTATCCATGTGCGACTCTCCTCTTGGGAGCCGGCGTTAACGACTCCGATTCGATAAAGATGTGCTTCACGTTCGGATACCGACTGCGAACATTCTCCTCAAGTCGATCGATACTCTCTTCGACCTCGATTGCTGAAAGATTCGCGCGAAAGCTCAAGTCCATCGCGAGCAGGATGGTGTGCGGACCGAAATACATCGTCAGCGCGTTTTTCACGCTCTCGACCCGCGGATCCGATTCGGCGAGACGGCGAATGTCTTTTAAAGTCTCGGGATCGAGGGCCTCTCCGACGAGCAGATCTTTGCTTTCGTAGGCGAGTAAAACCGCTACGGCGGCGAGAATTATGCCAATGACAATCGATGCGCCGCCGTCGAAGTACGGATTGTCAAAAAACTGCGCAAAAAACACGCCGAGCAATGCCACCACCAATCCAACCAACGCGGCGGAGTCTTCGAACAGCACCGTGTAAGTCGTGGGGTCTTTACTCTGATCGATGGACTGCCAGATGCTGAGTTTGCCACGCTCAGCTTGAAATGCTTTGAATGCCACCGTGAAAGAATAGCCTTCGAACACTACGGCAATACCGAGAACTATGTAATTCCATGCCGGATCGGCAATCGGTTTGGGACTCAGAATATGGAGGAGGCCCTCATAGGCCGATATGCCACCGCCCACCGCGAAAATCACAATCGCGACAATCAACGTCCAGAAGTAAAGCTCCTTTCCATACCCAAAGGGATGCGCCGCATCGGCAGGTCGTCGGCTGCGACGAACGCCCAAGAGCATTAACCCTCCGTTGCCGGTATCGACCAGTGAGTGAATCCCCTCGGAGAGCATGGCCGAGCTGCCCGTGAAGCCGGCGGCAATAAATTTCGTCACCGCGATCACGAGGTTTGCAGCGATGGCCGCATAGATGACTCTGGTCGATTCAGCCGCCATCTTTACTGGAGCGGATCGATCAACGCGAGGCCAGTTTCTGGATCGTATTTACGGCATAAATGCTTCGGCGACTCGGTCAGAATGAGTTCCAAGGTCGGCCAGACGCGTGCCTCGAGAATGTGGCCGCCATGAGCGCTGCCGTCGGATTTTCCAACCACGACGTGAGCGTGGATTTGAGGAACTCCGTTCGTTAGCGCGATATCGCCAATGAGTGAGAGCACTTCCACTTGCTCGGGAACAGGTATTTTTTGGTAGTCCTTTTTGCCGCGATCGAAGTAACCCAGCGTCACCTCGCGAAATGCGCCGATCGCGGTAAAGTGACTTCCGCCCAACTTGTTTTCCTTGGCCCAGGACGTGAGCCCTGCAACGAACTCTTCGTCCTTGTCGAAAATCAGCGCGTAGGTGCTCTGCGCGCCTTGTTCGAGCACTCGAACGTTCATAACGGGCCTCGCTTTCTTTGTGTTGCCCACAACAGCAGCGCCATCGTAATGGCGCCGCCCAGCGCACGGGCCACTTTTCGGTTCGCTTGCGCGCGCTCGCGCGCTCTTTCATTGCTAAAGATTTTCTCCGGATACGGACTCACGTCGAGTGAATAGTTTTCTGATTTCATCCCGCTCCGTGTGCTTTGCCCGAGCGCGAGTTGTAGCACTTGCGCCGTATGGAGCGCCTCGCGGTCAGTGCCCTGACGGATCTGCTCGCGACAACTGAAGCCGTCGGCGATAATTAAGGTTTCTTTTGGGGCGCGCCGGACGGCGGGCAGCAAAACGAGTTCGCCGATATTCATCGAAACCTCGTAATGCCCTGCTTCGAATCCGAAAGAGCCAGCCATTCCGCAACATCCGGAGTCCAACAGCTGGAAATCGAGTCCGAGCTTGGAAAAGATCGACTTCTCATGCGCCATGCCCATAATCGCCTTTTGGTGGCAGTGGCCATGAACGATCGCCTTGCGCTTGAGTTGCGGCGGTTGATAGCCGTCCAGCATGGTTTCAAAAAATTCACTGATGAGAAACATCCTGTCGCGCAGACGCTTGGCGTCCTCATCATCGGGAAATAAATTGGTCATTTCGTCCCGAAACACAGCGACGCAGCTCGGCTCGAGCCCGATGATCGGAACTCCGGCTTCGATCTCGGGACGAAGCGTATCTAGAACTTGCCGCAGCAGACGCTTGGCGGGACCGAGCATGCCAAAGTCGTACAATGGCCTACCGCAGCAGAGAGATTTAGCCGGCAGCTCGACTTGGAATCCCGCGGCTTCGAGCACGGCTACCGCGGCGCGCCCAACCTCGGGGAAAAAATGATTATTGAAAGTATCAGGCCAGAGCAGCACGCGCGGCTGTCCAACGTTGCATCGCGCGCGGCGGCGAAACCACTCAGTAAAGGTTTGCGGTGCGAAGACCGGCATCTCTCGCTGGCGGGCAATTCCGCCGAGCATCTTAAGGAGACCACCGAGCAGCGGCGCTCGCGTGAAAAAATTGACAATCTCGGGGACCACTGATGCGATACGTGCCCACCAGTAGATCAGCCCCATTGCGTAAGCCTGACGCGGCCTCAGGCGGTGCTCATAGTAATGGGAAAGAAATTCCGCTTTGTAGGTCGCCATATCGACCTGCAAAGGACAATCGCCCTTGCACCCTTTGCATGCGAGACACAGATCGAGGGCATCTTTCACATGCGGATCGCGCCAGCCGCCCTTCAGAGGATTGCCCTGAAGCATTTCAAAAAGTAAACGGGCGCGGCCGCGAGTCGAATGCATCTCTTCGCGTGTGACTCGATAGCTTGGGCACATCGTACCGACGTTTTCACGCCGGCATTCGCCAACTCCGACGCAGCGCAAGGTGGCGCGCGCGAAGCTGCCTTGATCGTCACCGGGAAACTTGAAGTGAGTTTGCAACTGTGGCGGACGATAATCGACGCCCAACCGCAAGTTTTCATCCGCCCGGTAGGGCTCGATGATTTTTCCGGGATTCATCTTCCAATCCGGATCCCAGATCGACTTGAACTCGTGGAAGGCACGCATCAGTTCCGGACCGAACATTTTGGGTAACAACTCGCCGCGCGATTGTCCGTCGCCATGCTCGCCCGAGAGCGATCCGCCATAGCTGATAACGAGATCCGCGGCTCGATGGATGAACGAACGATATTTTTCAATGCCCGCTTTACTCACCAGGTCGAAATCGATTCGCGTATGCACACAGCCCTGGCCGAAATGGCCGTACAGCGCACAAGCGTATCCGAACTCGGTGAGAAGCTTTCGCAGATCGCGCAAATAATTCCCCAATTTTTCCGGCGGCACCGCGGAATCTTCCCAGCCCTCCCATGTATCCTTGGCGTTGGGAACCCGAGCCGTCGCGCCCAATCCCGACCGCCGCACCAGCCAGATCGTCCGCTCCTGTTCGGGGTCGTCCAAAAGCTTGATGCTCGGTGGGTTCTTGGTCTTTTTCAGCGCGTTTATTAACGCGCGCGCTTGATCGTCGGCCGCGTTCTTAGTCTCAGCGCCGAACTCCACCAGGAGCCAACCTCCTCCCTCGGGGAGCAGCTGCACGTCTTCGGGATGGAGGCGCTTTTTTTTCATATCTTGGACAAGATTGTCGTCCAACCCTTCGAGTGCGATCGGCTTGTGCGCCAACACTTCCATGATGTGATCGCCGGCCGTGTAGACGTCGGGATAGCCGAGAACCAAAAGCGATCGAACCGGAGGACTTGAAACCAGACGTACGGTTGCTTCGAGCACCGTCACGCAGGTGCATTCACTGCCGACCAGCGCGCGCGCAACATGAAAGCCGTGCTCCGGCAGGAGCCATGGCAAATTGTAGCCCGAGACACGCCGTGGAATGTCGGGGTAGGATTGACGGATAAGATCCGCGTAGCGATCGCGCAGTGCTTTCAATCGACGATAGATTTCACCGCGTCGGCCGTCGGCGCGCATCTCGTCGGCAAGCTTGTCGTCATCGGTTTTTCCGACGCGCATCCGCGTGCCATCATACATCAGGATCTCGAGCTCCTCGATGTTGTCGTCGGTTTTGCCTGCCATCACGGAATGAACGCCGCACGAATTGTTACCGATCATTCCTCCCAGCGTGCAATGATTGTGCGTCGACGGATCTGGACCGAAGGTGAGATGATAGCGCTCCGCCGCATCGCGGAGATCGTCGAGTACGACGCCGGGCTGGATGCGCGCCCGCTTTCGGGAAGGGTTGAGATCGAGAATGCGATGCATGTACTTGGACAGATCCATGATCACCGCGACGTTACAGCATTGACCGGCGAGGCTGGTCCCGCCGCCCCGCGCCAAAACGGGCGCGCCATAATGACGAGCCGCAGTAACGGTGGCAATGATATCGTCCACATCTCGTGGAATCACAACGCCGATCGGCACTTGCCGGTAATTCGAGCCGTCCGTCGCATAGAGCGCGCGGCTGCCCTCGTCAAATCTCACTTCGCCGCGCACTTGCCGGCGCAGCTCGGCCGCCAAGCCGCGCGCATCGACATCTGAGCTGTTGAATTTCGCTGTGCGCGCCTGTTCGACTCGCCCGAGCTGGCTTCGACGCCGAGGATCGATAGGGAAAGAGCCGACGGCATCGGTATGATGATCGGGTTTGGCATATGTTTCGTTGTCAGTGCTGTCTTCTGTTTTCATAAGCTTGGAAAACTCGCTTTTGAAATGTTCGGATTGTGCTTCGTTCATAACGCGTATCGCTGCGCATCGGCGCGTTTAAATTCTATTCCTAATCCGAGCCGCGACGGATCGGGCGCCAGCGCGCCGTCCTGAGCTATGAGCGCGCCGTCAAAAAACATCTGTTCAATCCTCGTGTGGTCGTGGAAATATTCGACGTGGCAGACCGGCGCGAGCACACAGCAGACATGCGCGTGCAAGGACGGCGCGGTGTGCGCCGACAGCAACATGGAGCGCGCCTGGCAGAGCGCGGCAACCATCATAAACCCGCTAATGCCGCCACAGCGCGTGGCATCGGCCTGGAGCACATCGACTGCGCCGGCCTCGAGCATGCGCCGAAAGTAAACAAGATCGTAGCCGTATTCGCCCGCAGCGATATTCATCCCTGCGGGCGCGCGATCCCGAATCAGCCGAAGCCCCTCGAGATCATCAGAGGAAACCGGCTCTTCAAACCAGCTGACTCGATGCGCCGCGAACCGCTCAGCTTGCAGCAGCGCTTGTTTGCGGTCATACGCGCCATTGGCGTGAACGAAAAGCTCGACACCGGGTCCGATAGCTGCCCGTGCGGCGCTCACCCGCTCGAGATCCGCCGCTGGGTCTCGGCCGATTTTCATTTTGACCCAACGCATTCCGGCTGCTGCCCAACCCGAGAGCTGGTTTTGCAGCTGTTCGAGGGAATATGAGGTAAAACCGCCGCTCCCATAAACGGGCACGTGATCGCGAATTTTGCCGAGCAGCCCGAGCAGCGAAACATCCAATAGGCGCGCTTTTAAATCCCAGAGCGCCACGTCCACAGCGGAAATCGCCATGGAGGCGATCCCTGGGCGTCCCAGATTGCGAATGGATCTCACCATCCCGAGCCAGGACGCTGGCAGCGCCATCGCATCGGCGCCGACGAGCAGCGGCGCAAGTTTGTCCTTGATCAACTGTCCGGTCGCGGTATCCGCAAACGTGTAACCAATCCCGCATTTGCTTCCGGCGTACGCCTCGACAACCACGATTGTGGTATCCATCCACTCCAGGGTTCCATCTGATTCGGGAAAGTCCGTTGGGATTTTGTAAACAGAGACTTCGATTCGTTTGATTTCTGGATCTCTGGACATACCACTCAATCGCCGGCGGCGTATGCGACTGTGCTGAGCAAAGCGGTCTCAGCCTGACGAGAATCAAGCCGGGTATGCTGGACAACGATAGGCACGCTGGCCTCGATAACACTGGCGAAATCCGTCTCTTTCGGAATCGGTTCGGGATCATCGAGATTGTTGAAACGCACATGCTGCGTCCGGCGGGCTGGAATCTTCAGGCGATAAGGGCCTCCGGGCTCGCGGTCGGTATAGAAGATCGTGATTGTGACTTCGGCCTCTGTGTCGCCCGCATTGAGAATGCAAACAGTCTCATGGCTGGTTAGCTGGGGCGCCTCGCCGTGGCTGTAGCCGGGGATATAACCTTCTGCGATTGCCCATCTTTTCGCGCCAAGATTTTTCATAATGTTAGTTTGATTCGCTCCGACTCTGTTTGCGGTCAATCCGCGCTATTTGAATTTGGGCAGTATCTCCCGTTGATAAAATTCAAAAAACCCGTTCTGATCCGGGCCAACCTGGTGTATGTAGACATGATCAAATCCTGCTTTGCGATACGTTTCGATCTCTTCGACGTGTCTATCAGGATCTGGTCCGCAGATAATCTTTGCAGCCACTGCCTTCTCGTCCACGAACTGCGCGACGGCCTCGAACTCGGCCGGTGTGGCAAGCTGGCTCATGAGTTCGCCAGGGATCGCAGCCACGGCCCACCACTCTTTGGCGATCTTTTTTGCCTCGTCTTCTGTTTTGGCCCAGCATACCGTCACCTGCCCGTAGCGTGGCTTTTCACTGCCGCCGTCGGAAACCCGGAATTTCCGCACAAGAGAGTCGTTTGCTATAGTACTGATTAACCCATCACCGATTTCGCCAGCGAGCTCGGCTGCCCTGCCCCCCGCTGCAGCGATCATGATTGGCGGCGGTTTCTCCGGCAAACTGAAAACCTGTGCTTTTTCCAGGCTGAAGTATTCTCCCCGAAAGCTTTGAGCGCCGCCGCGCCAGAGGAGCCGCAGGATCATCACCGCTTCTTGGAGCATCTTCCGCCGTACGTCGCTCGGCGGCCAGTGCATGCCGAAAATATGCTCGTTCAAGTTTTCCCCGGTGCCGAGACCCAAAAAGAAACGGTCCGGCATAAGGAGTGCTGCGGTCGCCGCCGCTTGAGCAATAATCGCCGGATGAATCCGCATAATCGGACAAGTGACACCAGTGCCAAGCGCGATCCGGTTCGTGGCCTGTGCAATCGCACCGATCACGGCCCAAACGAACGGACTTTGACCTTGTCGCGTGAGCCACGGATGAAAATGATCGGAGATTAACGCAAAGCTAAAGCCTGCTTGTTCCGCCCGCACGGCATAGCGGACCAAATCCTTAGGAGTGGTTTCCTCACTTGAAAGTGAATAGCCGATTTTCATTTCACGCCTCTGTGACATCGGGCATGGACCGGTTCGAAAGATCCCAGCGACGAGGAACCGTTCCAATTGGGCATTAATAGATTAGATGCCTGCGACGCCGGCAGCGGTCGTGCGGCGACTTGCGTTCTTAGAAGGTGATAAATGCTGTCGTGATTTGCTGGTTGCACTTGAGATCGGTTGATTACATCACGCGACGGCGCAAGACATATGCCAGCGTTGGCGAGCTAGTTGAAACCACTTTTGCTTCTCAACAAC
>Ga0207706_10002578_pt1 | contig 17650 bp, 12 predicted proteins | sample KBSC53metaG_FD_184318 | JGI IMG/M metagenome (GOLD analysis project Ga0207706, IMG submission 184318) | Corn rhizosphere microbial communities from Kellogg Biological Station, Michigan, USA - KBS C5-3 metaG (SPAdes) (version 2) | ecosystem: Host-associated > Plants > Roots > Rhizosphere > Soil ... | reverse complement strand
CGGCCGGGCGGCCTCGATCAGCCCGCTGGTGGCGATCGCCCAGGGCACCTCGGCCTCGGTCAGCCGGGCCAGGAGCTCCCGCGACCCCGGAAGGAGCCGCAGCTCGGTGGCCCGGCGCCGGTAGGCCTCGGCGTGGACCTGCTGGAGCCTGGCCACCAGCTCGGCGTCGACCGGCTGGCCGGTCTCGCGCAGCAGCGCCCCCACGAACAGCCCGCCGCTCATCCCGATGCGCCGGTGGATGCGCCACACCGACAGCTCGATCCCGCCCGCCTCCAGCGCTTCCTGCCAGGCCAGCACGTGCTGGTAGACGCTGTCCACCAGGGTGCCGTCGAGGTCGAGCAGGAAGACGGTCCGTCGCACACCGGCTCCAGAAGACGCGAGAATCGGATGACCGCGGCCATCTTGGCCGTCCACCAGGACGCCGTCCACCGGAACCGGCGGTAGCCTTGGAGCATGGATGGTCCCCACCTCGGCGTGGTCCTGCCCAACTACGGCGAGGCGTTCGACCCCGGGCGCCTGACCGCCGCGGCCGTCGCCGCCGAGGAGGCGGGGCTGGACTCGGGCTGGATGACCGACCACGTCATGGTGCCGTCGCGCCATGCCGGCGTCTACGGCACGATCGCCGAGGCGCTGGTCACGGTCGGCTACCTGGCCGGCCGGACCCGGCGGCTCCGGCTGGGCGTTTCGGCCCTGATCGTGCCCCAGCGCGAGCCCCTGCTGACCCTCAAGCAGCTGGTCAGCCTGGACGTGCTGTCGGGCGGGCGGCTGGTCACGGCGGTCGCGGCCGGCTGGATGGAGGAGGAGTTCCAGACCCTCGGGGCCTCCTTCGAGGACCGGGGCCGGCGTCTGGACGAGTGGCTGGAGCTGGCCGGCGACCTGCTGCGCCAGGCCCCCGGCCGGGTGGTGGCCGACGGCCCGGTCCCGGTGCCGGACGCCTGGCTGGCTCCGGCCCCGACCCGGCCCGAGGGCCTGGAGCTGTGGGTGGCCGGGGTGTCCAGGCACACCCTGCGCCGGGCGGCCAAGACCGGGGTCTGGCACCCGGTGGCCCTCCCGCCGCGGGAGCTGCGGGCCATGGCGGCCACCTTCCGCGAGGACGTCCCCGAGGGCCGGGTGGTGCTGCGCCTGGCCGTCACCGTCCAGGACCGGCTCGAGGAGGAGGCGGCCGACGAGCGGGGCCGGCACATGGTGGCCGGGCCCGCCCCCTGGGTGGCCGAGCAGCTCAACGACTACCTGGAGGCGGGCGCCGACGGGTTCGTGGTCGACCTCGACCACCGAACGCCCGGCCTGGAGGACCGCATCGCCGTGTTCGCCGCCGAGGTCGCCCCGATGCTGGTCGCCCGCCGCTGACCGCGCCTGAGTGAGCACGGTTCCCATCGGGCAGGGCCCCTCCTAGACCAGCAGGGACAGGCAGGTGGCGCCGCCGTCGGCCTTGGCGAACTCGCCCAGGTCGACCTCGCGGACCTCGAACCCGAGGGCGGCCACGGCGGCGGCCGTCCGCGGGCAGCCGGCCGGCACCACGACGGTGGTGCCGACGGCCAGGAGGTTGCCGGCGGCCGCCTCCTCGGGGGGCACGACCACCTTGGTGGGGACGCCCCGCAGGGCCGGCTGCTCGAGCAGCTCGGCCGTGCCGACCACGGCGTCGTCGGCCAGGGCGGTGACGGCGCTCTGGAGGTGCAGGGTGCCGGGGGGGACGGCGGCGACCTCGACCCGCCCGCCGAGGGCCTCGGCGAACCGGGCCAGCTGCCCGATCCCGTCCTGGCTGGTCCGCTCGGAGCGGCCGGCGACCAGGGTCCGGCCCAGCCGCAGCACGTCGCCGCCGTCCAGGGTGGCCGGGGCGGTCATCCGGTGCAGGTCGTCGACCAGGCCGGCCAGGACGCCGGCCAGGGTCTCGGGCTCGGCGGCCCGCGACGGGGCGCCGGGGCGGGTGAGCAGCGCCTGGCCGCCGAGCACGACCGCGCAGTCGTCCACAAAGCAGGCGTCGGGCAGCTCGTCGGCGGCCGGGAGCACGACCACCTCGACCAGGTCGGCCAGGGCGTCGCGGTAGGCGGCGTGCTGGGCCCGGGCCCGGCCGGGGTCGATGGCCGCTCCCGTGCTGGAGATGGCCCGGGCGAAGGCGTCCGAGGGCGGGCGCACGAGCGCCGCCCGGGGGGCGTCGAAGACAGGCGTCATGGGGATATCCTCCCACCAGCACATCATCGAGGTCCCAGTGGAGGGGTCATGTCGCACGCCGAGCTGCTCGCCCGCCACCGCAAGGTGCTGCCCTCCTGGCTGGCCCTCTACTACGACCAGCCGATCGAGCTGGTCGACGGCAAGGGCTGCCGGGTGGTCGACGGCGAGGGCACCACCTACCTGGACTTCTTCGCCGGGATCCTGACCACGATGATCGGCTACAACCCGCCCGAGGTGGTCGAGGCGGTCCGCGAGCAGGCGGGCCGGATGGTCCACACCTCGACCCTGTACCTGATCCGCCGGCAGGTCGAGCTGGCCGAGCGGGTGGCCGAGCTGTCGGGCATCCCCGACGCCAAGGTGTTCTTCACCAGCTCGGGCAGTGAGGCCAACGAGGCGGCGCTGCTGCTGGCGACGACGGCCCGGCGCAGCAACCAGATCCTGGCCCTGCGCAACAGCTACCACGGCCGCTCCTATGCGGCCATGGGGGTCACCGGCAACCGTAGCTGGTCGGCGTCCAGCTTCACCCCGGTGAACGTCAGCTACGTCCACGGCGGCTACCGCTACCGCAGCCCGTTCAGGGACCTGCCCGACGACCGCTACATCGCCGCCTGCGTCGACGACCTGCGCGACGTGATCGACACCACCACCGCCGGCCAGGTGGCAGCCATGATCGCCGAGCCCGTCCAGGGCGTTGGCGGCTTCGCCGTGCCGCCCGACGGGCTGTTCGGGGCCATGAAGGAGGTCCTGGACGACCAGGGGATCCTGTTCGTCTCCGACGAGGTCCAGACCGGCTGGGGCCGGACCGGCGACCACTTCTGGGGCTACCAGGCCCACGGGATCGTCCCGGACATGCTCACCTTCGCCAAGGGGCTGGGCAACGGCCTGCCCATCGGCGGGGTGGTGGCCCGGGCCGAGCTGATGGACTCGGTGACGGCCAACTCGATCTCCACCTTCGGCGGCAACCCGCTGGTGACCAGCGGCGCCCTGGCCGTGCTGGACTTCCTGGCCGACCACGACCTCCAGGCCAACGCCCGGGTGGTCGGGGCCCGCCTGGCCGACGGCCTGCGCCGCCTGGCCGAGGGACGGCCGGCCGTGGGCGACGTCCGGGCCAAGGGCCTGATGCTGGCCGTCGAGCTGGTCGAGCCGGGCACGACCACGCCGGCCCCGGCCCTGGCCGCCCACCTCCAGGAGGAGGCCCGTCGCGGCGGCCTCCTGGTCGGCAAGGGGGGCCTGTACGGCAACGTCCTGCGGATCGCCCCGCCGCTCATCCTCACCGAGGCCGAGGCCGACGAAGGCCTGGAGATCCTCGCCCACGCCGTCACCACGCTGGGATAGCGGCGCCAGAGACAAGAGAAGCCCCCGAAAAGGGGGCTGGACGTTCACTGCTCGCGCTGGTACCGTGAACTCTTCTGCGCACGCAGCCGAAAAAGGGCGATGAACCGCCTCATCAACGGTAGCGCGAATGGGGGCTCATGTCAAGGATGCAGAATCTCGCCGCTGAGCTGGAACAGGAACAGGCCTACGTGTCGATGCTGTACCGGCGCCTGGACACCCTGCGCGAGCGCACCCAGGCCGAGCTGGAGCGGGCTCTCGGCTACGAGGGCGGCGGCAACGTCCAGGCACGGGTGGACCGGGACGCCTTCGTGGCCCGGCACAGCGGGCGCCTGGCCCAGCTGGCCGCGGCCGAGCACAGCCTGTGCTTCGGCCGCCTCGACCGGTCCGACGGCAGCCATCTGTACATCGGGCGGATGGGGTTGCTCGACGACGACCGCGAACCGCTGCTGGTGGACTGGCGCGCTCCCGCGGCCCAGCCGTTCTACCGTGCGACCTGGGCCGCCCCCAGCGGCGTGGTCCGCCGCCGGCACCTGCGGACCCGCGGCCGCCAGGTCCTCGGGATCGAGGACGACGTGCTCGACCTGGACTCGCTGAGCGACGCCGAGCGCGAGGGCCTCAGCGGCGAGGCGGCCCTGCTGGCCTCCCTCACGGCCAGCCGCACCGGCCGGATGGGCGACATCGTGGCCACCATCCAGGCCGAGCAGGACCGGATCATCCGGGCCGACCTCCCCGGGATCCTGGTCGTCCAGGGCGGGCCGGGCACCGGCAAGACCGCCGTGGCCCTGCACCGGGCCGCCTACCTGCTCTACACCCACCGCCAGCGCCTGGCCCGGCGGGGCGTGCTGGTGGTCGGCCCCAACCCGACCTTCCTGCGCTACATCGAGCAGGTGCTCCCCTCGCTGGGGGAGACCGACGTGCTGCTGTCGACCGTGGGCAACCTGTTCCCGGGCGTGACCGCGACCGCCCAGGAGCCGGTCGAGGTGGCCGCCGTCAAGGGCGACATCCGCATGGTCGAGCTGCTGGCCGCGGCCATCACCGACCGCCAGCGGGTCCCCGAGGCCGACATCGTGGTCGAGGTCGGCGGCCAGCGGCTCCGCCTCGACCCGGCCACCGGCGAGCGGGCCCGTGACCGGGCCCGGGCGACCGGCGAGCCCCACAACCAGGCCCGGGCGACCTTCCGGCGCGAGGTGGTGGCCGCCCTCACCGACCAGATGGTGGCCGCGCTGACCCGCGACCTGCCCCAGGTCGAGCTGCCCACCGACGACGACCTGCTGGCCGACCTGTTCCCCGACGAGCGCCTGCTGGACCCCGACCTGGACGAGATCCGGGCCGAGCTCAGCTCCGCCCCGGCGGTCCGCTCGGCGGTCGACCGGCTGTGGCCCAGGCTGACCGCCCAGCAGCTCGTCGGCGGCCTGTTCGCCTCCCCCGAGCGCCTGGCCGCGGCCGGGGGCGGGTTCGAGGCGGCCGAGCGGGCCCTGCTGGCGCGCCCGGCCGCCGACGGCGGCGACCCCGGCTGGACCCCGGCCGACGTGCCCGTGCTGGACGAGGCGGCGGTGCTGCTCGGCGACGACGGGGCCAGGGCCCGGCGGGCCGAGGCCCGCCAGGCCGAGCAGGACCGGGCCGAGCTGGCGTATGCCCGCGAGGTCCTGGCCGGCACCACGATCGGCGACGCCGCCCGCTACACCCCCGACACCAGCGCCCTCGACCCGTCGGTGCTGGCCGGCCGCTGGCGCACCCGCGGCCCCCAGGCCGGGCTGGCCGAGCGGGCCAGCCAGGACCGCGGCTGGGTGTTCGGCCACGTCATCGTCGACGAGGCCCAGGAGCTGTCGCCCATGGCCTGGCGGATGCTGATGCGCCGCAGCCCCAGCCGCTCGATGACCGTGGTCGGCGACATGGCCCAGACCGGGGCGCCGTGGGGACCCGGCTCCTGGGCCCGGGCCCTGGACCCCCACGCCGCCGGACGCTGGCGGGTGGAGGAGCTGACCATCAACTACCGGACCCCGGCCGAGATCATGGCCGTGGCCGCCGACGTCCTGGCCAGCATGGGCACCGGCCTGGAGCCGCCCCGCTCGGCCCGCGAGGCCGGCACCACGCCCTGGCACCTGCGGCTGGCGCCGGCCGACGCCGGCCCGGCGGCCGGTCTCGGCGGCGTGGTCGCGGCCGAGGCGGCCCAGGTCGGCGAGGGCAAGCTGGCCGTCCTGGTCCCGCCCGGCCGGGCCGAGGAGCTGGCAGAGCTGATCCGGTCCGAGGTGCCGGCGGCCACCGCCCGCCAGGGCCCGGCCGTGCTCGACGCCCGGGTCGCCGTCCTGACCGTGGCCGAGGCCAAGGGCCTGGAGTTCGACGCCGTGGTCGTGACCGACCCGGCCGCCATCCTGGCCACCGGCAGCCACGGCGCCAACGACCTGTACGTGGCCCTCACCCGCGCCACCGCCCGCCTGGGCGTCGTCCACCCCGGCGAGCTCCCCCGGGTCCTGTCCCGCCTGGCGGCCAGATCGGTTGTGATGCCGGCCCGGGATCGCCGATGATCGAGGGCATGCCCGATCCCGCCGGCCCGGCCCCCGACCAGGACCTGCCCACCCGCCAGTTCGGGTGGTGGGACATGTTCGTCAGCCCCGACGAGGATCCCCGGACCGACGGCGGGTTCCGGGGGGAGCGGGCCACGCTGGTCGGCTTCCTGCGCGACCAGCGCCTGACCCTGGAGCTGAAGTGCTCGGGTCTGGACGCCGACGCCATGGCCCGCCGGTCGGTGGAGCCCTCCAACCTGTCGCTGCTGGGGCTGGTGCGGCACCTGGCCGACGTCGAGCGCGGCTGGTTCCGCCGGCGGCTGGCCGGACAGGACGCGCCGTCGCGCTACCGCTCCGAGGCGAGCCCCGACGGGGCCTTCGACGGCGCCGTGCCCGACCCCGAGGTCGTCGCCGAGGCGTGGGCCGCCTGGCGGGCCGAGGTCGCGTTCGCCGAGCGGTTCGTGGCCGAGGCGCCCAACCTGGACCTCACCGGCCCGGAGGGCGAGGTGCTCCGCGAGGTGCTGGTCCACATGATCGAGGAGTACGCCCGCCACAACGGCCACGCCGACTTCCTGCGCGAGCGGATCGACGGCCGCGTCGGCCAGTAGCTAGGCCGGCGCCCCGGCGCCGGCCAGCTGGGCGTGGTGGGCGCGGGCGCCGCTGATGAGCAGGGCGAGCCCGTACTCGAAGCCGGCGTCGTCGGCCGACGGCCCGGGACCCTCCAGGCCGGCGATGGCCGCCCGCAGATTGGGCAGGTCCCCGGCCTGCAGGAGGAGCCGGGCGTCGCGCTCGGGGTCCGGGTCCCTGGTCGCCTCCGCCTGGTGCTCGACGGCGCAGCCGATGACGTAGTTGCCGATCGACAAGATCGTGCGCAGGGCCTCGGCCGGCGGGAAGCCGACCGCGACCAGGCTGGCCACGACCTGCTCGATGCCGGGCAGGGCGCCCTCGGTCGGCCGGTTCCCGGCGACGACCAGGGCGGCGTCGCGGTGGGACGTCAGGGCCCGCCACTGCAGCCGCGCCCGCTCGGCAAGCCACTCCCACCAGGGCTGCCCGGGCGCCGGGGCGGTGGTGCGGCCAGCCCCCTCGACCAGCGCCTCGGCCATGAGGTCGAGCAGCTGGCGCTTGTTGCGGACATGCCAGTAGAGGGTCGGGGCCGAGACCCCGAGCTCGGTCGCCAGCCGCCGCAGCGTCAGCGCCTCCAGCCCGGCCCTGGCCAGCAGGTCGACGGCCGACCGGACGACCTTCTCCTGGGTGAGGGCCACCGCCGTCGCCTCCTTCGGGGGGATGTCAGGGTGGGTCATGGACAGCTCTCTAACAGTGGTAGAGTAGCATCTCGAACATCGTTAGGGACAGCAGCAGCGAGGGGTGCCATGCAGCAAGGGAACGCGCCCGCGATCGCCATCCGCGGGCTGGTCAAGCGCTACAAGTCGGTCGAGGCAGTGGCCGGCATCGACCTGGACGTCCGGCCGGGGGAGACGTTCGGCTTCCTCGGCCCCAACGGCGCCGGCAAGTCGACCACCATCAAGATCCTCTGCACCCTGGCCGACGCGACCGCCGGCACGGCCACGGTGGCCGGCTTCGACGTCGCCCGCGAGCGGGACCAGGTGCGCCGCCACATCGGCCTGGTCTTCCAGGAGCCGACCCTCGACGCCTACCTGACCGCCGAGCAGAACCTGCGCTTCCACGGGGAGCTGTACGGCGTCGACCGGACCACCGCCGCCCAGCGCCGCCAGGAGGTGCTGACCATGGTCGACCTCTGGGAGCGCCGCGGCGACCTGGTCCAGACCTTCTCCGGCGGCATGCGCCGCCGGCTGGAGATCGCCAGGGGCCTGCTGCACTCCCCGCTGGTGCTGTTCCTGGACGAGCCGACCATCGGCCTGGACCCCCAGACCCGGGCCTCCATCTGGGACTACCTGAAGGAGCTGCACCGCCGCCAGGAGATCACCGTGTTCGTCACCACCCACTACATGGACGAGGCCGAGCACTGCGACCGCATCGCCATCGTCGACCAGGGCCGCATCGTCGCCCTCGACACCCCGGCCGCCCTCAAGTCCGGCATCGGCAAGGACCGGGTCCAGATCACGACCGACGACGACGCCCTGGCCATCGCCGAGCTGGCCGACCGGTACGGCCTGGAGGCGGCCGTCCACGAGGGGGCGGTGACCTTCGCCGTCGACGAGGGGGCGGCCTTCGTGCCCCAGCTGTTCGCCGGCCTCGACGTGCCGATCAACTCGGTCACCGTGACCCGGCCCAGCCTCGACGACGTGTTCCTGGCCTACACCGGCCGGACCATCCGCGACGCCGAGGCCGCCCGCCCGATGAGCCCGATGGCCTTCGCGGCCCGGGGGAGGTGAGCTCGATGACCGCGACCAACCCGATGCCGGTGGCGGCGGTGCGCGTGCCCGCCACCGGCCTCCGCCACCAGGTCCGGGCGGCCGCCGTGGTCTGGCAGCGGGAGATGATCCGCTTCGGCCGCGACCGCTCCCGGATCGTCTCCTCCCTGGTCCAGCCGGTGCTGTTCCTGTTCGTGCTCGGCACCGGCCTGTCGTCGCTGATCGCCTCCAACGGCGATGTCGACTTCCGGACCTTCCTGTTCCCCGGCGTGCTGGCCACCTCGGTGCTGTTCACGGCGGCGTTCTCGGGCATCTCGATGGTCTGGGACCGGGAGTTCGGCTTCCTGCGGGAGATGCTGGTGGCCCCGGTGAGCACGGTGGCCATCCTCACCGGCAAGTGCCTGGGCGGGGCCACCGTCGCCACCCTCCAGAGCCTCATCATCCTGGCCCTGGCCGGGCTCGTCGGGGTGCCGTACAACCTGGTGATGATGGTCGAGCTGGTCGGGCTGCTGTTCCTGATGGCCTTCATGATCTGCGCGCTCGGGCTGTTCCTGTCCGCCCGGGTCAAGCAGGTCCAGTCGGCCATGCCGCTGGTCCAGCTGACCATCACCCCGCTGATGTTCCTGTCCGGGTCGCTGTTCCCCCTCTCCAACCTGCCCGGCTGGCTGCACGTGGCCACCACCCTCAACCCGATGACCTACGCGGTGGAGCCGATCCGGTCGGTGGTGTTCGACCACCTGGACCTGACCCCGGCCGCCCAGGCGACCTTCAACCCCGGCATCACCTGGGCCGGCTGGCAGGTCCCGGTGGCGGTGCAGATCGCCATCGTGGTCGGTACCTGCCTGGTCCTGCTGGGCCTGGCCGTGGCCCGCTTCGCCCGCACCGAGTAGCCGCCGGATCGCTAGTCGACCAGGGCCTGGTAGACGAGCTGGCGCAGCTCGCTCCGCAGCGGGTAGGCGCTGGAGGGCATCAGCTGGGTGAGGAAGATGGCGGTCAGCCGCTCGGCCGGGTCGACCCAGAAGAAGGTGCTGGCGGCACCGCCCCAGGCGAGCTCGCCGGGGCTGGAGAGGACCTTGTTGGCGACCGGGTCGAGCAGCACGGCCCAGCCAAGGCCGTAGCCGACCCCGTCGAAGGTGGTCTCGGCGAACAGGCGGCGCCCGAAGGACTCGAGATCCGCCCCGCCGGGCAGGTGGTTGCGGGCCATGTAGGCCAGGGTCCGGCTGCCGAGCAGCCTGGCCCCGTCCAGCTCGCCCCCGCCGAGCAGGGCCTGGGTGAAGCGGTGGTAGTCGGCAGCGGTGGAGACCAGCCCGCCCCCGCCGGCCAGGCAGGCCGGCCGGCGCAGGGCCCGGCCGCCCAGCGTGTCGTCGCGGACCGGCCGCCCGTCCGGGCCGGCGCTGTAGAGGGCGGCCAGCTCGCCCGCGTCCGCCTCCTCAACCCAGAAGCCGGTGTCGGTCATGCCCAGCGGCCCGAAGATCCGCTCCTGGAAGAACCGGTCCAGCGGCTGCCCGCTGACCACCTCGACCACCCGGCCGAGGACGTCGCTGGCCACCGAGTAGTTCCACGCGCTGCCCGGCTCGAACAGCAGCGGCAGCCCGGCCCAGAGGTCGCAGCACTGGGCCAGGTCGTGGCCTTCGGGGGCCACCCACTCGAACCCGGCCGCCCGGTACATGGCGTCGACCGGATGGGCGTGGTGGAACCCGTAGGTCAGGCCGGCGGTGTGGGTGAGCAGGTGCCAGAGCCGCACCGGCTGGGTGGCCGGCTCGGTCCGCGGGCCCGACGCCGGGCCGTCGCGGTAGACAGCCAGGTGCTCGAACGAGGGGATGAACCGGTGCACCGGGTCCTTGAGGGCGAACGCCCCCTCCTCGTACAGCTGCATGGCCGCCACCGCGGTGACCGGCTTGGTCATCGAGTAGATGCGGAAGCGGGTGCCGGCCTCGACCGGCAGGCCGGCCTCCAGGTCCCGCTGGCCGCAGGTGGCCAGGTGCACGACCTTGCCGTGCCGGCTGACCAGGACCAGCCAGCCGGGCAGGCGCCCGTCGTCGACATAGCGGGCGAAATGCCGGTCGATCCTGGCCAGCCGCCCGGCGTCGAACCCGGCCTCGCCCGCCTCGACCTCGACCTCGAGCCCCACCGGCCCTCCCATCGTGACCGCTCCAGCCATTACCTTACGGGCAGCCGCGATCAAGGAGGAGACTGCATGGACAAGGTGATGGTGGAGACCAGCCGTATCCGCACCCACTGCTTCGTCGCTGGGCCAGAGGACGGGGTGCCGGTGCTGCTGGTCCACGGCAACATCACCACCGGACGGTTCTGGCAGGACGTGGCCGACGGGTTCCCCGACGGCTACCGGCTGGTCGCGCCCGATCTGCGATCCTTTGGCCGGACCGAGCGCAAGCCGGTCGACGCCACCCGGGGCCTGCGTGACTGGAGCGACGACCTGCACGCCCTGGTCGAGGCGCTCGGCTGGGCCGGGTATGGGCGGCTCCACATCGCCGGCTGGTCCAACGGCGGCGGGGTGGTCCAGCAGTACGCCATCGACCACACCGAGGAGCTGGCCACCATCACCCTGATCGCGCCGCTGGCCCCCTACGGGTTCGGCGGCAGCAAGGACGTGCACGGGACGCCCTGCTGGGACGACTGGGCCGGGACGGGCGGGGGCACGGCCGCCCCCGACTTCGTGCGCCGCATGGCCGCCGGCGACACGTCCGAGGAGGAGCCGGTGTCCAGCCCCCGGGTGGTGATGCGGACCTTCTTCTGGTCGCCGGCCTACAAGGCCCCGGACGAGGACGAGCTGATGGACGAGGTGCTGCTCACCGCCGTCGGCGACACCGGCTACCCGGGGGACACCACCAGCTCGCCGAACTGGCCGGGGGTGGCGCCGGGCCGCTCGGGGGTCAACAACGCCTTCGCCGGCAGGTGGTGCGACACCAGCGCCTTCGCCGACCTGGCGGTCAAGCCGCCCGTCCTGTGGCTGCGCGGCGACCAGGACCAGGTGATCTCGGACGAGTCGATGTTCGACTTCGGCACCCTTGGCAAGCTGGAGGCGGTCCCGGGCTGGCCGGGCATGGAGGTGTACCCGCCCCAGCCCCAGATCGCCCAGACCCGGGCCATGCTGGACCGCTACCAGGCCGGCGGCGGGTCAGTGCGCGAGCTGGTGTTCGAGGGCTGCGGCCACGGCCCCCTGATCGAGCGCTCGGCCGAGGTCCGCGAGCAGCTCCTGGCCCACATCAAGGGCACCCCCTAAGCCCCGGACGGCCGTTCCCGGTATACCCTCGGGCACGCCATGAAGGTGCTCGCCCGGTTCCCGAGCCCAGCCGGCGAACGGCCCACCAGCGGCCGGCCGGTCCTGGCGGCGACCGCGGTCGCCGCCGGCTGCCTGGTCGCCATCGGGCTGGCCGGCACCCTGAGCATGCGCCACTTCGGCGGCGTGCCGTTCTCGGTCCCGAGCTGGCCCTGGTACCACAGCTGGCCGTCGTACCTGTTCTGGCAGCCCGGCCTTGACCTCGGGGCGGCCCTGGTCGCCCTGCCGGTGGCCCTGGCCGCGGCGGCCGCCCTGGTCGCCCTGGCCCGCGCCGAGGGCGTGTCGCGGAGCCTGCGGCTGGGCGGGTCGCTGGCCGCCCTGGCCATCCTGGCCCTGGCCGTGGCCGCCCTGACCGGCGGGCCGGCCGCGTGGGCGGCGCCGCTGGCCTTTGTGGGGGAGTACCCGGGGGCGGTCGGCCAGGCCGGGCCGATCCCGGCCTTCATCGGCGAGTTCCCGTCCAGGGTGTCGGCCCTGCCCGACTTCGCCGCCCAGCACCCGCCGTTCGCGACCGTGTTCTACGTGCTGGTCGACCGGGTCTGGGCCGGCCTGGACGCGGCCGCGCTGGCCACCGTGGCCGCCGGCTGCCTGGGCCTGCTGGTCGCTGCCGGCCTGGCCCGCGACGAGCTCGGCGAGCAGGGGGAGCGGGTCGCGGTCGTCTGCTGGGCCCTGGCCCCGGTGACCGTCCTGTACGTTGCCACCTCGGCCGACGCCATGTGGGCGCCGGTGCTGGCCGGGGCGGCCCTGGCCGCCGACCGGGGACTGCAGCGGCGCTCGATGGGCTGGACGGCGGCCGGCGGGGTGCTGCTCTGGCTGGCCTCCATGCTCAGCTTCGCGGCCGCCCTGGTCCTGCCGTTCCTGGCCGTGCGAGCCCTGGCCGTGCGGGCGGCCGCCGGCTGGGGCTGGGTGCTGCGCTGGGCGGCCGTCACCGGGGCGGTGGTGCTCGCCCTGGCCGGGCTGCTCATGATCACCACCGGCTACGACGTGCGGGCCGCGGTGGCGGCGGTCGACGACTTCTGGCGCCACGCTCCCGGGACCACCCAGCGGGTCTGGTGGGTGTGGATCTTCGGCGACCTGGTCGCCTTCGCCGCCATCCTCGGCTTCCCCCTGGCCGCGGCCCTGGTCACGCGGCTGGTCGCGGCGGTCCGGGAGCGGGCCTGGGGGTCGTTCGAGATGGCCACCGGGGCCGCCCTGCTGGCCGCCGCCTGCTGGGGCCACACCCGCGGCGAGGTCGAGCGCATGTGGCAGTTCCTCGTCCCGTTCGCGGTGGTGGTGGCCGTGCGCCAGCTGCTGCGCTGGCGGGCCAGCCTGCCGCTGGTGGCCGCCCTGCTGCTCGGTCAGGCCCTGGCCATCCAGGTGCTGTTCTACACCCGCTGGTGACCGTCAGCCGGCCTCGCCGGCCAGCTCGGCCACGGCGGCGCCGAACACCTCGGTGTGCCGGTCGACGTCGGCGGTGGTGGTGGCCGGGCACATCAGGGCCATGTTGTGGAACGGGGTCAGCAGGATGTCCCGGTTGTGCAGGTACAGGTGCAGGTAGTCGTCGAGCTGGTCGTCGCCGGCGGCGGCCGACTGGCCGCCGTTGACCGGGGCCGGGCTGGTGAACCGGTACTCGGCCCTGGCCCCCAGCTGCACCACCGACCAGGGCACACCGCAGCGGTCCAGCACCTCCTGGACGCCGTCGGTGAACCGGGTGGCCAGCCCGATCATGTGCTCGAACGCCCGGTCGGTGAGGACGTGGCCGAGGGTGGCCCGCATGGCCGCCACCGACAGGGCGTTGCCGGCCAGGGTGCCGCCGACCCCGCCGGTGTCGATCAGGTCGGCGTCGCGCCGGGCCGCGACCCGCCCGGCGACCTCGGCCGAGACGCCGTAGGCGCCGGCGGCGATCCCCCCGGCGATCGCCTTGCCCACGGTGACCAGGTCGGGCTCAAGGCCCCAGGCCAGGGTGCAGCCACCCGGCCCGGCCGACAGCGTGTGGGTCTCGTCGTTGATGAGCAGGGTGCCGTTGCGGCGGGTCAGCTCGCGCACGCCCTCCAGGTAGCCGGAGGTGGGCAGGACGATGCCGATGTTGGTCAGGGCCGGCTCCATCAGCACACAGGCCACGTCGCCGTTGGCCAGCTCGCGGTCGAGCGCGTCAAGGTCGTTGAACTCGACCACCCGGGTGGTGACGGCCGGGTCGACCGGGGCCCCGACGTTGCCCTCGCGCGAGGCCGCCCCGTCGGCGTCCAGGGTGATGAAGGCCTCGTCGACGGTGCCGTGGTAGCAGTAGTTGAAGACCAGGATCTTGGGCCGGTCAGTGACCAGCCGGGCCAGCCGGATGGCCCAGCGGTTGGCGTCGGTGGCGGTCAGGCTGAAACTCCACAGCGGCACCCCGAACCGGCGGGCCAGCTCGGCCCCGACCCAGGCCGCGTCCTCGGTGGGGAGCATGGCCGTGGCCCCGCCGGCCTCGGCGTAGCGCCGCTGCACGGCCGCCACCGTCGGCGCCGGCGAGTGGCCGGCCATGGCGGCGGTGTCGCCGAGGCACAGGTCGACATAGCGATGACCGTCCAGGTCGACAACGGTGGCCCCTCTGGCCTCGGCCAGGTACACCGGGAACCGCCCGGCCGCCTTGTTCATCCAGGTCATGGGGACGTTGCCGAGCAGGCTGGCCCCGGCCGCCCGGTAGGCGGCGCGGCTGCGCGGGTGCCGCTCAGCGAAGGTGTCGCGCTCGCGCCCGAGGAGCGCGGCGAGCCGTTCGCGGTCGATCACGGGCACCCTCCAGGAGCGACGACGGACGCCTCATCCTCTCATCGTCGTGGCCGTGGCAGAACGCCGGCCCCGCTCAGCCGCGGCGGGGGAGCGGCGCCCGGTCGAGGCTCTCGCGGGTCCGCAGCAGCAGCCCCATGACCAGACGCTCGGTGACCGGGTCGGGCCCGACCAGCCGGTTGCAGTGGAGGTGCACGAAGCTGGCCGCCAGGTCGCGGAGGGGAGGGTCGCCCAAGGCGGCCAGCGCGGCCAGCCGCTCGGCGACCGGGGAGAGGGCGGCCCGTCGGTCGGCCAGGTGCCCCAGCGCCTCCCGCCCGCCCGGGACCGACGCGAGCCGTCGCGGGTCGGTGAGCAGCGGCCGCAGGACGACCTTGCGCCGGCGGTGCTCTGGTCCCGACGCCCGCCGGTCGGCCACCCGCCCGCCGCACCATTCCAGCCGCCGGCGCGGGTCGAGCCCGAGCGCGTCCAGCAGGTCGTCGGTGGTGACCACGGCAAGCCCAACCCGGTCCAGCCCCAGGCCCCCACGCAGGCAGCCGAGCAGGCCAGCCACACAGCGGCTGTCGGCCACGAACAGCTCCTCGGCGGCGGCCATCCCCTCCGGCCCGCCGTAGCGCTCCACCTCCCGCTCATAGGTGTCGATGGCGAACCGGTCGCACCGTCCGGCGGTGACCAGCCCACCCGCCCACTCGGACAACCGGGGCAGCAGCCTCCCGGTCAGTCGCCCCGGCTCCCCCCGGAACCGCAGCCGCAGATGCGGGTCCGGGTCGCCGTAGCGCAGGAAGAACCATCCCGAGGCCACCCCGTCCCCGACCGCCGCCTCGGCCAGGTCCCGGACCGGCCCGGCCAGCAGCTCGTCCTCGTCCTCCCGCGGCCCGTAGAGCTTGACGTACAGCCACTCGCTCCCCGGCGGCCGCAGCCGCATGTCCCGGGGGACGAGCGCGGCCGGGGCATGGGACAGCTGCCCGCTCCCGGATGTCGGCGGTAGCGGTGGCGCGGCGAGACGGAGCGGGACGACCAGCTCGGTCAGGTACCGGCCGCCCGGCCCCGGCAGCCAGGCGTCGCCCGGCCCGGGAACGGCCTCGTGCACCGTCACCGGCCGGCCACCTCCCAGCTCGTCCCGGACCTGCCCCGCCTGCGCCGGGTCGTCCAGGTCGAGCAGCAGCCGCCGGTCGCCACCGCCAAGCTGCACATGTCGTGGGACCTTCCAGTCCTCGCGCCAGCGCCGGAGCGAGTCCGGGGTGGCACCCAGGACCGGGTCGAGGCGCCAGGATGCGGGTCGCAGGACAACCCGCCCAGCCTGGACCCGGGGAAGGACGGGGAACCCGGCCGCCGGTCCCCACGAGAACCCGCCGAGCTGGGGCCGCCCGTCCCGGCCGACCTCGGCCAGGAACCGGCAGACCGCGGGCGCCTCGGCGGCGTTGAGCATGTGACCGGCGGTCACCTCGATCTCCGACCCGGCCGCCGGCCACCACACCCGCAGCCGCCCGTCCCTGACCCCCACAACCAGCTCGTCGAGCGGCACCACCCGGTCGCCAGGCACCCCAGGGCTGGTGCCGACGACCACCTCGAAGCCGTGCTGACCCGCCCGGACGGCCACATTGGCCTGCCGCAACCTCCTCGGCAGATAGACCAGCTCAGCCACGACCACCGAGGGTCGCACGGCCCCGGCTCGGGCCAAGCCGGCGGCCCGCCCGGCGCCGGCCATTGCCATCTGGCCGGCCTCGGGCATCGCGATCCGCCCCGCCTCGGCCGTCGCCAGCAGGTCGGCGAACCTGCCCAGGTTGCGACCGGCCGGCGACACCCCGGCGCCGTGCCCGACGACGAGCGTGAACGCGCCCCCGTCAATCGCCGCCGCCGACGCGGCCGCGACCCCGACGTACAGCTCCAGCGACCTCGGCGCCGTCTCCGGGCCCGGGACCCAGGTGGCCAGCCGCCCGACCAGCTCCTCGTCGAGCTCCAGGACGGGCTGGCGGTCCCGTAGCGCCCGGCAGGCGAGGTCCAGCAGGAGCTGGTTCCGCCCGGCCGCCCCGGCCGGCCTCGCCACCCCCGTCGCCGCGCCCAGCGGACCGAGGCCGAAGCGTTGGTCGAGCAGCTCCAGCAGCGGCACCACGCGGTCCGGGCCGTAGCGTCGCAGGAACGCCCGCCGGTACGCGGCCAGATGCGGCGGCCCGTCCGGCAGGGGAGTCAGCCGCAGCAGCAGCTCGGCCGCTCCCGCCGCCGCCTCTCCCACCGCCGGGTGCAGCCCGGCGCCGCGCAGTTCGAGCCGGGCGTCAACCTGCAGCGGCGAACGGGCCCCGCCCGCCCCCATCTGTTCGGCGAGACGCGCATGGCCAGCCTCCGCCTCGGCCGGCCCGAGCCGGTCCAGCGCGGCCGCCTCGGCAGCCAGCGCGGCAACGCGTGCACCCTGGTCTCGAGCTCGCACCGCCCCGCCGTTGGCGGCCCCGCCATCGAGCGGCCGGGTCGGTTGCGGACCATGGTCCTCGGCCCGGGCGGCGGCGGCGAGGCGGTCGGCCACCCAGCCGGCGGGGTCAGGGCTGGTCAGCGGCGGGCGCAGGTCGGTGAGGAGCAGGGTCGCCTGGCAGAGCTGGGCGATGAGCTGGTCGACCCGCTCCCGGGTCGCATTCGGGATGGCCGCCAGCAGCTTGGCCGCCAGGTCGCCGTACGGGATTGGGCGCCTGGCCGCGGCCAGTGCCTCGCGAACCGCCCCGGTCGCCCGCACCGAGGCGCTGTCGCCGGGAGCCGGGGGTCCGGCAGGGGCCCGTTCGGAGAGATGGATGCGGCCGCCCCGCTCGAACGCGGCGGTGTTGGCGAACAGGCCCAGGTGGCGGCGAACCTCCGGGTCGGCCTCCAGCTGGAGCACCAGCCGCAGCAGCCACTCCATGTCCAGCCGGGTCCGCGTCTGCGGTGGACCGGCCATGGCCAGGTCGGTCCGGTCGGCCCACCTGGCGATCCCGACCCCAGCGAACAACCCGAACGGCGTGGGCCGCGTCGACATCCGGATCAGGTAGCGCAGCAGCTTGCCTTCCAACCGGGCCGAGCCCCGGTCGCCCGGTCCCGCCCGGTCCAGCGCCGCCAGCAGCGACGAACTCGCCACCGCGAGCGCCCGCCGAACCTCCGGGTCGAGCGAGCCAGCGTGGCCGTTGCGCGAGGGTCCCGGCCTGTCCCGGTCGCGCAACGCCTGGTAGAGTTCGAAGGCGTTGGGCGGCGGCACTCGCTTGTCCTGATCGCCGTGCTGGATCAGGGTGGGGGTCTGCGCGCGATTCACGTAT
>Ga0207706_10002575_pt1 | contig 17675 bp, 18 predicted proteins | sample KBSC53metaG_FD_184318 | JGI IMG/M metagenome (GOLD analysis project Ga0207706, IMG submission 184318) | Corn rhizosphere microbial communities from Kellogg Biological Station, Michigan, USA - KBS C5-3 metaG (SPAdes) (version 2) | ecosystem: Host-associated > Plants > Roots > Rhizosphere > Soil ... | reverse complement strand
CTTGCCCGGCGGGGACCGGCGGCCGCGCGCCTTTTTCTCCCGACGCGCAAGTTCCGGCTGGCCGAAACGCTCAGCATCGCGCTGGCGCTTCTTGCGCGTACGCGGCGGACGCTTGCGCTCGCCTGCATCCAAAGGCGCGGGGCGGACCCGGGCGTCGGGGGACGCCGGCGCGAAACGCCCCACCCGCCTGCGCGGATCGCCTTGGGCGCCCGTCGCCGGGTGACGGTACGGGGCAGCCACCGCGTCCGTCTCCCGCTCGATCCTGTCGCGCTCGATTCTGGGCCCGGAGAAATCCGCACCGGCCAAGGCCGCGATCCGGTCGCCGAGTTGGTCACGCAAGGTCCGCGTTTTCACCTCTTCGATTGCGCCTTCAGACAGGTCGCCCAGCCGGAACGGACCGAACGAAACCCGGATCAGGCGGTTCACCGCCAGCCCGAGATGACCGAGCACGTTCTTCACCTCGCGGTTCTTGCCTTCCCGGATTGCGAAGGTGAGCCAGACGTTGCTGCCCTGCGAGCGGTCGACGGTGGCCTCGATCTCACCATACCGCACGCCATCGATGGTGATGCCGCGCCGCAACGCATCGAGCTGCGCCTGCGCCACGCTGCCGTGGGCGCGCACGCGGTAGCGCCGCAGCCATCCGGTCGCCGGCAGTTCGAGCGCGCGAGCAAGACCACCATCGTTCGTGAGCAATAAAAGACCCTCGGTGTTGAGGTCGAGGCGGCCCACGCTGATGAGACGCGGCAGTTCCTTCGGCAGCACGCCGAAGATGGTCGGACGCCCGCCGGGGTCGGCGTGGGTCGTCAACAGGCCGCGCTGCTTGTGATAGAGAAAGAGTCGCGTGCGCTCGCGCGTGGGCAGCGGCTGACCATCGACTTCGATGCGGTCGCGAACCCCGACGTTGAGCGCGGGCGACGCGACCAGCTTGCCGTTGACCGCAACGCGCCCGGCCGCGATCCAGGCCTCCGCCTCGCGGCGCGAGGCAAGGCCGGCCCGCGCGATCACCTTGGCGATGCGCTCGCCGGCTGGCGGATGCTCGTTTTGCTTGTCCATGTGCCCTATCGTTAGGCTCGTCGCTCAAGACGCCGCGTGATAGCAAAGTTATGGATGCGTGTCCCGAAACGCGGCGGTTCGCCGAGCCCACGCGGCGGACCCTGACCTGACCGAGACTATGCCGACGCATACTTTCATGGAACTTGCGCTCGACGAGGCGTACGCGGCGGCCGATGCCGGCGAAGTGCCGATCGGCTGCGTGATCGTGTGCGATGGCGATTTGATCGCGCAGGCCGGCAACCGGACGCTTGCGGAGCGCGACCCCACCGCGCATGCGGAGATGGTCGCGATCCGGCGGGCGGCGGAGGCGCTCGGGAGCGAGCGGCTGGTCGACTGCGACCTCTACGTGACGCTCGAGCCCTGCACCATGTGCGCGGCAGCGATCTCGTTCGCCCGCATCCGGCGGCTCTATTACGGTGCCGCCGATCCCAAAGGCGGCGCGGTCGAAAGCGGCGTGCGCTATTTCTCGGCCGCCACTTGCTTGCACCGGCCGGAGGTCTATGGCGGCCTCGGCGAGACCGAGTCTGCGGCGTTGCTGCGCCAATTTTTTGCCCCGCGCCGCTGAGCGTGAGATGCGGGTGAGTTGCGCCCGTCCGAATCGCGCGGGATCATGCTCTCCTATCGGCCAAACGCCCGAATCGAGGAGGAACCCATGAAGAAACTGTGCGCGCTCGCCGTTGCCTGCATCGCGATTGTCCAAGCCGCGGAGGGGATCGCCCAGGAGCAGCAATCGTTCAAGACCGTCATCGGGAAGAGCTACGAGATCAAGAACGTAACCTTCGCGCGCGGAGAAGCGACCGACAATCGCGAAATCTTCGTGGTGACGTTGCAGAAGGACAAGTCGGTGGCGGTCTGCTATTTCGCCGCCGCCAATTGGATCAATCTCAGCCCCGCCGCGCTCGAGGATTCCAAGCGCTGCGACGTGCGCTAACCAGCCCTTAGTTCGGTGCTAGCGGTCCAGCAGCGCACTCAACTTGTCCCTGACTTCCGCCTTGACCGGTTCGGCCGCCCGCAGGATTGCGCTCGCCTGCAGGAAATCGAGCGCGCGGAACGAACCGACCTTGGGCCGCACGATCAGGTCGGGTGCGCCGTGCTTGATCTTCTCGGCCGTGATGGCATTGCCCATGACGAGCACTGTCGTGAGCAGGCACTCCCACGGATTGGGGATGTCGCGGCGCTCGGCTGGCTCGCCGGAAATGTCCACCGCGACGACGATGTCGGCAAGCGCACCCAAGTGGTCGAATGGGAGCGGATTGGTCGCGCCGCCGTCGATCAGAATCCGGTCGTTCACGATGACCGGCCGCATGACTGTCGGCAGCGCGATCGAGGCGGCCAGCGCCGGCCTGAGCGCGCCCGATGAGAACACCGCCTGCTGCCGCCGATAGAGATCGGTGGCGACGATGGTCAGCGGAATTTCGAGCTCTTCGAAATCATCCGGCACGTCGTCGGGCATGAACTGCCGGCAGAATTTTTCCGCATCGACCAAGGTGGCGCTGCCAAAGCCAATGCTGAACAGATCGGCGAACGTGCCCGCGCGCGTGGCGATGAGCCGGCGGAACACGTCCGCGCGGTTGTGGGCGAGCCTGATGACAAAGCGCCGGATCCGCTTGCCTGACATCCCGGCGGCATAGGCGGCGCCGATCAACGAGCCGATTGACGTTCCGGCGATGGCGACCGGCTTCCTGCCCATATCGTCGAGCGCTTCGAGCACTGCGATATGGGCGAGCCCGCGGGCTCCGCCCCCGCCAAGCGCGAGCGCAAAGGTCTTCTCGCGCGCAAGGTTCTTGGTCATCGTGCGCCCGCCTCGCGTGCAAAATCCCAGGCCGTGGCGGCGAGCGGGCGCACCAGCGGCGCCATGTTGGCGGCAGTCTCGCTGGCGGCGGTGCCGTCGCGCGCACGACCGGCGATGCCCTGCAAGATCGCCGCCAGTCGGAAGAAATTGTAGGCGAGATAGACCGCCAGATGCGGCCGCGGATCGAGGCCGGTACGCGCCACGTAGGTGTCCACATAGTCTGCCCGCGCCGGAATCCCGAGGCGGCCAAGATCATGCCCGAGCAACGTGCCGACACCGGCGCCGGTTTCAGACGGCGGCATGTGCCACTGCATCAGGTGATACGCGAGGTCGGCGAGCGGATCGCCCAACGTCGACAGTTCCCAGTCGAGCACCGCGAGGATGTCGGGCCCGCGCGAAGACAGGATGATGTTGTCGAGGCGGTAGTCGCCGTGCACGAGCCGCACCGGCGCCGGCGGAGGCAGATGCGCCGGAAGCCAAGCCATCAGCCGCTCCATCTCGTCGATCTTTTCGATCTCGGAGGCACGGTACTGCTTCGACCAGCGCTCGACCTGACGCCCGACATAATTCTCGCCCCGCCCGAAATCCGCCAGACCGAGCGCCGCCGGATCCAGAGCATGGAGCCGCGCGAGCGTGGCATTCATCGCGTCATAGACCGCCGCGCGCTCGCCCGCCTCGGCATCGGGTATGTGCGGCTCCCAGATCACGCGACCGTCGACATGGCTCATCACATAAAACGGCGTGCCGACGATGCCGGCCTCATCGCAGAAGAGCACCGGCGTGGGGACGGGAAAGCCCTGGGCATGGAGCGCGCTGATGACCCGGAACTCGCGGTCGACCGCATGCGCGGACGGCAACAGCTTGCCCGGCGGCTTGCGGCGCAGCACGAAGCGACGCGCGGGCGTCTCCAGCAGATAGGTGGGATTCGATTGCCCGCCCTTGAACTGCCGCACCCGCAAGGGACCTTTGAAATCCGGCAGTCGTGAAGCCAGCAATGTTTCGAGTCGCGCGGCATCGATTGCCAGCGCGCCGGCAACGTCCTTCGTTCCCGCAAAGGTGGCCTGACGGTCGATCGGCATCACTCGATATACACTCGCGATGCCGTCCCTACGCAAGCGGGAACGCTTGAGGACGAGCGCGAGCGGTAACGATCTACGCCGCCCTGAAAAACGCGATCAGCGCTTCGGCTGTCGCCTGTGGCGCCTCTTCGGCGAGATAATGCCCGCTGTCGATGGGAAAACCTTGCACGTCGACGGCCCATTCGCGCCAGGTCGCGAGCGGATCGTCGGTCTCGGCCGGGATGCCGCCGGCGCCACCCCAGATCGCCAGCATCGGACAGGTGATTTTCTTGGCCGCGGCGCGCGACTCCTCGTCGTGGGTGAGATCGGTGGTGCGACCGGCGCGGTAGTCCTCGCAAGTGGCGTGAATGCGGACGGGGTCGTTGAAGAACGCATGGTAATGCGCAAGCGCGCGCGGGTCGAAGGCCGAGAGGCTCTTGATCTTGGTTCCTGCCGCCGCGCGTGCATCGAAAAAGAACAAAGGATCCTTGCCGATCATGGTCTCTGGAAACGGAGCCGGCAGCGCCAGGAACATCCAGTGCCAGGCACGGTTGGCGAGCCGGGCGTCCATGCGGCGCCACATCGCCCAGGTCGGCACGATGTCGAGGGTGGCGAGCCTGGCGAGTCGTCCGGGGTGATCGAGCGCGAGCCGATAGGCAACGCGGCCGCCGCGATCGTGGCCGGCGAGGCGGAAATGCACGTGGCCCAGCGCCTCCATCACCTCGATCATGGCGTTCGCCATGGCGCGCTTGGTGTAGGGCGCATGCGCCGCGTCGCTGGCGGGCGCGGCGGACCAGCCGTAGCCGGGCAAATCCGGCATGATCAGGCTGAAATGCCGCGCCAGAGCCGGCGCCACGCGGTGCCACATGACATTGGTCTGCGGATAGCCGTGGAGCAGAAGGAGCGGCGGCCCCTCCCCTCCGGTGCGCGCGAAGATGCGTCCGGCGGTGGTGTCGACCCACTTTGAGGCGAAGCCTGGAAAGAGGTCGGCAAGATCGGGCATGACCTAGCCCTCACGCTCCCGCTCCACCGCCCGGAACCCGATATCGCGCCGGCAGAACCCGTCGGCCCAGCGGATGCGATCGACCGCCTGGTACGCCCGCGCCTGTGCCTGCGCGACCGTCTTGCCGAGCGCGGAGACGTTGAGCACGCGACCGCCGTTCGCGAGAACGCGCCCGCCATCGGCTTTGGTGCCGGCGTGAAAGATCTCGACGCCTTCGACCTCGGCGGCGGCATCGAGCCCCTCGATGACCGTTCCCTTGGTCGTGGGACCGGGATACCCCTTGGCCGCCATCACCACGGTCAGCGCGGCGTCGGGGTACCAACGCAGATCGAAATTCTTCAGCATGCCGTCACAACAGGCGAGCAGCGCCGGTACCAAATCCGACATCAGGCGCAGCATCAGCACCTGACATTCCGGGTCGCCGAAACGCACGTTGTATTCGATCAGCTTCGGCCCGTCGGCGGTGATCATCAGCCCGGCAAAGAGCACGCCCTTGTAGGGTGCGCCCATCGCCTTCATGGCACGCACGGTGGGAAGCACGATCTCGTCCATGGCACGCCGTGAGACCTCGGGCGTCATCACCGGGGCGGGCGAATAGGCGCCCATGCCGCCGGTGTTCGGACCTTCATCCCCATCGAACACGCGCTTGTGGTCTTGGGCCGAGGCGAACGCAATAGCGGTCTCGCCGTCGCAGAGCGCGAAAAAGGAGGCTTCCTCCCCGCGAAGAAATTCTTCCACGACCACGTCGGCGCCGGCCTCGCCCAGTCCGCCGCCGAACATCATGTCGATCGCGGCTTCCGCTTCCGCGATGCTGGTTGCGACCACCACGCCTTTGCCGGCGGCAAGCCCGTCGGCCTTGACCACGATCGGCGCGCCTCGCGCGCGCACATAGCGCTTGGCCGCCTCGGCTGCCGTGAAGCGTTCATAGGCCGCGGTTGGAATGTCGTTCGCCTTGCAAAGATCTTTGGTGAAGCCCTTGGAGCCTTCGAGTTGCGCCGCCGCCCGGCTGGGCCCGAAAGCCTTGATGCCGGCGGCGGTGAGATCGTCCACGATGCCGGCGCAGAGCGGCGCCTCGGGTCCGACCACCACTAGGTCGATTTTTTCCGCCCGGCAGAACGCGATCACCGCGCCGTGGTCGGCGGCATCGAGCGCCACCACCTCGCATTCGCGCGCGATACCGGCATTGCCCGGCGCGCAGACGAGCCGTCGCACGAGCGGGCTCGACGTCATTTTCCAGGCCAGCGCATGCTCACGCCCGCCCGAGCCAAGGAGAAGAATGTTCATGGATGCGCTACCGGACCGCAGGCAAGACTGGCGGCGGGTGGTGTAGCATGACGGCAAGCTCCTGCAAGGGAGCAGGTTCCCTGCGGAATCATGATCGAGTGCGGGACGCGGAGGAAGCGGTGACGACCAATTTGATACGCATCGCGGTCCTGCTTTTTGCGGCGCTGTCGGGTGCCGTGGCGCAGGCGCAAGCCCCCTTTCCGTCCCGGCCGATCAGGATCCTGGTGACGATCCCGCCGGGCGGCGCCCCGGACATATCCGCGCGGCTGCTCGCCCATTACATGCAGGAAACGCTGGGGTGGTCGGTCGTGATCGAAAACCGACCCGGGGCCAACGGCAACATTGCCTCCGAGGCGGTCGCGAAATCCGCCCCCGACGGATATACGCTCCTCCTGCATGCCGACAGCGGGATCACGATCAATCCGCATGTCTATTCCAAGCTGAGCTTCGACCCTCTCAATGACCTTTTGCCGGTCACGAGCGTCGCAACCAACCAGTTCATGCTGTCGGTCAATCCGGAGCTGCCGGTCAAGACGTTCCAGGGGTTCATCGAATACGCGCGCAACACCAAACCGCCGCTGCCCTATGCGTCCGGCGGGAACGGCAGCCAGCACCAGCTCTGCATGGAGTTGCTCAAGCAGCGGGCGGGTATCGACCTCCTGCATGTTCCTTTCAGAGGCGCCGCACCGGCGACCACGGCCACGGTCGCAGGGGACACCAAGGTGCTGTTCTCGGGGTCCGCGAGTGCCTCGCTGATCCAAGGCGGCCAGTTACGTGCGCTCGCGACCAGCGGGAAGAGTCGCTCCAAGCGCTTCCCCGACCTGCCGACCATCGGTGAGTTCTATCCCGGATATGCGATCGACATCTGGCTCGGCTTGTTCGCTCCGGCGGGCACGCCGGAACCGATCGTGACCATGCTGCGCACCGAAATACAAAAGATCCTGGCGCGCGCAGACTTCGCGGAGAAGCTCAACGTGTCGGGCAGCCTCGAGCCCCTGATCCTGCCGCCCGCGGAGTTCGCGCAGCTCATTCGCAGCGACTACGAAAAGTACGGCAAGTTGATCAAGGACATCGGCATCAAGCTCGACTAGCAGCCGCGCAGCATCGGGATTGGGCGGCGTTGGCCGTTTGCCAACGAAGCGCGCCCACAACCGTCCTATCCGATCCCGCGCAGCGCCTGCGCATCAGCACCGCGCCCTTCGGGCTGCCGTCGATCCATGCTAGGAGTGCCGCACGCAGCTGGAGGAAAACGCAGACATGGATATCAAACCGCTGGGCGCCACGCCTTCACGCCGCATGGGCGCCGACTCGTTCACCGGCACCGTCTGGCAGGAGCCCATCATCGAGGCACCGGCGCCGGCGCGGATCAGAGGCGCGTGGGTACGATTCGAGCCGAAAGCACGCACGGCATGGCACACCCATCCGCTGGGCCAAACCCTGCACGTGGTCTCCGGCGTGGGCCGGGTTCAACTGTGGGGCGGCCCGCTGCGCGAAATCCGCGCTGGCGACACGGTCTGGATCGCGCCTGGAGAAAAGCATTGGCATGGCGCCGGTCCCGACACCAATATGGTGCACATTGCCCTGCAAGAGGCTCTCGACGGCACGCATGTCGCGTGGCTGGAGCACGTCACCGATGAGCAATACAACGCCAAGCTCGGCGGCTAGCTTTTCGCAAGCAGCAGCGCTCATGGCGTCTGCGCGCCGGCGGGATCGGCCCTTGGGTTGACGCAGCCCGCGGATGGTGATTCACGGGGTCGCAATGAACGAGCAAGCGCGCCTCAACGTTCCGGAATGGACCGTCTCCGAGCTCTCGGCGGCGCTCAAGAAGACCGTCGAGGACGCGTTCGGCTTTGTGCGCGTCCGCGGCGAAATTTCCGGATACCGCGGACCGCACTCCTCCGGACACTGTTATTTTGCGTTGAAAGATGCAGGCGCCAAGATTGAGGCGGTGATCTGGAAGACCGCTTTCGGACGCATGCGTCTCAAGCCCGAGGAAGGGCTCGAAGTCTTCGTTACCGGGCGACTGACGACCTATCCCGGACAGTCGAAATACCAGATCGTTATCGAGACACTGGAGCCTGCCGGGCTCGGTGCATTGATGGCGCTGGTCGAGGAGCGCAAGAAGAAACTCGCCGCCGAAGGCTTGTTCGACGCAGCGCGAAAGCAGCAGTTGCCGTTCCTGCCGGAACTGATCGGCGTCATCACCTCGCCGACCGGCGCCGTCATCCGCGACATCTTGCATCGGCTTGCCGACCGCTTCCCCCGCCACGTGCTGGTGTGGCCGGTACGCGTGCAGGGCGAAGGCTCCGCCGAGGAGGTGGCCGCCGCTATCAAGGGCTTCAACGCGCTTCCCGTGGACGGACCGATCCGCAGGCCAAACTTGCTCATCGTTGCGCGCGGCGGCGGCTCGCTCGAGGATTTGTGGTCGTTCAACGACGAAATCGTCGTACGCGCCGCGGCCGCGAGCATGATCCCGCTGATCGCCGCGGTCGGCCATGAGACCGACGTCACGCTGATCGACTTTGCCGCCGACGTGCGCGCGCCGACGCCGACCGCGGCCGCCGAGCGGGCAGTGCCGGTGCGCGCGGAGTTGCTGGTGCGCGTCGACGGCCTGGGGCAGCGCTCGCTCGCCCGTTGGTATCGGTGCCAGGAAGCCCGGCGCACGGAGCTGCGCGCGGCGATGCGGGCCCTGCCCACGGCCGAGGCATTGCTTGCGCTGCCGCGCCAACGGCTCGATCAGGCCAGTTCGCGCCTGCCCCGCGCCCTCATCGCCAACGCGCAAATTCATCACCGGCAATTCTCACGGGTGGCCGTCCGGCTTGGTCCGCAGATCCTGAGCGCACGCATGGCCCGCTGCTGCGAACTGGTCGCGGCGCTGATGCAGCGGGCGGAACGGGCGGAGAGCGTCGCGCGCCTGCGGCGGCGCGAACGGCTGGCGACCGCGACCGTCCGCCTGTCGGCGGGTTTGCGGGCAAACGCCGACGTCCATCGCAATCGCATCGACCGGCAACGCGAGCGCGTCGCCGCGCTTGCCGAACGCAGCGAGCGTGCGGCACGGCTCTTGCTCCGACACCGCGTGACGTCGCTTGAGCGCTGCGGGCAATTGCTGACCGCCCTCTCCCATCGCGGCGTGCTTGCGCGCGGCTTCGCGCTGGTGCGCGACCTCGAAGGTCATCCGCTGCGGCAGGCGGCCCAGGTGAGCGCGGGCATGCGGCTCGACGTCGAATTTTCCGACGGCCACGTGCGCGCATATGCGGAAGGGTCAGACGCCACCCCCCTCGGCAAATCCGAACCCGTGCTGGCAATCAAGCCGCGCGGTCGGCGTGGCGGCGGCGATTCGGGTCAGGGGAGCCTCTTCGGCAATTAGCGTCAATGCGCTTCGCCTGGGTCTGCCGCGACCGTCAGCTTTCGCCCCAGACCTCCCGTGCGGCATCGACCACCAGCCGAAGTTTCGCCTCCTGCGCCGCCGGCGGGATCGGATTGCCCTCCTCCGAGCTGGCAAACCCACATTGAGGACTCAATGCCAGCCGATCGAGATCGACATGGCGGCCCGCCTCCTCGATGCGCCGCTTGAGCGCGGCCTTGTCCTCCACCGTCGCCGCCTTGGTCGACACCAGTCCGAGCGCGATGGTCTTTCCCTTCGGCACCAGGCGCAGCGGCGAGAAATCGCCGGCCCGCGGCGAGTCGTATTCCAGGAAAAAGAAATCGATGTCGAGGGCGTTGAACAGCTTGTCCGCGACCAGGTCGTAGCTGCCCTCGGCGTGCCAATGCCCGCCGCGATTGCCGCGGCAAAGGTGCATGCCGATTCGGATACCATCGGCGCCGCGCAGAACGCGGTTGGTGACGTCGATGTAGCGGTCGATCAGCAAGCGCCAGTCATCGCCGCGTGCGGCGAGCGTCGCCTGCACGGCCGGATCACCGAACTTGGCGAACGCCGTCTCATCGATCTGCACATAAGTGCAACCGGCGGCGGCCAGCGCGGCAAGCTCGTCGTGATAGGCTTTGACGGTGTCGTTCCAGAATTCATCGACATCGCGGTAGGCGTGGGCGGTCACGGCCTTGTCGCCGCCGCGAAAATGCAGCGCGCAGGGACCGGGAATGGTGATCTTGGGCACCGCGCGGGTCAACGATTTGAGCAATTTGAAATCATCGACGTGGATCGGATGCGTCCATCGCAGCTTGCTCCTGATGACGGCAGCGGGCTGCGAGACCCGGCCTCCGGACCCATCGCCGGCATCGCTCATCACCGCGTCGGGCGCGACATCGCCGAGCTGGGCGTAGAAATAGCTGTGATAGGAACGTCGCCTGAATTCGCCGTCGGTTGCGAGCTTGAACCCGAGCCGCCCCTGGAGCGCCACGGCTTCCTCGATCGCGCGGTTCTCGGCGGCGGCGAGCTCTTGCTGGTCGACCTCACCGCGGTTGAATTTTTGGCGCAGCGCCAGTAGTCCGGCCGGACGCAGCAGGCTGCCGATATGCTCGGCGCGGAACGGGGGATGGGTGCCCATGGGCCCGATCTAGCAGTCGCCCCCAACAATCACAATCCGGTGGGTTACATGCGTCGGGCCGAGCCACTATGTTGTGTGCCGTCGCGCGTCAAGCGATGGACGCAGTCCGCCGACCGGCTGTGTGGAGACAGGATGTGCTGAACCGATCCGATCGCGCTTCCCCCATGGCGGGTGAGGCCGAGGTCAAATATCTCGATGGTGACTTCCGCGTGGTGCGGCCCGGCGCATTCGTACGCTGCGCGGTGACCGGCGTGCCGATCCCGCTGGAGGAGCTGAAATATTGGAGCGTGGATCTGCAGGAGCCCTATGCCAATCCGGAAGCCGTCCTGCAGCGGCACTTCCCGGACGCCCGGGCACGCCGGACTTAGAGCGAAGCCCCCTCAGATATTTGTTTGGTTGCATAACCGATCCGAAGGTCTGCAAATTTTCGGGGTCGTGCCGGGGAGCTCATTCTTTTTCGCTGTGCACCCGCTCGCTCCCTTCACTCTTGGCCCGCGCCGCTGCGATCCCTTCCAACACCAATGATTTGAACGCCTGCTCGTTTTCAAAGACGAGCGTCACCGCCAACGCATGAGCGTGCGCGGCGAGGTGCGCCAGCCGGTCATCGCCGGTCAGGCGAACGAGATCTTTCTCGGTCGTCACCAGGGCAAGACCCTTGTGGTCGGCCTCGTCGCATAGCGCCAATGCCTCGCCCGGCGTGTAGCGGTGATGGTCGGGAAAGCTCCGCGTTGCGCCAACCGCGATCCCCGCTTCGGCCAGGGTCGCGAAAAACTTCTGCGGATCCGCGATGCCGGCAAATGCCAGCACGCGCCCGCCCGCCAGCGTCGCGCTCAAGCCGGCGTCAGGGCGCAGGCGGGCGTGCAAGACCGGCAGGCCGCGCGCGCGCGCGTCCGCGATCACGCCTGCGGCCCCCGCCGACGTTCCGATCACCACCAACGCATGGGCACGCGCAAGTTGACCCCGGGCCGGCGCCCGCAGCGGACCTGCGGGGATGATCCGGCCATTGCCGACGCCGCGCCGGGCATCGACGACGAGCAGCGAAAGGTCCTTGGCAAGGGAAGGATTCTGAAAGCCGTCATCCATGACGATGACGCTCGCCCCGCCGGCGACCGCCATTCGAGCTCCCTCGATGCGATCCCGCGCGACGACGGTCGGCGCCACGCGCGCCAGCAAAAGCGGCTCGTCGCCCACGTCGAGCGCGCGATGCCGCGCAGGATCGACCCGCAGCGGACCCGCCAGACGCCCGCCATATCCGCGGCTCAAGAATATCGGCCGCTCACCCGCATGCGCGAGCAGCCGCGCGACCGCCAATGCGGTTGGCGTCTTACCGCCGCCGCCAACCGTCAAGTTGCCAGCGCAGACCACGGGCACCCCGGCACGCCGGCCGGGCGCCCCGATACGCCGGCCCGCCACCGCGCCGTAGACCATCGCCAGCGGCGCCAGCAAAGAGGAAGCAATGCCGGCCTCGCCCCACCAGAATGAAGGCTCACGCATCGCTTGCTCGGCGCTCCAGCCGAATCTGCATGAGATAGGGTTCGAGTGCAGCCAGCGTGCGTTCGAGCCCGCCCCCGAGCGCGGCCACCGTCTCACGCGCGGCCTTGGCCACGGTCTTGCGCTGCTCGACGTCCTTGAGCCAGTCGCCGACCCGCTCGGCAAACGTATCCGCGTCCGCGATCTCTTGCGCGCCATGCGACCTGCCCAGCGCGGCATAGATTTCAGCGAAGTTCCAGACGTTGGGTCCATGCAGAATGGCCGCGCCCAGCTTGATCGGCTCGATCGGATTCTGGCCGCCGTGGCTCGCCAGCGAGCCGCCGACGAACACGATCGGCGCGAGCCGGTAAATCAGGCCAAGTTCGCCGAGGGTATCAGCGACATAGATTTCGGTTCCGGGGCCGGGCAATTCCCCGCGCGACCGCAGGGCCGCCTCGAGACCGGCAGCGCGCGCGATCTCGAGGACACCGGGGCCGCGATCGGGATGGCGCGGTGCGATGATCGTGAGCAGCCGCGGGAACGAACCGCGCAGGCGCCGGTGCGCCTCGACCAGCATCGTCTCCTCGCCGGCGTGGGTCGAAGCGCCGGTAATGATGGTGCGCTCTCCGACGGCGGCTTTCAGTGCCGCCAAGCCGTCGGCTTGAGCCGGCGGCTCCGGCACGTCGAGCTTGAGGTTACCGGTGGTCACAATATGGGGCGCGCCGAGATCGCGGTAGCGACCGGCATGCGCATCGGATTGGGCGAGACAGAGGTCGAAGCAGCCCAGCAGTGCTGCGATCGTGCCGGGGACACGCCGCCACCGATTGAACGAGCGCTCGGACAGGCGGCCATTGACCAGGATCAGGGGGATGCCGCGCTCGGCGCTCGCCACGATCAGATTGGGCCAGAGATCGGACTCGACGAAGATGGCGAGATCGGGCTGCCAATGGTCGAAGAAGCGTTCGACGAAACGCGGCGTGTCGAGAATCACGAACTGATGGATAGCGCCCTTGGGCAAGCGCTGCTCGGCGAGATTGGCCGACGTGACGGTGCCCGAGGTGCACAATACCGCGAAGTCCTTGTCGCGGATCCGCTCGATGAGCGGAATCACCGCAAGCAGTTCGCCGACGCTTGCACCATGAACCCATACCAGCGGACCGGATGGACGCGCGACCGTGCTCTCGCCATAGCGTTCGGCAAGGCGCGCCGGAAGTTCCTTGCCGTGTTTGAGCCGATATGAAACGAGCACGGGCGCCAACGGGGTCGCTGCCGCGGTGAGCAGCCGATAGGCGTGCAGCGTGAGCGGCAAGCGCTCAACCACGATCTTCGCCCTTGGCCTGCCGATCGACGAGGGCATAGGCGCGAGCGGTGGCGGCGTCGAGGGACACCTCGACCGCGTGCCGGGCGCATTCGAGCGTTGCACCGTCAGCCTCCGCCGGCACGCGCACCGGTTCGCCGGCGACGCCGGCGCCACGCCCGAATGGAAGATTGATCGCCGTGCGGTCCCAGTTGGTGAGCTCCACGCGCCGCCTGGTCGCGATCGCGATCGGATAGATCGGCCGGCCGGATGCGCTCGCCAACTTGACGATGCCGAGGCCGGCGGTGCGCGCAACCTTGGGGATATCCGCGGTCAGGGCAACGTTATAGCCGTCCTGCAGCGCGCCCAGCATTTCCTTGAAGGCGCTCACGCCGCCCTTGCCGATGAACCCGCCGCCGTGGTGACCGGAACCGCGGATGGCGCCGACGCCCAGCCGCTCCGCGGCGAGCGCATTGATCTCACCGTCGCGATGCCGCGACACCAGCACCTTGGCGCGGTCCTCGGCGCGCCTGATGAACGGGATGAGAAAATGCTGGCCGTGCCACATGGCGATGATCACCGGCGCGTCGCGCTCGAATTGCTCGTAGATCCCCTCCGGCTCGACCACAATCCGGGTGGTCTTCCATACCAGACGGAGGTATTCGGCCGCCATGATCCCAGCCGTCTGCTGGAACGGGCGCAGGGCTACGAGACGCTTCACCCAGGACATTGGAAGAGGGCCACGGGCCTGTCAGCGCTTGGCGCGCTGATCCGTTTCAGGATCGAGCAGACGGTGCAGATGCACAATGAAGTAGCGCATATGAGCATTGTCGACGGTCTGCTGGGCCTTCGACTTCCAAGCTACATACGCGGTGGCGTAGTTGGGATAAACGCCGACAATATCCAGCTTGTCCAGATCTCTAAATTGGACGTGATCTAAGTCGGTGAGTTCGCCGCCGAACACGAGATGCAGCAACTGTCCGCCGTGAGCCTGGTCAACCATGACGCCATCCCTCGATCCAGACTGCTCGGTCACGCGAATTCGGCAAGCCGATCGCGGATGAGGCTGAGCAAGACCGCATGACGCGCGCGCCCGGCGGCCAGCAGCGCGTCATGGACCGGATTGGGCCGATTGTAGACCAACGATTGCCCCGTTACCGTCGATATCAGCCCGCCGGCTTCGTGCACCAAAAGGTCGGCTGCCGCAAGATCCCAATCATGGCTGTCAGGCCCGGCGAAAGCGCCATCGAGCGCGCCGGTGGCGACGCGCGCGATCCGCAGTGCAAGCGATGGAACTCTCGGCATCGTCTGAATAGCCGGCTCAATCGTGGCCAGACTCTCAAGCCGGCGCTTGGGGCCGGAAAACTTCGCATCCGCAATCTGATCGCCCTTGCTCGCCTTGATCGGCACCCCGTTAAGGGTCGCGCCGGTGCCGGCGATGGAGAGGAACAGTTCGTCCGTGACCGGCGCATAAAGCGCGGCAACTACCGGGCGGCCCGCATTCACCAGGGCTACCGAAATCGCCCAGTCGGGGAGTCCCGCCAGGTAAGCACGGGTCCCGTCGATCGGGTCCACCACCCATACGTCGGCTCGCTGCAATCGCGCCGGATCGTCCTCGGTCTCCTCCGACAGCCAGCCGGCGTCGAGGATCGTCAGCAGCCGTTCCCGCAACAGCGCATCGACCGCAAGATCGGCTTCACTGACCGGCGACGACTTGCCTTTGATCCAGCTCTTGAGCTGACCGCGAAAGGTCTGCAGCGCCAGCGCACCGGCTTCCCGCACGGCGGCGGCAAGACCATCGCGCACCTCCACGCGATCCATGGCGCCATCAGAGACCGCCAACTGTAAGTCCCTCCACCCGCACGGTCGGGGCGTTGGTGCCGAAACGGAACTCGAGATCGTTCGCGGGTGAGAGCGCCTTGAACAGGTCGATCAGATTTCCGGCAATCGTCACCTCGCTGACGGGATAGGTCCGCTTGCCGTTGTCGATCCAGAACCCGGAGGCGCCGCGGCTGTAGTCGCCGGTCACCTGGTTGACGCCCATGCCGATGAGGTCGGTGACGTAGAAGCCATCGGCGATGTCGGCCATCAGCGCATCGGGTGTAATGGTGCCGGCAGAGAGGTGAAGATTGCTCGGTCCCGGCGAAGGGGTCGACGATACGCCGCGCTGGGCATGGCCAGTGGTCACAAGCCCGAGCTCCCGCGCGGTCGCGGAGTCGAGAAACCACGAGGTGAGCACACCGTCCTCCACGACTGCGAGACGTTTGGTCATGACACCTTCGGCATCGAAGGGTCGAGAGCGTAAGCCGCGTAGGCGTCGAGGATCGTCGATAATGTTGATGCCCGGCTTGAACAGCCGGTCTCCGAGCTTGTCCTTGAGAAAGCTCGTCTTGCGCGCGACGGCGGCAGCGTTGATCGCGCTCGCGAGATGCCCGACGAGCGAACCCGCGACCCGCCGGTCAAATACGACGGGTACGCGCCTGGTTTCGACCTTGCGCGGATTGACGCGCTCGACCGTGCGCTCGCCGGCCGTGCGCCCCACCTTCTCGGGAGGCTCGAGATCGGTGCCATGGATCGCCGACGAATAGTCGTAGTCACGCTCCATCGCGGTGCCTTCGCCCGCGATCGCCGTCATCGAAACGCTCTGGCCCGAATTGAGATAGGCGCCGCGGAACCCATGGCTCGTCACCAGCACCATTCCGCCGATGCCGGCTGAGGCCGAGGCACCGCCCGACTTCGTCACGCCTTTGACCGCAAGGCCGGCGCTCTCCGCGCGTTGGGCGCGCTCCTCAAGTTGCGCAACGGTCGGAAGGTCCGGATCGAGCAGATCGAGGTCAGGAATGTCCCGGGCAAGCTGCGCCGGATCGGCAAGACCGGCGAACGGGTCTTCGGGAGCGGCCCGCGCCATGGCGACCGCGCGCTCGGCGAGCTGGGCGACGTCGGTCTTGACGTCGTTGGTCGACACCACCGCCTGGCGCGACCCGACAAACACGCGCAGCCCCACGTCATCGCCCTCGGAGCGCTCGGATTCTTCCACCGCGCCCTCGCGCACCTCGACCGCAAGGGACACGGAGCGCACGGCGAGTGCGTCCGCCGTGTCGGCGCCGGCGCGGCGAGCGGCCGCGACGAGCCGGTCGGCGAGGTCGGTCAGCGCGGACTGGTCAAGGAGTGAGGACATCGGAACGGACTTGCTGCATTGGGTGTGGGGCGAAGTGGAAGGGGCGGTCACAGGTGGCGCGAGCAGCGGCGAGGTCCCGTGAGGGGACTTGGCAACGTCTCGTCAAGCATGAGTCGGTTTTGATGCTGTGATACCGCAGGTTAACCAGGAACATTAAGCGGATTCCGACCTGTTTGGGGCATGTTTACGGCAACGATCGGGTGGAAAACTCGACGGGCGACGACAAGCCGGAGTGCCCGGTGGGGGAGGAGATAAGCTTTGAGGCGTCAAACAACAACCAGCAGGGTCGCACCTGCGGGGTCGGGCCGTGACGAGCGGCTCGACCCCTTCGGCCTCCCAGTGCACATTGAGCCTGAAGACCGTGCAGGAGACGAACGCGTGCGGTTGGTCGAACTGCACCGGGAACGCGTGATGCTTCGGCGGGTCTCACGCGGCATCAAGCTGGCGCTGAACCTGCCGGTTGCCGCCTATCTTGGCGTGGCGATCCGGATGGAGCCGCCGGCGGGCACGGCGGCCGGGGTTGTCGCACTCGTGCTGGAGCATCCCGATCCCACCTTGTCGCTCACCCTTTACCGTGCCGTCGACGGCACCGACATTGTCGCCGAATGGCGGGCGTGGGGTCGTGCGCTCAGCGTTCCGCTCCTGGTCGCGGACGCCGACGGGCGCCTGCGCGAGCCATTCGATCGGATCGGCGGTGTGCGCGTCGGACCGCCGGCCGCGCGCCGACGACGACACTCGGCGCTGCGGCGACGCCGCCCGGCGCTGCCGTTGCGACGACAGGTGGGCACGCAGCCCGCAACACCGCTCGTGCAGCGGAGCGGCTGCGATATCATCGCGCGCAATTGAATTGCCTCATATCCCGCAAGCAGAGCCACACCGTCGCAAGGTTACGGGCTAGTGTCCCGATTCCGAAGTTCGCATCATTTCGCGGCACACACGTTTGCGAACTTCGGAATCAAAGGGACACTAGCAATCTATGATTCTAGTGCGGTTTTTGGATTTGAAGTTCCTACACAAACGCGCGGCTATAATGAT
>Ga0207706_10002574_pt1 | contig 17679 bp, 15 predicted proteins | sample KBSC53metaG_FD_184318 | JGI IMG/M metagenome (GOLD analysis project Ga0207706, IMG submission 184318) | Corn rhizosphere microbial communities from Kellogg Biological Station, Michigan, USA - KBS C5-3 metaG (SPAdes) (version 2) | ecosystem: Host-associated > Plants > Roots > Rhizosphere > Soil ... | reverse complement strand
CTCGATGCGGGCACACTGCTGATAACGCCGACCCAATGCGATCTGCAAACTCTCCTCGCTCAGTCGCTTCAGACATTGGGGCCGCTTGTCGAAGCGGCGCAGGTTACGCTCGATCTTCAAGTCGATCCGGGTTTACCGCAGGTCATGACCGATCCGTATCGGGTACGGCAGATTCTCTCCAACCTCGTGGGCAACGCGATGAAGTTCTCGGATGAAGGCGCGAGAGTAGCGGTCGTTGCCCACCAGGCTGGCCACGACATCGCAATCTCCGTAGCCGACGCGGGAAGAGGGATATCGAGCGATCAACTGCCGAATGTGTTCGACAGATACTGGCAGTCGTCGCGCACGGACCGCGACGGAGCGGGCCTTGGCCTCGCGATCGCCAAGGGTCTGGTTGAAGCACTTGGCGGGAGGATTTCGATGGATAGCGAGCCCGGTCGAGGCACAACGGTGACGTTCACACTGCCGACAGTCGAAGCGCTCGCCGGAGTGAGCAGCTAGAGTCTTAGCCCGCGGTTTTCAGCATCAAACCGGCCCTGCCCAGTCGTGCCGAAGTCGGTTAATGGCAGAGTCTTTGCCCCTCCATCCGCCGCCGCAGCACGCGGCCATAAGACGGAGGATCAAACAATGAGGGCAAACAATTGGCTGCGAATCATCGCGGCTGCAGCAATCGTCGTAGCGTCAGCTCCCGCCGCGCACGCTCAGGGGAAGGGTAAAGGTCAGGGCAACGGCAAGGGGCAGCAGAAGCAGGAGCATGTCGCGGCAAAGCCAGCAAAGTCGAACAAGACCGGACAGGAACCGGTTCAGACGGTGCAGCAACACGGAAAATCTGACAACAAGGGTCAGGCTCGAGCGATGGCGACTCACGAGGCCCGCGAAATCGACCAGCGCGTTTCTGTCGCGAAGGGGAAGGGACCGGATAAGCTCCCCGCATCATCCAATGCATCACCACGCGCGGTGTACGCCGCGTCCAATGCGCCGCGGGGTCATGCCTACGGTCGATACGCGCGGGACCTGACTGTTCGTGACATCAAGCCTTCGATGCAGCGCTATGTGGTCAGCACTCGACCAGCGGAGCTCGTAACCGGTGGCGCGCTTGCGTACGCCCTTGCACGCGGAATTCCCGAGAACGCGCTCGTTATCGCCCCGAGCTCTAGGGACGTCTGGATTCGTAACCGCGCCGGCGCTCCTCTGCTTATGCTCGACGACGACCGTGCCCGGAACCTCGGTGTTTGGCAGGCCTCGCCGGTTGTCGAGCCGGTCCGGGAAGGAGCTCCAAGCTTCTGCCGGTCAGGCGAGGGCCATCCTGTCTGGGGACGCCAGTGGTGCCTGCAGAAGGGATTTGGATTGGGCGACCAATCGGACTATCAGTGGGCGGCCGCGCGCGACATTGGCGATGTCGTCTTCACCAGGCCTGTGGCCGGCACGTTGACACGCGATGTCCTCTACAACGTCCTCGGTCAGGTCGCGTTCGATCGTCTAGCCCTGCACGCACTCACGCTTGGCTACGCCGAGCCACTGACGGGCGTGTGGCGCACCGAGCCAGGCAACCCCGGTCTATTGGTTGTGAACTCCGGGCGATATCCGGTTGCCGAGCTGGTGGATCAGAACGGCGATCAGCGAGCGGATCTGATGCTCGTAGCTCTCAAGCCCTGGTAAGGAACACTACCAAAAAAGAACGAGGTGCGGGGTTGGGGTAGTTGCGTTGCCCGCACCGCGTTCTTCCTTTCGCTCACGATCAAACTAGGAAGCGTAGGACCTGGTTTTGTCGGGCAGTGATGCACGACCGGACATATCGGTCACCCGGATGCAAAAGAGCTGATCGCGGAAGAGAACTGCGGCTGCTTCGTCTCCGCTCGGCGCGAACAAAGCGCGGAGGGTCGACATCAATCGCGTCCAACCCCCGCTCGCATTTTCCGGGTTCTTGGACTCGACCAGCTCCAACCGCCCCTGAATGACTACACTCCGCCACTCGAACGCATTATTGCGCTCATCAACTTCGAACGCCACCGGCACATTTCTCGGGAGATACGCCGCCGCAGCGGTACGGCCGTAGATCCAGCCATTCACATAGACGTAGTTGATAGGGAGCATCTGAACACGGCCGCCGAGTGTGAAGGCAATTCTTCCACAGCAGTTACGAACAAGCAGTGCCTCGGTTTGGGTGGGTCCCATCAACCTGAAAAGCGGAAGATTCTGCGGGGATGGCGGGAGCGGAAACAGCGCTGCGGTGCCTGACATATTGATGCCCTCGTCGTGAGTACCTGAGCGCATCCAGAATACGATTTTGAGGATGGGCATTATGTCCGCGTTCGCCTCAACCTTCGTAGTGAGCAGACTGAGTTTTTCAGGCGGAATCCCGATGATTTTTTAGGAAAACCCTTACAGCGGGACACCCTGACGCGCTCATATTGGGACGGTTCGCATTCCCGAGGCCTGCTTGGCTGAATCGCCGAATCAGCTCCATTCCTTGTTTCTTGGCCCTCAAGGCGACAACGAGCAGCTCCTCAGAGAGTTGATCGAGTCCGCGCTACAATCGCACCTCGAGTGGCGCCGGGCGTACCATCCCGAAGACTCGTCTCCCATTCCGGCGTTAAAGCAGAAAGGCTGGGCCGGCAGGAACTTGCTGGCACTTGAACAGGAATTCGCAGGCTTACTCGCGCAGCTCCGCGGGAGCGTCCCGTTTTTTCATCGTCGCTACAACGGTCATATGCTCTCCGAGCAGACCATACCGTCGCAGGCTGCCTACTTCGCGGCGATGCTCTACAACGCGAACAACGTTTCGGCTGAGGTCGCGCCTGTCACGACTCGTCTCGAAGGCGAAGTAGCGAACCAGCTCGCGGAAATGATCGGCTATGATCCATCGAGTTGCTGGGGACATCTGACTTCGGGTGGCACCATCGCCAACTTCGAAGCCCTCTGGATCGCCCGCAATGTTCTCTATCACCCGGTGGCCGCGCGGCTCGCGACTGCTGCGTTGGGTGTCGACATCTCCGTCCTGCTGCCAGACGGCACCCTGGCGTCTCTGAGCAGCCTGGATCTCTGGCAGCTGCTGAACATTCGACCGAGCTCGTCACTCGATCTCTGGGAAAAACTCTGGCTCGCAGCGCCTGGCCCACTCATCGAGCGCACGCTCAAGTCGTACTCGCTGGCGACGCTCGGCTACCAGGATTACAGCCGCCAGTTGGCGGCCGAGTTTGGAGATGAATTGCCGGCAGCCGCCGTGCTCGCCGCGGGAACCAGTCATTACTCATGGGCAAAGATCGTCGCGGCGCTGGGAGTGGGATCAAACCAGCTCCGGTTCGTCCCGGTCAACCGCGAGTGCAGGATGGATCCTGATGCGCTCTGGCGCGAGATCGAATCACTGACAAGGCAGCGCATGCCGATCATGGCCTGCATCAGCGCGTGCGGAACGACGGAGGAGGGCGCTGTGGATGATCTCCACAGCCTGCTTGAAATCAGGGCGCGCGCCGAGTGGGAGCTGGGGGTGACGTTTCACATTCACTCCGATGCGTGCTACGGTGGTTATGCCGCGGCACTGACACGGGGGCCTGACGGATCGCGACACTCGGCTGCACAAGTCCGCGGAATCACCGGAAGCAGCGACTGGCCGTCAGATCAGTGGCTCGAATCAATCACCGCGCTAGCGAAAGCAGACTCTATCAGTATCGATCCACACAAAATGGGCTACGTGCCGTACCCGGCCGGCGCGTTCCTACTCAAGGACCGGCGCGGACGCGAACTGGTTGCCACCGACCCGCCGTACCTCGCGATCGCATCCGATCGCGAGGCGGAACAGCCCGTGATCGGCCGCTTCATTTTCGAAGGATCGAAGCCTGGCGCGTCGGCAGCGGCAGTCTGGATGAATCACAGGATGATTCCTCTCAACAGTGATGGCCACGGCAGGATCATCGCGTCTACAATGCGGGCGGCGCGCAAGCTTCACACTCTCCTGGGCGCGGCGAACTTCAGCCCGTTGCGGGTGCTGCGCCTGCCGGAGCCCGATCTCAACATTGTGTGCTTCCTGTTGCACCACCCTTCACTCACCAGCATTCGCGCTCTGAACGCTTTTAACGAAAAGATCTACAAGGCGCTCAGCCCCGATGAGCATATGACCGCGCCGTACATGATTACGCGGACGAAGCTCACTGCGCCGACGTATGATGGAGCGATCGAGCCACTCCTGTCCCAGCTCGGAGAAGACGCGGCATTGTACCGCAGCGACCTGGTTGAAGGAGTCACGATATTGCGAGCCACCGTGATGAATCCGTTTTCCGATGAAGCCGAGCCCGATCATCTGCGGGGGCTTATCGACGCGATTCGCGACGTGGCAATGAGCCTGCTAGAGCCTGCGACCGCGCCTGACGGCGTCTACTCGGCCAACAACCCGAGCTTCAGCGCAAAATCAACGTAGTCGCTGCGGTGGGTGAGCCCGAGCTTTTCGTTGATGCGCTGCTTATAGGTATCGACAGTTTTCGGGCTGATGAAGAGCTTCTCGCCGATCTCGGGAGCGCTGTAGCCGCGGGCAACGAACTTGAGAACGTTCTGCTCGCGCTCGGTCAGCTTCTCGAACTTGGTGCGCTCGTCGGCGTGCTCGGCTCGACGCTGAATGCGTTGCGCCAGGGCGCGCGCTGCCGACGGCTGCATATAGACGTCACCGTGGGCTACTGCTCTGACCGCGTCGATGAGCTCGCGATCCGCAGCGCTCTTTACGAGATAGCCGCTGGCTCCGGCTTCAAGCAGGGGAACCAGGTATGAATCCTCGGCGTGCATGGTAAGAATGAGCACCTTGGACCGCGTCTTTTTGCCCACTAGCTCCTTGGTCGCCTCGGCGCCGTCCATTTCCCCCATCGACAAGTCCATCACAATGACATCCGGGTCGAGTCGTTCGGCCAGGGAGATGGCCTCTTTCCCAGTCGAGCCCTCACCAATGACCTGTATGTCCTTTGCGCTGCCGAGCACGGCCTTGAGACCGGCGCGGACGACGGCGTGATCGTCGACGAGGATTACCCTTATGATGTCGTCTTTCAGGCTGCCTCCGTTGTCATCCCTACCCAGGCTCTAACGCGTGTGCCGCTTTCTTTTGTACTATCAATATGCAGATCACCACCGGCAAGGGAGAGACGCTCCTTCATTTTCGCGAAGCGCGCGCTTGCCCGCTTTTCTGCTACCGGCCCATCCAGACCTCTCCCGTCGTCGCTTACTTCCAGCTCGACGTACCCGGGCTGGGCGATGAGTCTCACCGTCGCGTGGCCGGCGTCGGCATGTCTTTCAACATTCCGAAGCGCCTCTTCGGCAATGCGATACATCGTCGCCGATACGGCAGGTGGAATCAACACGCCGGAAATGTTGACAACAGTATTCACGTCGATAAGCGAACGCTCGCGAGTGGCGTCGGCGAGTGCTTCCAACGCGGCTGGCAAACCGAGATCGGCGGTGACTCGCGGATGCAGCGAGCGCGAAACGGTCTGAAGTTCCTCGATTGCACTACGAAGGAGGCGTCGTATTTCCATCACGCGATGTGCAGTCTCATGGTCGCCGATTTCGTAGGCCAGAGCAGCCGACTGAAAGCCGGCGGCAGCCAGTGTCTGGGCGACTGAGTCCTGGAGCTCTCGCGCAACGCGGGCTCGCTCCTTTTCCTCCGCGAGGATTACGTCCGCCCCAAGCTGTCGCATTCGCTCGCGGCCGGCCGCCAGCTTATCGAGCATATCGTTGATCGTCGTCGAAAGCTTTGCCAGCTCACTGTCTGCGACCATCGACGGCGGAACTCTTTCTGCCAGACGTCCTTCCGATACCCGGTGGGCGACATACTCCAACGTTTTTATTGGGCGCAGAGCAAGTCTCACCAACGCGAAATTCGTCAGGGCGCCAACCAGAAGCGCGCCCACGATCACGGAGAAGTCGGTAAAACGACGAACGTTCAATCCGATCGGCGCAAAAAGCAGAAGCACTGCGACTCCAAGAATCACCAGGTTCGCGCCGAGCAATTTCTGCTCTAATGGTATTCCCAGAAACGGACGCAGCCAGCGTCGGGAGCTGGAAAGCGCCCAGCTATGGGAGCGGCTGCGCGAGGCGACACGCGAAGGCTGGATCATCTCACCCTCACTTTACGATGAGGGCGGTAACCATGCCGAACATGCCGTGGTCTGATTCGGCGTGCGGCAGGATATGGCAGTGGAATGCCCACGTGCCGGGTTTGTCGCAGTTTACGATCACGTCCCACCGCTCGCCGGGTGCGACGTTGAGAGTGTCGCACTTCCACGGAGCCGGTTGATCCCACCCATCCTTGGCGATCACGGTCATGTGCATGCCGTGAAGGTGCATTGGGTGGATCATCATTCCTTCATTCATGAAACGAATCCTGACCTTCTGACCTTTTTTGGCTACGATCGGCTCCGTTGCCGGGAAGCTCTTGCCGTTAAACGTGTAGCCGTGCGCACCATCGTTCAGAACGAGGGTGTAGTCGACATCCGCCCTTTCGATCGGAAGCGGGCTCTTCGGCTCGACTATGAACGCGCCGAGGAGGCCAAGGCCGACCTGGGTCGCTGCATTGTGGTGAGAGTGATACATGTGGGAGCCGGAGTTCGGCACCGTGAAATCGTAGGTGTACGACTGGCCGGGCTTGATCGGAGGCTGCGTGACGAAGGGAACGCCATCCTGATCATTGGGCAGCTCGAGTCCGTGGAAGTGAATCGACGTTGATTCGGCGAGCTCGTTTTTGAGCGTCACTCGAACGCGATCGCCCTCCCGCACGCGGATCTGCGGACCAGGGACCTGATCATTGTACGCCCAAGCCTCGACGGTCTGGCCGGGCGCGGTCTCCCACCGAATCTTTTTGGCCGTGAGGTCATAAACCTTCACGCCGTTGACGATGCGGGGCTCGAGAGGCTGATTGCCCTTGCCGGCAGTTTTAGCGGGGAATGCCTTGATACCGGCCTCGTGCATCTTGTCCATCGCGTCGGCGGCGGCTGTCGGTGAGACCGGCGCAGGATTGGGCGCCATGCTCCCTCCACTGCGATCCGCATCCTCCCGGCTCACGCTCTGCGCGCCCGATTCGTCGATGGAACACGCGGCCAGCGCTGTGCCGGCGAGCGCAGTAACAGCGGTGTTGCGCAGGAAGTCCCGGCGCGAACCCTTCTTGCCCAGCAAGCCCGGCGGCATCTTTACATTGTTGTTTTCGTGCATCGTCTCGGTCGAAGATTGTTCGGCTTTACGTCTGCCCAAACTACGATCCACGGCATGGCCCCTCTGTCGTGGGTTGGAGGATTATTCAGGGGAAAACGACTTCTTTTTTGTAGGGGATAATCCGACACGCATGGCCGAACGGATAACGCATGACATTCTTGCCGAGATCGTGGAGATCGCTGCTGACGCCGTGATCTGCATGGACGCGTTCCAGCGCATCACGTTCTTCAACAAGGGGGCGGAGGCCATTTTTGGATACGCTGCTGAGGAAATCGTTGGCCAGCGCATCGAGACACTGATTCCGGAGCGATATCGGGCGAGTCACGCACGGCAGGTGGCGGAGTTTGGCAGATCGAAGGTGAAGGCGAGACGCATGGGCGAGCGCCGTGAAATCGCCGGCGTGCGAAAGAGCGGTCAGGAGTTTGCCGCTGAGGCCGCGATCTCGCAGGTCCATCACGGCGATGAGGTGATTTACGCCGTCGTGTTGCGCGACGTGTCGGTACGCAAACGCTTCGAGCAGAGAGAGCGGTTTCTGGCCGAGGCCGGCGAGAAGCTGGCGGCATCATTCGGCTCAACGGAGACTTTGACCCAGGTCGCGCGCCTGGCCATCCCTGGCATCGCGGACGGCTGCATTCTGGAGAACCGAGTCGCCAACGGTTTTCTTGCTGGTGCCACTGCTCATGTCGATCCGGCAATCGAAGAGATTCTTGACGAAATCACCCTGGCGGGACCGCGCGTTCCACCCTCCAGCCATCCGCTGATCGAGATTCTCGGAACGCGCGCACCGGTGCTGCTTCAGTCCAACGCGGAGTCACGCATACTCGACGCGAGCTCTCTGCCCGAATACCTGAGAGCGATCAAGGCGATGAAACCGGAGTCGGCGCTCTTCCTTCCTCTGGTGGCGCGTGAGCAACTGATTGGCGCACTGACGCTTTTTCGCGCGGCTGAAAGGGCTGGCTTCGACGGTGACGATCTCCAGTTCGCCGAGGATCTGGCGCGCCTGGCCGCCCTGGCGCTGGATAACGCGCGGCTGCACGACACGGTTCGCGCCAGCTTGAGGGCGCGTGACGAAATGGTTGGCGTGGTCTCGCATGATCTCAGAAACCCGGTAGCCGCAGTGAAGATGTTGAGCCGGGCGCTGCTCGAGGATGATGGGTCCAATCCAACGCAATCGCATGATTCTCTGGGGCTGATCGCGCAGGCGGCGGAGCAGATGGATGCGCTGATAAGGGATCTGCTCGACGTGAACCGGCTGGACGCGGGCAGATTGTCGATAGCACCTGTCGCGGTAGATCCATCCAGCCTGCTCACCGAATCACTACAGACGCTGCGGCCGCTCGTCCACGAAAAAGGGATCCATCTGGATTTGCAGATCGAGAGCGGCCTGCCGAAGGTGATGGCCGACCGCGAACGGATTCAACAGACGTTGTCCAATCTTGTCGGCAACGCCATAAAGTTTTCGGCGAGCGAAAGTAAGATCGTAGTATTGGCGCGGAAGGATTCCGACGGAGTCGTGATCTCAGTGCTCGACAGGGGTAAAGGGATCCCGACCGAACAGCTCCCCAGAGTATTCGACCGCTACTGGCAATCCTCGCGGACCGATCGGCAAGGTGCTGGGCTCGGCCTCGCTATCGCCAAAGGAATCGTGGAGGCGCACGGAGGAAGGATCTGGCTGGAGAGCAAGCCAGGTGAAGGGACGACCGCCTCGTTTACTCTTCCCGTGAGCACTTCACCCGGCTGAACGACGGCGTATTACCGGTGTCCTTGTGATGCCGTCAAGGCACGGCTCGTTCGACGGTCTTCGTCTTCGCCTCGCGGCCGCGAACATCACTCACGGCAATGCGAAAAAGAATCTGTCGAAATCCGACCGGATCGTCCTCGGTGAGCGCCCCAGGTACGATCTTGCTCACAAGTTCCGCCGCCTTCGCCCACACCTCCTCGGCGCGCGGGCTGCCACGGGGATGAAGGATCCACAGGCTTCCATGAATGACGACGCTTTTCCAGTCAAAGGTGTCATCGATCTCGTCGATCTCGAACGCAACCCATTGGTTGTGGGCAAGCGACGCGATTTTCTCACCCTCAGAGGTGCGGCCATATAGCCAGCCGCGCTCATAGACATAGTGAATAGGCTGCACATCGACACGGTCGTGGAACGAAAAAGCGAGCCGTCCCACTTTGTTGCGCAACAACATCGCCTCGATTTCCGCCCGTTCCATCTCACGGAAGCTTACGTCCCCGCGGCGGGCAGGAGCGATTCCGCTCCCGGCCCCGCTCTTCGCGTCGCTCTTCGTCCGTGGTTTCGCTTTGGTTGTCACCTTCGCACTCCCGCGTTTTTTCCTGTCAGGCGACATCATGTACCGCCAAAGCTTCAGTGTCGGACAAGCCTTGCGTGCGTGTCGTCACCGGCTGCCTCGGGTGAAACGCCAGCACGGATACCGGCGACCGGCGCGTCACCTCATCCGCAACCGTGCCGAACACGAATCTGCCCAGTCCACCGCTGCCGTTGGTGGCAAGGGCAATCAAGTCCGCTCTGACCTTCGTCGCGTACTCGAGAATGGCGGGGGCAACCTCGGTGGCGAGAATCACTTCCCTTCCAGCCGAGACACCTTCTTCCGTGATAATGCTTGACGCACGTTCCAGATATGCCTCTGCGGCCGCAATGTCCTCGTCCCACCACGGGAGACCCGGCTGCATGATTTCTTTCTGTGAATAGGTACCTGGAGTCAACACCTGCACCAAACTCACTATTGCGTTTAGCCGACTCGCAATCGCCGCTACTTCAGGAAGAATCTGCTCGGCCAACCTGGATCCATCAAGCGGAACCACAATTCGAGCAACGGTTTCCTCCGCCGTTGCGGCCACAAAAGCTGCCGGGCGTCGCACGACGAGCACGGGAATGTTCGAGTGGCGAATCATGTAGTCAGTGACACTGCCGAGCGTAATGCGTTTGACACCACCTCGAGCGTGACTGGACATGACGATCAGGTCGACGTGGTACTTCTCGGCATATTCGCGGAGAGTGGGCGCGACTCGTCCGTCTTCCAGGGCCGTGATGACACGCACATCACCAAGCGCGCGACACTGGACACCCAGCGACTCCAGCCTGCGAAGGCGCGCAAGCCGCTCTGCTCGAAGGGTCTCTTCGGTAATCTCCAGCACCGGCACCCGCGGAACCGATTCTCTAACGATTGGCGCTGCTTCAACCCGGACCAGTCGGAGCTCGGCGTTGAACCGTTGTGCCAGCTTCACGGCGACCGAGATCGCAGTGTTTTCGCTGTCGGAGCCTTCCGTTGGTGCCATGATGACTTTGTACATCGTTCCTCCTATGATGCGGCGGCCTTCGTGAATGTCACGACCAGCTCGCGCGCAAAGCGTTCATGATGACGGCGACATCGATCGCCTCCTGCAGCAGCGCACCTTGCGTTGGAGGAATCAGCCCGAAAGCGGCAAAGAGCATTGCAATGCCGCTCAGGACGAGCCCCGAGACAATACTTTGTCGCGCCAGATGCATCGTGCGTCTGCTGATTGCGATCGCCTCACCCACTTTCGAGAGATCGTCAACCAGTACAACTACATCGGCGGCTTCTGATGTAACTCCGCCGCCGTGGCCGGCGAGAGCGACACCGACGTCGGCCGCCGACAGCGCGGGAGCGTCGTTGGTTCCGTCGCCAACCATCAGCACGATTTCACCCCGAGCCCGGAAGCGCGAGACCATCGCTGCCTTGTCCGCCGGCAACAGCTCTCCATGTACTTCGCTTATCCCTGCAGCGCGGCCTGCAGCCTCGGCATTTGCCGCCCGATCGCCGGACAGAAGCACCGTCCGCGTAAGGCCCAGCTCTCCGAGCGTTGTGAGAAACGCGTTCAGCTCGGGTCGGAGAGAATCGGCATACTCGATGACGCCTGCCGGCTCTCCGTCGATCAGAACGTAGGCCCGTAATCCGGGGTCGCCGTCTTCCGGCGTGTCGAAAGCTTGCAGAGATGTGGTGGCGTGCCGGGTTGCGAATGCGCGGCTGCCCACGACTACTTCCGTATCTTCGATCATGCCCGTAAGCCCTTCTCCGGGCCATTCGCGATGGTGCTTCGAAGAGGGAAGCAGGCCGAATCGCTTTTCGGCTTCTTCCGCAACTACTCTTGCGAGTAAGTGACTCGAGCCGTGCTCGACCGCCCCGGCGTTGCGCAGAACTTCAGACTCTGAAAATCCGGGTAACGCGCTGACGCTCCTCACCGCCGGCCTGCCCACAGTCAGGGTGCCGGTTTTGTCGAACACCGCCAGCGTTGCGTCGCTCAACATTTCGAGCGCGGCCCCGTGACGCATGATGATCTTCCGACGCGCCGCTCTGTTGATGCCGCCGATAATGGCAACCGGTGTGGCGAGAATCAAAGGACACGGTGTTGCCACAACCAGCACGGACAACACGGTCGTCCAGCTCCCGGTCACCGCAAAAGTGACCCCACAGACTACGAGCGTTGCCGGAGTAAACCACACAGCGTAGCGGTCCGCGAGACGCTGGAGTGGCGACTTGGTGGCCTGGGCTTCCCGTACCAGCTCCACGATCTTCGAGTACTGGCTCTCCGCTGCTCTCGCCGACGCTCGTATGCTGAGAACGCCATGCGCGTTTAGCGATCCGCTCATGACCCGCGTGCCCTCGTGCGCTGGAACCGGGATCGCTTCTCCCGTCAGCTGCGATGCGTCTATCTCTGAAATTCCGCTGAGCACGGTCCCGTCGCAGGGAATCAGCTCTCCCGGGCGAACCAGGAACACGTCGCCGATGTTGAGCGCGCCGACTGGTACATCGACGAGGCCCCGCGTGGCGCTGATCAAGTGCGCGATTCGGGGTGCCGCTTGCTCCAGCTCACGGACAGCAGCAGATGCGCGCCGCTCGGCATATCGCTCGAGCGCTTCACCACCTGTCTGCATCAGCACGATGACGAGTCCAGCCAATGGCTGTCCGATGATTGCGGCCGTGACTATGGAAAGCGACGCGATGAGATCGGTTGCGTAGTTACCGTGGCGCGCGGCCACCAGAGTACGCCACACGACCGGGAACCCGGCGCCAATCAGAGCGATCGTCCAGAGTCCGTGGGCGAACAGCGGCATCCCGAACACCCACTGTTCGAGACCGCCGATGAGGATCCCGGCGACGGCAAAAATCGGTGACGACGGGAGGATCGTCCGCCTTCTGTTCGCGGGACTTCCTCGCGATTCCAGCGCAGCCGTCGCCGTGACGGGCGCGCGCCGCGTCGAGACGAGGTCGCGAAGAAGTCGCGACATTCTAGCCCGTCTCCTTGCCGGCCTCGAGCAGAAGCAGCGTCTGGCCGTCGTCGCTGACAATGGAGAGCGCGCCGTCAGCGCCGACCTTGGGGTCGGATAGAACCTCGACGGATTTTACGTTGGAGATCCCGCGCACCAGATGCGGCTCTGTCCCCTGCAGACTGCCGAACATCAATTGTGCGCGCCTGGTGGGGATGTCGTACGTCGCGCCGAGAAACTGGTACCCGGACATCTCGACTTGTGCGCCGAGTGCGGGATCATCTATCTCGAGCTCGGCGCGACGTCCTGCGTTTCGAGTCGAGAAATGATTGAGCTTCTGCACCCAATCGATCTCGTCCTTCGCGTCTCTCTCTGGTGTGGTCCGCTCGAATCTCTGGAAGCCGGCTCCACGGGGAAATACGAGTACCGAGCACCGCGCGCCCCGTATCAGCTTCGAAAGGGTTTCTCCACCGAGCAATCGCCCGAAGAAACTGCGACCATGTGTTCCGGCAACAATGAGATCCGCGTTCAGCTCTTCGGCGCAAGCGAGCAGAACGGGGCCGGGCCTGCCGTAGAGAATCTTCTGGTGAATTCGAGCAGCGGTGACGTGATCGAGCCAGCCACTCACGCGTTTGAGCTGGCCGGCGATGTGGCTCTCATGCTCCCTGAACCACTGCTCCGGAACGTATTCCTTTCGCTCCCACGGTACCACGTGCACCAATGTCATTGTCGCTCCGGGCGCGGCTATCTCCAGGGCGAGCCGAGCCGCTTCGACGCTGTGTTCACTGAAATCCATCGCCACAAGGATTCTGCTCGGCAATGCGCGAGTCTTCGCGTCCACTGCGAGGACGGGTGTCTGGCTGATACGCGCGAGACGCAAGGCTGTCTCATTCCCGAAAACCCTGGCAGCCGGCCCGTGCCCTCCCAGCCCAACGATGACCAAACGGACTCGCGATTCTTTCGCCTCACCGGCGATGACGGCAGCCGGATCGCCAGTTTGCGCTTCCACATGCCAGCCTGAATCACCGAGCCGCCGTATCTGGGCGCTGGCTTTCTCCTTCGCTTCCCGCAGTGTCCCGCGTTTGTAATCAAGAACGAGCGAGCGGTCGACCGCCCCCCAGGGGATGGGTGTATCGTCCACCACGGTCAGCACCTTGAACTGTCGCCCGTTACTCGACGGAAGGAGACGGGCGATAGTAATTGCCGCGTCGGACTGGGACGTGCCATCGGTCGCGATCAGGATCGCGGTAGGAATTGCGATGGAGTTACCTTGGCCTGATGACGTTTTTTCGGTCCGTTCGAACATTGCGTTCGTCACCGTTCCTCCTGTGTATTCAGTTCGCGATCGCCTGCACGCGCTCGGCTCTTGACGATGCGTAGTCTGTCGATAACCCCGCGCGAGCCTTCCAGCCGCCGGACGCGACGGAGGACGTCGTTCCGGACAGCGTCAGAGGCAACAGCTCCTTCGAGACGTAGCCATCCGTTCTCCACCACGACCTTGATGCCGAGGCTAGCGAGGCTCGGGGCGAGGAGTAGCTGGTCGTGTGCGGCGCGAGCGAGCTCGGCGGGCAAGGACTCCTTCCTGGATGGGAATTCAGTTTCCAGCTCCTGAACAAGCGCGTCCACCGCAGGGACTCCAAGCAGCGCAGCCTCGATCTCCTGCTTATCGCGCGCGTTCTCGACCGTCCCGCTCAGTACCAGCACGCCATCGAAGGCCTCGAGATTGATGTTGGAAGCGTCGGCAATCTCGAGCTCCGTCACTGCCATTTTTGCGTCGGCGAGCAGCCTGGCGTCAGCGTCCGGCTGGGCCGTCTCGAGGATGGCAGCCGGTTTTGCCCCGGCCGACATAGTTCCGCCGGACGGCTGCGAGGATCTGCCGGACACATCCGCGGCTTTAATGCGGAACAGCTGGTCGCGATATGGAATCGGGTCCGCAGTGGTAAGGGCGGCAGGAGTCAGCTGCCGGATCGCCGACAACGCAGTCTGATAGACGCTGCGCGGGCGCTGCGTTGCGTCAGGCTGAATGAGATAAAGCGGCCCGCGCACGATGACACTGCGCCATTCGAATACATCGGAGTGCTCGTCGACTTCGAAGGCAATTCGGCGGTTGCGGAGAATGTCGCGCAGTTTTCTCGCCGATGATGTCCGACCGAAAACCCAGCCGTCCCTGTACACGTAATTGATGGGCACGATGTTCACCCGGTCGTGCAACGCGAAAGCGATTCTTCCGACGTTGTTGCGCGAAAGAACCGCCTCGCATTCTGCAGGGAGCATGGTTTGGAACAGCGGGACGTCCGGCGAGCTTTGTGGATCCCTGAACCCGGTCCTTGTCGCCAACATTTGGAGCACCTCAAGCCAACCGGCTCATAGAGGAAAACTGTGTGGGGGCGCGGCAAACAAGCCGCGCCCCCACACAGTTCGGTCAGAAGGCAACAACGCCTTCGAACATGTATCCCTGGAACTTCCCGCCGTTGCGAATGTCTGTGGTCGGGAAATCGAGGTACTTCTGCGTCACGTACTCGGCTTTCATCAGAATGTTGGGAGTGAGGAACCATCCACCACCTGCCTGACTGCGGTTCACTGTGACCTTGGGTGCGCCGACGGCGAGGTTGCCATTGACGGTGTTGTACCGGGCGGCCACGAAGAGGCGCTGATCGGCGAGGAAGCGATACACGACCTCACCCACGTTCTGTCTCCAGACTCGGTTGTCGGTTTCGCCCTGCGCGCGACCCTTTGCTCTCTCGAAGTTGCCGAAGAATTCCAGCCCGCCCACCTGAAGGAACGGGTTCACAACGATCGAGTGGATACTGTTCTTCAGTCCAGGCTGGATCGAGCCTGACCATGCCTGCGCTGTCTCGGTGGACGAGGTGTTCTCCATCACGTCGTAGTAGCGCGAGCCCGCGCGATCGCCGCTGAACAGCGTGTTGCTGACGGAGCTGGAAGTGGCGTACTCGGAACCGGTGAGGCGGAAGCGCAGCTTGCCGAAATTCTTGTCGAATCCTGCCTTCAGCAGATAGCTCGGCTCCCTTCTCTCCGGCTGGGTGATCATCCCACGGCTTTCACCGCCGGTCATGCCGCCCATCAGCATGAATCCGTTCGCTCTCACGTAGATCTCACTGCCGACTTCGGTGGTGAAAGCGTCCATGATGTAGTTGCCGATGAGGGGGTTGCGGATGCCGTTGCCGTTGTCCGTGCGACGGAAGTGGGCATCACCGTAGTTGATCTCGAAATGACCAGCCTTGACGGTGACGTACTTCATGAGGCTGTTGGTCGGCTCCCAATCGAACGGCAAAGCGTCGACGAGCAGGTAGCCGTCCTTGACCCACGTCTCCTGGTGGTGCCGGGCTGAAGAGTACGTCGTCATCGCGACCCGAATCCCGCGCGCCAGCTGTGCGTTCAGGTAAATATTGGCGACTGCGTTGTTGGGCCCGTGACCGATCCGAATCAGCTGGTTGGCATTTGTAGTCACACCATTCGTGGTGACCGGACGTGGTGCGGCAGTGTTGCTGTGATCCAGACCTTGCAGCTGCTGCGTGAATGCGGCGCCGAACTGGAGCTTGAACCCGTCGTAAGGGATCGAGTCATCTTTTGGTGACTCGAAGACATTGACTCCTCGCTTGTCCTCGGGACGGTAGTTCTGGATCTCGACCTGCGGCCCCATAGCGGCAAAAGCCACGGTCGGTGCCTTCTTCACTTTCTTCGATGTGTCTACAGGCGCCACTGATTCAGCGACCGCCGGTTGCGGCGTGGCGACAGCGACTTTCGTGACCTCCTGTGCGCTCGAGCGCGGGGCAACTGCAAACAGCGCGAACGCGGCAGTCAGGACGGTATATGTGGTCTTCATGGTCAGCTCCTTTTGCATGGATGGGTTGTGGCCTTTTTAGTCGTTGGAGGATTTCTATTGGCCCCCGCCTTGGCCCGCGCCGTGAATCGCGGCATCGAGCTGAGCGAGCAGTTCAGGACCAGCTTTCAGTGTGAACTTCACCTTTATCTCGTTTCCTACTTTGAGCGAGCCGAACATGAAGCTCGGCGGCTTGATTCCAAAGTCGGTCAGGAGCAGAGTTTTCTCGCCCTGCGCGATGGCTTTGCCATCCGACCCGCGCTCGGCGCTGATCTTCATCTCGATCGGCTTGGTTTGGCCGGCAATGGTCAATGAGCCGTTCGTGCTGGCCGCGAACGACGTCGGTGAGGCACTGCCGTTCAGAATGTCGTAAGCGGACAGCGTGTACTTGATCATCTGGTTTTCGTCCGCTTTCAGCGTGCTGTACATGTTGCGGTCCATTTGAGAATTGCCGCAGGTGAGCGTTTTGACGACGATGTTCACGCTCACCGCGGCGATCGGACGCGCGACTTTGGTGAGATCCTTGGTGTAGCCGGGATCGACATCCACGTAGGCGTTGATCTTGTCGGTCTTGCAGTGCCAGTCGTGCATCGACGAAGTACCCTGGACGGTCACTTCGCTGGTGGGATCCAGGCGGAGTCGAACGGCATTTGCGCCCTGTGCGCCCGCCGTCGCGGCCGCGGTGATCAAAACAGAAACAGTCAACAGGGTCTTTCTCATTTTCGTATCCTCAGTTCATGTGTGCGTCGCTTGGTACGCACCCAGGATACGATTCCCCGCACCCCCAAACTGTCGGACTTCACCTCAAGTTTTGCGGGAATGTGTCTGAACTTTCGGCGCAAATTCCTGAGCGTTCGCTACGGGAATCCCCTACAGGATCCAGCTGCTCAGCGTCGACTAGGATTCTCGCGGGCTGTGCGGCGCTGCCAAGCCGAATGCGCGGGTCTTTGAGGGGGTTTGTCGCACAGGGTGTAGCCGATTCCCCCAGCGATGTTCCGCTCCGCGCCGACAGACTATTTCAGGCAAACAACGCAAGTTGCGCCCGAACGCGAAGATTCACTTCAAGAAGCGGGGCGACAAATGATCAACAGGCTTGCTGTCGCGGGTCCGAATTCACGTTTCGAGGTAATCGGTGCGCTGCCTGCTGGTTTCTGGGCGGGATTCTGGCATGGGGTGATTGCCCCGATCGCTTTCGTCGTCAGTCTGTTTCAGCCAGGTGTTCGGATGTACGAGGCGAAAAACGCTGGCTGGAAATACGATCTTGGATTCCTGCTCGGCGTCCTGATCGTGCTGGGCGGCGGCGGAGCGCAATCCTCAGCCTGCACTTACTAGCAAACTCAAGCGACCACGTAAGTGCGGGTGCTTAGCCTGTGCTCAGCGACGGCTTTTGCCACATCCGACG
>Ga0207706_10002569_pt1 | contig 17705 bp, 8 predicted proteins | sample KBSC53metaG_FD_184318 | JGI IMG/M metagenome (GOLD analysis project Ga0207706, IMG submission 184318) | Corn rhizosphere microbial communities from Kellogg Biological Station, Michigan, USA - KBS C5-3 metaG (SPAdes) (version 2) | ecosystem: Host-associated > Plants > Roots > Rhizosphere > Soil ... | reverse complement strand
TGCTTCTGTCAACTGAAGATCTTCCGGGTCTTGAAGATTCATTCACATGCATTACGGTTACTTTTGTATGCGCCCTTCTCTCAACATCATCTACTTTTGGTCCGCCTACCACAACAATTCTTTGATTAGAGAAGTTTGCTTCACGTGTGTTGTTGATGATTGTTGTGTTTTTTATGATCGTTACATTTCTTGTACGCGGAACATAGTAGCGATATATAACGGGACTTGTAATGTAACGAGCCGGAGCGAACACCCAATAATCATTAGGAAGAGCATTCCCAAAGGATACACCCAAGCTAATATTAACATCGGGAGTAAGCGGTGCCCAACCATAATAATCGTTGCTTGATCTCCAGCTTACCCAAGCTGGTCCCCATTCATAACCTGGAACCCAAACCCAACCGTATGCCGGATCGTATGCCCAACGTCCGTAATGGAAAGGAGCCCAACCCCAATCATAATCTGAAACCCATGTCCATCCATAATCAGTATATGCCCAATGTCCACCTGTTGAATATGGGCGAAAACCAGATACATGTGGTATCCATACCTGACCATATCTTGAATGATTCACCCATCTTCCATATGGTTGAAGATTATCATGAAAAACTGTAAAACTTACACTCGCAGAAACCTGCGATCTTGCAACATTTGTTGTTGCAACACTTGCGGTGGTTAATAATAATATCACCAATAATTTAAATAGAGTTTTCATAGTTTGTAAATTTTAAAAGTGTATCTGTTTTAATTGAAAGAAAATCCATGCCAATTTTTTACAGTTTGAGACGCTCATATATTTAAATAGTTGAGTGATTGTTTGTTAAAATATTTTTGATGAGTATAAAGAATGTGTTAAACAACTATCAATGAGCAAGAATGAATTTTGTTGTTCAATAAAGTTCAGAACGTTGAAGTGTCCGAAGAGCTCCTTTGGAGAGTGACACAACAAAAGATGATTAAAGAGTTCTTGCTGGCAAACAAAAAAATATATTTCTACACTTCAATTTCTTTTGCTAAAATGATAAGTAAGCTTTCATTTACCTTTGCGGCAATATGGAGATCACAGCAAAAACCGCCGAACAACTTCGCATTACTGAAGAAGAATTTGAATTAATAAAACAAAAGCTTGGACGCACACCAAACTTCACCGAGCTCTGCGCCTTTAGTGGCATGTGGAGCGAACATTGCAGCTACAAAAATTCTATTAAATGGTTGAAGACTTTGCCGCGTAGTGGTGGTCGCATGCTTGTTGCAGCAGGTGAAGAGAATGCAGGTTTGATGGATATGGGAAATGGTTATGGTGTTGTGTTTAAAATTGAAAGTCATAATCACCCGAGTGCAATTGAACCCTTTCAGGGTGCGGCAACAGGTGTAGGCGGAATTCAGCGTGATATTTTTACGATGGGTGCAAGACCGATCGCATCACTCAATAGTTTACGTTTCGGAAATTTGAAAGATAAAAAAACACAACGTTTGCTTGCAGGTGTTGTGCATGGCATTGGTCATTACGGAAATTGTTTTGGGGTGCCCACTGTTGCAGGGGAAGTTTATTTTGAAGAATGTTATCACACGAATCCTTTAGTGAATGCAATGAGTGTGGGCATTGTAAAAATTGATAAGACAATCAGTGCGACTGCAAAAGGAATTGGCAATCCTGTTTTTTTTGTTGGAAGTGCAACAGGTAAAGATGGAATTGGAGGCGCATCATTTGCATCAGCAAATATTACCGAAGAAAGCACAGAAGAATTACCTGCGGTACAAGTAGGTGATCCTTTTCAGGAAAAGAAATTATTAGAAGCATGTCTTGAAGTGATTGAAACAGGCGCTGTTGTTGGAATGCAAGATATGGGAGCTGCAGGAATTATATGTTCAACATCAGAAATGAGTGCGAAAGGCGAAGTAGGAATGAGAATTGATCTTGATAAAGTTCCTACACGACAAAAAAATATGAAAGCATGGGAGTTATTGTTAAGCGAAAGCCAGGAAAGAATGTTGATGGTTGTTGAAAAAGGCAAAGAAGATGTAGTGATGAAAGTTTTTGATAAATGGGACTTGCCATGTTGCGAAATTGGTGAAGTAACGGATGATGGTATTTTGAGATTCTATATGCATGGAGAATTGGAAGCAGAAATTCCTGCACATGAATTGGTGCTTGGCGGTGGCGCTCCTCAATACAAAAGAGAATATAAAGAACCAAAATATTTGCAGAAGATAAAAGAATTTTCAATCGATGATATTGACGATATAAAAGATAACGCAGAATTAAAAACAATTGCCGAACAAATTATCCAGATACCAAACATTGCAAATAAAAGATGGGTAACTGTGCAATATGATAGTACGGTGGGTGCAGCAAATGCAAGCACAAACGCACCAAGTGATGCAGCAGTTGTTGTTGCAAAAGGAACAGGCAAAGCGCTTGCAATGACGACAGATTGCAACAGCCGTTATGTTTTTGCCGATCCAAAAAAAGGTGCGATGATCGCAGTTGCTGAAGCTGCGCGCAATCTTGTTTGCACAGGTGCAGAACCGCTTGGCGTTACAAACTGTTTGAATTTTGGCAACCCTTACGACCCCGAAGTGTATTATCAATTTGTAAAAGCGGTTGAAGGAATGGGTGAAGCTTGTAAAAAATTCAATACGCCTGTTACCGGTGGCAATGTAAGTTTTTATAATCAGAATCCGGAAGGTCCTGTTTATCCGACACCAACAATTGGAATGGTTGGAATTATTGATGACATGAATCATCGCATGACGCTTGATTATAAAAATGCAGGTGATGTAATTATTCTTGTTGGTGAACAACAAAATGATATTGCATCAAGTGAATATTTGCATAAGATTCGTGGGGTTGAATTTTCAACGGCTCCGCATTTTGATCTTGATGAAGAATATACGATTCAAAAATTTGTAAACACGCTTATTACTGAACAAGACATTAAAAGTGCTCACGATATAAGTGAAGGCGGTTTGCTTGTTACATTGTTTGAAAAAGGGTTTAACCGTAATCTTGGCTTTGATGTGCGTGACGGTTTTTCTGCTTTCTCCCACAATGGTGATAAAGATGAAATGAGACTCGATGCATATTGGCTTGGGGAAGCACAAAGTCGTGTTGTTGTGAGTTGCTCAAAACAACAGGAAGACGCTATCAAACACAAGGCGGCAGCGGCTGGAATTCCAATCACCGTTTTAGGAACTATAATAAATGGCGAAATAAAGGTGAATGGAAAAAGTTGGGGGAAAATTAAAGACTGGAAAGAAAAGTACGATATAGCAATAGAGAATTTCTTGTATCAATCAGAGGATGTTGTATTAGGCGACGAGCAATTGAATATGCATTAAGCTGTTGTTGCGTCGCACACTTGTACTGTAGCAAAGCTATGAGCTGAGCGTCGAGCTACGAGTTCATTGCTCACATTTTACGAAGCTCATAGTTTGTTGAGTAGAATTCCGAAAGTTGAAGTGAGTGATCCTTCGACAAGATCAGGATAAACTGCTACGCTCAGTTCCTTATAAAAGTGGAACGTTAAACTGAGCGTAGCAACAGGCGATGCCAAAAGAGATACAGCTGGTAACAAAAATATTAACGAAAAAAAATATCACCGGTGGCAAACAATGAAGAAAACAAAACATTGCATCCTGAAACAATTATTGTAACAGGTGCTGCGGGATTTATCGGCAGTTGCATGGTTCGTTATTTGAACAAGCATGGTTATGAAAATTTGATACTGGTTGATAAGTTTATCAAAGATGAAAAACTGAAAAACTGGAAACATAAAAAATACCGGTATGAAGTTGATCGCGATTTGTTGTTTGAATGGTTGGAAAGAAATAATTTATCTGTTGACTTTGTAATTCATTTGGGTGCGCGAACCGATACGACTGAATTTGATTACACCGTGCATGAAGTTTTGAATTTGGAATACTCGCAGGATGTTTGGAATTACTGCACTGCAAATAATGTTCCTTTGATATATGCATCGTCTGCTGCCACGTATGGAGCAGGAGAATTAGGTTATGAAGATGATCATGATGTGATAAAAGATTTGAAGCCGCTAAATCCTTACGGAGTAAGTAAAAATGAATTTGATAAATGGGCTGTACAACAAATTAATCAACCTCCATTTTGGACAGGTTTAAAATTTTTTAACGTGTATGGACCAAATGAATATCACAAAGGAAGAATGGCAAGCGTAATATTTCATTCGTTTAATCAAATTCACAAAAATGGTGGCGTGAAATTATTTAAAAGCCATAAAGAAGAATTCAAAGACGGGGAACAGCTTCGTGATTTTATTTATGTGAAAGATGTGGTGAAAGTGATGTACTGGATGATGAAACAGATAATGAATAAAGAATGGGCAAAAGAGAAGAATGAAATTTATAATATTGGGACAGGAAAAGCAAGGACATTCAACGATCTGGTGAAAGCAACATTTGCCGCCGCGGATAGACCTGCAAATATTGTTTATATCGATATGCCGGAAGATATTCGCAACACTTATCAATATTATACAGAAGCTTCGATACATAAATTGCATAAAGCCGGGTATGACAAACCGTTTTATTCTTTAGAAGATGGCGTTGATGATTATGTGCGCAATTATTTAAGTGCAGGAAAGATTTGGTAAATTTGGAGAAATGAGTTTATGGAAATAAAAGAGCTGAAAGAAAAAATAATTTCTCAAATTAATGAAGCAGATAAAAAAGATGTGCTTGAAGAAGTTTTATTTCTGCTTGATAAAAGTAAAAGTGGAGAGGTTATAGATATAATAAAATGGAAAGAAAAAATTTTCTCTGAAGATGAAAATTTGCTCAAAAGATTAAGCTGATGTTCCTGCTTCAACAAGTACTTACTGTTCACAGTGAGCTCATCAAAACTTATGGCGGATCTTTTGGAGTCAGAGATTTAGAATCTCTTCAAAGTGCTTTGAACCGACCCTTTCAAGCTTTTGGTGATACCGAATTATATCATACTCCTCAATCAAAAGCTTCTGCAATTATTCAAAGTTTAATCATAAATCATCCTTTTGTTGATGGTAATAAGCGCATTGGTTATTTCATGGCAAGAACGGTTCTTTTGAATTATAGTTTAGACATCAAAGCTTCGGAAAATGAAAAATATGATTTTGTTATTTCCATTGCAGAAGGTAAACTTGAAATTGAAGAAATTGAAAAGTGGTTTCTGGTGCATACAATAAAAATATAGCAACAACATGGACAAAAAAATTGCCATCATCGGTGGCGGAAATTTGGGAACAGCAATCGCAGAGGGTTTGATCAGCAGCGGGTTTATTTATCCTGATCATATTCTTATTACAAAGAGAAATATTGAAACATTAAAACCGCTTGAACAGAAAGGTGCACTGATAAGTAATAATAACATTGAAGCAGTAAAATATGCAGATTGGATCATTCTTGCAGTAAAGCCTTTTCAAATAAGAGAAATTTTGTTGCAGTTAAAACCGCATCTTGAAACAGGTCGTCATGCGTTGGTAAGTGTGATGACCGGCATTTGGATAAAAGATATACAAGATATTATCGGCACTGAATACACTGTATTTCGTGCAATGCCCAACACCGCAATCGCTATACAGGAAAGTATCACTTGCATTTGCAAACACAATGCAACAGATGAACAAGTGAGTTATGTAACTGATCTGTTTGACCAACTCGGCAAAACAGTTTTCATCGAAGAGAAATTGATGGATGCAGCAACGGTACTTGGTGCTTGCGGTACTGCATATGCAATGCGTTATATCCGTGCAAACATCCAGGGCGGAATTGAAATTGGTTTTGATGCTGCAACTGCTTCGCTCATTGCTGCGCAAACGGTAAAAGGCGCGGCAGAATTATTGCTTACAAAACATACGCATCCTGAACAAGAGATAGATAAAGTAACAACACCAAAAGGCTGCACAATTGCGGGTTTGAACGAGATGGAACACCAGGGTTTTAGTTCTTCACTTATTAAAGGCGTTGTTACCAGTTACAACAAGATTGTAAATGATATGTGAGTTAACTAACTTTTGTTATTACGCTTTTAGCTGATAAACATTTACTACTCATTTGAACTTTCGTTTCATTGTGTCGGTTTTACACATCTTCTCACACAAAAAATTTTACACAAATGTTTTGTAATTCAGAATAAGTGTTATTTTTACAATTATTACTTGCATGTGAAATGGAGTAAGTGCCCCTCGTTTCTGTGAAAAACGTTCTGCTCGTTTCCCTGTTTCAAGTCGCATTCAACCTTTCAGTTCGTTAAGCTCAAATCAGATCTTTATATTTTGAGAATAATTATGAAAGATGTTGGAATATTTTTTTGTAGAATAGTAATAGCTTTTATTTTCGTGCAAACGATTGCATAATTGCTTGAGAAAGTAACCATAATTGACATTGCTAAGGAACTAAACATTACTGCAGCCACTGTTTCAAGAGCTTTAAATGATCATCCGGCTATCAGCGATGAGACAAAACAGCGGGTTGCAGAAGTTGCCCAAAGATTAAATTATAAGACGAATAAGATTGCTTCATCTCTTCGCTCAGGCAAATCACATGCGATAGGAGTATTAATACCAAGTGCTGAAATTAAATTTTTTGGATCTGTTGTACACGGTATTGAGCAAATGGCGAACCTGCATGGATACAATGTTTTAATATATCAAACGAATGAATCAAGAGATTATGAAGTGAAGGGAATTGAAACGTTTCTGTCTGCAAGAGTTGATGGCATACTTGTATCAATCGCAAAAGAAACTACTGATTATTCCCATTTTATTGAAATGAAAACCAGAGGAATGCCGATCGTTTTTTTTGACAGGGCTATTGATGATTTAGGAATTTCTTCAGTAACGATAAATGATTACAAAGGCGCATTTATGGCTACTGATCATCTTATAAAACAGGGTTATAAAAAAATAGCACATATTGCGGGACCTCAGCATATAAAACTTTTCAATGATCGTTTAAAAGGATATATGGGAGCATTGCAGGCCAATAAGATTATGGTAGATGCGGATTTGATTTATATGGGTGATGTTTCCATCGAAGCGGGTAAAAGAGCAATAAAATATTTTTTTGAAAAAGACAACAAACCGGATGCTGCGTTTACTGTAGAAGACTTTACTGCACTGGGAGCATTGAAAGAACTAAAAGATAAAAATATAAAAACGCCGGAAGAGTTTGGACTTATAGGTTTCGCTAATGAATTATTTGGTGAGCATATTACGCCAAGTCTTTCAACAATAGATCAACAAACTGTACTAATGGGAAAGGAATCATTCAAGTTGCTGTTAAATATGATAAGTAAAGGGAGCCGAGACACCCTGCCTCAAAAAATTATATTAGACCCGATCCCCATTTTTCGAAATTCATCGCGACATAAAGAAAACTAATAGGAAGGAAAAATTCTTTGTCTTATGTGCAAACGATTGCGTGATTCGGTTTCATCCTAAACTTGTTTGCGAAGCTAAAAACGAATAACAGGTGTATTAGAGAAAATAATTTTATAAATGCTTTTCATTTTTAAACCATAATAATTGCTTCACATGAAAACTACTGCAGGCAACCACATTTGCAGGAACATCAGATGTGGTGAAGTTCATCACTTTCTGAAAATTTTGCTTTTTTTATTTTTAAGCATCGGCTTTTCTCATCTGTCGTTTGCCCGGTATGGCAAAATTCCTTTTGCTGATGTTAAAGCGAAAGTGATCAAAGGAAAGATCACAGACAACAAAGGGGAGCCTTTAACTAACGTAAGCATTGTTGTTAAAGGTACTTCCAAGGGTGTTACTACAGATGCCAATGGAAACTTTTCTATTGAAGTACCTGATGATAATGCCGTGCTGATAATTTCTTTTGTAGGTTTTGAACAACGGGAAATTCCGGTAAAAGGTGAATCCAATATTGATATTAGCCTTATTCCTGCTTCCACGCAATTAAATGATGTGGTCGTGGTTGGCTACGGCACTGCCAAAAAAGCTACTTTAACAGGTGCTGTAAGTTCTATAAAAGGAAGCGAGATTACAAAATCACCAGCCATTAACGTGAGTAATGACCTGGTTGGAAAAGTGCCTGGATTAATTGTTACACAACCAAGTGGTGAACCGGGCTATGATGCCTCTACAATAAGAATAAGAGGTTTAAATACATTAAACGATAATAGTCCATTAGTTGTTGTAGATGGAGTTCCGGGCCGCAGTCTCGAAAGAATTGATCCCAACAGTATTGAAAGTTTGACGGTACTCAAAGATGCCTCTGCCGCTATTTACGGTTCACGCGCGGCAAATGGAGTAATACTTATAACTACTAAAAGAGGCAAGACTGGAAAACCGCAATTAAGTTTGAATATCGACTATGGTTATAATCAACCTACTGTATTGCCAAAAATGGCCGATGCTGCTACTTTTGCCCAAATAAATAATGAGATCATCATTTACAACAATCTTAGTAATTACCCTGAAAGATGGGCTGAAGCTTTTGATGCTTTTAAAACAGGGACTTCATACTCCTTTACCGATCCCAGCAATGGTCAGCTTATTGCAATTCAAACATCTTCACTTCCTATTGATGGCAGCCCCGAAGGTATAGAACTGTATAAAAATGGTCAGGATCAATGGGGCCACCCGAATACTGATTGGTTCGATGCAGTTTTAAAACCCAGCTCAACGCAAGCTCAATATAATCTTACACTTTCAGGCGGCACAGAGTCTATGCGCTATTTTATTTCCTTAGGTACGCAGCATCAGGATGGTAATTATTATCACAGTGCTACAGGTTATGATCAATATAATTTTCGCACTAACATAGATGGAAAGATCAATAAAAATATCAGTTTGGCTTTTGATGTTGCCGGCAGAATGGAAGACAGAAGATTTCCAACTCGTAGTGCCGGCGACATATTCAGAATGGTAATGAGAGGTAAGCCAACACAACCTGCCTATTGGCCCGATGGTACTCCAGGCCCTGATATTGAATACGGTAATAACCCGGCTGTGATCAGTACCGATGCCACAGGATACAACAGGGATAAAAATTATGTATTGAACTCCAACATAAAACTTAATATCAACATCCCTTGGGTAAAAGGTCTTTCTCTAACCGGCAATGCTGCTCTCGACAAGTCCTTCAGATTTGATAAATTCTGGCAAACACCGTGGTATCTATACACTTGGGATTACAATACTTATGATACGATTAATGGAGTTCCTAAACCTCATCTTGAAAGAGGAAAACGGGGACCTGATGCACCTAATTTAGCAGAAACTTATACTGATGGGTATCTATCAACGGTTAACGGTTATGTGAATTATGAAAATACTTTCGGAGGCGACCACAACTTTAAATTTCTTGCCGGCGTTGAAGAAATAAAAGGTCATACTGATTACTTTACTGCCTCAAGGTATCACTATACATCAACTGCGATTGACCAATTATTTGCAGGAGCATCACTTGATAAGGACAATAACGGAAGCGGTTCTGTAGAAGCAAGGCTTAGTTATTTTGGACGTGTTAATTATGCCTATCAATCAAAATATCTTGCTGAATTTGTTTGGCGTTATGATGGCTCCTATATTTTTCCTGAGGATAAAAGATTTGGATTTTTCCCGGGTATTTCACTTGGTTGGGTAGCGTCGCAGGAAAACTTTTGGAAGAATATAAATTTTATCAACAACTTTAAACTTCGGGCTTCGTGGGGGCAAACCGGTAATGACCGTATAGATGAATGGCAGTACCTTGGTCTTTATGGTCTCGGCAGCTATTGGAATGGTTACCCCAACTGGTATTTTAATTATTATCCGTATGTAACAAATGGTTCAACAGAAAACCAAACTGTGTACGAAACGGTTGTTCCGAATCCCGATGTTACATGGGAAGTGGCAACACAAAGGGATATTGGTTTTGACGCCTCGTTCTTAAAAAATAAGCTTACTGTAGAAGCCGATTATTTCTATTATACACGTTCTAAAATTTTAATATTCCCGAATGCATCTGTACCTCAAACGGCAGGTTATTCCCCACCGCGCCAAAACATAGGAGAAGTTGATAATCATGGTTTTGATTTTAATATCGTTTATAATGGGGGCAATAAAAAATTCAGTTACAAAATTGGTGTCAATGGATCATATACCAAAAATAAAGTGAAGTTTTGGGACGAACCGCCAGGTGCACCTGAATGGAAAAAATCGACCGGACATCCGATGTATGCGGGGCTTTATTACATAGCTGAAGGAGTTTTTGCTGACGTGGATCAAATCAATAAAACTCCCCATTTACCCGGAGCACTGCCAGGAGATATTATTTTCAAGGATGTAAACAATAGCGGCGCTATTAATGATAGTGATATGATAAGGATAGACAAAACAGGGTTTCCTACGTATATTGGAGGTTTAACAGCAGATTTTCAATATGGTCAATTTGATTTATCCATCTTATTCCAGGGTTCAACAGGCGGTGTTCGTTATATTTCAACTGAATCAGGCTTGATAGGCAACTTTCTTGAAAGTTTTGGAGATGCAAGATGGACGCCGGAAAACACTCATAGTTCAGGACCCCGGGCATATGACCGTAACCAGGGACCGGCAAATACGTATTATCTTCATAAAACCGATTATATACGCCTCAAGACCTTGCAATTCGGATACACAGTTCCTTCCCGTCTGATCAATAAATTGAATATCGCAAGTGCCAGAATTTATTTCAGCGGATATAATTTACTTACCTGGGCGCCGGATTATAAAGATTTTGACCCGGAACTTTCTTACGGAGGTGATAATCCTGATAACACTTCAGGACAAAGCTATCCCCTGCAAAGAATAATAACATTTGGTATTAGCGTAACCTTTTAATTTTTACGATCATGAAAAAGACATTAATATTTTCCCTGGCTGTTATAACATTTGTACAATTCTCTTCGTGTAAAAAAGATTTGAATTTAACGCCAGTAGATAAGTTTTCTGATGCATCTGTCTGGAGTGATCCTGCACTTGCACAAACTTTTGTAAATAATATTTATGGCGGCATTCCTCATGGCTTTAGCAATGTTATGATGAGTGCAATTTGCGATGAGGCTGTTTATAATGCTGATGCCGAGACATGGAATGTAAATAAAAGCCTTATAACGCCAAGTGATCTCAAAGTGTTTGATATGAACTTTTGGACATCACCTTCCACCAAGCTCCGGGGATGGGGAAGTTCGTATAAATATATACGTGCATGCAATCTTTTTTTTGAAAAGATAGATGGAGTGCCTTTTACGGATAGCGCGGCAAAATACCGTTTGGAAGGCGAAGTACATTTTTTACGGGCGTATCTTTATTTCGATCTTATGGAACTGTACGGAGGAGTTCCTCTCATCACCGGGTCTTATGGATTAGAAGATAGCACGAATATTTCAAGGAACACTTTTGAAGAAACAGTGAATTTTATTGTGAATGATTGTGATGCTGCTGCTTCATTTCTTTCAACCGATGCATTGAATGTTACAGGCGGTGCCGATAAAGGAAGAGCCACAAAAGGTGCCGCTCTTGCTCTTAAAGCGCGAACACTTTTATATGCCGCCAGTGATTTTTACAACAGCAACGTATCATGGGCTTCCGGTTATGCTCACCCTGAATTGGTAGGTTATGTAGGCGGAGACAGGAAGGCAAGATGGCAAGCGGCTAAGGATGCTTGTAAGGCAGTAATGGATCTTGGAGTATATTCATTGTATGGTAGTTTAACTCCTGCAACTGCTGAGGAAGCTTCAACTAATTATACTAACATTTTCCTTTTGCAGGAAACTTCTGAAGACATTTTTGTAAAATATTTTACTACAAAGGTTGATGAAAATTGGGATGGTTATAATCCCGGTTTGTATAATCAGCCAAATGGTTACCATTGCTGGGGAAGTAATTGCCCTACCGGTCAAATGGTCGATGCTTACGAAATGGCAGACGGTACAGCATTTAGCTGGAGCAACCCTGCTGAAGCAGCAGACCCTTACGCAAACCGCGATCCTCGTTTTTATGCAAGCATCAACTATAATGGCGCTTCATGGAGACAACGTCCTTCAGATGTGGCACCAAGCGAACCAACCAATCATATTCAAACAGGCTTTTATGAAAAATGGGATGGCAGTAAAAAGGTAACCGTTGCCGGCGTTGATACACGCGGTAGCCAGTTTGAAAACTGGAACGGTACGCACACAGGATATTTTATGAGGAAATTTATGGACCCTTCTGTTGATGCACAAAATTACAAACAAACAGTTCCCTGGAGATACCTTCGATATACTGAAATAGTATTGGATTATGCAGAGGCTTGTCTTGGATTAGGGCAGGAAGATGAAGCTAAAACTTATATCAACATGGTAAGGGCAAGAGCTAAAATGCCTTCTATCACTTCTACCGGATCACAACTGGTCAACGATTACAGGAATGAGCGAAGAGTGGAATTGGCATTTGAAGATCACCGCTATTATGATATTCGCCGTTGGATGATAGCAAATGTGGCTTATGAGAATAATGCCTTAGCTGCATTTGCCACTTATCCGCTTTTGGCTGATCATACCACATCTACCCAACCGGTATATTCCATATCTGTGGCTCAACCGCACCAGTGGAATCAAAGATTTTATATGTTACCAATCGGGCTGGATGAAATTGGTAGAAATCCTCAGCTTCAAAGTGAGCAGAATCCACTTTATTAATATGAATTACCATTGCACCGCCTGTTTGCAAGAACGGGCGGTGTATTTTTTTAGAAGTATGTAATTATGTTGAATAAAATTCTGAATGTTGAAGTGAGTGACACAAGAGACGATGATAGTAGCAATGCAGTCTGTTCAAAAATATCAGACAAAAATTTTTAACGCTATTATATACCCGGCAGCAGTAACAATATTAAGCGCCTGTTGCGTCGCATGATTACATCACGTCTTTAGCGTGACTCTTGTACTGAAGAAAATCTGCTCCGATATTTTAACAATCCGAATCCCTTACTATCGCCAAGTTTTTTTATCTATGCTGCCCGAAATAAGCGCGTCAATATAGTTTGTAACATGCGAAAATATTTATACCTCGCCGCAGCGATATTTTTTCTTCGATGCAATACTGTCGATGAGCATAACCAAAATGCTTTGTTTACTTTATTGCCTGCAAGCAAAACAAACATTGATTTTAATAACGAGTTGAAGGAAGATGAAGACAATAATGTTTTGTCATATCAATATTTTTATAACGGAGGTGGTGTTGCAATTGGAGATATGAATAATGATGGTTTGCAGGACGTTTATTTTTCCGGTAACATGACCGATGATAAACTGTACTTGAACAAAGGCAATTTCGAATTTGAAGATATTACGAAAGCTGCTGGGGTAGCAGGTCGCCGCAACTCATGGAAAACGGGGGTAACAATGGCTGATATAAATGGTGATGGGAAATTGGACATCTATGTTTGTTACTCAGGGGAATATTCAGGCGAAAAAAGAATGAATCAATTGTTCATTAATACTGGCAACGATAAAAACGGGACTCCAAAATTTTCTGAGCAGGCACAGCAATATGGATTGGCTGATTCATCTTACAGCACGCAAGCCTATTTTTTCGATTACGATAAAGACGGCGATCTTGATATGTTGTTGCTGAATCATGATATAAAATTTCATTCCAATCTTGATCAATCTATTCTTGAATTATTGCTGAAGACAAATGATCATGTAAGTGTAGTAAAATTATTTCGCAATGACGATAATCATTTTACGGAAGTAACAGAACAATCAGGCATTCGACAAACCGTGATGACACATGGTTTAGGTGCAGGAATTTCTGATATTAATGGTGATGGCTTTCCTGATATTTATTTATCAAACGATTACCAGGAACCTGATTGTTTATACATTAACAACGGCAACGGAACATTCACTGATAAATTGCAAACATCTGTTGGTCATATTTCTTATTTCTCCATGGGCGATAATGTTTGTGATATAAACAACGATTGTCTTCCCGATATTTTTACGCTCGACATGTTGCCTGAAGATAACATGCGTCAAAAATTATTATTCGCACCCGACAATTATGAAAAACAAGATTTGAATTTGCGTGTTGGATTTTATTATGAGTATATGCGCAATATGCTTCATTTAAATAATGGTGACGGAACGTTTAGCGAGATTGGTCAATTAGCGGGCATCTCAAACACAGACTGGAGTTGGGCTCCATTGTTTGCAGATTATGATAACGATGGTTGGAAAGATTTGTATATCACAAATGGTTACCTGCGTGATTTCACCAACATGGATTTTTTAAAATACAAAGGTGATTTTCTTCAAAACAGAAGTACAAGCAATAAAGATTTGATTGATCTGGTGCACAAGATGCCATCTTCTAATGTGAACAATTATATTTTTAAAAATAATGGTGATCTTACTTTCAGCAACATGGGTTCAACGTGGGGAATCAATAAGCCAAGCAACAGCAACGGCGCAGCTTACGCGGATTTGGATAATGATGGTGATCTTGATCTTGTTGTAAATAATATCAATCAATCTGCATTTATTTATGAGAATAATGAGAACAAAAAAATAAAAAACAACTACCTCGAAATAAAACTTATCGGCTCAGAAAAAAATACACAAGGAATCGGCGCGAAAATATTTTTATACAACAAAGGCAAGGAACAATTCTTAGAGCAAATGCCAACAAGAGGTTTTCAATCTTCTGTATCACCTGTTCTTCATTTTGGCTTAGGAAAAGATAGTTTGATTGATTCAATTAAAGTTGTTTGGTTAAGTGGTAAAACGCAGATGCTTGCAAACGCAAAAGCAAATCAAATATTAAATATCAGTGAGACCAACGCAACATCTTCCTTTGAAGATCCGCAAGCAACAAAATCGATTTTTACTGAAGTAAGTTCCCCGATAAATTATCACAATGCAACAAATGAAGTCAATGATTTTAAAAGACAAACGTTGCTTGTAAATCCGCTTTCATTTTTTGGTCCATGCATTGCAAAAGCGGATGTAAACGGTGATGGGCTTGAAGATATTTATGCAGGCGGAGGCAGTATGCAAAGCGGTGCATTATATATTCAGCAGAAGAATGGACAGTTCGTTCAAAAACCGCAACATGCATTTGATCTGAATAAATTAAGTGAAGATGCTGATGCTGCATTTTTTGATGCCGACGGCAATGGAACAATTGATATGTATGTTGCAAGCGGAGGATATCACAATTATATGGTCGGTAATCCTTTTTTGCAAGACAGATTGTATCTGAATGATGGTAAAGGAAATTTTACAAAAGCTGAAAACGCACTGCCACAAATGCTTGTAAGCAAAAGCTGTGTGCGTGTTGCAGACATTAATGGTGATGGTCATCCTGATCTTTTTGTAGGCGGACGAGTTATTCCCGGTCGTTATCCGGAAACACCTCAAAGTTATATTCTCATCAATGATGGCAAAGGACATTTCACTGATGCAACTGCATCCATCGCTCCGTCATTGCAAAATATAGGAATGGTTTCAGATGCAGTATGGATTGATCTGAATGGTGATAATAAAAAAGATTTGATCGTTGTGGGTGAATGGATGCCAATTACGGTTTACATCAACAACGATGGCAAACTTGAAAATAAAACAAAAGATTATTTTGACAAAGGTTACAGCGGATGGTGGAACAAGCTTGCTGTTGGAGATTTCAATAATGATGGCAAACCTGATCTCATCATTGGCAACATGGGTTTGAATACGCAATGTCGTGCAACCGATAAGCAACCGGCAGAATTATATTACAAGGATTTTGACGAAAATGGTTCAGTAGATCCAATACTTTGTTTCTACATCAAAGATTCAAGTTATCCTTATGTAACGCGTGATGAATTGTTTGATCAGTTAAGCATGATGCGTACGCGTTTTTCTTCTTATGTAAGCTATGCCAGCGCTAACATCAAAAATATTTTTACTGAGGACGAATTGAAAGACGCAAAACATTTGCAAGTGAATTATTTGAAAACCGCATATTTCGAAAGTGGTGCTGATGGCAGGTTTCACGAAAAAACTTTGCCTTTGCAAACGCAGTTCTCACCGGTATTCACTATCACGCAACTTGATTATGATAAGGACGGAAACAAAGATTTGTTGCTTTGCGGCAACATCAATCATGCAAGATTGCGTTTTGGAAAATGTGATGCCAATTACGGAATTTTGTTGCATAATGATGGCAACGGAAATTTCAGTTATATCAATCAGCAGCAATCAGGTTTTCATTTGTGGGGCGATGTGCGAAGCGTGGTAGAGATAAATAACACTTTATTGTTTGGGATCAATCAGGGTGATGTAAAAGCTTATAAGCAAAAATAATTTTATGTACCCGGCGTCAATGCAAATATTATACGCCTGTTGCGTCGCACACTTGTACTGTAACAATTCTTTTCAGCAATGAAACAAAGAATATTATCAAATAAAATTTTCAAAAAAAGAAAAGCAATTCATTTCGTATTTCTTGTTGCAATGTTTTTTTTGTTTCAATCATGTAAGGAAAAGAAACAATCAATAGAATTTAAGAACGAGGAGATAAATAATGTCATCACAAAAATGACTGATATTATGGTGCATGATGTAACAAATCCTCCGTTGGCTGCAAGATTTTTTTCTTATGCATGTCTTGCAGGATACGAAGTTGTTTCGCAGAAGGACAGCAGCATAAAAAGCATGCATGGAATTTTGAATGATTATCCGCAGATCAAAAAACCGCAAACAAAAAATTACAACTATCAATTAAGTGCATTGCTTGCAATGATGGAGACTGCAAAAAAAATGCAGCCATCAGGAAGTTTGCTTGAAGAGTATGAAAATCATTTTTTGGATTCATTAAAGCAGGAAGGTTTTTCGCAAGAAATAATTGACAGTTCAAAAAATTATGCTTTACAAATAAGCAAACAAATTCTTGCTTATGCAAAAGAGGATAAGTATGCTGCAACTACAGATTATCCTCGCTATACGCCAATAAAAGGTGATGGTTATTGGTATCCAACACCGCCCGGATTTTTCGCAGCAGTAGAACCATACTTCAATACTGTGCGACCATTCACATTAGATTCCGCATCTCAATTCAAACCAGATCCTCCGGTTACATTCAATAGTCAAAAAAATTCACCATTTTATAAAATGATGATGGAAAATTATCAAACAAGCGCAGTGGGTTTATCAGAAGAAGAACGAACAATTGCATCCTTTTGGGATTGTAATCCCTTTGCCATGGAAGACAACGGTCACTTAATGGTAGGATTGAAAAAGATTTCTCCCGGAGCTCATTGGTTAGGCATAACAGGCATTGCTTGTGCCAAAACAAATAAGAGCTTTGATGAATCAATGAAAATATTTACAACAGTTTCTGTTGGTTTGATGGATGCATTCATGTGTTGCTGGGATGAGAAATACAGAAGCAATCGCATTCGGCCTGAAACGGCAATAAGAAAATATGTAGATCCAAACTGGCAACCGCTTTTGCAAACGCCGCCATTCCCTGAATATTTAAGCGGACATTCTGTTGTTTCATCTGCAAGCGCAGTTATCCTCACCAATTTTTTCGGTGATAATTTTTCTTTCACAGACAGTGTTGAAGTTACTTATGGATTGGCTCCAAGAAAGTTTACGTCATTTCACCAAGCGGCACAGGAAGCAGCAATATCCAGGTTTTACGGTGGTATTCATTTCATGGATG
>Ga0207706_10002566_pt1 | contig 17713 bp, 22 predicted proteins | sample KBSC53metaG_FD_184318 | JGI IMG/M metagenome (GOLD analysis project Ga0207706, IMG submission 184318) | Corn rhizosphere microbial communities from Kellogg Biological Station, Michigan, USA - KBS C5-3 metaG (SPAdes) (version 2) | ecosystem: Host-associated > Plants > Roots > Rhizosphere > Soil ... | reverse complement strand
ATCGCGGAGGCGCGGGCACAGGGTCTTAAGGTGAGCGAGACCCACGTCGAGTTGAGCCAGAACCAGAACCAGAACCAGAGCCAGAACCAAAACCAGAGCCAGTCGCAGCATCAGAATGCGAACCATGACATGTCCCGGTGGGCACAGGGCAGCGTCAGCCAGAATGGCAACAGCCAAACTGGCCAGAACCGCCAATCCTCACCAAGTCATCAACCATTTGTGAGCAACCTCGCCCGTAAGGCCGAGGTGGAATCCGAATCACCTGGCGGTGATTCGGACGCGCTCTACGCATGAATGGTGAGTTCAGATGAGTAATAATGCCGCAACGCCCGACAAGAAGAAGGGCGGCAAGATGAAGAAGCTGCTTCTCTTCGTGCTGCTTCCGCTGATCCTGGTCGGGGGCGGCATCGGCGCGGGCGTGTTTGCGGCAGGCAAGTTCGGCAACCATGGCGGCCCCAAGCTGGATCCGCACCGTCCGAAGCTCGTGCTCAAGGAAGGCGAGGAAGGGCCGACCGATCTCCCGGAAGGTACGCAGCCCAACCCCGCGCTTTATAAATCCACTTATTATCCGATGGAGCAGCCGTTCACCTCGAACCTGCGCGACACCGACGGCTATCTGCAGATGGGCATCGGCGTTTCGACCTTCTATGACGAAAAGGTGGTCGAACATCTGAAGAATAGCGAGATGCCTGTCCGCTCGGCCGTACTGGAGGTGCTCGCGCAGCAATCGGCCGAGGCGCTCAACACGCCGCAGGGCAAGCTCGAGCTCCGTAAGCAGCTCAAGGTTGCGATTAACCGCGTGCTGCAGCAGCGCGAGGGCTTTGGCGGCGTCGACGACGTCTATTTCACGAGTTTCATCATCCAATGAGCGACGAGCCCCTCAGCCAGAAGGAATCGGCAGTCATCATCGACGAGCTCGCGGACTTGTCCCCGGGCCTCGCCTTCGTCGACGCGCTGGTTGCGCAGGGTATGGGATTGACGCCGACCGAAGCCGCGCCGGAAACGGAGGCTGCACTCGGCATCGACACCGCTCCGGCGACCGACGCGCCACTGGGCGTCGCCTCGGCCGAGGAGGTGCAGCCTTTCGTGTTCGGCCGGGAAGGTCCGCGGCCGACGGAGCGGCTGATCGGTCTGGAGCGCATGGGCGAGAAGCTCGCGCGCGCCATCCGTCCGGCAGTCGAGCCGATTGCCCGCGCCCGCGTCAGTGTGACCGCCGAACCGCTGGAGATGCGCTCCTTCCAGGACTGGCAGGATCAGCAACCCGAATTTTCCGCGCTAACGCTTTTTCGTCTACGCCCGCTGCGCGGCGGCATGCTCGTTCAGATCGACGCCGATTTCATCGCCGCGCTGGTCGAGATCTTCTACGGCGGCGCCCCCGGCGCGGTAGTCAAGCGCAAGCCGGGCGATTTCAGCGCGAGCGAGGAATTGCTGCTCAATCGGCTGCTCGACAAAATCTCCTCTATCCTCGCCAGCCACTGGAACGAGGTGACGCCGGTCGAGCTCGCGCTCGCCGCGCGCGAAACCAATATCGCGCACCTGCCCTTCCTGCGCGGCGAAGAAATGGTCGTGGTGCAGAAGTTTACGCTGTCGGCCGGCGTGCAACCGACCACCATCTCGGTGCTTTACCCCCTGGCCATGCTACGCCCGATCGAAGAGAAGCTCGAAGCGCGCGTGCATGACGAGGATACGGCAGCGAGCGCGGATTGGCGCTGGCGGCTGGGAAAGGCGCTGCTCCAGGTCAGCCTGCCGGTGCGGAGCGTGCTCGCCCGGCCGGAAATATCGGTGGCCGAGCTGCTGGCGCTGAAACCTGGCGACGTGATCCCGATCACGCTGCCGCCGCGCACGCCTTTGCTTGCAGGCGCGCGCCAGATTGCCGATGGCGTGATTGGTGAACAGGATGGGCGCGCTGCGCTCATGATCGAAAAGGTAGGGAAGGCGTGAGCATGAGTGACATGACCGAAGCCCCGGCTCGCGACGCTCTGGCAGGCGGCCGCAACTATCGGCTGCTGGCAGACATTCCGCTTCGCCTGTCGGTCGAAGTGGGTTCTACCAGCCTTAAGCTCGCCGAGCTGATGGATCTTGCGGAGGGCAGCGTAGTCGAGCTCGACCGCCAAGCAAACGAGCTGCTCGACATCCTCGTCAACGGCACGCTCGTCGCGCGCGGAGAGGTAGTGACGGTCGGCGGCAAGTTCGGCATAAGGGTCGTGGACGTCGTCGCCACGGAGGCGCGACTGTCGGGGATCGAACGACGCACATGATCGGTGGCTATTACCTCCTCCAGCTCTTCCTGATGGTGGTGTTGGTGGGAGGAATGGCCGTCCTCTCCCTCTGGTTATACCGCAAGCTCCAGCCCGGAATGTCCTTCGGGCAGCGCGAGCGCGCAGTGCGCGTGATCGACGCCGTGCCGATGGGCCCGATGAGCCGGCTGGCCGTCGTCGAATTCGGCGGGCGTCGTTTCCTGATCGCCATCTCGCGGGGCCGCGTCGACACGATCGCGGAGACGCAAGCTCCCAATTTCACCCTTCCCGACGAGTGAGCTGATGACCCTCGCGCGACCCACCCCGGCCTTGCTGCGCCGCATCGCCGTCCTGCTCGGCCTGGCGTTCGTCGCACTGCTGTTGGCGCATCCCGCCTTCGCCCAGGCTTCCGCCGCCCCTTTGCCCTCGAATGCGCCAGCGGTGAACCCATCGGGTGGGCTCGATCGGGCGATGCGTACGATCGGCGGTACCGGCCAGCCTCTGTCACTGTCGCTCCAAATCCTGCTGCTGATGAGCCTGCTGACGGTCTTGCCGTCGCTCGTGCTCATGATGACCAGCTTCACGCGCATCATCATCGTGCTGTCGATCCTGCGTCAGGCGCTCGGCCTCCAGCAGACGCCGCCCAACCAGGTGCTGGTGGGGCTTGCCCTGTTCCTGTCGATGTTCGTGATGCGGCCCGCGATCGATCAGATCAACCAGAGCGCCTATAAGCCCTATGGCGCGGGCCAGATCTCGATCGAGGAGGCCGTCTCGCGATCGGGCAATGTCCTCCACGGTTTCATGATCCGCCAGACGCGCCAGACCGATCTCAAGCTCTTCGCCGACATGGCCAAGGCACCCAAGTTCAACAATCCGTCCGAAGTGCCCTTCTCGATCCTGCTGCCGTCTTTCATCACGTCAGAGCTCAAGACGGCCTTCCAGATTGGCTTCCTGATCTTCCTGCCATTCCTGGTGATCGATCTCGTGGTCGCCTGCACATTGATGGCGCTCGGTATGATGATGCTTTCACCAGCGATCATCTCCATGCCATTCAAATTGCTCTTGTTCGTGCTGGTCGATGGTTGGGCGCTGACCATGGGCAGTCTCGCCGGCAGCTTCCAATAGCCCGGCCTCGTGGATAGCGCGGCCACTCCCGACTATTTCATCGGCGTCGCCCAGCAGGCGCTGTGGGTGCTGGCCCTTACGGCTTCGCCTATCCTGATCCCGACATTGGTCGCGGGCATCATTCTCGGTATGGTCCAGGCGGCGACGTCCATCAACGAACAGTCCCTGTCGTTCGTCCCCAAACTCATCCTCATCGCCATCTGCCTGGTACTGTTCGGCAGTGCGATGCTGGGCCTGATGGCGGATTTCACGCGCGACATCTTCGCGCGTATCCCCGACGTGGTGCGATAGCGCCAAGCCATGCTGCCGCCGGCTTTCGCAAGCGCAGAGGCCAATCTCTGGTTGATGCTGGTGGCGGCTATCCGCCCCGGCGCCGCCTTTTTCGCGGCCCCTTTATTCGGGCAAACCTCCGTCCCCGTTCAAGTTCGCTTCGTGATCGCGGTCGCGATCGGCATGGCCGGTTATGCCGCGGTCCCCTTTCGCCTGCCTCCAGACGGTATCGCCTCCTTTGCAGGTGTCGGCCTGGTATTCGGCGAGGTCATGGCCGGACTGGCGCTGGGTTTCGCGGTACAGATCGGCTTCTCGGCGGCATTGCTGGCGGGCGAGACGATCGGCAATGCCATGGGACTGGGCTTTTCAGCGTTGATGGACCCGGCGACGGGCGCGCCGACGCAGGCGCTCGCGACTTTCCTGTCCATGCTCGGCAGCTTCATGTTCCTGTCGATCGGCGGCCATCTGACGCTCGCCACCATCATCGTCGATTCCTACCGGTCCTTGCCGGTGGGCGGGCCCATGCTCAGCAATGACAGCATTCACGGGCTCGTGCTGTTCGGCGGGGACATGATCGCCGCCGGCTTCGCCATTGCGCTGCCGGTGGGTTTCGCGCTGGTTTTGGTACAGATCGTGATGGGCATGCTCGCCCGTTCAGCGCCGGCGATGAATCTCTTCGCAGTCGGCCTGCCCGCGACCTTGCTCGCCGGTCTGGTCCTACTCGCGATTTCCGCGCCTTCGATCGGCGAAGGGATTACCAATGCCATCCAGCGCGGGCTGGATGAGGCCCACGCCATCGCGCGGGGACATTAGGTGCCGGGGTCGATCACCACCTGATTCCGGCCGCCTTCCTTGGCGCGATAGAGCGCCTGGTCTGCGCGATGGAGCAGTTCTTCTTCCGATTCGTGGCCGTTGAGCGCGGCAACGCCGGCTGAAAAGGTAACCCGGCCGATCGGCATTCCATCCGAGCGTGAACGCAGGGTGCGCTGCGACAGCGCATCGCGGATCGCGTCGATCCGTGCTGCCGCCTCGATCACGGGCAGCCCTTCGAAGAGGACCACGAATTCCTCGCCGCCTTGGCGACCGACGAAGGTGCGCTCATCCGCATCTTCCGACAGGCAATCGCCGACCAGACGCAGCACGCGATCGCCAACGGCATGTCCGTGAACGTCATTGAGCCGCTTGAAATGATCGATATCGCAGAAGGCAACCGAGAGGGCCGCGTCAGCCTGACGTGCTGTATCGACCGCACGCGTCAACGCCTGCTCGAGCGCGCGACGGTTCAAAAGGCCGGTCAGCGGATCGCGCTCCGCGCTTTCCTGGGCGACGCTGAGGTCGCGCTGCAGCACGCGCAGCTCGTTGTTGGTCGAGCGCAGTCGTTTTTCCGCGGTCTCCGTGCGATCGATCATCTGCCGCGTGACGTCGAGCAGCGCCCGCACCGTGTCCCCTGGCAATTTCTGCGCATCGATTGCTTTGGCGCTCGCGTTGAGCGCACGGCCATAATCGGCTGCCTCGTCGGCCGACTTGTCGACCATCGCCACCGCACCGTCCAGCCGGTCGCGTGCCGACTGGATCAGTTCCGACAGTTGCGTCGCCAGCACCGCCAGGTCGACCAATTCGTCCGCGCCGATGATGTCCGCGTCCGCGGCTGGCAGCGGAGGATCGAGCAACTGCGGCGGGCTTTCGACCCCGTCCTCGTCGACTCCGAAAAGCGTGCGGAGCCAGCCCTTCCGCTTGCTGGCGGGCTGTACCTTCGGATCGGTCGGAATGGGGTTATGGAACATGCCTCTCTTACGAGCATGGAAGGAGTTTCTTTAACGTTAAGCCTGCCCGCGCGGCGTTGGTTGCGATTGCGGTTGGATCGTCGTCTGGACGGGCGCATAGTCGCTCGATCAGGGGGAGAGAGCGCGCATGATGCTGCTTTATTTTTTCGCGACGCTGGCGGTGCTTGCGATCCTTACCGTTTTCGCCGGCATCAAGGTTGTCCGCCAAGGCTATCAATATACGATCGAACGCTTCGGTCGCTTCACCTACGTCGCGCGGCCGGGCTTCAACTTCATCGTGCCCTTCTTCGATCGCGTCGGCCGCCGCGTTAACATGATGGAGCAGGTGCTCGACATTCCCGGGCAGGAGATCATCACCAAAGACAACGCCATGATCGGCGTGGACGGTGTCGTCTTCTTCCAGGTGCTGGACGCGGCCAAAGCCGCTTATGAAGTGTCGGAAATCTACGTCGCGATCATGCAGCTCGCGACCACGAACCTGCGCACGGTGATGGGCTCGATGGACTTGGACGAAACCCTGTCGAAGCGCGACGAGATCAATGCGCGCCTGTTGGCGGTGGTCGATCACGCCACTGAGGCTTGGGGGGTCAAGATCACCCGCGTCGAGGTCAAGGATATTCGCCCGCCCGCCGATATCGTCAACGCCATGGGCCGCCAGATGAAGGCCGAGCGCGAAAAGCGCGCCGTTATCCTCGAGGCCGAGGGCAGTAGGGCTGCCGAAATCTTGCGGGCAGAAGGCCAGAAGCAGAGCCAGATTCTGGAAGCCGAAGGTCGGCGCGAGGCTGCCTTCCGCGAAGCGGAAGCCCGTGAGCGCCAGGCCGAGGCGGAGGCCAAGGCGACGCAGATGGTGAGTGAGGCGATCGCGGGGGGCGATCGGCAGGCGATCAACTATTTCATCGCGCAGAAATATGTCGAGGCTGTCAGCCAGTTCGCCACGTCACCCAACGCCAAGACCATTCTATTCCCGGTTGAGGCAACACAATTGATCGGAACACTGGGCGGTATAGGCGAACTAGCCAAGGAAGCCCTCACCAAGTCGGAAGTGGAGGTGCCTACTGCCCCGAAACGCGCTTCCCCGCAGGTTCCAAGCACCAAGGGCTGATCGCATGGACAGCGCCTGGATTTGGCTGATCGCCGGCGTGGTGCTCGCCATCGCCGAGGTAATCATTCCGGGCGTTTTCCTCATTTGGCTAGGCGCGGCGGCATTGGTAACCGGTGCAATCGCGCTCGCCTTTCCTCTGTCCTTGCCGATCGAACTGGCCCTGTTTGCGCTCACGGCAGGGATCGCGGTCGTGGCCGGCCGGACGGTCATGGCCCGCCTGCCCATCCTATCCGACGATCCTTTGCTCAACGAACGGACTGCGCGGCTTGTCGGCCGCAGGGTCACCGTCGTGGAGTCGCTGGTCGGCGGCGAGGGCCGCGTGCGGGTTGGCGACGGCATCTGGTCCGCCACAGGCCCCGACGCACCGGTTGGTGCGGTGTTGGAGGTGATCGGCGCCGACGGCGGACGTCTGATCGTTACGCCGGTTGCGATCGATGACTCGACCGCGGTTGAGCCCCGCCGATGAAGCGGCTATCCGCATGACGCGCTTGGGCGCGTGCGGAAGGCAAGAATGACGGCAACGATCGCCCTCGTCGACGACGATCGCAACATCCTGACCTCGGTGTCGATCGCGCTCCAGGCGGAGGGATTCGCGGTCCGCATCTACACGGATGGCGAAACCGCGCTGAAGGCGCTGACCGAGAATCCGCCGGATCTGGCGGTGCTCGACATCAAGATGCCGCGAATGGACGGCATGGAGCTGCTGCGCCGACTGCGCGAAAAGAGCCCGATCCCGGCCATCTTCCTGACCTCCAAGGATGATGAGCTCGACGAAGCGCTTGGTCTCGCGCTTGGCGCAGACGATTACATCACCAAGCCCTTCAGTCAGCGCCTGCTGATCGCGCGCATCCGCGCGATCCTGCGCCGGGTCGAGATGCGCGGGCACAGCGACGAGGACGTTCCCGTCGCCGAGAAAATCGTGCGCGGTCGGCTGGAGATGGACCCCGCGCGGCACCGCGTCACCTGGGACGGGCGGGAAGTGACCCTCACCGTTACCGAATTCATGATCCTGGAAGCGCTCGCGCAGCGCCCCGGCTTCGTCAAATCGCGCGATCAGCTTATGGATGCGGCCTATCAGGACGACGTTTATGTCGACGACCGCACGATCGACAGCCATATCAAGCGGCTCCGGCGGAAATTCCGGCAGGTGGACAACGACTTCAAGGCGATTGAGACGCTCTATGGCGTTGGCTACCGTTTTTCGGAGGAATGATGACGGCGAGAGCGGGTGGCGATTATCGCTCACTGCGCGTATCCTCGCGGTCAATATCTTTGCGCTGATCGTCCTCGCCGGCGGTTTCTTCTATCTCGACAGCTATCGCACCCAGTTGCTGGAGGAGCGGACGGAGGAGATTGAAACCGAGGTTCAGCTGGCAGCGGCCGCGGCGGGAGCCGCCCCGCGCTCCGAACTCTTGCCGCTACTCGAACGGCTGGGCCATGCGAGCGGCTACCGCTTCCGTTTTTATCAGGGGGGCAACGCCCCGATCGATTCCTGGAGTGACGGGCGCCCGACCTACACCCTTCGCAATCCCGCGGAGGAGCCCTGGCGCCGCCACGTCGCGCGCTTCATGGATCGGGTGATCGACCATGTCGTCGGGGCTGAGGTCCCGGAGCCGTTCGTCGAACCCTCCCTCGACCGGATCAGCGCGTGGCCCGAGGCCGTCCATGCCGCTGATACGGGGCAAGTCAAAAGCGCCATCCGTCGCGCACCCGCGCGCACGCCAGTCATCTCCGCAGCGATGCGGGTCAACGGGCAGAATGACGGCGTGCTGCTGTTGACGAGCGATCAACGCGACGTGATCCATACCGTTCGCGCGGAACGCTTCTGGCTGGGCCTGGTCCTGCTCGGCACCACCGCCTTGTCGGTCGCGCTTTCACTTTTCCTCGCACGCACGATCGCGCGGCCTTTGCGCCGCCTGGCGCTGGCCGCGCACCGCGTGCGGCTCGGACGCTCGCGCGAGGTACAGGTGCCGCGCCTGCCCTCGCGTCGGGACGAGATCGGCACGCTCGCACGGGCGCTCTCGGACATGAGCCAGGCGCTGCGCCAGCGCATCGACGCGACTGAAGCCTTCGCCGCGGACGTCGCGCACGAGATGAAAAACCCCCTCGCCTCGCTGCGCTCCGCGATCGACAGCCTGGAGTTGGTCAAGCAGCCGGAGCTGCGCGAAAAGCTGCTGTCGGTGATCCGTGACGACGTCCGGAGGCTCGACCGCTTGATTACCGATGTGTCCGAAGCCTCGCGCATGGACGCCGAGCTTTCGCGCGCGCGGTTCGAATCGGTCGATCTCGGCCAGATGATCGAGCAGCTGGTTGAGGCACGCGAAGCACGCGGGCTGCCCAATGGCGTACGCCTGGCATTCGGGCGGCCGCACCGCGGAAGCGCGGTTCTGTTCGGCGACGGTTCGCGCCTTGCACGCGCGATCGAAAACCTCATCGACAATGCAATCTCTTTCTCGCCGCCGGGTGGATTGGTCCAGGTCACCGCGATGCGGGATGGGCAACAGGTGGTGATACGCGTCGAGGATGATGGACCCGGAGTTCCTCCCGGCGAGCGCCAGGCCATCTTCAATCGCTTCCACTCGATTCGCCCCGAGGGCGAAGCTTTCGGGCGTCATTCGGGGCTTGGGCTCGCCATCGCGAAAGCGATCGTCGAGGGCCATACCGGCAACATCTCTGTCACTGACCGCGACGACGATAATCAAGGCGCGCGGTTCACGATCCGCCTTCCCGCGGCGGAAAAATGACCGCCACGCTGCACGCGAGCTGCGTTGCGATCGGCAACCGGGGAGTGTTGCTGACCGGTGCCTCCGGAGCGGGCAAATCGGACCTCGCATTGCGACTGATCGATCGCGGCGCGCGTCTGGTCGGCGACGATGGTGTGATGATCGAAGCCTTTAATGGCCGGCTCCTCGCCAGCCCGGGGCCCAATATCGAAGGGCAGATGGAGGTCCGTGGGCTCGGCATCCTCGCTTTCCCCTGGGTCTCCCGCGTTCCACTCGCGCTGGTGGTGGCGCTCGACCAGGAAGTACCACGCATGCCCGACGAGTTGTTGCCCGTCCGCGTGTTCGAAGGTTTGACCCTTCCCCTCGTCGCGCTCGATCCCTTCGAGGCCTCCGCGGCGGTCAAGGTCGAGAAAGCATTATCGCTCTATGGGTTGGACATATGAGTCGCCCGACGCGAATCCTGCTTGTGACCGGTCTGTCGGGCGCGGGGCGCACAACCGTGCTCAAGACACTTGAGGATATCGGCTGGGAAACGGTCGACAATCTGCCGCTGAGCCTGCTCGATCGGCTGCTGTCGAGCCCGCTGCCGCAAGGAGCGCCAGAAGAGGATCGGCCGCTTGCAATCGGGATCGACAGCCGCACGCGCGGCTTCGACGCGCGCGCAATCCTCCGCCGCGTCGCAAAATTGCGCGAAGAACAGCACCAGCCCGTTGAAATCCTGTTCGTCGATGCGGCTGACGCGGTGCTCGCGCAGCGTTTTTCCGCCACCCGCCGACGCCATCCGCTGGCGCTCGATCGTCCTGCCGAGGACGGCGTCGCCAGCGAGCGCACCTTGCTTGCGCCCTTGCGGGAGGCCGCCGAACATCTGATCGACACCACCGAGACGAGTAGCAACACGCTGCAGCAGGACATTCGCCGGCGCTTCGCCGATACCGCGGCCGCCCCGCCGACCCTGATCGTCTCCTCGTTCAGCTATGCGCGCGGCCTGCCACGCGACGCCGATCTGGTGCTCGACATGCGTTTCCTGCGCAACCCGCATTGGGACGAGGCGCTTCGGCCCGGAACCGGCCTCGATGCCGACGTCTCTGCCTATATTGCCGCCGACCCGGCTTATGTGCCAGCGCTCGAGCAGATCGAGCAATTGCTGCTGACCCTCCTGCCGCGCTACCAGCGCGAAGGCAAAAGCTATATTACGATCGCCTTCGGCTGCACTGGCGGCCGTCATCGATCGGTGCATGCAGCGCAGATCATCGCCAAGAGGTTGCGCGCCGCAGGTTTTTCGCCCACCATCTCCCATCGTGACCTGGCCAAAGAACAATCGGGCGCGCAGGAGGGGAAGCCGGACGATGGCACTGGCGCAATCGTGACGGTGAGCAAATGATCGGATTGGTGCTGGTGACGCATGGCCAGCTGGCAGCGGAATTCGTGCGTGCGATGGAGCATGTCGTCGGTCCCCAAGAGGCGATCGAGGCAATCTGCATCGGGCCGGAGGATGATATGGAGGCGCGTCGCGCCGATATCGCGCGTGCGGTGGCAGCAGTGGATCAGGGGCGCGGGGTCATCCTGCTGACGGACCTGTTCGGCGGCACCCCATCCAACCTGGCGATTTCGCTGATGGAGCCGGGGCGAGTCGAAGTGATTGCGGGGGTCAACCTGCCGATGCTGATTCGGCTGGAAGGAGCGCGCAAGGCAATGAAGGTACAAGCTGCCGTTGCAGCGGCCCGGGAAGCCGGCCGCAAATATATCTCAGTCGCCTCGGAGGTTCTGGGGGCCGCTGCCGCATGACGGTCGAGCGGATCGTCACCATTACGAACAGGCGCGGGTTGCACGCGCGCGCGAGCGCAAAATTCGTGACGCTCGCCTCGAGTCAGCCCGCAGAGGTTGAGGTCGAGAAAGACGGCTCCAAGGTCGCCGGCACTTCAATCATGGGTCTGATGATGCTGGGCGCAGCGATGGGCGACAGCGTGGTCATCAGCGCCAGAGGCGATGGCGCCGAAACTGCGGTCAGTGCCCTTTGCGAGCTGGTCGAGAACAAGTTCGGGGAAGAGTGACCGGTTCAGACGAGGATTTCGATAGGTCCTGTTCCTCTGCTTGCCACCTTCCGCTTCTAAACCCCGAAGGGATAGGTTTCCTCTGCGCCGGGATGTGGCTGCCGCTCTGGCGATAGTGGCGTAATTGCCCGAGTTTGATCGAACCAGACGTAAGCATCAAACTGCTCGGGCAGGATCGCGCCCGAATAATGACTCCAGCGCTCGGTTTCGGGCCGGTAGATCACGCCGATAAAGCGTTCTAGGCGCGGTTCGGTCAGGGCGGCCCGCGCGAGTTCGTTCTGCCCGACCCGCAGGTCCAGCAGAAATTGGGGAATAGCCGTGTCGTGCGCGATGCGCTCGTAACTGTCGGCTCGTGACGGGTTGATGTGCTTCACCTCCATCGGCCCGTCCCAGTCGGTCGCGGCTGCAACCGTACCGCTATGCGTGCCGAAGCCGATCAGTTGGGCGCTGCCGTCCATCGATTCGCGGCAGAGCTGGCCGAGATTGAGCTCGTCGCGCTCATTACCCATGTCGGTGAAGCGTGCATCCCCGATATGGCTGTTATGCGCCCATACAACCGCCTTTGCGGTCTCGCCCTTTGCGGCGAGCAGCAACTCAAGGGTTTCGAACATATGGCGGTCGCGGAGATTCCAGCTCGCCGCCGATCCGTAATACATGATGCGGTAATAAGCCTCTGCATTGGCGATGAGCCGCGCATTCTGCGCCGCATCGAGGAAATCGTCGTCCTCGACAGATCCGAATTGCCGGCTCCTGGCGAACAGATCGGCCAGCATGTCGACAACCTCGCGCTCGCATCGCGCATAGCCCTCGGTCAGCGCCAAGCGCCCATAGGCGGCGGGATCCTCGCTGAAGGGCAACAGGCAGCCATAGCGTTCGCGTGCGACGGCGGCGGTCTCGGGATCAATCCGGTCGAGATATTCGAGCACGGCGCGGATCGAGCCGTTGAGATTGTAAAGATCGAGCCCGTAGAAACCCACACGCCGTTCGGGCGCCTGTTCGCCATTATAGTCACGTAGCCAGCCGACGAATGCCTGGAATTCGCTATTCTTCCACATCCATGCCGGGAAGCGTTCGAAGGCTGATTCGGCGATTTGCGGCGACCGTCGGCGTATGACGCGATCGACCGTCGCCGCGTCGGGCCAATCCGCCTCGGCCGCGACGATCGTGAAACCGTGCCGCTCTATCAGCCGGCGCGTGATCGCGGCGCGGGCGCGGTAGAATTCCGAGGTGCCGTGGCTCGCCTCCCCGAGCAGCACCACCCGCGTGTCGCCGAACCGATCGAACATCGCGCCGAAGGCGGGATCATCGATGTCCGGCAACGGCTCGGCGGCTTCGCGGACGATGGCGGTAAGCGCCTCGCCGCTGCGACTCACTTTCTGCTCGCGCATGGGCGGACAACGAACGACTTGCCGTCGCGCTCCGATGTTACGATTCGGGCAGGCCGGCAATCCGGGCGAGCGCAGCGCGGTCGAGCAGTTTTACGCGGCCGCGCGTGCCGGCGATCAGCCGTTCGCCGCGCCAGCGGCTCATGATCCGGCTCACGGTTGGCAAGGTCGACGAGGTCAACTCCGCCAGGTCCTGGCGCGACAGAGGCAACTCACAACCATCAATGGCCGCTTCGCCATAGAGGCGTTGGGCCATCCGGAGCAGCGTGCGCGCGATCCTCTGCTCAACCGGAACCGACGCCATTTCTTCGAGGCGCTCGATCAGTTGCTCAGCATAATTGGTTACGGTGCGCAGCACGTTGCTGGTCAGCGCCGGACTATGCTCCATCAACTGGCGGAGCACCTCGATCGGCCAGACAAAAGCCTCGACCTGCGTGACGGCAGTGGCAGTCGCATGGTTGAGCCTGTCGTCCGCCGCGCCGAGCGTGCCGATGGGCTGGTCTCGACCGAGCAAAGTCAGTGTCAGCGCGCCCCCATCTTCCGATGCGCGCCAAACCTTCACCCGCCCTTTGGTGATGACGAACAATTCTCCAGCCATATCACCTTGGGCGAACAGATCTTGCCCGGGGGCGAATTTCCGCAGCGAAGCGCGGCGCTCCAGCGCTTCGCGCTCTACCCGACTCAGTCCCGCGAACAGCGGGCTCGTGCTCATTGCCCCGTCCGATCGGCTTTTGGTGCCGGTCCCCCGACCCATTCGCAAGCCACCATAATATCTTTCCGCGCCGATGTCGCGCTACTTGTCCTGGCGCAAAGACAGGACGTCACCGAAACGTTACGGTCGCACCTTCATCCCGAAATTTTTCAGAACCGTTGCGTGAGCTTGAGTGCAGACGCTACCGATCGAGACGACTGCGATCGTCGAGGCCACCGCGCCCGACGTTCAGGCCAAGGCGGCCGCGATCACCTTCTGGATGTGGCACCATCTGCCCTCCGACGGGGCGCGGCGACTGCTGTTCGCCGAATTCGCGATCGAGGGGCGAGTCATAGGCCTGCTCGAGGCGATCGCCGCAGCCGCATGCCGGAGGTGGCCCGATGGATCGCCGAGACTCCTCACTCCGGACGAAGTGCAGGGATCCGCGGCACTTTATTCGACGATAGAGCCTGCCTTGATGTTGGCTTTGGCTGAGGCATTGGGCAAGATGGCCACAGGCGCGGTGCTCAACGCATGGAAGCAGGCCTTCCGTTTCTTGACGGAGCGACTGGCGGTTTAGAGTTCCCCTCGGCGCCCTATGCGATGCTACCCCCCAAGGGCATCGTTTTGGTCGAGGGAAGACATGGATACCGGCCTGTCCCGCATGGGACCTCTGTGCCGGTATGGCAGCCGACCCCCACGAGGCTGCCGTGGCTGCGCAAGGCAGCGCCCATGTCGGATTTTGCAGGCGCGATGATCGATTCACGCGCCGCATGGCCGCGCGCAGGCCTTGCCGCGGCCCCTACGCGGCCTTAGCTACGGGCCATGGCCGAAGTGCCGCCCTCTCCCGCCCCCCTGATCGACGGTTTCGGCCGGCGCATCACCTATCTGCGCATTTCGGTAACCGACCGCTGCGACCTGCGCTGCCGCTATTGCATGGCGGAGGAGATGCGCTTTCTTGCGCCTTCCCGTCTGATGACGATCGACGAGATCGAGCAAATTGCGGATGCCTTTATCGCGCGCGGCGTGCGCCGGATTCGTCTGACCGGGGGTGAGCCGCTGGTGCGGCGCGGCGTCACCGATCTCGCCCGGCGCATCGGGCAGCGGCTGGGTCAAGGTCTCGACGAGCTCACGCTCACGACCAACGGCACGCGCCTTTCCGCCGAGGCAGAGGCGTTGGCCGGGGCTGGCCTGAAGCGGATCAACGTCAGCCTAGACAGTCGCGATCCCGATCGGTTCCGCCACATCACGCGTACCGGCGATCTGACCAAGGTCCTGGAGGGCATCGCCGCAGCCAAGGCAGCAGGCTTGCGCGTCAAGATCAACATGGTCGCGCTGAAGGGCCTGAATGACGCCGAGATCGAGCCGATGCTGCGCTGGTGCGCAGCCGAAGGGCATGACCTTACGCTGATCGAGACGATGCCCTTGGGTGCCGTCGAGGAGGATCGGACGGACCGTTATCTCCCGCTCGACGGAGTCCGCCGCACGCTGGAGAATCGCTACACGCTGGTGCCGCTATCCGAACGGACCGGCGGTCCCGCCCGCTATTTCCATGTTGCCGAACTCGATACCAGGATCGGTTTCATCACCCCGCTGACCGAGAATTTCTGCGCCGGATGCAACCGGGTGCGGCTGACCGCGGAGGGTCAGCTTTATCTGTGTCTCGGGCGTGACGATCAGATCGACCTGCGTGCGGCATTGCGCGAGGGCGGGCGTGCGGCGCTCGACCAGGCGCTCGACCGCGCTATGGCCGCGAAGCCCGCGCGGCACGCCTTCGCTATCGACGCCGGCGAGCCCGCCGTGACGCGCCACATGAACGTCACCGGCGGATGAGCGGCGAGCGCAAGCTTGCACTCGCGGCTTCCCCTTCGCCGCAGGCGCAGGAGGCGGCGAAGGAGCTCAGGCAGAAGTACGAATGGGTTCCACCAAGCGAAGCGGAGATTATCGTCGCGCTGGGTGGCGACGGCTTTCTATTGCAGACACTCCATTCGATGCTGGACCGGCATCGCGCGCTTCCCGTTTTCGGCATGAATCGCGGTACTGTCGGTTTCCTGATGAATGAGTGGTCGGCCGAGCTGCTGGAAAACCGGCTGCTCGCGGCCAAGCCGATCAAGGTCGCGCCGCTGCGGATGGACACGGTCACGATCGAGGGGGAGAAAATCTCGCTCGCAGCGATCAATGAAGTGTCGCTGCTGCGCGAAACGCGCCAGACTGCCTGGATCGAGGTCAGCGTCGACGATCGCGTGGTGCTGGCTGAACTTGTCGCCGACGGGGTGCTCGTGTCCACGCCTGCGGGCTCGACCGCCTACAATTTCTCCGCGCATGGGCCGATCCTGCCGCTCGAAAGCGCGCTGGTCGCGCTGACGCCGATCAGCCCGTTCCGTCCGCGCCGCTGGCGGGGCGCAATCCTGCCCGATCGCACGCGCATCCGCTTCCGCGTGCTCGATCCGATCAAACGCCCGGTCAGCGCAGTTGCGGACCAGCGCGAGGTGCGCGACGTCGCCAGCGTCGAGATCACCGTTGATCGCGGCAATCCGCTGACTTTGATGTTCGATCCCGAACATGCGCTCGATGACCGGATTGCGATGGAGCAGTTCGCGATCTGAAAAGTTCAGCTAAGCGCTTGCCACCGCGCGACGCTTTGCTATAGGCCGCGCCTTCACCGGCCGAATAGGCCTGTTCCCCGGTAGCTCAGCGGTAGAGCATCCGACTGTTAATCGGACGGTCGCTGGTTCGAATCCGGCCCGGGGAGCCACTCTGCAGTTTTGGCGATTTTAGCCCCTGTGCCGGCCTTGAGCAGCGCCTCACGCGGCAGGCTTTCCACAATGATATCAAAGGGTTTGCGGAAGCTCGCGGTTACCACTCCATCCTTGTAAGTGGAGTTCGAAAGTAGCGTCGCGAGCAGGCTTTGCTTCCGCTCCAACCCTGCCTCGGCAAACGTCCGCCTCGCGTCCCGCGCCATCGAGATCAGCGCGATTCCCTCGTCGATATATGCGTGATCGGCGTCCATCAGCCGATCAAGCTGCCGCAAGATCTGCCGCTCGTCGTTACGATAGTCGGCGGTCAAGCGGGTGAAGAGGTCATCGTCGATCTTGCCGTCGACATTGTCGATGTACGCCTGCTTCATCCGCTCGCGGATATCGTCCTGATCCCTGCGCAGAGCCTCAATTCGGCGGGCACGCTCGGCCTCTACTGTCGGCAGGTTTTCCTTCAACGCCTGCCCTAGCCATTCAAACATCTTCGGCGTCAGCGACACCCTGGCAATCAGATCGGTGAACTGCTCCAGCAGACGCTCCTCGCGGACATAGGGCTCCGGGCACGGACCTTTGAAATGGCTGCACCGATAGTAAATGTACTTCTGCTTCTTGATGTCGCCCACCAGTGCGCATCCGCAATGGCCGCAACGAATTAGGCCCGTGAACAGGAAATTCTTGTCGTTGGCGCGCCGCCTTGGCTTGTTGCGACCGTCGAGCACCGCCTGGACCTTCTCGTACAGATCCAGGGAAATCAGCGGCTCGTGCGTGCCTTGGTAGCGCTTGCCGAGCCACTCGAACTCACCCGTATAGATTCGGGACCGCAGAATCGCGTGAACGGTCGTGACCGAGACCGGCTTGCCGCTCCTGCGATAGACCATGCCCGCCTTTCGCGCCTTCTGACCGACCTCTTTGAGCGAGTAGCGGCCGGTGGCGTAAGATTCGAAAAGCTGGATGACAGCCGGAGCCGCCTTGTCGTCGACCTCGATAATCTTCTTGCCATTCGGGCCTACGACGTTCCGGTATCCCATCGGCGCGACGGTCGGCCAGATACCCTGCTCTGCCTTCTCCAGCATGCCCTTCCGGGCTTCTTCGGATAGATTGTCGATGTAGTTCTTGGCCATCAGCACCTTGATGCCGTGCATGAACTTCTCGGATGACCGGGAATCGCGCGACAACACAACACCCTCTTTCACGTAGTGGACGTCGATGTCGAAATCGTCGATCGTCACCCAGTCGCGGAGATTGCGATAGAGCCGATCCGTCTTCTCAACGAGGATGGTGTCGACCGCTGGATGGCGCCGGAGGTAGGCGACCATCGCGCTGAAATTTTTGCGGCCCGCCTCCTTGGCCGTCTCGACATCCACATATTCCTCGACGATCCGAATGTCGTTGTCCGCGGCATAGTTGCGCAGCAGCTTCACCTGAGAGTCGATCGAGAAGCCCTCGCGCTCCTGGTCTTTCGAGGACACGCGGGCGTACAATACGGCGCGGCGGGCAATTACCGTCTCGGGCCGGCGCCCTCGAGTGGAAGAGGTTCTCGGCATAACGTTCTCGCAAGTGGATCGGCCGGGGACAACAGCGCCGGATGC
>Ga0207706_10002558_pt1 | contig 17736 bp, 16 predicted proteins | sample KBSC53metaG_FD_184318 | JGI IMG/M metagenome (GOLD analysis project Ga0207706, IMG submission 184318) | Corn rhizosphere microbial communities from Kellogg Biological Station, Michigan, USA - KBS C5-3 metaG (SPAdes) (version 2) | ecosystem: Host-associated > Plants > Roots > Rhizosphere > Soil ... | reverse complement strand
AATTGTCTGTTGCTGATTGGATTTGTAGTATTTATTTCTGCTATTGCGGGACTTTATCCCGCTGCTATCCTCTCCTCCTTTAAGCCAGCGCTTTCGTTAAAGGGGAATTTTTCGCGTAGTGCGAAAGGAAATACAATCAGAAAAACGCTCGTGGTATTCCAATTCGCTATGACCATTGCATTGATAGCTTCCATCCTTATCATCAGTCAGCAGATGAATTATATCAAGAATAAGTCGCTCGGCTTTGAATCAAACGCAGTTGTAGAAGTCAATTTCTACGGTGAACCAAGCGTATTAAAAAATTATTCAGCGATTAGGAACGAGTTGTTATCTAGTCCTTATATAAAAGAAATTAGTAAACATTTTCAGAACGTGATCGGTGGATTGGGAAATGGTTGGACAACAACCGAAAACCTGAAAGGCGAGGAAATTTCGACAAGCCTATACCAAATGTATGTGGACACAAACTACCTGGCCACGTACAATATAAAACTTGTAGCGGGTCGATTTTTTTCAAGAGCAATACCCACCGATACTACTAAGGCAGTGCTGGTAAATGAAGCAGCGGTTCGAACATTCGGCTGGCAGTTGCCGCAGAATGCCATTGGAAAAAGATTTGGTAAAGGAGAAAATCAGCGGATGGTGATTGGTGTATTAAAGGACTTCAATTTCGAAAGTCTGCATAAGCCAGTGGAAGCGCTTTTGATTGGTTATTCGAGGGAAGGAAACCGACTCTCGTTGAAGTTGGATGGAGCACACATCACCGAAGCCATTGCACACCTGAAAGCTGTATGGAGAAGCGAGGTTCCTGATATTCCCCTGGACTACACGTTCATCGATGAAAGTCTGGGTAAGCAATACCAAAATGAAATAAAAATGCAAGGAATCTTTTACGGTTTTGCAGGATTATCATTGATCATTGCCTGCCTTGGACTTTTCGGACTTTCTACTTTCATTGTAAAACGCAAAGTAAAAGAAATAGGCGTCAGAAAAGTATTAGGCGCCAGTGTTACTGGAATCGTGGGACTGCTTTCGAAAGATTTTATGAAACTGGTTTTGATTGCACTGCTCATCGGAAGTCCAATTGCGTGGTACTTCATGAACGATTGGCTGAATGATTTTGCATATCGCATTCACATCAGCTGGTGGATCTTTCTGGTGGCTGGAGCAGCAGCGTTGTTGATTGCCTTATTAACTGTAAGCTTTCAATCAATTCGAGCGGCATTGGCGAATCCGGTGAAGAGCCTCAGGACTGAATAGTTGCTGGTTATTGGTTACTAGTTACTGCTATTTAAACTCGAAAGCGGTTCATCTTAATCGAACGGTTCAATGACTTTCGGGGCAAGAGTAGTAAAACAAAAAAACATTATGCTAAAAAACTTTCTAAAGACGGCGTGGAGAAATCTTGTAAAGAATAGAACGTTCTCCATTATCAACATTAGCGGCCTTGCCATTGGACTATCGTGCTTTTTATTGATCACGATGTATGTGTTGGACGAAATGAGTTATGACAGATACAATACAAAGGCGGACCGCATTTATCGCGTGAATTCGGATATCAGGTTTGGTGGAACAGATTTGAATCTTGCTGTTTGCTCAGATCCGATGGGCGCAACATTGAAAAAGGATTACCCGCAGGTAGAACAATATGTGCGATTCTACAACTCGAGTGGATCAAAAATCATTAAGAAAGGCAATAGCTATATCAGTGAAGATGATGTGACCTACGCCGATTCAACACTGTTTGATGTATTTACATTACCAGCAATTGAAGGCGATACGCATACCGCACTGAACGAACCAAATACTGTTGTTCTTACAGAATCAGCGGCGAAAAAATATTTTGGAACAATAAACGCAGTGGGAAAGACAATCGAAACCAATGAACCGCAGAATAATTTGTATAAAGTCACTGCTGTTATAAAAGATGTCCCAAAGAATTCACATTTCCATTTTGATTTTTTCTTTTCTATGGATAATGTGGAATATGGATTTGGAAATTATCTCAGTCACAATTTTCAAACTTATGTTCTTTTAAAAGAAGGAACAGATTATAAAGCCTTCAACAAAAATTTTGATCAGGTAATTGATAAATACGTTTTGCCTCAGGCAAAACAATTCATGCAAATCAATTCAATTGATGAATTCAAGAAAGCAGGAAATAATCTTCAACAAAATTTAATCTTCACTACCTTTACCCAACTTAAAAGTTCTTTGTGAAATAACAATACTCAATGAGCGAATCGTGTACCTAACGAGTTTATCAAATTTTAATTCATTGATTTTTAAAGAAATCACGGCGTAGTTCGAATCCCTCCCTCACCGCAGAATAATTTATCAACATGTATCAGAAACCTTCAAATTATTCACTTTGAAGGTTTTTTATTTTTAGAGTTTATTAAAGTGTTGGTGCGTTATTATTTACCTCCAGTATATTAAACGTTTTATTACCGGCGGGAAGATCCATTTTACTTTTTGTCCCTCCCGAAATCCAATCAAGGCCGTTCTTATCGGCGCTATAATAGAAATTTTTTCTCGTTAATATTCGCTTTGTCAGGCGTAAGAGTTAATTCCTGTTCATTTTTTGAATGTGATTTTTGTAATTAAAAGCCGCCTCTTATAGATGGCTGTTTAAATGAACGATTACCGGACCTTCACCCCAATGCGGCGGAGCTTCTTTACTAATCAACAATGGCATTGAAGAAGAAACTCCGCCTAAATAATTTACCGCATGTTGATACACCACTTTTTTTATTTTATGAAATCGTATTGCATAAGAACACATAATGCAAGGCTCATGCGTTGAATATAAAATACAATCAGACAAATCGTTTGTCTTTAACTTTTTCACCGCAAGTCTTATTGCTTCTAATTCGGCGTGGCAGGTAATATCATTTTTATATTTTGCTGCTTCGATGGCTTCAGATATAATTTCATCACCTTTCGCAATAATAGAACCAACCGGCGCCTCTCCTTTTGCAGCTGCTTCCGCAGCTAATAACTCGCAGCGTTTAATATAATCAACATCGTTTTTCATATTTTAAAGAATCAGATGATATCAATTTATATGTTCAGTGCTTTGAATGCTTTCTTCAAACATTAAACTTCTTTTTACTTATTTATTTTTAGAAACTATGCAGGGGGATCGGGAATTAAAGGTCTCATCGTGATCTCATCCACCAATAAATTATCGGGTGTTTCTATAAGGTGAATGATTAATGCTGCAATGTCTTTTGGTTGCAACATATTCTTGTGCGGATGTATTCCTGAATCTTCAAAAAAATCTGTGTCAATACTGCCAGGATTTACACAAGTAACTTTTATTTTATAAGAACGAAGTTCTTTAAACAATGCTTCGCTGAAACCCTGCATACCATATTTAGTAGCAGAATAAGCTGCACTTTCTGTTCTTGTTGTTTTACCTAATATAGAACCGATATTAATGATATGACAAGTGTTTTGATTTGACTTCATCAATGGAACTATTTTAGAAGTAATATAAAAAGCGCCGTTTAAATTGGTATTAATCATTTCGTGCCAACGCTCTAATGAAAGCTCATCAATCTTTTTAAAATATCCTGCTCCGGCATTGTTGATAAGAATATCGGGAAGGCGTGAATCTGAAAAAGTATTTTGTACCCAGGTTTCAATTTCTTTTTGTGAAGTGATGTTCAAACCAACAGGAATAAATTTTTTTCCCAGTTTATTTTCAATGTCATGAAGCTTTTCTAAATTTCGTGCAAGCCCGTAAACTATTGCACCTTTTGCAACGAACGCATCACCAAGCGCAGCTCCCAATCCGCTGCTGGCGCCGGTTATCACCACTACCTTTTCATCAACATTCATTATTTCAACAATTAAATTTTCATGCAATTTTATTGCGGGTTATAGCTTCCGGGAACTGTACGAAAACCAATTGCCAAACGGTTCCATCCGTTTATAGCAATGATTGCCATACTTAAAGCAACTATTTCTTTTTCATCAAAATGTTTGCGCACCGAATCATATAAAGAATCAGGTACATTATTTTTTGAAATCAAAGTAAGAGCTTCAGTCCATTCCAAAGCAGCACGTTCACGGTCAGTATAAAAAGGAGTTTCGCGCCAGGCACTCAAAGCATACAATCGTTGTTCTGTTTCGCCAGCTTTACGGGCATCTTTGGTATGCATATCAATACAATAAGCACAGCCATTTATTTGTGAAGCTCTCGTTTTTATAAGTTCATATAAAGGACGTTCAAGCCCGGAAGCGGCGACATATTTTTCAAGTTCACGCATTGCTTTCATTGCATCGGGCGAAACCTTTGCATAGTTTAATCTTTCTTCCATCACTTTAAATTTATCAATGTTCAAAGTTTAATATTTCTCCATTTCATTCATAGCAATTGTTGCATGTGAATACGCAGCACCGGCACGCATTTCAGCAGCCACCCAAACAGCTTCCATAATTTCTTCTTTGCTGGCACCTTTGCGCAGGGCGTATTTTGTATGCGACTACTTTTTGGTTTTGCAAAATCAAGCAAGCGACAAAAAAGTAAATATCGCGAAAAGATATTTATAAAATTCTGCTCTTCACAATGTTGAATTCTTCAAAAACATTTTATTAGCTTTATTCAACAATCTTCTTTATACGCAACCATGTTGAGTGTTACGCCTAACGATACAATGCTACCCGATCTGTTGAAAACAAAAAGCCGCGATGCTTTTTCTGAACTCTACGACAAGTATTCAGGAGCGCTTTATGGCATTATTTATAAAATGATACAAAAAGAAAACATAGCTGAGGAATTATTGCAGGATGTGTTTATTAAAGTTTGGAAAAATATAGACAAATACGATTCATCAAAAGGAACTTTATTTACATGGATGCTGCAAATCATGCGAAACACATGTATCGATCATCTGAGAACGAAAGAGCATAAAATAAAATTTCAAAGTGAAATAAATTTGCAGGAAACACTTGCAACACCGGAAATTCATCTTAACAATGAAAATTCGGAACTCAGAAGACTGGCGCTTAAACTGGAAACGAAATACCGGCAAATAATAGATCTCGTTTATTTTTGGGGATACTCACAGGAAGAGGTTGCAAAGATGCTGAATATTCCTTTAGGTACTGTGAAAACAAGAAGTCGTGCAGGTTTACAGCAATTAAGAAGTTTGTATCAAAACATGAATAAGGTTCATCAACAATAAACAAATGGATTTAAAAGGGTACATATCATCAGGAATAATTGAAGATTATTGTCTTGGAATTTTAAGCCATGAAGAAACCCATGATGTGTCGCAGCAGGCACAATTGCATCCTGAAATAAAACAAGCGATCGAGGAATTTATGCAGTCATTGGAAGAATATACCATTGATGTGAACACTGCGCCGCCTGCTTCTACAAAACAAAAGGTGCTGCAATTACTCGATAACCTCAAGCTCGAAGATGAAAAAAATATTCATGCACTTCCTCTTTTAAATAAATACACTGATCACAAAAACTGGTTGCATATTGTAGAGTCTGTTTTGCCGGAAACACTCAATCAAAAAATATTTGTGCATGAATTAAGAAACGATAACAAAATTTCTCAAACACTTATCTGGACTGCCGTTGATTATCCTGATGAGGTGCACGAAGATGTGCAGGAATGTTTCATTATACTTCGTGGAAAGTGCAGATGTTACATCGAAGATAAAGTTGTAGAACTTGGTCCCGGGGGTTATCTTGAAATTCCTATGTATGCACATCACAATGTAAAAGTGCTGGGCACCGATCCTGTGCTTGCAGTGGTACAAAGAATAAAAGTTGCATAATTTTTTATTTTTTGTGACAAGCTTGGGTAAAGCTGCCTGAAAAAATCAGGCGTTTTTTTATCATTATGGTGATAGTGAAACAGAAGAATAGGTTGCAGATAAACAACTTATTAAACAGTATATATCAGTTATTAACTCAAATTGACCTTTTACTATTTTGAATAACGGATTAGCAAAAAGAGTGTGTAATTTTAAAAGAATATTTCTTCAAATTCTTTTCTTCACTGAACTGAATGATAAAAGCAATTATTATAGATGATGAACAACATTGTATCGACTCGCTTGCTGCAGATATAGCGAAGTATTGTACTAACATTGAAATCTCTGCAAAATGTAATTCCGCTAAAGAGGGGATTTTCTCTATCAAAAAAATAAAGCCGCAACTTATTTTTCTTGACGTCGAAATGCCGTGGATGAATGGATTTGAAATGCTTGAAATGCTCGATCATATTGATTTTGGTATCATCTTCACCACAGCTTATGATAAGTTCGCCGCGAGAGCATTTCGCATAAGCGCTGTTGATTATTTACTAAAACCGATAGATGCTTCTGATTTAAAAGCAGCGGTAAAAAAAGCAGAAGAAAAAATGCTTTCACCCACGGGAACTGTAAACATTGAGAATCTATTGCACAACATTCGGCAACCTGTTCAGGAACAGAAGATCGCTTTTCCAAATCGCGACGGATATGAATTCGCGCAGGCAAATTCAATTCTTTATTGTTCCGCTGAAGGTGCTTATACAAAAGTGGTGCTTAACAACAAACACTCTTTACTTATTTCAAAAACATTGGGTGATATAGAAGAAATGTTGCCTCCCGAAATTTTTATTCGCATACACCATTCTACCATTGTGAACATAAATGTCGTTACTCATTATATAAGAACAGACGGCGGATATGTTGTATTGAACACTAATGAAAAACTGATGGTTTCAAAAGCAAGGAAAGATGCATTGCTGCAGAGACTTGGGTTGAAAACCTAACTCATTTCATTCTCTCTCACACATTTCATAAACCGAATAAGAATTCTGCATTTTTTTAGTTTTAAAAAAATCGTTTTTCAACCGGCGAGCGGGCAATCTCTATTTTCCATTCAACATTTGAAAAGCTTTTCTATGACGTTCGCTTTTTAAAAAATAATTTAAGAGACAGAACTTCTCACACCATAATTTCTTACACAACGCTTTTCAAAATTTTTATTGATATATTTATCCGCAATAAAAATCAACAGCAACCTCATGAGCGATCTAAAGAGAAGAACATTTATCAAAAACACTGTTATTGCCGGTTTTGCCACTTCGATTGCACCAAATATTTTACAGGCACAAAAAGAAGATCAAACAAAATATTTTTTAGCAGGAAAGAAAAAAGTTATTGTAGCAGGTGCGGGTATTACAGGATTGTGTTGCGGATACGAATTAATGAAAGCAGGGCATGATGTAACAATACTTGAAGCAAGCGGAAGATACGGCGGACATGTGTTTACGGGTCGCGATGGTTTATCAGATGGTTTGTATGCAGACTTTGGCGCAGATCATATTACAAAACCGGGGTACGAAAAATTTTTTGAATACTGTGATGAACTTAATCTCAAAGTAATTCCATATCCACACGCTGAAGGTTCAGAAGCAGCAGCAGACGATGATGCATTGAAAATGATCAACGGAAAATTCTATACGCGTAAAATGCTTGCTGATCCAGCCATCTTAAAACAGTTTGGATTCAATGAAAAAGAAGTGCAATTCTTATCACAACATCCATGGTATGAATTGCGATGGTTGTATCTCAACTCTTATCTTTCAAAATTCAAAGATCCCTACCAACCATTTGGTGTAGGCTATGATGACTTCGATAAAATTCCTGTGAGTGATCTTTATAAAAAAGAAGGGGCATCGGATGCTGCATTGAAATTTCTTGGAGGAAAAAATGTCTCTGCGCTTTATGCATTATGGCGAATGGCGATCATGCAATTTCGCGGCATTCCGCCTTCCGAAGGTGAAACATTTCATTTAAAAGATGGCAACGAACAATTGCCGGTTGCATTTGCAAAACATCTTGGCGAAAGATTGAAATTGAATCATGCTATCACTGCAATAAAACAAGATTCAAACAGCGTTACGGTTACTTACAAACCTTTTGGACACGATGAAGAAAAACAAATGACAGCCGATTATCTTGTAAACTGCATTACACTTCCTGTGTTTAAAAATATTCCTGTTACACCCGCTTTATCACCGGAAAAACAATATGTGGTAGATAATCTTTCTTACTCTTCGCATCCTTTTTTTGTTTTTGAATGCAGCACAAAATTCTGGCTCGATGATGGTTTCAAAAGCATTAACATGGAATTTGAGCATCCTGATATTTCATCTATATGGATGGAAACAAATGAAGTAGATTCAAAAAGAATTATTTTAAAAGCCTATGGACCAAGCGGCGTTTCTGCACAAAGAGTGTTAGCCGCTTTCAGGGAAGTATATCCGGGCAAACATGATACAATTGAACAAGCGATCACCAAAGATTGGTCGAAAGATAAATATGCGCCGGTATGCGAGATGGAACCATTTCCAATTGGAGAAATGCATAAATTCTGGCCGCAAATAATGTTGCCTGAAGGAAGAATTTATTTTGCAGGAACCTATGCAGATAACATGAGCCGCGGAATGGAGTCATGTCTTCGTTCCGCACAACGTGCAGCATCAGAAATAAGTAAAGCCTGATCAGATTAACTACAGTATTTATGATAAAAACACCTTCATATATTTTCATCATCGTACTATTTTCATTACTTCTTTTTTCTGCGATGAATTTTGCAGCGACTTTTAAAAATCAAACACAACAAAATCATGCGCCTGTAGTGAAGATAACTTCTCCTGCAAACAATAGTACAGTTGCTCCAGGTTCACAGGTTCATTATTCGGTTGATGTTTCTGATAAAGAAGATGGCGATTCAAAATACGATGAGATCAATGCAAAAGAAGTTTTGTTCGAAGTAAAATATTTTAGCGATGAATCAAAACTCTCAACGGAACTGAACAAAGCTGTTCAAAACGATCCGCCAGGTCTTGCCGCGATGAGAGTCTCCAACTGTTTTAATTGTCACAGTTTCGATAGTAAAGTTATTGGTCCATCATTCAATGACATCAACAAAAAATATAAATCTACTGCAGACAACATGGCTTTGCTTGAAAAAAGTATTCGCGAAGGTTCTTCGGGAGTTTGGGGAAATGTAAAGATGCCCACGCATCCTGAATTAAGCAACGAACAAATTCATAACATGGTAAAATGGATGATGCAAAATGCAACTGCTCCCGGTGTTTATTACTACATCGGCACGGAAGGTTCTTTCTCGTTGCCAAATAAGAATGGTGCTTATTTGCTAACAGCAAGTTACCTCGATCATGGAATAACAACAGACTCGACACATCGATTGAAAGGACAAGATATGATTGTTATACGCACTAAATGAAATTGTTTCAAAGTATAAAATAATAATTTTTATGTACCGGGCTTTAGATGTTATGGCATCGTCTGTTGCGTCGCACTCTTGTACCGTTGAATCTTTATTGAGCACTTATGATCGCAAAGCAACTTTCAAATTCTTTATGCAATCAAACTAACTTCAATCATGCGGAAGCATTTATAAAAATCAAATTATCACACATGAATCATCACAAAATAAATCGCCGTGATTTTTTAAGAAATAGTTCTATGTTACTTGCATTGTCTGCATTACATCCATACGTGTCTAATGCAAATACACGACGTGTTGCGCTTATTGGTACAGGATGGTATGGAAAGAGTGATCTCTTCAGACTTATGCAAGTTGCGCCCGTAGAAGTAGTAGGTCTTTGTGATGTTGATGCGCACCAGTTGCAACAAGCGGTAACAATGGTAAATGAAAGAAAGCAGCAAAAAAATATCGCATCCTTTAGTGATTACCGCAAAATGCTGAAAGAAATAAAACCAGATATTGTATTAATAGGAACACCTGATCATTGGCACGCGCTGCAAGCCATCGATTCAATAAAATCAGGCGCTGATCTTTATTTGCAAAAACCCATCAGCAGGGATGTAATGGAAGGTGAGGCTATTCTTGCTGCTGCAAGAAAATATAATAGTGTTGTGCAAGTCGGCACGCAAAGAAGAAGCACACCGCATTTAGTTGATGCAAAACAAAAAATAGTAGATGCAGGATTGTTAGGCAAAGTGCATCATGCTGAAATGTGTTGTTATTATCACATGCACTCCAATGCAAATCCTCCTTTGCAACCTGTCCCTGCATTTTTTGATTATGAAATGTGGACAGGTCCGGCACCGTTGCGTCCTTATGATGGTTTGCCGCATCGCGGCTGGTGGCGTGCATTTATGGAATATGGCAACGGCATTGTAGGTGATATGTGTATTCACATGTTTGATGCAGTGCGCTGGATGCTGAATCTCGGATGGCCGAAAAGCGTTTCATCTAACGGCGGAATTTATGTAGATAAAAAAGGCAAGAGCAATATTTCCGACACGCAAATTGCAGTATTTGCTTACGATGAAATGGAATGTGTGTGGCAACACCGAACATGGGGAACAGCAGCCGATCCCGAATATCCGTGGGCTTTTAAAATTTATGGTGATAAAGGAACACTTTGCTGCGATGTATGGAAATATGATTTCATTCCCGAAGGCAATGGTAAAAAATTACACGGTGATGTGTTGTGGGAAAAAGATAAATATCCTGAAGATTTGAAAGAGCCGGACATAGAATTACATGTTGCGTCTGCAACACGAAGGCACATGATCAATTTTCTTGAAGCAATTGATAAAGGCATCAAACCTGTTGCAGACATTGAGCAAGGACATATTTCTACTGCAAGTTGTATCATCGCTAATCTTGCGATGCAATTACAGCGACCATTAAGTTATGATCCTGTAAAACGTGAAATAGTTGATGATGTTGAAGCAACAAAACTTTTGCAGAGAAAATATCGTGCACCATGGGAACATCCGTTACCGGAAAATGTGTGAGAAGTTGATTTAAAATTTGTTCGATTTTTTTTGAACAAATTGTTAGAAACAGTTTGAATAGAATGCAGCGGATAATGATTATAAGGATAAGCGCCGATATAATCATTTACAAATCCTGATAATCTGCTCGATCTGCGTTTCATTCTATACAAAAGTCCTCTGTTATGCATTCGCTATACAGAGGACCTTGCAAGAAAAGAAAATCAAATATTTTAAAATGTGCTTACGTTTAATCTTCCTCCGGTTACAGTCTTACCTGCTAAAGAAGCTGTGGGAATCGTGCTGTTTAATATAGCTGCTTTAATTTGTGCTGCAGTTGCACCTGGATGTGTTGACGCATACAACGCAGCAGCACCTGTAACGTGCGGTGTAGCCATTGAAGTTCCGCTATAAGAACCATAAGATGTTCCTCCTGATCCGGGTAATGTAGAATAAATTCCTACTCCCGGAGCACCAAGATCAACTGTAGTTACACCATAATTTGAGAATGATGCCAATCCGCCGGTAGAAGTGATTGCTGCCACAGCTATAACATTGGGCAGATCATAATTGGACGGATAATTGGGAACTACATCATTATTATCTCCAACGCCATCGAGGCCACCGTTTCCTGCCGCTGCAACAAATAAAATATTCTGATCGTTGGCGCGGCTTATTGCATCATACAATGCTTGTGAAAATCCGCCGCCACCCCATGAATTATTGGTAGCAACAATTCTATAATGATCAATGATTTTAAGATTCGTAATGTAATCAACAGCTTTTACAGCATCGGCTGTTGTTCCGCCGTTTGTACCTAAAAATTTTGCATTAATGATTTTTATTTTCCAGCATACTCCGGCAACTCCTATCCCATTGCCGCCTTTAGCACCGATTGTTCCTGAAACATGTGTTCCATGATCGTCCTGAGTGCCGTCATAAGTTGAATTATTGTTGCTTACAAAATCCCATCCATGAACATCATCTACAAATCCGTTTCCGTCGTCATCAACACCCGCTATTCCATTTGACTCTACAGGATTTTTAATATTGCCCTTGAGATCGGTATGACTAAACATCGCTCCTTCATCAATTACACCTACATACACATTGGCTGAGCCGGTATGCCCTGCTGCCCATGCCTCTGCTGCCTGGCTGCCGTATTGGTCCGCAGGATTTGTAGCATCGCCATACATTCCCCAAAGCAAACCATTTGTGTAATAAGGATCATTAGAAAGTACATCGTGCTGATAAATATAATTTGGTTCAGCATATTCAATTTCAGGAAGTGTTCTTAATCTGCTTATTGCGTCTAATGCGGCAAGCGGAGTATGAATTATCAAAAATCCGTCATGATCTCCATAATGTTCCATTGCTCTTGTCAAAACCCTTTCGGAAACCTTGCCTGTGATTCTTCCCAAAATGTTTGTCTTCGCATTATCTTCTATGCCTTTTTTAAATTTCACAAGGATTTCATTGGGAACATAATTTAATTGTTTGCCATTCTGAATATCGTTTTGCGATACAGAAGATTGGTTTTGATCAGCAGGTGATTGATTGATTTCTTTCTTACATGCAGATAATAAAGCGATACAAAAAATGCCGATGAAGAGATTTGTAGTTTTCATACCAAGTGGTTTTTTAAAAAATAAATATTGTTTTGGTTATTAGTAAGAAGCAGTATTACTAATTTACCTTCATCCTCAAAATTAAATTTGCACAACAGTCAAAGTCAAGGGGAAAAATCACAATAAAGCATGAGAAAAATCCCAATTTCTTGTCTCTGATAAATTATGAAGGCAGCGATGATAATTCAATCGTTCCCTTGTTTGGGTTTACGTTGTACAAAATATAATTCCCTTTATTATCTTTTTGTATCTGCAATTGTTGCTTATCACTACCCTGCATTACTTCTACTTTCTTCCATTCTTCAGGTATATAAGTCTTTAATGTAAGAGGAACATCATAAGTTTTTACATCTAATGAATGTTGCAGGTGAACAATAATGCGATCATTTTTTTTATCTGTGTTCACAGAAGCATGCATTCTTTCACGCATGTATTTTGCCACGTCACTGAAATTTGCTATCCATAAACTATCCTCATGTTTTTTTATGTATTGGAAATATGTATCGAGTAATTCATGAGGCAAAGCTTCATATCCTAATCCATCCACGCCATGAAAAACAAGCACCAACCATATTTTATCATGCGCCAATGTTGTATCTACCCATGACTTCATTAATTGCAAAGGTGTTTTAGTTGTGCCGCCTCGTTGCCATTGAACATATTCTTTGTCCGATGAGCCGGGTTGTGTTTTATATCCTCTGTTTATTTCATGCATGTATGGATCAGTCATCATGTTGCGAAGAGCAGGATATGAGGGCAGTGAATATTTCATTGCACGCGGATGCTCAATGCCAAAAGGTATTTCAGCAGTGAAAGTATATTTATCACCCAAATGATCTTTAATATCTTCTTTACTTTTTTCAAGCTCATAAAAAATATTTGTTGTGTCGAGTACTGCAATGTGTGCATGCGTAACAGTATGACTTGCGAATTCATATCCTTGCGATGCATATACTTTTATGCTATCCCATGTAAGACCTTTTTCCTCTGACACTTCCATGCTTTGCTCTGTTACTTTTTTAAAAGAGCCGTTTCTCACTTTGCTGTATAATGAATCCATTACTTTATAAGCATCTGATTCTTTTCCATCTTCAAACAAAATGGCGCTGCTGTCATAATAGGTGTTGGGACCAACATAACCTAAATATTTTGCCGCCGAAGCACGTTCAAAATAATTGTCCGCATTTGTTGGAACATTTGCAGTCTCAGCAATAATTTCAGAAACAGGTCTTCCCACAAATTTTCCCTGGTATTTTGAACCCGGAATAGGACCGGTAATGATATAAAACGTTGCGGGTAACTTTAATCTTTTCATGACAGGCAGTGCATACCTGAATTGGTTAATTGAGCCGTCATCCCATGTAATAGAAACAGCGCCTGTTTTGCCATCCTTCCATTTAGTGATCTCGGTTTGGGCGTTTGAGTTGTTGTAGTTGAGGAATAAACAAATAAATAAAACCAGGTAGCAAGATTTTTTGTTCATGCATTAAAAGTATAAATTTTTTGCTTTTTACAATATCACTTTAAGTCACTTACTCTACAACCTTTGAATGAAGTAAGCAATAGTTTTGTTGACTTATCTTTAATTAATTTGATAAATGCAAACGCAGGATAAATAAAAGTTATTCTGCCATCATCTCTTTAATTACTTCGAAAATTTCTTCTTCATTTGGTTTGCTGAAATAATCGCCATCACTCCCATATGCGGGACGATGTGCTTTTCCTGTGATTGTTCTTGGCGAAACGTCGAGCCAGCGATAACCGTCTTGTTCTTCCATTACTTTGTTGAACATATACGCAGTGGCACCACCGGGAACATCTTCATCTACAAAAACAATGCGATTTGTTTTTTTAAGCGAAGCAAGAATTTTATGATGAATATCGAAAGGCAACAACGTTTGTACATCAATTATTTCACAACTGATGCGCTCTGCTTCAAGTCGTTCAACCGCTTCCTGTATGATGCGTAACACTGAACCGTAGGAAACGATTGTAATATCATTGCCTTCTTTCAAAATGTCTGGAATGCCAAGCGGAACGGTCATTTCAGAAAGATTAGAAGGAAGTTTTTCTTTGAGGCGATAACCGTTTAAACACTCAATGACGATTGCAGGATCAGTACTTTTCAAAATGGTATTGTACATTCCTGCTGCTTGTACCATGTTACGCGGAACACATACATGCATTCCGCGAAGTGCGTTAATGATCATTCCCATCGGAGAACCGCTGTGCCAGATGCCTTCCAAACGATGACCTCGGGAACGAACAATGAGCGGACAATGTTGCAAACCTTTTGTACGATACTGCATTGTTGCAACATCATCTACCAAAGGTTGCAAACCATAAACAAGGTAATCGAGGTATTGAATTTCTGCAAAGGGGCGCAAACCTCTTAATGCGAGACCAATGCCTTGTCCCATTATTGTTAATTCACGAATGCCCGTATCAAAAATTCTTGTCTCGCCATGTTTTTCCTGCAATCCGGCAAAACCCTGGTTCACGTCACCGATCAATCCAACATCTTCACCAAAAGCAACAACGGCAGAATTATTAGTAAACAACTGGTCAAAGTATCTGTTCAAAATCTCATAACCATTTATTGCCGGTGCATCATCATTGATCACAGGTTTTATTTCCGCAACATTTAAAGCGCTTGAAGCATCTTCATTGTACAACCAGGAATTGTAGTAATTACTGTTTTCTTCTTTTAATGCTTTATAATAATTCTTTAATTCATTTACTGAAGGAAACTTGTGTGCTGCCTCAATTGCAAGAGATAGAGCATGCATTATATCGCGACGCAATGGCTCGCGGTTTCGCTCCAATTCTTTTGCAATTTTCTGAAGTGTGTTGTGATGTTCAACATCGTTTACAACTGTTGATTTAATCAGCTCAATTGTTTTAGCGGCTTGTTTTTTTAGCGGGGTAATATATTCTTCCCATGAATTATTCCTGCTTTGTTTTACACTTTCTTTTGCCTGCACTTCAATAGTAAGCAGTTCACTCGATGTTGCAATGGCACTCTCAATAATCCATTCACGAAACTTTTTTATGCAATCCCATTCTCTCTCCCAATCCAAACGTTCCGAATTCTTATACCGCTCATGGCTTCCTGATGTTGAATGACCTTGTGGTTGTGTCACTTCTTCAACATGAAATACGGCCGGCACATGTGTATCTCTTACTTTTTGCAAACCTTCTTCAAACACTTCGCAAAGGCTTGCATAATCCCATCCTTTCACGGTATAAATATCAATCCCGTTTGTGTCATTCTTTTTTTGTAAACCTTTCAATGCAGAAGATATAGAACCTTTTGTTGTTTGATATTTTGTGGGAACAGAAATTCCATAACCATCATCCCAGATAAAAATCGCAAGGGGCACTTGCATTACTCCCGCTGCGTTCACAGTTTCCCAAAAATGCCCTTCAGAAGTTGAAGCATCGCCAATGGTGCAAAAACAAACTTCATTACCGTTTGAAGAAAGCTCTGTTTTATTTTTTAAAACTTTTGAATGACGAAACAATTTCGAAGCAAGCGCCAAACCAAGACTGTGCGGCATTTGTGAAGCAGTGGGTGCCATATCTGCTGCAACATTCAGTTGATGAGCAAGCGGAAGAACATTTCCGGTTTCATCATAATTGCGTGTTGCGAAATGACCAACCATTTGTCTTCCTGAACTGAATGGTTCATGTTCTGAATTTGGATCAGCATACAATTGTGCAAAAAATTGTTGGATCTTGGCAATACCAGTAGCGAAAATAAAAGTTTGATCGCGGTAATAACCGGCACGCCAATCACCCGGTCTGAAAAATTTTGCCATTGCAATTTGTGCTACCTCTTTTCCGTCACCGAAAATGCCAAACTTGGCTTTACCCGTTAGCACTTCGCGACGCCCCAAAAGGCTAGCTTCGCGGCTTTCCAAAGCAATCCGGTAATCGTTTAAAACTTCACTGCGGAAGTCTTCATACGAAAGCATGCTTTCTTTTTGCAATGACAGGGTATTGTTTTCCATGCGGCAAAAATACCATTTACATTTTTTAAACCTGAAATTTATGCCAAAACCACAGCTCTGTTATTCTTCTTTATCCACAGTCATTTCATCGATGTATGGGGACAATTAACCTACTTTTAAAGAACAATTATCAAATTGAATATTTTCGGAAAAAAGAAATCAATATTTTTACACACATAAATTTTAAGGAATGAAAAAACTGTTACTCCTTGTGCCCGCTTTTTTTGCAGCGCTTGTATTGAATGCACAAACACAAACTCCAACTCAATCAACCGATCAGCAAAAAGATATTTCCAAAGTGATAGAGTTCAAGGAACTTGATCACGACTTTGGTAAAATACCATTTGGTAAGCCCGCAGATTTTGAACTTGAAATGAAAAATATTTCAAGCGATTCTGTAAAGATTGAAAACGTACAGGTAGGTTGCGGTTGCACCACACCTAAATGGAGTGCCGGCCCTTATGCACCCGGTGAAACTTTTAAAGTTGGAATAGGTTTCAACGGCGCAACAGACGGAGAGTTTCATAAAGTTGTTACGATATTTTTCAATGGAGGTTTACAACAGGTAATAAAATTCCACGGACAAACTTTCAAAACACCCGACAATGCTGCACCGGGAAATTCTTCTATTGAAAAATTAAAACCAAACCCTAATCAATAATCACAAAAAACAAAATCATGAAAGCGTTATTAGCTGTATTAGCATTTATCGTTGCAGTTCCGGTGTTTGCACAAAATGATCAAAACACCAAAAGCACTTCGCCTGTAGAGTTCAAAACAATGAAACATTCATTTGGCAAGGTTGACCAGGGAAAACCTGTAACCACAGAGTTCACTTTTACAAACAATTCAGGTAAAGCTGTTGTCATTGAATCCGCAGTTGCAGGTTGCGGTTGCACAAAACCTGAATATCCTGAAGCACCTGTTCCCAATGGTAAAACAGGAACTGTAAAAGTTACTTATAATGCAGCCAATGCCGGTGCATTTACAAAAACAGTAACAGTGAAATTCGCGAACGTTTCAGAGCCGGTAATTTTGACCATTGATGGTGAAGTAGTGAAAAAGGATAAATAACTTTTTCACTTTTTATAAATGTTTGAGGTCGTGTTCATCACGGCCTTTTTTATTTTGTAACCGGCAGCAGAACAAACATGAGGCTTCTGTGTTGCACGACTATAGCTTAAAAAATAGCTTATTTTTTTTGCCTCCATATGGAGCCGCATAATGCGTTATACCAGCCATGTGTTAAGAGCTAAAGATTTATTCAATCTGTTGTTAGAGTATGCTAATAGACTCTT
>Ga0207706_10002555_pt1 | contig 17740 bp, 20 predicted proteins | sample KBSC53metaG_FD_184318 | JGI IMG/M metagenome (GOLD analysis project Ga0207706, IMG submission 184318) | Corn rhizosphere microbial communities from Kellogg Biological Station, Michigan, USA - KBS C5-3 metaG (SPAdes) (version 2) | ecosystem: Host-associated > Plants > Roots > Rhizosphere > Soil ... | reverse complement strand
CGAGCTGCGGCACTCGACGCGAATCGCCGAGCAGCTGATCCGCCCGACCGGGATCGTCGACCCCGAGGTCGAGCTGCGCGCGACGAAGAACCAGATCGACGACCTGCTGAACGAGATCCGCCGCAGGGAGGAGGTCGGCGAGCGCGTGCTGGTGACGACGCTGACGAAGAAGATGGCCGAGGACCTGACCGACTACCTGCTCGAGTCGGGCGTCAAGGCGCGCTACCTGCACTCCGAGATCGACACGCTCGAGCGAATCCAGATCATCCGCGAGCTGCGCCTCGGCGAGTACGACGTGCTGGTCGGGGTCAACCTCCTGCGAGAAGGCCTCGACCTGCCCGAGGTCTCGCTGGTGGCGATCCTCGACGCCGACAAGGAGGGCTTCCTGCGCGGCCAGACCGCGCTGATCCAGACGATCGGCCGGGCGGCGCGCAACGTCAACGGCAAGGTCCTGATGTACGCCGACAAGCACACCGAGGCGATCAAGTTCGCGCTCGAGGAGACCGACCGGCGCCGCGCCAAGCAGCTCGCCTACAACGAGGAGAACGGGATCACGCCGGAGTCGATCGTCAAGGGCGTCTCCGACATCGCCGAGTTCCTGTCGCTCGAGTCGCCGACCGTGCCGGGCCGGCGGCGCAAGGGCCGCAAGGAGGTCGAGGGCATGGCGCCCGCGGAGCTGGAGAAGCTCGTCATCCAGCTCGAGGAGGAGATGTTCGCTGCGGCCGAGGAGCTGCGCTTCGAATACGCGGCCAAGCTGCGCGACGAGATCAAGGACCTGCGCCGCGAGCTGCTCGCTGCCGCGGAGGTTCCGAGCGGGTAGGTTGCGCGCGTGGTCGGCGCGATCGTCTCGACGCTCCTCGCAGCCTTCGTGATCGGGCTGCTGGCGCGCTGGACCGTGCCGGGCCCCGACCCGATGCCGATCTGGATGACGACCGGCTTCGGCCTGGTCGGCGCGCTGATCGGCAACGGCCTCGTCTTCGCGCTCGTCGGCACGGACGTCAAGGCGGGCTCGGCGTTTGCAGCCTGGTTCCTCTCCGTGCTGGCGGCGACCCTGCTGGTGATCGCGCATCGGCGCTTCGTCCAGCACCGGCCGATCACCGGGCCCGAGGCGCAGCGCCCCCCGGCCAGCCCGTTCGGCCCGAACCCCGACGTGGGCGACCAGCTGCGGAAGCTCTCCGACCTGCACCGCGACGGTGTGCTCACCGACGAGGAGTTCGAGGCCAAGAAGGCCGAGCTCCAACCGCGTCCGTAGGTTTCAGCCTCGGCAACGCCGGACACGAGACGCGCCATGCACTGGATATGGCTGATCATCGTGGGCGCCCTCGTCGGCGCTCTTGGCAGGCTCTTCCACCCCGGTACCGACCCGATGGGCTGGATCGTCACGATCCTGATCGGCATCGCCTCGTTGGTGATCGCCGGCGTGATCTTCTCGAGCGGTTGGCTCGAGTTTCTCGTCGGCATCGTCGTCGCGGTGATCCTGGTCGCGATCGTCGGCAGGCTCTTCGGCCAGGGCCGGGCGCGAACCGCCTAGCCAGGTTCTGACGTCAAGGGGGCTCGTCCGCGCGGGAACCGCCGCCTCGCGGTGAGCCCCCAGCCGTCTTCGCGCCAGACGTACGTCTGGACGAGCAGCGAGTCGGCGTCCGCCTCGTAGACGTGCAGACCGCGTGCTTCGCCGCGCCGGTTCGGCCGTGGCTGGCCGAGGCCGGGCGCGATCGAGACCGTGACTCCGCGCAGGCTGTCGCGGTCGACCTCGAACTCGTGCCGCTCGCTGACCGCGGCCTGGTGGATGTGGCCGGCGAGAATCAGCTCCGCGCCTCCGTCGACGAGCCCCGCCAGCACCCTCGAGCGGTGGGAGACCGGCCGCTTGCGGGAGCGCCAGGGCGCGCCGATCAGGTGATGGTGGAGCGCGACGACCCGCAGCGCGCCCTCGGCCGAATCGGACAGCAGCTCGCCAGCCCGCACGAGCTGGGCGCTCCTGATCCGGCCCGACTGGTGCCGCCACGGCCGCACCGAGTTGAGCCCGACGACGACGAGCTCGTCCGAGCGGTAGACCGGCTCGACGGTCTCCCACTGGCGCTCGAACTCGGCCCACGGGCGTGTGAAGCGGGCGGGGAAGGTGTACGGGATGTCGTGGTTGCCCGGGATCACGAGCAGCGGTCTCGCGAGGCTGCGCAGGAAGTCGGCGGCGCGCTCGTGCTCGCGCCTGCGGCCGCGGTGGGTGAGGTCTCCGGTGACGACGATCAGCTCGGGCTGAACCCGCTCCACGAGCGGCTCCAGACGCCGCTCGACGGCAGTCTCTTCCACGCTTCCGGCGTGCAGGTCGGAGATGTGAAGGAGCCGCACGGGCAACGCCGAACCCACGCTATACACTGAGAGAAATGCCCGATGAGTCGACCGAGATCTTCGACGACCTCTACCTCGGGTTGAGGGCGGGCGGCGCGCTGCGCAAGCAGCGTCGCGGCGAGCCGCTGACCACGGAAGACCAGGAAGCGCTCGGCCGCTGGGCCCGGCTCTCGTCCTGGCGCAAGGCGGTCGCGATCGGCGCCTTCTCCGTCGGTACCTTCGGTCTCGGCTTCACCTTGGGCGGCCTGATCTTCGGGCGTTGGCGGAAGGCGTAGCGAGAAAGACCTAGACGGTCGCACCGGCAAAGCCGGCACGACCTCTAAGCGGCATCGCAAGCGACGCCGCGGACCGCTGGCGCAAGGCCTAACCTTCCTTCGCGAACAGCACGGCCGGCACGTCTTCCTCGGCCGGGTCCTTGTCGCGCACGATCACATCGAGCAGCGTCACGAGCACCGCCACGAGCGGCGTCGCGAGCAGGACGTAGAAGCCGCCGAGCAGCAGGCCGATCGTCGAGACGGAGACGAGCACGAGCAGCGGCGAGAGGCCGGTCACATGCCCCATCACCCGGGGGATGACCACGTAGTCCTCGACCTGCCGCACGACCAGCACGATGATCCCGGCGAAGAGGGCCATGTGCCACGAGACGGTTAGCCCGACGCCGACCGCGACGGCGCCGGCCAGCAGCGGGCCGATCACCGGGACGACTTCGACGATCCCTGCGAAGACCCCGAGCAGGAGCCAGAACGGCATTCCGATCGCCCAGAACGCGAGCGACAGGACGGTCGCGACGAAGGTGACCAGCAGCAGCTGGCCGCGCACGAAGGCGCCGAGCTTGGCGTCGATCAGCTCCCAGGTGTCGTGCACGGTCTTTCGGTGCTTGCGAGCCATCATCGACGTCAGCAGGCCGATCGCCTTCTCGCGCTCGAAGATCCAGTAGGCCGCGACCGCGAAGACGAAGAAGACGCCGATCAGCGCCTCGAGCGCCTTCGTCCCGACGGTGACGGCTCCGTGGACGACGCTGCCGGCCGAGGGCAGCTTCTGCAACCGCTTCTGCATGCCCACGAAGAACTCGTGCTTGATCCCGGTGGAGTGCTTGGCCTTCTGGTTCAGCTCCAGCTGCGAAGTCGGGACGCCGCCGAGCGCCTGGTCGACCTGATCGACGGCGCGCGGCACGACCAGCCAGAGCAACAGCGCCAGCGCGGCGGCGATCGCCAGGTAGTGGAGCGCGACTCCGAGCGGCCTGGGGACCTTGCGCTCGGCGAGGCGATCCACGCCCGGCCGCATCGCGGCGGCCAGGATCAGGCCCAGGAAGACCAGCGCGAGCACGATCTTCACCTTCCAGAGGGCGAGCGCGCAGACCACCACGCCCAAGACGACGAGCGTGATCACGAACGTGCGGCGGGCGGTGTCGGCCATCGTGCGTGTTCTCGCCGCGTGACGGACGCCGCAAACGCAGGACTGGCGCGGTTCCCGCCGAAGCGGGGCGCGCGATGGTCACGCACCGGGAAGAGGTCTGCTTCGATGCGCGCCGGCACGGTGCCGTGCTCGCGCGTCCGCTGACCCAGGCCGTGGTGCTGGCGCTGATCGGCGGCATCCTCCTCGCCGAGCCGTGGCCGCTGCCGCTTCCCGGCGCGGCACTGATCGTGGTCGCGGCGGCGGTCTGCCTCCGGGCGGTCTGGCGCTGGGAGCGAACGCATCTCGTCGTGACCACGGACAAGCTCTGCCTCGTCGATGGCACGCTGAGGCGACGTTCCGCGACGGTGCGCCTGCGCGCGGTCGAGAACCTCGAGCTCGAGCAGACCCTGACTGGACGGCTGCTCGGCTACGGGACGCTCGTCGCCGGGCCACTCGAGATCGATCACGTTCCCGAGCCGCGGCAGGTCTATCGGCTCGTCGAGCGGCTCGCCGGCTGATGGCCGACGCGGCGCCCGTCGAGGTGCGGGAGCTGACGAAGCGCTACGGCTCGACGACCGCGGTCGACGGGCTCAGCTTCACGATCCGGCGTGGGGCGATCACGGGATTCCTCGGCCCGAACGGGGCGGGCAAGTCGACGACACTGCGCGCCCTGCTCGGGCTGGTGCACCCGACGGCCGGAGACGCGCGGGTCGAAGGTGCTCCGTACGCGAAGCTGCACGACCCGCTGGGAACGGTGGGGGCGGTGCTGGAGTCGGAGAGCTTCCACCCGGGGCGCTCGGGACGGAATCATCTGCGCGTCCAGGCTGCGGCCGCGGGGCTTCCGGCCGAACGGGTCGACGAGGTGCTCGCGACCGTCGAGCTGACCGACGCCGCGCGGCGTCGCGTCGGCGGGTATTCGCTCGGGATGCGCCAGCGGCTGAGCGTCGCGGGCGCGCTGCTCGGCAAGCCGCGCCTGCTGGTTCTCGACGAGCCCGCGAATGGCCTCGACCCGGAGGGGATCCGCTGGCTGCGGAGGTTCCTACGCGCGTTCGCCGCCGACGGCGGGACGGTGCTGATCTCGAGCCACGTCCTCCCCGAGGTCGCCCAGATCGTGGACGAGGTGGTGATCATCCATCGCGGCCGCCTGGTTGCCCAGGAGCCGCTCGAGGCACTGACCGCGAGGTCGGCCGCCGGCGCGGTGGTCGTCAAGAGCCCCGAGGCTGCTCGCTTGCACGAGGCGCTCAGTCGCGCAGGCCTCGAGGTCGTGCCGGTCGGCGACACCGAGCTGCGCGTCGCCGGAGCGGCCGAACGCGTGGGCGAGGTCGCCGCCGCCGAGGGGATCGTCCTGCACGAGCTGCGAACCGAAGGCGCCAGCCTCGAAGAGGTCTTCCTCGAGCTGACGGGCGGCGAGACGTGACGCGCCTGCTGCGCGCGGAGCTCCTGAAGGTGCTCACGACGAGGCTGCTGCTCTGGCTCGGGCTGCTGGTGATCGCCTTCGAGGTGCTGATCATCGCTCTGCGCGTCGGGCACGACTCGTTCGACTCGCTCGCCGAGCCCGGCAACCAGCGCGACATCGTCTCGATCGCCGGAATCGCGGTCCTGATCTCGCTGATCCTCGGGATCGTCGCCTCGGCGGGGGAGTACTCGCACGGAACGATCAGTCACACGCTGCTCGTGGCACCGGTGCGGGAGCGGGTGTCGCTGGCCAAGCTCACCAGTGCGGCGCTGGCGGGCGCCTTCCTTGCCCTCGTCTCGGTCGTCTTCGCCTGGGGGTTCGCGGCGTTGCTCCTCGCCGCGAGGTCGATCCCGTTGCACGTGGCCTCGCACACGACACTGAACGTCGGGCTCGGCACGATCGGCGCCGCCGCGATCGCCGGCGTGCTCGGCGCGGGCTTCGGCCTGCTGCTCAGGCGGCAGACGGCGGCGATCGTCGTGGCGCTCGTCTGGCTCCTCGTCGGCGAGCCGTTGCTGTCGATCGCGGGGGTGCAGCGCTACGCTCCCGGGCACGCGATCGCAGCGGTCGTGGAGGCGGGCAATCAGAGCTCGGAGCTGCTCGGCTTCGGCGCCGGGCTCGCGGTGGCGCTCCTCTATGCGGCGGCCGCGGCGACGCTCGGCACGATCGCGCTCAAGCGCACCGACGTGAACTAAACCGAACACTTGTTCGCGTCCACCGGGGCGGCTAAACTTGCCCGGTTATGGCCCAGGAAGAACTGGTCGTCCACGGTGCGCGGGAGCACAACCTCAAGGACATCGACGTCCGTCTGCCGCGGCACTCGCTGATCTGCGTCACCGGCCTGAGCGGCTCGGGCAAGTCGAGCCTCGCGTTCGACACGATCTACGCCGAGGGCCAGCGGCGCTACGTCGAGAGCCTGAGCGCCTACGCGCGCCAGTTCCTGCAGATGATGGAGAAGCCGGACGTCGACTCGATCGAGGGGCTCAGCCCGGCGATCTCGATCGACCAGAAGACCACCAGCCGCAACCCGCGCTCGACCGTCGGCACCGTCACCGAGATCTACGACTACCTGCGCCTGCTGTACGCGCGGATCGGGAAGCCGCACTGCCCCGTCTGCGGCCGCCCGATCGCCGGCCAGAGCCAGGAGGCGATCGTCGACCAGATCCTGCAGCTCCCCGCAGGAACGAAGTTCACCGTCAACGCGCCGGTCGTCCGCGACCGCAAGGGCGAGTACAAGGACGTCTTCGAGGAGCTCCGCGCGGAAGGGTTCACGCGCGTGAAGGTCGACGGCGAGCAGCACCTGCTCGAGGAGCCGCCGGCCCTCGACAAGAAGTTCAAGCACACGATCGAGGTCGTCGTCGACCGGCTGGTGATGAAGGCCGACCTGCGCCAGCGCCTCGCGCAGTCGGTCGAGACGGCTGCGGCGCTCGCCGACGGCCTGGTCGTCGTCGACGTGCTCGACGGCGAGCCGATCACGTTCAGCGAGAACTTCGCCTGCCCGGAGCACGGCGTCGGCCTCCCGGAGCTCGAGCCGCGCATCTTCAGCTTCAACTCGCCGCACGGCGCCTGCCCGCGCTGCACGGGCCTCGGGGCGCAGCAGGAGATCGACCCCGACCTGCTCGTGCCCGACCCGACGCTCTCGATCGGCGAGGGCGCGTTGGTGCCGTGGTCGCTCGGCAACTCGAGCTTCTACGAGTCGGTCATCCAGGCGATCGCCGACCGCTACGAGATCGACCTCGAGCTGCCGTGGCAGGACCTCTCCGAGGAGCACCAGAACCTCTTCCTGTTCGGCACCGAGGGCGACAAGGTCTACGTCCAGTACCGCAACCGGATGGGCCGCAAGCGCTCATACATGCTCGCCTTCGAGGGCATCGTCGCGAGTCTCGAGCGCCGCTACAAGGAGACCGACTCGAGCCAGCAGCGCGAGCGGATCGAGGAGTACATGAGCTTCCGGCCCTGCCCGGTCTGCCACGGCGCGCGGCTGAAGCCCGAAGTGCTGGCGGTCACCGTCGGCGGCGCCAACATCCACAAGTTCACGCAGATGTCGGTGCAACGGTCGATCGAGTTCGTCGACGGGCTCGAGCTGACCGAGACCGAGCAGCTGATCGGCGAGCGGATCCTGAAGGAGATCCGCGAGCGCCTGACCTTTCTCGAGAACGTCGGCGTCGGCTACCTGCAGCTCGACCGGGCGGCCTCGACGCTCTCGGGTGGCGAGGCGCAGCGGCTGCGACTGGCGACGCAGATCGGCAGCCAGCTCGTCGGCGTGCTCTACATCCTCGACGAGCCGTCGATCGGCCTCCACCAGCGGGACAACGGGAAGCTGATCACGACGCTCGAGCGGCTGCGCGACCTCGGCAACACCGTGCTCGTGGTCGAGCACGACGAGCAGATGATGCGAGCGGCCGACCATCTCGTCGACATGGGCCCGGGTGCCGGCGTGCACGGGGGCCACGTCGTTGCCGAAGGCACCGCGAAGCAGGTCGAGCGGAACGCGAAGTCGGTCACCGGCCAGTTCCTGTCGGGCAAGCGCGAGATCGCGATCCCCGAGCGGCGCAGTGAGGATCTCGGCACCTTCAGCGTCCACGGCGCCTCGATGCACAACCTGAAGGACATCGACGTCGACTTCCCGGTCGGCAAGTTCGTCTGCGTCACCGGCGTCTCCGGCTCGGGCAAGTCCACGCTCGTGAACGAGATCGTCCACAAGACCCTCGCCAACCGGCTGCACCGGATGCGCGTCAAGCCGGGCGACCACGTGTCCGTCGAGGGGATCGAGTCCTTCGACAAGGTGATCGACATCGACCAGTCGCCGATCGGCCGCACGCCGCGCTCGAACCCGGCGACCTACACCGACATCTTCACGCCGGTGCGCGAGCTCTACTCGCTGACGCCCGAGGCGAAGGTGCGCGGCTACAAGCCAGGCCGGTTCTCGTTCAACGTCCGTGGCGGGCGCTGCGAGACCTGCAAGGGGGACGGGACGATCAAGATCGAGATGCATTTCCTGCCGGACGTCTACGTGCCGTGCGAGACCTGCGGCGGCAAGCGCTACAACCGCGAGACGCTCGAGGTGCGCTTCAAGGGCAAGTCGATCGCGGACGTGCTCGAGATGTCGGTCGAGGAGGCGCTGGCCTTCTTCGCCAAGATCCCGAAGCTCCGGCGGCGGCTGCAGACGCTGCACGACGTCGGGCTCGACTACGTCAAGCTCGGCCAGCCCGCGACGACGCTCTCGGGCGGCGAGGCGCAGCGCGTCAAGCTGGCCAAGGAGCTCGGCAAGATCGCCACCGGCCGCACGCTCTACATCCTCGACGAGCCGACCACGGGCCTTCACTTCGCCGACATCGAGAAGCTGCTCGAGGTGCTGCAGCGGCTGGTGGACAACGGCAACACCGTGCTCGTGATCGAGCACAACCTCGACGTGATCAAGCAGGCCGACTGGATCGTCGACCTCGGGCCCGAAGGTGGCGAGGGCGGGGGCGAGGTGATCGCGACCGGGACGCCGGAGCAGGTGGCGGCGGTCGAGGAGTCGGCCACCGGCAAGTACTTGCGCGAGCTGCTACCGGCCCGCGAGCACGTCGCCGCCTAGCGCGCCGCGACGCCGGTCAGCCGGTAGACGACGCGGGCCGTCTGGCCCTGAAGCGGGTTTCCGGCGGAGAGCGGCAGGCTGATCGACAGGCGCAGGTGGTCGGTCCGGCCCGCGCGGCGGGAAAGGTGGTTCAACTTGAGCGCGCGCTTGCCCGCCAGCGGCACCGTCTTCACGACGCTCCAGCGCTTGCCGCGGCACTCGTAGGCCTTCGTTCCGCGCCTCTTCGTCCAGCGCTTCGCGCAGCGGTCGATCGCGAGGCGGATCCCATCGGCCGAGTCGGAGCGGAGAAGCGAGCTGCCCTTGGTCGCCGTCTTCAACACGACCGTCGCGAAACGGCCGCGGTAGCGAAGCTCGAGCGTTCGCTCGGCCCGGTCGCCCGGCGCCAGCGCGCCGACCGCGGCGAGCGCGTGAGGGCCGACGGTGATTCGGTGAGCGCTCCCCGAGACGCGCCCCAGCGGGCTCGCGCTGGCAAACCCGGCGCAGAGGCCGAGCGCGATCAGCGCTCCTGCTGCTGCCACGACCGCGATCGAGGCGACGACCCGGCCCGGCCGTTCGTTCTGGCCGAGAATGGGCATGGCCGCTACTGGCTCGTGCCGGCCCGCTGGACGCCGGTGAACGTGTAGCCGACCGTCGACGAGAGGTTCTGGAAGGTGTTGCCGGCCGTGCTCGGGAGCGTGACCGTCACGCGCAGGTGGTCGGTGGAGCCGGCGGTGAGCGTCAGGTTGGACAGAGCGACGTTGCTGCCGATCACCGGCGACGAGGCGAGCACCGTCGAGGTCGAGCCGCCGCACGTGTACGTGTAGGGCGGGCCGGATTCCGTCCAGGCGACCGAGCACTTGTCGATCGCGATGTGCAGGCCGTCGGTCGCGTCCGTGTCGAGCGCCGACGAGGCGGAGGCGCTGGTCGTCAGCGTCGCCGACCCGAACGAGATGGAGCCGGCGTAGTTCAGGTCGATCGCCCGCTGCATCGAGTCACCGGCGGCGATCGTGCTGGCGCCGGTGCCGAGCCGGTTCGTCGGCCCGGACGTGAGCGAGAGGGTGCCGCTGGCGATCGTGTGGCTCGTGCTCGTCGAGCTGGTGAAGGTTGCGAAGGTGCCGAGACCGGCGATCGCGGCGGCGGCGCAGACCAGGGCGATCGACGCGATCACCTTGTTCGAGGTCGCACCAGGGCTGAAGATCTGCCGCCGCATCACCTCGTGTGTCGGCAGCCAGGCGGCCGCTCGTCTCCCCCTTCCGGGGGGAGTTGCGCTCAGTCGAGGTAGTACGAGTAGGTGACGACCGCGCGGTCGGTGACGGACTTGACGCAGGTCGGGTTGCCGCCACCGCCGCAGAGCGGGGAGAGCCAGTAGTAGAGCTTGATCACCAGGTTGTTGGACTTGGTGACGTCGTTCACCTCCGGCAGGGAGACCGTGTCGCTCGCGAAGACCGTTCCGCTGTTCGTGCACGCCACCGGCGAGGCGCCGCTGCCGTGCGTGGCGAGCGAGGTGGCGCCGTTGAAGGTCTCGAGGTAGTAGCAGAGGGTGCCGCCGTTCGTGACGGCCGCCGAGGCATGCCAGACGTTGTTCAGCGAGACGGCCGTGACCACGGCGCCGGTCGGGACAAAGGGCTCGAGGGTCAGCTTGAGGTACTTCGTGGTGGCGGGCGTGGCCGAGGGCCAGTTGGTCGTGTCCGTGTAGGTGGACGCGTCGACGGTCGCGAGCGACCAGGGGGCGGTCGCGGGGGTGCCGCTCGTGTCGTCCACTGCCTGGATCTCGTAGGCCGTGAAGGCGGTGTAGGGCGTCGAGCCCGTAAGCGTGGCGAGGTCGACGTTGACCGTCTTGACCTTCGTGCCGGTCTCCCAGACGTACGCGCGAATCACGAGCCCGTTGGCCGAATCGGTGCTGGTGACTTCGGGGACCGCCGTCGAGAAGGTTGTCAGCGTGGTGCCGGTGCTGCAGCCGGACGGGCTCGCGTAGCTGCCGTGGGTGCCGATCACGGTGCCGCCGGAACGGACGTCGAACCAGAAGCACGCGTTGCCGGCCTGCGCCCCGCCGGAGCTCGCAAGGCGGAAGTTGAACTGGGCTCCCGAGACCGACAGGCCGCCGGCGCGGGCGCTGCTCATCGTGAACTCGACGTAGTTGTTCGTGCCCGAGGCGATCGCCGTGGAGGTGGTTGCGACCGTTCCGTCGGCGTAGGAGTAGGAATCCGACTTGTTCGTCTCGGCCCCGCTGCTCGCGTCGCGCAGGTCCTGGGCGGCAAGCGAGCGCGGGCCGAGAAAGATGCGCTTGGTGACGATCGTGTGCGACACGCCGGCGGTCAGCGAGCTGAACCCGGCGAGCGCGCCCGAGACCACCACGAAGGCAGCCAGGGCCGACCCGACGACGGCGCCCCAGCGAACCGTCCGCCGCAGCGGCTTGGGCTCAGCCGAGCAGGCGGGCCGCATCGGGTGCCTCGTTGTCTCCGCCGGTCCCGGGAGTGCGCCAGATGCGCCACAGCCCGAGCAGGGCGAGCAGCAGTGGCGCGCCGAAGACCGCGAGTCGCCGGACGCTCGGGCTCCGCAGCCAGACGATGCCCCAGCCCGCCTTCGGCACCACCGCTCGGACCTGCCAGGCCGTCGTGCCGTTCAGGCGGGCAAGCCACGGGTCACGCGCGTTGTTCGCGTCGCCCTTGGTGCGGACGAACGTCTGGCCGCCGCGCCGCACGACCGCGATCACCCGGTGCGTCTGCACGTGGTGGTCGCCGACCGGGATGTGGTAGCTGATCATCTGTCCGACGCGGACGTCCGCGATCCGCTCGGGCGTCACCACGACCAGGTCGCCGGGCGCGAAGGTCGGCCGCATGCTCCCCGAGAGGACGGTCTCGGTCCGGTACCAGCCGGTGTGCGGCAGGAGGCCGAGCAGGAACAGGACGGCCAAGGCGAGCCCCAGGACGAGGCGCGCGAGCAGCTCGCCTGCGCGACTGACTGCAGCGGGACGGAGCGCCGGTTCGGCGCCCCGTCCCCTGCTTGCGCTTCGAGCGCGCACGCGACTACTTGCTGGTCGCGGTGCGCTGCGTGCCGGTGAACGCGTAGCTGATGGTCGACGACTGGTTCTGGAACGTGTTCCCAGCCGCGCCCGGGAGGGTCAGCGTGACCCGCAGGTGATCGGTCACGCCCGCGGTCGTCGAACCGAGGTTCGAGAGCGCCAGCGTGCTGCCGATCACGGCCCGCGAGGCGAGCACGGTCGAGGTCGAGCCGCTGCACGTGTAGGTGTAGGGCGGCCCGGACTCGGTCCAGGCGACCGAGCACTTGTCGATCACCATCTGCAGCCCGTTCGTCGCGTCGGTGTCGAGCAGGGAGCTGGCGGTCGCGGTCGTCGTCAGCGTGATCGAAGCGAGATCGAGCGAGCCCGAGTCGATCAGGTCGACGCTGCGCTGGATCGTGTCGCCGGGAGCGATCGCCGAAGCGCCGATGTTCAGGCGGTTTGTCGAGGCGCCGGTCGCGCCGAGCGCGATCGTGACCGTGCCCGACGAGACGGTGTGGCTCGTCGAGGTCGAGCTCGTGAAGGTCGCAAAGGTTCCGAGGCCGGCGATGCTGGCCGCCGCTCCGAGCACGGCGAGTGATGCCAGTAGCTTGCGCGTGGGGGACCAGCCGCCGCCGCTGGTCGTGCGCGATCGTGTTGCTGAACGCAAGTTCATCTGCTGGTCTCCTAAGTTGAGGTCTCGCCGCGTGTTGCTGATGCAGCCATCGGCGCGCGGGCAGTCCCTCTTTAGAGTGAAAAGGGGGGTTTCAAAAGGCAACGCCAAAGCAGGTTTCCGGCCCCGGGTACGCTGGGGCCATGGCCACGCGAACCCAGGTCGCGCCGCAGGCAGACGAGCGCGTCTGGCTGCAGCGCGCGGTGTTCGTGCTCGTCCGCCCGCGCGAGGTTTTCGCCGCGATGCGGGACGACTCCGACGTTGCCGCGCGCGCGAGGAGCGAGGCCGTGCTCGCGCTCGTCATCCTCAGCGGCGTCGGCACCGTGCTCTGGACGCCGGTCGCGGGAACGGTGATGGACGTCAACGGGCCACACGCGAGCGACGGCCTGGACGTCGCGATCTGGGCCTTCTTCCTCGGCAGCGCCTACGGAGCGGCCTTCTACTTCCTTGGCGGTCTCGTCGTTTATGCCCTGACGCGCGGTGTGGGCGGGATCACCTACCGCCAGGCGCGGCACGTGCTTGCCTTTGCCTCCGCTCCGGTGGCGCTCTCGCTGCTCGTCCTCTGGCCGGTGCGGCTGGCGGTCTACGGCGAGGATCTGTTCAGAACCGGCGGCTCCGACCACGGCGCGGGGAACACGACGTTCGTCGTGCTCGAGCTGCTGTTCGTCGCCTGGGCGCTGGCGCTACTGGTGCTCGGCCTGCGCACGGTGCGCGGGCAGCCGGGCCTCGAACGCGGCTAGCTCCTCGTCCGGGATCGCGTACGTGTGCTGCTCCTCGGGGAAGCGGCCCTCGCGCACGTCGTCGACGTAGGCCTCGATCGCCCGCCTGGCCTCCCCTGCGAGGTCCGCGTAGCGCTTGACGAACCGCGGCGCCTTGCCGGCGTAGAGGCCGAGGAGGTCGTGCCAGACCAGCACCTGGCCGTCGCAGTCCGCGCCGGCGCCGATCCCGATCGTCGGCACCTGGAGCGCCTCCGTCACGCGCGCGGCCACCGGCGCCGGTACGGCCTCGAGCACGATTGCGAAGCAACCGGCGGCCTCGAGCGCGAGCGCGTCCTCGTACAGCCGCTCGGCCTTCTCCGCGGTGCGGCCCTGGGCCTTGAAGCCGCCGAGCATGGTGGCCGACTGCGGCGTCAGGCCGACGTGTCCCATCACGGGGACGCCCGCGCCGACGATCGCCTGCACGCGTGAAAGCGTCGGGCCGGCGCCCTCGAGCTTGACGGCGTCGGCGCCTGCCTCTTTGACGAAGCGCACGGCGTTGTCCACCGCGGCCTCGTCGGAACCCTGGAACGAGCCGAACGGCATGTCCGCGATCACGAGCGGCCGCTTCGCGCCGCGCACGACCGCGCGCGTGAGCATCAACAGCTCGTCCATCGTGACCGGCACGGTCGACTCGTTGCCGAGCACGACCATCCCGGCCGAGTCGCCCACGAGCACCAGCTCGACGCCCGCCTCGTCGGCGATGCGGCCGCTCGGGAAGTCGTAGGCCGTCACCATCGCGAGCTTTTGCCCGCGGCGCTTCAGCTCGGCGAGCTCGGGCAGCGGGAGCTTGCCGTGGGTCCAGGACGCGTACTTGCTCACGATGGGTCTCCTTCCAGGACGACGTTGTCTATCAGGCGGGTGGAGCCGACGCGCACGGCGGCGGCGAGGACGCGCGGCTCGAAGTCGGCCTCTTCGAAGTAGTCGACCTCGAGGCCGTCGAGCTCGCTGCGGTCGCGGGCGGCAAGCGCGCGAGGAAGGGCCAGGGCTTGGGAGCGTTCCTCGGGCGAGAGGTAGGCGTTGCGCGAGGAGAGGGCCAACCCGTCGGGGTCTCGCACCGTCGGTACGACGCGGATCTCGACCGGCACGGCCAGGTCGCGAACCATTCGCCTGATCACCGCGACCTGCTGCGCGTCCTTCTGGCCGAAGTAGGCGCGCCGCGGACGGACGAGGTTGAAGAGCTTCAGGCAGACAGTCGCCACGCCGCGGAAGTGACCGGGCCGGTGCTCGCCCTCGAGCATCGCTCCGAGGCGCTCGACGTCGACCCAGGTCTCGAAGCCCGGCGGGTAGATCTCCTCCGCGGGCGGGGCGAAGAGCACGTCGACGCCGGCCTCCTCCGCGAGCTCGGCGTCGCGTGCCTCGTCTCGCGGGTAGCGCGCGAGGTCCTCGCCCTCGGCGAACTGGGCCGGGTTGACGAACAGGCTTGCGACGACGAGCTCGTTTTCTTCGCGCGCTGCCCGGAAGAGCGCGAGGTGGCCTTGGTGGAACGCACCCATCGTCGGGACGAGGCCGGTCTCGTCGTGCCGCGGAAGCTCGGCGGCTGCGCGGACGACCTTCATCGAGCCGTCGCCTCCACGAGCGCGTCGTAGAGCGGCTCCAGGTCGGGGCGGGCCTGGCGGATCGCCTCGCGGTGCGCCTCGACCGTCGCCCAGTCGCCACGGACGATCGGGCCGGTCGGCTCGAACCCGTTCTCGATCGTCCGGCGCATGAGCGGCTCGAGCGCTTCCGGCGGCGCTCCCGCGGTCGCGACGAGCGAGGCAGCCGCCTGGTGCAGCGTGACCAGGAAGGTCGAGACCATCGCCGCACCGGCGTGATAGAGCGGCCGGTCGGCGTCGGCGAGCTCGAACGGCTCGAGACCGAGCGTCCGCGCGAGCTCCAGGGCCTGTCCCCGGGCCTCGTCGGTTTCGGCCGTGACCGCTGCCCAGGCGCCGTCGAGCTGCTCGGGCCCTCGCGCGTCCGTGAACGTCTGCAGTGGATGCAGTGAGAAGCGACGCTGATGTGGGTCGAGCGCGGACAGCGGTGTGGCCCCAGAGACGTGTCCGATCCAGCCGGGCCCGGGGGACAGTCCCTGGGCCACGTCCCGAATCGCCGTGTCAGGCACGCACAACAGCGTCAGCTCGGCGTCCTCGGCGCGCAGCTCGACGCCGCGCTCCTCGAGGCGCGCGGCAATGGCCGTGCCCACACGGCCGCGACCGATCACGTTGACGCTCTTGACCATCCAAAGCTCCAGTTCCGTAGCGGATACCGGGCGCGGCGAAGTCTAGCCCGCGAGCTTCACCTCCAGCGCGCGCCGGGTCTCCGCCCAGGTCTCGATCGTGACCGCGTACCAGGCCGAGTCGCGCCGCTCGCCGCCGCGCGCGACCATGTGCCAGCGGTGGATCCCCTCGAACTCGGACGGGATGGCGGCCAGGGCCGCGCGGGCGCGCTCGTTCAGCGCGTCGGTCTTGAACTCGACCCGCAGGCAGCCGAGCTCCTCGAACGCCTGCCGCAGGAGCAGGTACTTCGCCTCCGTGTTGGCGCCGGTGCCCCAGGCGGTGGGGTTGAGCCAGGTGTTGCCGATCTCGAGCCGCCGATGCTCGGGCGCGAGCGACATGTAGCTCGTGGAGCCCGCCACCGCGCCGTCGAACACCACCGCGAACGGCTGCCGGTCGTCGCCATGTCCGAGCGCGTCGGCGATCCAGGCGTCGACGTCGCGCGTCAGCATCCACTGCCAGATCCGCTCGTCGTCCGCCGCCGCCCGCAGGCCTTCCTCGTGCTCGGGCCCGAGCGGCTCGAGCGTGACGAGCCGGCCTTCCAGCCGCGCCGAGAGACCGTTGAACATTGGTGGCATGATGAACGAGAAGTGGGCCGAGAACGGGGGGCAGAAAAGGCGGAGCTGCTGCTCTCGGCGGCTCGTTACCTGAACGAGACGCTCGAGCTGGAGCGCGTCTACGACCGTTTTCACCAGCTGCTCACCGACGCGGTCCCGCACAACGGCGTGATCGTCTCCTCGTTCGACGCGGAGACCCAGCTGATCAGCTGCGACTACGCCTGGGTCGACGGAGGGAAGCTCGACCCGGCGATCTTGCCGCCGCTATCGCTCAACCGCGAGGGCGGGATGCAGAGCCGCGTGATCATGACCGGCGAGCCGCTGCTCCAGAATGACGTGCCCGAACAGGTCAAGGATCCGGCCGGCGTCTACTACGACGTCGACCGCGAGGGTCACATGCGCAAGCTCCCGGACGAGGGGCCGCCGGGCGTGCAGTCGGCCCTGATGGTGCCCGTCAAGCACGAGGGCGAGGTGGTCGGGGTCGTGCAGCTGATGCACGAGACCGCCCGCTACGACGACGAGCAGCTGGAGCTGGCCGAGGGTCTGGTCAGCCTGATGGCGGCGGCGGTGCGCAACGCGCGCCTGCACGAAGAGGCGCAGTCGGAGGCCGCGGCCAGGGCGCGCGCCGAGGCGATGGCCGCTGCCCGCGAGCAGGCGGCGCGCGTGCTCGAGGCGGTCGGAGACGGCGTGATCTTGGTCGACCCGAACGGCGCGCTGCGCTTCTGGAACCGCGCCGCGGAGCTCGTCACCGGGCGCTCCCGCGACGATGTGGTCGGCCGGCAGGCGGGCGAGGTGCTCACGGACTGGCAGAAGGTCGCCGCCGAGATCCCGATCTCCGACGAGCCCGAGCTGGCGAGCCCGGTGACGCTGCCGGTCGAGGTGGACGGCAGCGAGCTCTGGCTCTCGTTCATGGCCGTCCGCAGCCCGAACGGCATCGTCTACACGTTTCGCGACCTGACCGGCGACCGCGGGCTCGAGGCGGCGAAGAGCGACTTCATCGCCACGCTCTCGCACGAGCTGCGCACGCCGATGACGGCCGTGCTCGGAGCCGCGAAGACGCTCCTCCGCGACGACATCGCGCTCTCTCCCGAAAGGCGGCAGCAGCTGCTGGAGATGATCGGCGCCCAGGGCACGCGGCTGACTCAGATCACCGAGGAAGTGCTGCTCGCGAATCGCCTCGACCGCGGCGACCTGCGCATCGACAGCGAGCGGGTCGATCTCTCACAGCTCGTCAGCCACGCGGTCGAGACGATGCGGCACGACGCGCCGGAGTCGATCTCGCTCAGCGTTGCCAATGGCGCGGCCGAGGCGATCGGCGACCGCGACCGGATCGAGCAGGTGCTGGTCAACCTGATCGACAACGCGGTCAAGTACTCGCCCGATGGCGGCGAGGTCGTCGTCAGCACCGTGCCGGCCGCCGCGAGCGTGCGCGTCGAGGTCGCAGACCAGGGAATCGGCATCGCGCCGGCCGAGCAGGAAGCCGTCTTCGAGAAGTTCTACCGCGGCGACCCGCAGCACCGGGCGGTGCCCGGCGGCACCGGCCTCGGGCTCTACATCTGCCGCGAGCTGGTGCAGCGGATGGGCGGCACGATCGGGGTCCGCTCGCGCGCCGGCGAAGGCTCGACCTTCTGGTTCGACTTGCCGAAGGCCTGATCCGTCCGGTGCGAGGTCGAAGATGCGGACCCGTTGCTAGGGTCTGACACGGTGCCGATCTACGAATACGTCTGCATGGAGTGCGAGTCGCACTTCGAGGAG
>Ga0207706_10002551_pt1 | contig 17754 bp, 14 predicted proteins | sample KBSC53metaG_FD_184318 | JGI IMG/M metagenome (GOLD analysis project Ga0207706, IMG submission 184318) | Corn rhizosphere microbial communities from Kellogg Biological Station, Michigan, USA - KBS C5-3 metaG (SPAdes) (version 2) | ecosystem: Host-associated > Plants > Roots > Rhizosphere > Soil ... | reverse complement strand
TTCCCGCCTTCGGGGCGACGACGATGACCGAGGCGGTGACGAGCGGCCTCTCGACGTCGCGCACCGCTGCGATGGTCGCGGGCTTCTTTGGCAGCCTGGCGCTGCTCATCGCCGCCGTCGGGCTGTATGCGGTTGTCGCGACCGGTGTCGTGGAGCGAACGCGCGAGATCGGCATTCGGCTCGCGCTCGGATCGACGCCGGCGGGCGTGCTGCGCTTCGTCATGCGCGGCGGCGGACGTCTCGGCGCGTGGGGCCTCGGGATCGGACTCGTCGCGGCGTTCGGAGTGTCGATTGGGCTATCTGGCCTGCTCCTCGGATTATCGTCGCGCGACCCGCTGACCTTCGCGGTGGTTCCGCTCGTCCTCGCGCTCGTCGTCTTGGTCGCGACCTATCTGCCGGCGCGCAGGGCTGTGAAGCTCGACCCGGTCGCCGCGTTGAGGAGGGAATGATGCGAGTCGCCACGCTGCTCCTGGTGTGTGCTCCGGTGATGGTGGTGAGGGCGCAGCAGGACACGACACGCGCGCGCGTTCAGTTCGAGGAAGGACGCGCTGCGATGCAAGCCAGAAAGTTCGACGACGCGGCGGCGTCGTTCGAGCACGCCGTCGAGTTGAACCCAACTCGGTCCGAATATCACCTGTGGCTCGGCCACGCGTACACGAAACAGCTCGTATCGGCGAACTTCATTCGCAAAGGAATCATCGGCCGGCGCATTGGGCCGCAATACGACAAGGCCGTCGAGCTCGACTCGTCGAGCGTCGCGGCCGCCGAAGCGCGCGTCGACTTCTATCTCGAGGCGCCCGGCATGGTGGGCGGCGGAGTGGACAAGGCGAAAGTGGAGGCGGCTCGTCTCACCCGCTTGAATGCCTACGCGGGCGGATTCGCGCGAGCAAAAATCGCCGAGAAGGAAAAGCTGCCTGAGCAGACGGAGAGCGAATACCGCGGCTTGATGCGTTCTTTCCCGGACAGCACGCGTCCGGTCGCGGTTCTCGCGACGCTGTTGCAGAGCCGCGAGCGTTACCCGGAGGCATTCGACCTGATCGACGCCCGGCTGGCGCGTTTTCCAAACGACACGGTGATGATTTATCAGCTGGGCCGCGTGGCGGCGATTTCCGGCCGCGAGATGACTCGCGGCGAGGCCGCGCTTCGGAAGTTCCTCTCGCTGCTCGGCGTGAGCGATCCGTCGTCGCGGGCGAACGCGCATTTTCGCCTTGGCATGATTCGCGAGAAACAGGGCGACGTCGCGAACGCGCGAGTGCAGTACGATTCGGCGATCGTGCTCAATCCGCGGTACGACGAAGCGATCGCGGCGCGTAAGCGACTCGCCAAATAGCCCGCCGGGCTGACTCCTCGTTCGAAACGCTCGCGGAACGGAGTGCCCGCCCGAAGGACACGGGGACGCCTCGGAGCGGTCGATACAAAGCGCCGCAGTCTCGCAGGAGCGTTCCAGGCGGAGTATAGTTGTGGAGGCGCTTCAGAACGCCTCCGTGTCCGCGGAAAGGACTGCGTCCACCTGAGCCGAACGTCGACAATTTCGATGACTCTTTTCTGCCCGAGCGAGCGGACACCGGGCGTCACGGCCGTCTTGCGCGGCCAGGAAAGGAGATCATCATGACCGCTCGAAAGGCTCCGGCGAGTCGCACGCTCGCGGCGCGCCCAGACCTCGACCAGCTCCGTCGCCAAGCCAAGGAACTGCTCGCCGCGTTTCACGCCGATGACGCGGACGCGGTGGCCGAGGTGCGCGCGCGGTACCATGACGCGGATCGCGAACGATTCGCATTGCACGATGCGCAGCTCGTGCTTGCCCGATCGTACGGCTTCGAGAGTTGGCCGAAACTCAAAGCATACGTCGATGGCGTCACCGTGCGGCGTCTCGTGGAAGCCGTTCGCGCCAACGACGCCGCGGCTGTGGAATCGCTGATCGGGAGAAGGCCCGAGGTGGCGAACATGGAAGTCGCCGGCGACGACGAGCATCGGGCCATTCACTATGCCGTGCTGGATCGATTGCCGGACATGGTGCGGTTGCTCATGCGTCGCGGCGCGGACGCACGAGCGGGCATTTATCCGCACCGCGACGCGACGGCCGCGTTGGTCCTCGCGCACGATCGTGGGTACGACGACGTCGTGGCGATCATTCTGGAGGAAGAGTCCAAACGTTCCAAGCCCTCGGAACAGGAGGCCGAATGGACCGGGCAACCCGAAGGTGAGCTGAGCGCGGCTGTCCGGGCTAATGATCCAGCGCGACTCTCCGAGTTGTTGGCAAAGGGTTACGACCCGAACGAGCCGATCCATCTATCGAACGTCGACGGCGCGATACTGTCCGCGGGACATCCGCTGCACTACTGCGCGACGCACGGCAAGCTCGAGATGGCGAAGATCCTCCTCGAAGCCGGTGCCGATCCAAACTTGCACGTGTACGCGGCTGGTTCCTCGGTGTACCGCGCATACATGAGCGGGAATGCGGAGATGATCGCGCTCGTCGAGCGCTATGGTGGCGTGGTCGACGGGATCACCGTCGGCATTCTTGGTCTCGAGGAGAAGGCGCGTCAGCTGTTGGATTCCGAGGAATCGGGCACGCTCGACCCGGCCGCGTATGGAGGCCCTGTCGGGCCGGATAGCAGAATCGCCAATGATCTGCTATGGGGCGCGGCGGGCGCGGGGCAGCCCGAGATCGTCCGCGTATGCCTGGCGCGAATCGACCAGCCGCGCGGCGCCTGGTACTGGTACAACATGATGCGTGAGCCGCTGTACATCGGCATGCGGCGCAACAAGCGAGAGCGAGAAGCGATGATCGAATGCTTCCGCCTCTTACTCGAGCGCGCGGACCCGAGCGTGCACGGTGATCCGTCGCGAGGGTGGGTTGGTGGGCGAACCTTGCTACACGATCTCGCGGCAGAACGTCACGAAATGCGGGCCGAGGACCGGGTTAGGATCGCGACGATGTTGCTCGATGCCGGCGCCCGGCTCGATGTTCGTGAGGACCTGCTCGAGAGTACTCCGCTCGGCTGGGCGTGCCGCTGGGGACGCGTGGAGCTCGTGCGCCTGTTGCTCGATCGTGGCGCCGACCCCGTCGAGGCTGACGCCAAACCGTGGGCAACGCCCCGCGCGTGGGCGCTCAAGTACGGGCACAAGAGGATCGCCAGACTACTGCATAGCGCTCGCCCATAAGCGGCGCATTGGCCCCCAATTAGGGCCCCCAATTAGGGTCAGACCCTATTTCGAGTTCTCTAAATAGGGTCTGACCCTAATTCCCTGACCCTAATTCCCGGGACAGTGGGTCCTTCGCTTAGCTCAGGATGACAGCGGGGGTTGTCAGTACTTCAGTCGCAGCCCGACGTTCAACGCGAACCCATCGAGCGGGCCCCACGCGTCGCGGGTCCATTGACCCGCGGCGCCCGACGCGGTGAGCAGAAGGGGGAAGAACTGCGACTGCTTCACGCCCGTGACGTTCTTGGCGACCGCGAACAAGATCGTCGGACCGATGTGCTTCTCGAGCCGCGCGTCGATCGTGACGTATGGGCGGCTGCCGCTGTACAGCGTGTCGCGCAGCTCCTCGCGACCGACGAAGCGCGCCGAGACGCCGACCACTCGGTCGTTCTCACGCTCGTGCGCCAGCTCGACGGTGCCCGAGTGACGCGGGTTGAGGAGCATCGGACGACGCATCGTGGTATCCACCTCGAAGTCCTCACCGAACAGCTGTCCGATCTCCGGACGGTTGCCCTCAATGTACGAATACGTCGCGGTGAAGCGCAGCGGACGCAGACGATAGCGCGCCGAGAGGTCGAGGCCCATGATGCGCGTCGGCTCGTCGGCGTTGACGAGCTGAAGCTCTTCGCCGAGCGTGCGCAGAATCAGCGGGTGACTGATGACGGTGCGATATGCCCCGCCGCGCAGCTCGAGTGCTCCGTCGACGTGACTCGCGTCGAATGACCACCCGGCCGCGTGCTCGGCCTCACGATTCGAGCGACGAATGTGCGACAAGCCGAACATCTCCGTCTCGTCGGTGAGCGGCGTCGGCGCGTACACGCCGTTCGACGCGGCCAGACGCGCCGTCCACGCCTCCGACGGATGCACAACGACTGCCACTCGCGGGCTGACGAAGTCGCCGTATTCACTGTGCAGGTCGAGGCGGGCGCCGGCGGTGACGGCCAGGCGCGGATCGGGCGTCCACGTGTCCTCGCCGTAGAGCGCCGGCGTCGTATAGCGGTACGAGAACTCGCGCTGGTCGAGCGCGGCGAATTGATCGCGCTCGAACCCGACGCCGCCAGTGAGAAGATTCTGCGGCAGCGACTTGGTGAGGGCGACGTCGCCGAAGATCGTGTTGCGGCGACTGGCATCGCGCTCAGTTCCAAACCACCGGGCTCGCCACTCGCGCGTAAGCGACGCGCGCACGGTGAGGTACATGCTCGTGTCGAGCATGATCCGACCCACCGTTCCAATGTCGCCGCGCCGCGTGTCGGCGTCGTCACTGTATTTATTGAAGTCGGGGAGGCGCGCGCCTTCGAACGTCCCGCTCCGACGATTCTCAGACACCCAGCCGCCGGTCATGAACCAGGTGCTGCGGTCGTCACGCGCCCAATACACACGCGGGCGCACGACGATGCGCTTGTAGCCGGCGATCTCCGCCCAGCCGTCGGCGTCGGGATCGCCCGGATTCGCGAAGTGTCTTCCGGCGACCAGCGAGGCGCTCCACCGCGGAGAGAAGGTGTGCGTCTGAAAGAGTGCGACGTCGGACGCTTCGCGCGTCGAGCCGTTCACCAGCACTTCCGACGGAGATGTCGGCGGCGCCGAGATCACGTTCACGATGCCGCCGATGGCGCTCGGCCCGTAGATGGCGGACGAGACGCCTTTCACCACCTCGACACGCTCGACGCCGAGTGCCGGCGTCTGGAGCAGCTCGAGGCCTTCGGTGGACGCGCCGTAGAGCGGCAGGCCGTCGGCGAGAATCTTCGTGTAATGTCCGGGCATACCGCGGATCCGAACTCCGGCGCCGGCCGAGCCGGCGGAAAGCGGCTGCACGCGTACGCCGTCGACATGATTGAGCAACTCGGACACCGAGCCGGGCGATCGCTCGACCTGCTCGTCCATCGAAAACCGGTCGGTGGCTTCGACATTCGTCGCCTTATCCGCGCCGCGCCGGACGTCGCGCATGGCAACGGCGCGCTCACCGGGGTCACGCGAGGCTGGCGAGGCGGACTCGTGGCGAAGCGCGACGTTCACCGTCGTTATGCCGGCGGCGACATTCATCGCCAGGCTGTCGGCGAAGAAGCCGCTGGACGAGACGCGGAACGTGCGTCGACCGGTGGGCAGCGTGAAGGTCGCGAGACCCAGTCGGTCGGTCGCGCTGTTCGCGGTGCCGCTGGCGACCGTGGCTCCGGCGATCGGAAGGCCGTCGGCGGTGACGCGCACGACGACGCGAGCGGTAGAAGTTTGGCTGAGTGCAGCGCTGGCCGACGCAGCGAGAAGGACGAGCGGGCCGACAGCAGTCCGTAGGAGTTTGCTCATAGAAGGTCGTTATGGGTTCCATGAGCGGGACTGCTAATCAATAATGAGAGTCACCGGAGGGGTGACAAATTCCTTGCACCGCGTGGCGGCCGAAACGTCCCGCGTCAAGAATTCTGCAGCTTGACAACGCGCGCCAAGAGACGCGCGTCACCAATTCGTTCGGCAACCGCGGCGAACGTGGAGGTAGGTCCGCGCCAGCGAATCTCATCGATATTACGGAACAGCGGGGCGTCGGTGCGAAGCGTCGCGAGCGTCTTGAACAAGAGCGCCGATTCGCGGTTGTCGCCGAGCACGTCGGGCGGAAAATCCTCGAGACGGCCGTGTCGCTCGATGAGGCGCGCCGCGGTTTTGGGTCCCCAACCGCGCAGCCCGGGATAGCCATCCGCCGAGTCGCCGACGAGCGCGAGATAATCGGCGATGTGCTCGGGGCCGACGCCGAATTTCGCGCGCACGCCGTCGGCATCGCGAATCTGCCCGCTTCGCCGATCGATTTGCACGACGCGTGTGCCGATGACGCACTGTGCGAGATCCTTGTCCGGCGTCCAGATGCACACCTTCTCTACGCGTTCGTCTTGCGCCGCGAGATGAGCGGCGGAGGCGAGTGCGTCATCCGCCTCGAGCTCGACCATCGCCCACGTCGCGACGCCGAGCGCGGCGAGTGCTTCCTCGAGGGGATGAAACTGCGCCCACAACGCGGGATCGATGCCGTCGCCCGTCTTATAACCGGGCCAGAGGTCGTTGCGGAACGACTCGATGACGTGGTCGGTCGCGACGCCAATGTGCGTCGCACCCTGCTCCAGCATCTGAACGACGGTGCCGAGCACGCCGGCCACGGCTCCGAATGGCTTGTCGACCGCCGCGACCTCTGTGCCTGTGCCTGTGCCTGTGCCGGTGGCGCGGCGCAGGCCGTAGAAGTGTCGAAAGAGCTCGTAGGTGCCGTCGATCAGATGAACGACGACCTGGGGGGTGGGGGTGGGGGGGGCATCGGCGGTCATGGCCCGGTATCTTCGAGCTAGCCATGACATTTCGGAAGTACGCTACCGTCGGAATTCTCACACTGCTCCTCGCGGCAGCGGTCTACGCCGTGGTCTTGACGCGCCCACAACCGAGAACGCCCGCGCCAAGTGCATCGGGCGCGGGAGCCGGACAGGGAGGCGGAAGAGGCGGCGGTCGGGGGGGAGGGCGCGGACCGCAGACGGGCCTGCTCGCGGTGGACGAGAGCGCGCTGGAGACGGTGAAGGCACTGCTCCGCATGCCGATCGCCCCCGAAGAGCGCGAGTCGGCGCGGTCGGCACTTCGTCTCGCGGATAAAGCGAACGACCTCGCGTTCGCCGGCGCCGTTTGGCGCATGGCGTCGCGTCCCGCGGCGGCCACGCCCGAGGCGCAGCAGATCAACGCGCGTCTTCAGGAAGCGTTGCGCACGCTCGCCACAGATAAGGCGACCGTTGACCGACTGACCGCGGCGGTGGCGAAAGCCAGCGCGGCCGACGCCCAGAAGCTCAAGGACCAGCTCGAGCTGGCGAAAGCTGTCGCGACGCTCGACCAGGACGAAGTCGACGACGCGCAGCAGGACCTCGTCAGCGCCGGCGGCAATCCGCAGTCGGGATTCGACGAGATGATTCGCCAGCACGAGGCGGCGTCGCAGGCATCGGACACACTTCGCATCGCGACGACGCCGCTCGTCATCAAGCCCGGTCTCGTCTCGGAGTTTTCGGCGTGGCAGACGCTGCGCGACAAACGACTCACCCTGGCGCGCGCCGGAGCGTCGGCCGATTCGACGGCGACCGTCCTGCGACAGCGGCACGATTCGATTCAGGCCCGCGCCGCGCGCCGGCTACAAACGGCCAACGCCAATACGCTGTCGAGCGATTCGACCGCCGCCCTGCTCGCCGAGGCGCGCCGTCAGTCGCTGCGACAGAAGTCGCTCGGCACGCTCGACCGTCGTGTCGATACGCAACAACAACTAGCGAGCGTGTTCGCGACGTGGACCGACGTCGTCCGCCGTCAGGAGCTCGCGGCGACAAATCAAATCTTCCGAAGCGTCGCCACGCTGCTGTTTATCGTTTTGATCGGCGTGTTGCTGCTGCGCTGGGCCGAGCGAACGACGTCGCGACTGACGATGGATCGCCGGCGCATGCACACGCTGCGCATGGTCGGCCGCGTCTCGCTGCAGATGCTTGGCATTCTGCTCATTCTGCTGGTGATCTTCGGGCCGCCGAGCAATCTCGGAACCTTCCTTGGCCTCGTTGGCGCGGGGCTGACCGTCGCGCTTCAGGACTTCATCGTTGCGTTCATCGGATGGTTCGTTCTCATGGGCGCCGACGGCATCCGTCCGGGCGACCTGGTCGAGATCAACGGCGTTACGGGCGAGGTCGTGGAGCTCGGAATGTTCCAGACAGTGTTGCTCGAGACGGGTGCGGGCGCCGGAGAGAGCCACCTCACCGGCCGGCGCGTGACGTTCAACAACAGCTTCGCCATCCACGGGCACTACTTCAATTTCTCGACGACGGGACAATGGCTTCTCGACGACATCCAGATCGTCGTCCCGGAGAGCCGCGACCCCTACCCGATCAGCGAAGCGCTGCGCGGAGAGGTTGAAGCGGCGACCGCGGAAAGCGCGCGCGAGGCGGAAGCGGAATGGAAAGGCTCTCCTCGCGCGCCACACTTCGCGACGCTCGCCGCGACGCCGAGAGTGAATCTGCGCCCGATTCCGGGCGGTGCCGAGATCACGGTGCGTTACGTGACGCGGTTGAGCGAACGCGCGGAGATGCGGGCTCGGCTCTATCGCACGGCGATGGAGCAGCTGGCGGCGGCGGCACCGCGGTAGGGCGCAAGGCCGAACGGCGCAGACTCACGAACGGCGCAGGTGCCGAAACGCGCAGGTGCCGAACGGCGCGGTTGCCGAAGGTCGCAACAACTAGAAACGCCGAACGGCGCAGAAGCTGTTGCGCCGTGCGGCTTTGCGTCTCTCTTCGACGTTGGCCGTTGCGCGCTTCGGCAGTCGCGTCCTCTGGCAGCCGCGCCGTCTGGCAGTCGCGCCGTCTGGCATCCGCGCGGTTCGTACTTCAACCTAGCGAACCATTTTCCCCTTTTGGTAATCTAAAGGACCATGCCGACCGAATCCCGACTCGGACCGCGCGCCGAAGTCGTGCGCGGGACCCTCGAAATGCTCGCCCTCAAGCTGCTCGGCGAAGAGCCGATGCACGGCTGGGGGCTCTCGCTCAGGCTCCGCGAGATCTCGCGCGACGTCTTCGACGTCAACCAGGGGTCCCTCTATCCAGCACTGCAGGCGATGCTGCGCCGCGGCTGGATTCGCGCCGAGTGGCGCATGAGCGAGAACAATCGGAAGGCGCGCTATTACCGGATCACGACTGAAGGGCGCAAACAGCTCGATGCCGAGATAGAGGAGTGGAACCGCACGTCGGCAGCCGTCAACCGCGTACTCCGCTACGCTTTCTCCGGAGCCTGATATGGCATGGTATCACGAGATCGCTTCAGGGCTCGCCGCGCTCGTCGGCCGACGGCGTCAGGATGCGGAGATGGACGAAGAGATGCGCTTTCACCTCGATATGGAGGCACGGCGTCATATGAACGAAGGCATGTCTGAGCGCGAGGCGCGGCGCGCCGCGCGGCGGGAGTTCGGCGGCGTGGAACGGCATAAGGACGACACCCGCGACGAACGCGGCGCGAGCACGTTCTTCGATGCGCTGGGCGACGTCCGCTTCGCCCTGCGTTCGCTGCGCCACCGGCCTGGTCTCACCGCGGCGGCGACGATCACGCTCGCCATCGGCATCGGCGCGACGAGCACTGTGTTCGGCGTCGTGAAGCACGCGCTTCTCACGCCGCTTCCTTATTCCCAACCAGGCCAGCTCGTCGGCGTCTGGTCGGCGTGGAAGGGCTTCGAGCGCACCTGGCTGTCGTACGACGAGTGGGAAGGATGGAAAGCGCGCGTGCACGCCTTCGCCGACATCGGGCTTTATACCGACGCCTCAGCGACGATCGACGGTGCTACGCCGGAGCGCGTGCGATCCGGGCTGGTGCAGGCGAACGTGTTCCCGATTCTCGGCGTACGTCTCGATCGCGGGCGCACTTTCACCGCCGAGGAAGATCGGCCGAATGGCCCACGGGTCACGGTGTTGAGCTATGAGCTCTGGCAACGACGCTTCAACGGCGATCCATCGATCGTCGGCAAACGAATCCAGGTGTCCGGCGCGGACATGAGCGTCGTCGGTGTGACTCCGGCTGGATTCCAGATGCCGCTCGATTACACGGCGGGTGAGCACACCGACATCTACTTCCCGCTCGCCACCGATGCGGCGAACGAAGGCGCGCTCCCCGGGCCCGAGTTTCCGAAAGGCGGATCGAACCACGGCTATTACGGCATCGCCCGGCTCGCGCCGGGTTCCACCGCCGCAGCCGCGAACCGCCAGCTGCACGACATCGTGGCCGAGCTGGAGAAGTTCGGTTACATGGCCAACGTCGGGTTTCACGCCTACGTGATTCCGATGGACGAGCAAGTGATGGGACGCGTGCGTCCTGTTCTGCTCGTGGTGTTCGGCGCGGTGGTGCTCGTGCTGCTCATCTCGTGCGCCAACGTCGCCGGGCTGCTGCTCGTTCGTGGCGAGGCGCGCCGGCGCGAGCTGGCGGTTCGCGTCGCGCTCGGCGCCGGTACCAAGCGTCTCGCGCGACTGCTCGTCACCGAGAGCGCGCTGCTCGCCGTGTTCGGCGGCGCGATGGGACTCGGCCTCGCGTCGATCACCGTTCGTCTGCTTCGCTCGAACGCGCCCGCGGGACTGCCGCGTCTCACCGAGACATCGATCGACTGGGTCGTTCTGCTCTTCGCGCTCGTCGTCTCGATCGTGACGGCGCTGCTCACGGGAATTCTGCCGCTGGCCAATGCGACGCAACTCGCGCTGTCGGGTGAGCTGCGCGAAGGCGGACGCGGGTCGACCGCCGGCCGCGCGCGGCTGCGCTGGCGCCAAGCGCTTGTTGCCATCGAAGTCGCGTTGGCCGTCGTGCTCGTCGCCGGCGCGGGGTTGATGATCCGCACCGTGCGCAACTTGCTCAACGTCGATCCAGGATTCCGTTCCGAGGGCGTGCTCACGATGCGTATCTCGACGCCGTCGGTGTTCTATCCGGATTCGGTGCGCGTCGCCGCGTTTTGGGACGACCTTCAGCGCCGAGTGGCGGCACTGCCCGGCGTGAAGCACGTCGGAGGGGTTCGGCTTCTTCCGCTGGCGAGCGAGATGGGCGACTGGGGTCTTCGGGTGGAAGGCTATACGCCGCCCCCGAACCAGGGCACGCCGGGTGATTGGCAGGTCGTGACGCCCGGCTACTTCGAGACCCTGGGCCTGACGTTACGCCAGGGACGCACCTTTACGACGAGCGACGACATGCGCGCGCCGCTGGCGATGATCGTCAATCGCACGTTCGAGCAGCAGTATTTCGCGGGTCGCCGCGCGCTCGGCGGACGCGTTCGGATCGGCGGATCGGATTCGACGAAGTGGTACACGATTGTCGGCGTGGTGGACGACGTGCGCCACAACGCGCTGATCGGAACGGTGAAGCCGCAGTTCTACGCGACGCTCGCGCAGTTCGCGGTCGCGCCGGGCAACACGCGGCGCACGATGAGTCTCGTCGTGAAAACCGACGGGGGAGGCGATCCGAAGAAGCTGATCTCGTCGGTGCGCGCGCAGGTGCGAGCGATCGATCCGCGCCTTCCGGTGTCGGAGGTGCGCACCATGCGCGACATCGTCGACGCGGCGATCGGGGGACAGCGCTTCGCGGCGGAGACGCTCGGCGTCTTCGGTTTCGTCGCGCTGCTGCTGTCGGCGATCGGCATCTTCGGCATCGTGTCGCAGGTGGTCGCGTCGCGGCTGCACGAGTTGGGCATTCGCGCGGCGCTCGGCGCTACGCCGATGGATCTGATGACGATGGCGCTGGGTTCCGGTGTTCGACAGGCGATGATCGGACTCGCGATAGGCGTCGTGGCGGCGCTGATGCTGACGCGGGTGCTGCACTCGCTGCTTCACGGCGTAACGCCGACCGACCCGCTGACGTTCATCGCGGTCGTCGTGGTGACGGGGCTTGTCGCCGTCGTTGCGAGCGTTGCGCCGGCGGGAAGGGCGGCGCGCGTCGATCCGAACGCGGTGCTCAGAGTCGAGTAACGGACCTACACTAACCGCCGCAGAACCAGCGTCACAGTTCTCACCGCTCCGCCGCGCCGCACCGTGAGCACGATTCGCTCACCGTCGCGGCGGAGTCGCTTTCGGAATTCGCGCACGGCCGATCCGTTCGCCGGCTGTCCGTCGATCGTCACCAACGTGTCTCCAACGACCAGGCCCGCGTCCGTCGCCGCCGATCCCGGCACGACATAATCGACCGTCGCGGCGCTGAGACTGTCGTTCATCACCAGCATGAGACCCGACATGTCGGCCTCGGACGGCTCGTTCGCTCCGGCGTGTGGTTCGAGGATCATGCGCTTGTTGGCGTAATCGAGAAACACGGTGAATCGTCGCAGGATGTCGCCACCGATGTTGCCGATCCACTCCGCGTTCCCGCTCATCACACCCGCCGAGTCTCCCTGGAGCGAGGTGATTGGCCGCTCGATCTCCAAGCGGCCGAGTTTGAGTGCGGCGACGCGTCCGATGTCGGCGGTCACCGGTCCTCCCACGCCGCCGCCACTGCGTCGGCGAATCGTCTTACCGACCCGGTCACGCAGGTGATTCGATTCGACGAAAGGCTTGGTGAGCGCCAAGGAGGCGCTCGATCCGACGTCCACCACCATGCGCCCTTTGATCGTCGCGCCGTCGCCGAGCCGGACTTCGGCGTCGACGTGCGGATGGTTGCCGCTGAACGTGACGGGAATGCTTTCACCCGGGCCGTCGTATTTGAAGCTGCGTGCGTCGTAGAGCCGCAATTCCTGCTTCACATAGTCGATCGCCACGACGAAGCGCCTGATGAAGTCGTAGCCGAGAATGCCGTCCATGCGATGCCCTTCGCGCGGCGGCAACCGGGAGAGGTCGAGCGCCGACGGGACGGGCTGAACGAGCGACGACCCGGCGAGCCGCACGCTCGCACCCTCGAGCTGCGCTCCGGCGATCGTGCCCGCGCCCGCCCCGCGACCCGTGAAGCTGCCGCCAAGTTTGACGCCGAATCGCTCGGCGGTGTGCAGGTCGAGGAAGGTCGCCCCGGCGCCGGTGTCGAGAATGAAGTCGAGCGGACGGTCGCCCGCGCACACCTTCACGTAGACGTGGTTGCTGTACACGTCGATCGGGATCGTCGCCGGCTGCGGTGCGGCGAGGATGGGAGCGGGTGGAAGGGCCGGAGACGCGCAAACCGTTGAATCGGGCAGCTGCGCTGGGAGGGGAGCCGCGAGCGCCACGGCGAGGAGAACGAGACGACGCATGGGATAGGGTCGAAGCATTTCCGTTAGATACGTCCCGAGTGCCGAAGGGTTTCCACCCTAACCATTTGATTCTGGGGTCTGACCCTATTTCGAGGATTCGAAATAGGGTCAGACCCCAATTCGGTCCGCTGGGGGGCTGTAAACACAAAGCTCCCCGGAGCGGTCACCTCCGGGGAGCATCGTCGGCATTGTCATATGAATGCCTCGCTGATCGGTTTGAACCTTTCGCTGGTCAGTTGAATCTGTCGCTGATCAGTCCAAACGCCGTCGCCACGCCGCTGCCGTCGCCGATGCCGGAGACCCAAAGCCGCTGATGGACGTGTGCAAGCAGGTCCTCGGACGGTTCGTTCAGCCTGATGGCCGCGCCGCCGCGGGTCGGAAGAATGGCGTATCCGATGATCTCGGTGCTTTCGACGGGCATGGCGTAGAGCGCGATCAGCACGCCGTCGACCACCGGGTTGCCGTTCACGACGCGAACCAGGAAATCGGCCACTTGGAACGTCCCGTCGGCGTAAAACTCGCCTCGAACCTCGACATTGGCGTCGAGGACGTTCGCGAGTTCAATTGCGCCGGCGCCAGCGAGGAGGATATCGTGACCGTCACTGGTTCGGAGGGCGACGGGATTCAAGTCCTGCCCGGACATGTAGACGGTGCCGGTCAGGGTCTGCGGTGCGGAGGGTTGGGAGGGTTGCGAGGTCACTGCCGACGTCGGCGGCGATCCGGGGGCGACGGCGTCGCTGCACGCGGCAGCGAGGACAAGGCCGGCGCTGAATACGGTGGAGAGTAATCGAGAGTGACGCATATTCCTTTCTCCAGTGGGGGTTTCGTGATCGCGGCATTTCGGTCGACGTCACGACACGACAATGCTTTCCGCCCGTGGCCTGGCTCCTGTCCCGAGCGTTCCCTCACCGTTTTTTTTGCGTGACCTCGCCGAACGACACCGGCCAGCTGAGTGTCTCCGCGCCCCGGATCGACCTTTGCCTGCTCGGCGGCTTCGAGGTGCGCGGGGCCGGGGAGGCCGGCGCCGCCATACTCGCGCAATCCAAGCCGCTCGCGCTTCTCGCTTTTCTCGCGCTGTCGCCGCGCGGCCGTTTTCAGCGTCGCGACCGGCTCGTCGGCCTCCTCTGGCCCGACCTCGACCAATCGCATGCGCGGGCGGCGCTGCGGAAGGCGCTCCACGATCTGCGAACGGCGCTCGGTCCGCAGGTCGTCACCGCCCACGGCGACGACGAGGTTGCGCTCACCCCCGACGCCGTGCGCTGCGACGCCGTGGACTTCACGGCCGCCGTGGAAAATGGGCACCTCGCCCGCGCGCTCGAGCTGTATCGCGGCGAGTTCATGCCCGGCTTCTATCTCTCGGGATGCGTCGACTACGAGCGGTGGGTGGAGGAAGAGCGAACGTCGGCCCGCGAGCGCGCCGCCGCCGCGTCATGGGCGATGGCCGTGGCTTTCGAGGGCGAGCATCAGTACACCGAGGCCGGATCGTGGGCCCGGCGAGCCGTGCGCCACTCCTGGAACGACGAGCGTGTTCTACGGCGCGCGATGACGCTGCTCGACCGTCTGGGCGATCGGGCCGGCGCGATCAAGTTGTACGACGATTTCTCGAGCCGCCTGCGCGCCGATCTTGAAATCGAGCCGTCGTCGGAAACCACCACGCTCGCGAACACGATTCGTTCGCACTGACGCGAACGGATTTACCGGTTCGTTCGCCGCTCCAGAACTTCGTAGTGTGCCGAGCGCGCGTCGAAGTGGCTCAAGAGCGCGCGAGCTTCCGGCGGAACGACGGCGAGCTCATAGTCGTCGCCGCTGAAGGTGCGCACGGCATCGAGTGACTCGAACCACATGATGGTCACGAACTCGACCTCCTGCGCCTGGTCGCGTCGCAGAAGGTCGATCCCGTGAAATCCGTGGATTCTTCGATTCTCGATACCCTCGAAAATCTCGGTACGAAGAAGTTTTTCGTAGGCGTCGGCATTCGTGGGCGTCGTCCACCCGTGCCAGATGCGTGCGATCATGTGGACCCCAGGAACCACGCCTCGGCGTCAACCGCGAGCCCGCCGGTGTTGTCGGTCGACCACAACGCGCAGTGACCGTCGCCGGCCGGCGCTCCGCACACGGAGAAGTCGGACGTATCGAACGTCGGTCGCTTCGCTCTGAAATGAAACCGCTGAATTCGGTCGGAATCGACTCGCGTCTGCGCCAGGTCGAGTAGCAGTGTCGCGATCAACGGGCCGTGGACGACCAGACCGGGGTAGCGCTCGACCTCCATAGCGTATCGCCGATCGTAATGGATCCGGTGAGTGTTGAACGTCACCGCCGAGTAGCGGAAGAGCATGGTTTCGGTAGGGTGAATCGTTCGCTGCCACGACGACACTCGGCTCGCGTCGTTCGTCCGTTGTTCCGATGTAGCGTCGCCCGGAGCGCTCGGAGCATCGCGATAGACGAGATCCTGTTCCTCTTCGATTGCGACACCGTTTGCGTCGAGCAGCTGGTGACGCACGGTCACGAAGACCAGGGGTGAATCTCGGCCCGCCTTTTCGGTGATCGACGCGATCTCCGACGCTCGCTCGACGCGCTCACCGACACGCAACGGACGACGAAAGGTGACACGGCTGCCCGCCCAGAGCCGGCGCGGCAACTCGACCGGCGGAAGGAAACCGCCCCGGCGCGCGTGTCCGTCCGCCCCGAGCTCCGATTCGCGAGCGGTCGCCTGACCCAACGTCCAATGAAAGCCGAGTGGGGCGGGATCGCCGTCGGCGGGCGTACCCTCGGCATGATCCAACGTCGCATGCCACGCCGCCACGCGATTGGGGGTGATCCAATCCGACGTCCGCTGCGTTCGACCTATCCATTCTCTGAGCACGACCGAGATTCTCATCCCAATCCCGGGCAGGGGCAAGCCCGATATATTCGATCCGCCCTCTCCCTCGCCCGTCGCCCATGTCCGAATCCTATCCCGAGATCAGAGAGTCGATTCGAGAGCTGTGCCTGGAATTCCCGGGCATGTACTGGCAACGACTCGACGCCGAGCAGCGCTATCCGGAGGAGTTCGTCTCGGCGTTGACGTCGGCGGGCTGGATGGCCGCGCTCATTCCGGAGGAATACGGCGGAGCCGGGCTCGGTCTGGCCGAGGCGTCCGTCATCCTCGAGGAGATCAATCGCAGCGGCGGCAACTCCGGCGCCTGTCACGGACAGCTGTACAACATGGGGACGCTGCTTCGTCACGGTTCCGAGGAACAGAAGCGCGCGTATCTGCCGCGCATCGCCCGCGGTGATTTACGGCTCCAGTCGATGGCCGTGACCGAGCCGACCACCGGCACCGACACCACGAAAACGGCAACCTTCGCTGTGCGGCGCGGCGATCGCTATGTCGTGAACGGCCAGAAGGTTTGGTTGTCGCGCGCCCGGCACTCGGATCTCCTGATTCTGCTCGCGAGGACGACGCCGCTCGCCGAATCCCTTCGCAAGTCCGAGGGCATGTCGCTCTTTCTGGTCGATATCAAAAAGTCGCTCGGCAACGGTCTCGAGCTGCGGGCCATACGGAACATGGTGAACCACGAGACGAGCGAAGCGTTCTTCAGCGATCTCGAGATCCCGGCGGAAAATCTCATCGGCGAAGAAGGGAAGGGGTTCCGCTACATCCTCGACGGGCTCAACGCCGAGCGCGCGCTCATTGCCGCGGAGTGCATCGGCGACGCGCGGTGGTTCATCGCGAAGGCGACGACCTACGCCAACGAGCGCGTGGTGTTCGACCGGCCGATCGGCCGCAATCAAGGCGTGCAGTTCCCGATCGCCGAGTGCAAGATCGAGACGGAAGCGGCCGATCTCATGCGCTGGCGAGCGTGCACGCTGTTCGACAATCACGAGCCGTGCGGCGCGGAAGCCAACATGGCGAAGTACCTGGCGGCGAAAGCGTCGTGGGAGGCGGCGAACGTCTGTCTCCAGACGCACGGTGGCTTCGGCTTCGCGGCCGAGTACGACGTCGAGCGCAAGTTCCGCGAGACGCGCCTGTATCAGGTGGCGCCCGTCTCGACCAATCTCATCCTGTCGTACGTCGCCGAGCATGTGCTCGGACTCCCGCGATCGTTTTGATTCTCGCTCGAGGTGACGACGCGGCTCGTGTTCGACGCGACCGCCCGCGAAAGTGTGACGATGGCGCACCGGGGATTGACGACGCGAAATTGTCGTCGCCGCCGATATTACAAAAGTCTAACCGTGGCGAAGGCGTTACAGCGCTATCGTGGGGAACGGACGGTGCACCGAGAGCGTTCGTATCGATGTACGCTCGACGTCCGCCACCATTCGCCACCGGAACAACCGTGCGTCTGCTTCTCTCATTCGCCGCCCTGCAGTTGTCGGCCGCGTTGTGCGCCGCGCAGTCTCCCGGCACGACACCAAACGCGGTCGAAGCGCCGGTTGGCGTGTTGCACGCGATCGCGCTCGACATGGACCAGCGCCGTGACCCGCTCTACTGCTACTTCGGTGCTCGCGTCCTCACGCCGGCCGTGCGCGTTCGCATCGACTCGGTCACCAAGATCGTCGCCGCCGATGACTGCAATGGGGTCGGCCTCGGCTTCGTCCTGCGCACCTCCGACCGGGAACTGCTCGTCCAGATGATGCGCGGTGTGATCGAAAGCAATCCACGCTTCGACGTCGTCAGCGCGTTCTACGCAACCGAGGACGTCGATCGGTTTGGCGATACCGTGCGCGTGGCGCGAACGCTGTCGGTCCTGCGCGGAGTCGCGACCACGCTGACTCAGCACGTGTCTCGTGGCGGCGGCGGCGGCTGAGTCTCGGGCGGTTGCGCGAGCGTCGCGGTTTGTGCTTCGTAGTGGCGACACGAG
>Ga0207706_10002547_pt1 | contig 17762 bp, 18 predicted proteins | sample KBSC53metaG_FD_184318 | JGI IMG/M metagenome (GOLD analysis project Ga0207706, IMG submission 184318) | Corn rhizosphere microbial communities from Kellogg Biological Station, Michigan, USA - KBS C5-3 metaG (SPAdes) (version 2) | ecosystem: Host-associated > Plants > Roots > Rhizosphere > Soil ... | reverse complement strand
ACTTTATCGGCAAGCCCATCTCGCTCCGCGCCGAGCCGTTCCCGTCGCCCGAGCAGTACGACATCGTCCTGCTGTGAGCGGGCAGCGCGACGACGGCACGGGCGACCGCTTCGAACGCATCCTCGTCGTCTGCACGCGCCAGCTCGGCGACGTGCTGCTGACGACGCCGCTGATCCGCGCGGCGCGCGAACGCTGGCCCGCGGCCGCGATCGACGTGCTGGGCTTCGGCGGCACGCTCGGCATGCTGCGCGGCAACCCCGACATCGGCGAGCTGATCGAAGTTCCGGCGGGCAGCGGCTGGATCGCGTCGCGCAGATTGCTCGCTCGTCTCTGGCGCGGCTACGACCTCGCGCTGATCGCCCAGTACTCGGACCGCGCGCATCTCTACGGCTTCGCCGCCGCCCGGCGCCGCTCGGGGCAGGTGACCCGCGAGGCGAAGTCGTGGTGGAAGCGAGTGCTCCTCGCCCACGAGGTGCCGATGGACCTGACGCAGTCGCACGCGGTCGTGCAGAAGCTCCGCCTGCTCGAGCCGTGGGGCTTGCCGACGGCGGCCGCGCTTGTCGCGCCGCCGCCGGCCGCGCTGCCCGCGGCGATCGCGGCGCGTCTCGCGCCGCCGTATGCGGTGCTGCAGACGCCGACCGCGGTCGCCTACAAGCAGTGGCCGATCGCGCACTGGCGAACGCTCGTCGCCGCGTTGCTCGAGCGCGGCCTGCAGGTGGTGCTGACCGGCGCAGCGTCGGACGCCGACCGCGCGGTCGTCGCCGCGGTGAAGGCGGACTTCGACGAGGGGCGAGTCGTCGACGCCGCCGGCGCGCTTGACCTCGGCGAGGTCGGCACGCTGCTGCGCGCCTCGTCGGTCTACATCGGCGGCGACACGTCGATCACGCACCTCGCGGCGGCGTGCGACGTCGCCGTCGTCGCGCTCTACGGGCCGATCAATCCGCGCTACTTCGGCCCGTGGCCGCCGAACCCGACGCTCGAGGTCCCGTACGTCGCGCACGCGCTCGTCCAGCGCGCCGGCCGCACGACCGTCCTGCAGGGCTCGCCGCCGTGCGTGCCGTGCGACCGCGCCGGCTGCCTCGATCGCAACGACAGCGCGAGCGTGTGCCTGATGACGCTGGCGCCGGCACGTGTCGTCGCCGAGGTCGACTGCGTCCTCGCCGACGCGGCGCGCCGGGCGACAATGGCGCAATGAGCACAGGCGAGCGCAACGCCAAGGGCCGGGGCCAGCGTCCCGTCAAGGCCGTCATCCTCGCCGGCGGCTTCGGCAGCCGGCTCTCGGAGGAAACCAACCTCAAGCCCAAGCCGATGATCGAGATCGGCGGCCGGCCGATCCTCTGGCACATCCTGAAGATCTACTCTGCCGGCGGCGTCAACGACTTCGTGATCTGCTGCGGCTACAAGGGCTACGTCATCAAGGAGTACTTCGCCAACTACTTCCTGCACATGTCGGACGTCACGTTCGACATGGCCAAGAACACGATGGAAGTGCACCAGAAGCACGCCGAGCCGTGGCGCGTGACGCTGGTCGACACCGGCGAGGGCTCGATGACCGGCGGCAGGCTGCGGCGCGTCCGCGACTACGTCGCCGACGAGGAGTGCTTCTGCTTCACCTACGGCGACGGCGTCGCCGACGTCGACGTCGCCGCGCAGCTCGCGTTCCACCGTGCCCATGGCAAGCAGGCGACCGTGACCGCGGTGCAGCCGCCGGGTCGCTACGGCGCGCTCAACCTCGACGGCGACCGCGTCACCGGCTTCACCGAGAAGCCGCGCGGCGACGGCGGCCTCATCAACGGCGGCTTCTTCGTCCTCTCGCCGCGCGTCATCGACCGCATCGCAGGCGACGCGACGAGCTGGGAGTCCGAGCCGCTCACCGGGCTCGCGCGCGACGGCGAGCTGATGGCGTTCGTCCACGGCGGCTTTTGGCAGCCGATGGACACGCTGCGCGAGCGCAACCTCCTCGAAGAGCTGTGGCAGTCGGGCCGCGCGCCGTGGAAGCGCTGGTGAGCGATCTTCGGATGTCGGCATCGACTTCCGGGGCGAATCGCGAGGCGTCGTTCTGGCGCGGCAAGCGCGTGCTGCTGACCGGCCACACCGGCTTCAAGGGCGCGTGGCTCGCGCTCTGGCTCGAGCGCCTCGGCGCCGAGGTCACCGGACTCGCGTTGTCGCCGATCGAGCCGAGCTTGTACGCGCTCGCCGGAGTCGACGCGAGGATCAGGAGCCGCATCGCCGACCTGCGCGACGTCGCCGCGGTCGAGCGCGTCGTCACCGAATCGCGGCCCGAGGTCGTCTTCCATCTCGCCGCGCAGGCGCTCGTGCGGGCAAGCTACCGCGAGCCGCTGGCGACGTTCGCGACCAACACGATGGGCACCGCGCACCTGCTCGAGGCGCTGCGCGGCCAGCCCGAGGCGCGCGTTGTCGTCGTCGTCACGACCGACAAGGTCTATCGCAACCGCGAGTGGGCCTATCCGTACCGCGAGGACGACGCGCTCGGCGGCCACGATCCGTACAGCGCGAGCAAGGCCGCGGCCGAGCTCGTCGCGGCGAGCTACCGCAGCGCCTTCCTGCACTCGCAGGGCATCGCGCTCGCGACCGCGCGGGCCGGCAACGTCATCGGCGGCGGCGACTGGTCGCAGGACCGGCTGATCCCCGACGCCATCCGCGCCTGGTCGAGCGGCGCGGTGCTGCACGTGCGCCGCGCCGACGCCATCCGGCCGTGGCAGCACGTGCTCGATCCGCTCGCCGGCTACCTGCGTCTCGCTGAAGCGCTCTGGCACGACCCCGTGCTCGCGGGCGCGTACAACTTCGGTCCGCGCACCGACGAAGTGGCGACCGTCGGCGACGTCATCCGGCTCGCCCGCGCCGCCTACGGCAGCGGCGAATGGCGCGACGAGACCGACCCGGCGGCGCCGCACGAAGCGGGGCGCCTCGCGCTCGAGGTCGCGCACGCGCGCGAAGTGCTCGGCGTCGCGGCGCGCTGGCCGCTCGCCGAAGCGATCTTTCGGACGATGCGCTGGTACCGGCGCGTCGGCGAAGGTGCGTCGGCCGCGGCGCAGTGCGCCGAGGATCTCGAAGCGTTCGAGCGCGACGCCGCCGACGCAGCCGCGTCCGGACGCGACGCGCCATGAGCCGGCGCCTCGTCATCGAAGACACTCCGATCGCGGGCCTGAAGCGCGTCCGCCGCCTGCCGCTCGGCGACGCGCGCGGCTTTCTCGTTCGCCTGTTCTGCGCCGACGAATTGCGCGACGCCGGCTGGCGGGCGCCGGTCGCGCAGGTCAACCAGACGCGAACGCGTGAGCGCGCGAGCGTGCGCGGCCTGCACTACCAGCGCCCGCCGCACGCCGAGATGAAGCTCGTCCAGTGCCTGCGCGGCGAAGTGTTCGACGTCGCCGTCGACCTGCGCCGCGGCTCGCCGACGTTCCTGCGCTGGCACGGCGAGCGGCTGAGCGAGGACAACGGCGTCGCGCTCCTCATTCCCGAGGGCTTCGCGCACGGCCTGCAGACGCTCGCCGACGACGTCGACATGCTCTACTGCCACTCGGCGGCGTACACGCCGGCGGCCGAAGCGGGCTTCCATCCGCGCGACCCGCGCCTCGCGATCGCGTGGCCGTTGCCGATCGCGGCCCTCTCGCCGCGCGACGACGCGCACGCGTTCGTCGGCGCCGATTTCGACGGAGTCGCCGCTTGAAGTGCCGCCACTGCGCCGCCGAGCTCGAGCGCGTCTGCCTCGACCTCGGCAGCGCGCCGCCGTCGAACGCGTACCTGACCGCCGCGGCGCTGCGCGCCCCCGAGGTCTGGTACCCGCTCAGGCTCCTCGTCTGCGAGCGATGCTGGCTCGTCCAGACCGAAGACCACGCCGGCCGCGACGAGCTGTTCGCGGCCGACTACGCGTACTTCAGCTCGTTCTCGACGTCGTGGCTCGCGCACGCGCAGGCCTACGTCGCGGCGATGCGCGAGCGCTTCGCACTGACGCCGGCGAGCCTCGTCTGCGAAGTCGCCGCCAACGACGGCTACCTGCTGCGCTGGGTCCGCGACGCCGGCATCCCTTGCTTCGGCATTGAGCCGACGGCGAGCACCGCGAAGGCTGCGCGTGCGCTCGGGATCGAGATCGTCGAGCGCTTCTTCGGCGTCGGCCTGGCGACCGAGCTCGCCGACGCGGGACGGCGCGTCGACCTCGTCGCCGTCAACAACGTCCTCGCCCACGTCCCCGACATCAACGACTTCGTGCACGGCTTCGCGATCCTGCTGAAGGACGACGGCGTCGCGACGTTCGAGTTCCCGCACCTGCTGCGGCTCTTGCGCGAGAACCAGTTCGACACCGTCTACCACGAGCACTACTCGTACCTCTCGCTCGGCACGGTCGAGCGCGTCTTCGCCGCGAACGGGCTCGCGGTGTTCGACGTCGAGGAGCTGCCGACGCACGGCGGAAGCCTGCGCGTCCTCGCGCAGCGAAGCGACCGCGGCCGGCGCGCGAAGAGCGACGCGGTCGCGCGCGTGCTCGCCGACGAGGTCGCCGGCGGCCTCGCGAGCAGTGCCGGCTACCAGGGCTTCCAGGCGCGCATCGACCGGCTGAAGGACGATTTCGTCGCCTACCTGATCGAGGCGCGGCGCGCAGGTCGCAAGATCGCCGCGTACGGCGCCGCGGCGAAAGGGAACACGCTGATGAACTACGCCGGCGTGCGCCCCGACCACATCGCGTTCGTCGTCGACCGCAATCCCGCCAAGCAGGGTCGCTTCATGCCCGGCAGCCGCATCCCGATCGTCGGCGAGGAGCGGCTGCGCGAAGCGCGCCCGGACGACATCGTCCTGTTGCCGTGGAACCTGCGCGGCGAGCTCGTCGCCCAGCTCGACTACGTGCGCGACTGGGGCGGCCGCTTCGTCACCGCGGTGCCGCGGCTGGAGATCGCATGACTTCGAAGCGCATTCCGTACACGCGGCCGTCGATCACCGAGCTCGAGGTCGGCTACGCGACCGATGCCGCGCGCAACGGCTGGGGCGAGCACTGCTACGACTACCTGAACCGTTTCGAGGCGCGCTTTCGCGAATACGTCGGCGTCCGCCACGCGATCGCGACGTCGAGCTGCACCGGCGCGCTCCACATGGGCCTCGCCGCGCTCGGCATCGGCCCGGGCGACGAGGTGATCCTCGCCGACACCAACTGGGTCGCGTCGGTGGCGCCGGTGGTCCACCTCGGCGCGCAGCCGGTCTTCGTCGACATCCTCGCCGACAGCTGGTGCCTCGACCCGGCGCAGGTCGAGGCGGCGATCACGCCGCGCACGAAGGCAATCCTCGCGGTGCACCTGTACGGCAACCTGTGCGCGATGGACCGGCTGCTCGCGATCGGGCGCGAGCGCGGCATCCCGGTCGTCGAGGACGCGGCCGAGGCGATCGGCTCGGTCTGGCATGGCAAGCGCGCCGGCAGCATGGGCGTGTTCGGCGCGTTCTCGTTCCACGGCACGAAGACGCTGACGACAGGCGAGGGCGGCATGTTCGTGACCGACGACGACGCCCTCTACGAGCGCGTCCTGACGCTGTCGAACCACGGCCGCGCGCGCGGCCAGAAGCGCCAGTTCTGGCCCGACGTCGTCGGCTACAAGTACAAGCTGTCGAACGTGCAGGCGGCGATCGGCTGCGGCCAGCTCGAGCGCATCGCCGAGCTCGAGGCGCGCAAGCGCGCGATCCTGCGCAACTACCGCGAGCTGCTCGCCGATTGCAAGGGCGTGGCGATGAACCCCGAGCCTGCCGGAACGCAGAACGGCGCCTGGATGCCGACGGTCGTCTTCGCGCCCGGGACCGGCATCACGCGCGAGCGGCTGCAGACGGCGTTCGCGGCGCTCGACATCGACGCGCGCGTCTTCTTCCATCCGCTCTCGGGCCTGCCGATGTTCGCGGGAACGCGCGGCGGCAAGCTCGCCGCCGACATCCCGACGCGCGCGATCAACCTGCCGAGCTTTCACGACATGACCGACGACGAGCAGCGCCGCGTCGTCGCGCCGATCCGGGAGCTGCTCGGTGCCTGAGGTTCGCTATGCGATCTGGGGCAGCGCCGGCCATGCCAAGGTGCTGGCGAGCCTGATCCGCGCGATCGGCGGCCGCGTCGTCGCGACATTCGACAACGACCCCGCGGCGCAGGCGCTGCGCGGCGTTCCGCTCCACCTCGGCGAGGCCGGCTTCGCCAAGTGGGCCGACGCTGCGCCCGACCTCGCAGCGATCCGCGGCCTCGTCGCGATCGGCGGCCAGCGCGGCGCCGATCGCCTGGCGCTGCAGGCGCTGCTCGCGAGCCGGGGCCTTCGCATCGAGCCGCTCGTTCATCCCGACGCGTCGGTGTGCGAGAGCGCCCGCCTCGGGCCCGGCAGCCAGGTGCTGGCGCGCGCGGTCGTCGCTGCCGACGCGGTGCTCGGCGCCGCGTGCATCGTCAACCACGCGGCGAGCGTCGACCACGAATGCACGATCGGCGACGGCGTCCACGTCGCACCCGGAGCAACGCTATGCGGGCTCGTGCGCGTCGGCGCACGGGTGATGATCGGCGCCGGCGCGGTCGTCCTGCCGCGGCTCGCGATCGGCGACGATGCCGTTGTCGGCGCCGGCGCAGTCGTCACCCGCGACGTTCCGGCGGGCGCGGTGGTGTGGGGCAATCCGGCGAGGATCGATACGAGGACCAGCAGATGACGCCTTACGAACAGTTTATGCAGGAGTGCCGCGACGAGATCGCTGCGCAGGGCGCCGACGCTGCGCTGCAGGCGGCGACGCGCGAGTGGATCGATCGCGCGAACCGGCGCAAGTACTCGTACCACTTCGAATGGCTCGGGCGGCCGATCATCCAGTACCCGCAGGACATCGTCGCGATGCAGGAGCTGCTCTGGACGGTCCAGCCCGACCTCGTCGTCGAGACGGGTATCGCGCACGGCGGCTCGTTGATCTTCTCGGCATCGATGCTCGAGCTGAACGCGTCGTGCGGCGGCCCGGCCGATGCGCGCGTCGTCGGCATCGACATCGCCATCCGCGCGCACAACCGCGCCGCGATCGAGGCGCATCCGCTGGCGCGTCGCATCACGATGCTGCAGGGCTCGAGCGTCGCGCCGGAGATCGTCGCCGAGGTGCAGCGTCTTGCCCAAGGCCGCAAGCGCGTCCTTGTCGCGCTCGACAGCAACCACACCCACGCCCACGTCCTCGCCGAGCTCGGGGCCTACGCGCCGCTGACCTCGGTCGGCAGCTACTGCGTCGTCTTCGACACCGTGATCGACGACATGCCGGCGTCGATGTTCCCCGACCGGCCGTGGGGCCCGGGCGACAACCCGAAGACCGCGCTCTTCGACTATCTCAAGCGCCATCCCGAGTTCGAGATCCGCAAGGACATCGACCACAAGCTGATGATCACCGTCGCTCCCGACGGCTGGCTGAAGCGAGTCCGTTGACGTGGGCGTGCGCGACGCGGGCCTCGTCTACGCCTGCATCACGCACGTTCCGCTCTGGCTCGAGCTGCCGCCCTGGGTTGTCGCGATCCACCTCGGCGAAGCGCAAGGCGAAGGCCGCCTGAACCTACGCGACCTGGCGCCGGAATGGTTGCCGCACCACCCGGTGCTCGGCGGCACCGCGGGCAGCTTCGCGCTGCGGCGCTACGTCCTCGAGCACCGACGGGACGCGACTCGCGTCGGCATCTGCCTCTACCGCAAGTTCGTTTCGCGGCGGCGCATTAGCGGCGCGCGCGATCCGCGCTACCGCGTGATGGACGTCGTGCCGAAAGCGATGCTCGACGGCGACCGCTACGCCGATGCGCTCTGGCCGGGCGATGCGCGCTTTCTCGTCAGCAAGCCGCGCTGCTTCACGCGCGTCTTCTGGCACCGCCGCGGCTATCTGCGCGAGTACGCACGCGACCATTGCGTCGAGGACCTGCTGCGCTTCGCTGCCGAGGCGGTCGAGCAAGGCGTTCTCGGTCCGCGCGAAGTCGAGCGCTTCTTCCGCGAGGACGTGATCGTCCCCGGCGGCGTCGAGCTCGGCGTCTACCCTGCGGACTTCTGGCTCGATGCGACCGAGCAGATCGAGCGCGTCGTTCGCGCCTGCGTGACCAGGCACCCGACGGTGCGCGACGCCTACCAGGCGCGGCTGTGGTCGTTCTGCGCCGAGCGGCTCGGCAGCTGGCTGCTCCTGAAGCGCTTTCGCACCGAAGTCGCTGGCCGGCCCGAGGGCGGTCCCATCGAGTGGCTCGACCGCGCGCGATGGCGCGCGCGTTTCAGCGGGCAGCTCAATCTCGTCACCGTAGACACAAGTCACTCGGGCTACCGGGCCGGTGCCTGAGCTTGCGTCCGCGGGTCGCGTTTGCACGCACTGGCGGCGTGACGCACGCGGGCGTGGGCGGCGGGTGGCCGATTTCCTCCATGTCCCCCGGGCCTGGCCTGAACGGCCCGCCCTCCTCCTCTACTTCCGGAAATCGGCCACCCGCCACCCGCCTGAACCGAGTCGCACCAACCTCGACGCGTGCCGCTCGGTGGGATCGGGACGGCAGGGCGCCCTGCTTTGCGGAAGTAGAGGAGGAGGGCCGGCCGTTCAGGCCAGGCCCGGGGGACATGGAGCAAAGCAGGGTGCCCTGTCGTCCCGATCCCGTACGGCAGCGGACGAAATCCTTCGCTTCGCTCAGGTTGACAGTCGTCAGAGATACGGCGCGTCGCGCCAGCCGCCGTTCTCGCGAAGCATGTGCATCGCGTAGCCATGCTCCGCACGCTCTTCGGCGATCCACGCGCGCGCGTTGCGGACGCGCTCGGCCTTGAAGCGCTTGCGCGCGAGCCAGCCCATGCCGACGCGGGCGTAGAAGTAGTCGCGGTCGCCGAGGTCCTTCTGCCCGGTCTCGAGCTTGATCGCCTTTTGCGTGATCGAGCCGAAGTGGTGGAGCAGCGCGTCGCCGACGGTGCCGACCGGAACGTCGTTGCGCAGGCAGCGGACGAGGAACTCGACGTCCTCGCGACCGCCGAGGCGCCGATCGGTGTCGGGAAAGCCGATCGCCTCGAAAACCCTGCGCCGCACGGCGAAGCAGACGCCGTGGAACCAGCCGCGGCGCACTGTCCCTTTCATCGCCTGGACGAACGCGGTGCTGTGCGCGGCGAAGTCGTAGTCGAGCGGGCCTTCGGCGAGCGACGGGCTGACGACGTCGAGACCGTGGCGGTCGGCGGCGTCGAGCATCGCGTCCATCGCACGGTCGCTGACGACGACGTCGTTGTTGAGGAGCACCGCCCAGTCGCCCTGCGCGAGGAGCGCCCCCTGCGTCCAGGCGCCGCCGCAGCCGAGGTTGACGGCGTTGCGCACTGAGCGGATCTCCGGGTGCGCGGCGAGCCACTGCGGCGTCTCGTCCTTGCTGCCGTTGTCGATGACGAGGATCGCATCGGCCGGCGTGCCGTGCGCGAGCAGGCTCGCGACGCACTGCTCGGTGTAGCGGAGCTGGTCGAGGACCGGGATGACGACGAGATAGCGCATCGCGCGCGCCATCAAGCCTTCTGCCGCGGCACGCGACCCATCAGGTAGAACTCGTCGTTCGGCCGCATCGAGGTCGCGTTGGCCATCCGGTTCGAGAGGCCGAAGAGCGCGGTGATCGCCGCGATGTCCCAGGCGTCCTCGTCGCTGAAGCCGTGCGTGCGCAGAGCCGCGTAGTCGGCGTCGTCGACCGCGCGCGAGTCGAGGCAGACCTTCATCGCGAAGTCGAGCATCGCGCGCTGCCGCGGCGTGATGTCGGCCTTGCGGTGGTTGACCGCGACCTGGTCGGCGACGAGCGGGTTCTTCTCGTAGATGCGAAGCAGCGCACCGTGCGCGACGACGCAGTAGAGGCAGTCGTTGGCGCCGCTCGTCGCGACGACGATCATCTCCTTGTCGCCCTTCGTGAGCCCCGAGGGCTTGAGCATCAGTGCATCGTGGTACGCGAAGAAGGCGCGGAACTCGTCGGGCCGATGGGCGAGGGCGAGGAAGACGTTCGGGACGAACCCCGACTTCTCCTGCACCTCGACGATGCGGGCGCGGACGTCGTCGGGAAGCGACTCGAGCGCGGGAACCGGAAAGCGGCTGATCGGACGTTCGTTCATGGCGGTGGCTCCGGAAGACGGCCGCTCAGCCGCGGAACTGCAGCGAGTGCAGATGCGCGTAGAGCCCGCCCGCGGCGAGCAGCTCGGCATGGCTGCCGGTTTCGACGATGCGGCCGGCGTCGATGACGACGATGCGGTCGGCGCGCTCGATCGTCGACAGCCGGTGCGCGACGACGATGCTCGTGCGGCCTTTCATCAGGCGGCCGAGCGCCTGCTGGACGAGGCGCTCGGACTCGGAGTCGAGCGCCGAGGTCGCCTCGTCGAGGATGAGGATCGGCGCGTCCTTGAAGATCGCGCGCGCGATCGCCAGGCGCTGCCGCTGGCCGCCCGAGAACTCGCTCGCGTTGTGGCCGACCACGGTGTCGAGCCCGTGCGGCAGCGACTCGGCGAAGTCGAGCAGGTTGGCGCCGGCGAGCGCGGCGCGGATCCGCTCGCGCTCGTCGCTGCCGCCGTCCGCACCGAGCGACACGTTGGCGGCGACGGTGTCGTTGAAGAGGACGACGTCCTGGCTGACCATCGCGAACTGCCGGCGCAACGCTTTCACGCTCCATTCGGAAAGGGGCCTGCCGTCGAGGAGCAGGGTGCCGCCGCTCGGCTCGAGGAAGCGCGGCAGCAGATTGACGAGCGTCGTCTTGCCGCTGCCCGACGGACCGACGAGCGCGACGGTCTCGCCCGCACGCACTTCGAGGTCGACGCGGTCGAGCGCGGGCCGCTGGCCGGCGCGGTAAGCGAGCGTCACGCCGCGCAGCTCGACGTGGCCGGCGCTGCGACCCGGGTCGAAGCTGCCGCCGCGCTCGGGCAGCGACGTGTCGATCAGCGCGACCCCGCGGTCGAGCGCGGCGAGCCCGCGCGTGATCGGCCCGGCGAGCTCGGAGAGGTGCTTGAGCGGCGGCACGAGCTGCAGCATCGCGACGATGAAGGCGACGAAGCTGCCGACCGAGTTGCCGCCGCGGCTGCTCTGCCAGAGCGCAGCGACGATCACCATCGCGAGCGCGCACGACGCCAGCACCTGCGTGATCGGCGAGCCCGACGCCGCGGCGATCGCCGACTTCAGGCTCAGGCGGCGCAGATCGTTGCTGGCGCGCTCGAACCGCGTCGCCTGCGAGGCCTGCGCCTCGTGCAGGCGAACGCTGCGCCACGCGAGCACGTTCTCCTCGACGACGTAGGCGAGCTCGTCGACCGACTGCTGGCCCTGGACGGTGAGCCGGTGCAGCCGCTTGCTGAACTTGCGCATCACGAATGCAACCGCGGGCAGCAGGATTGCAACAAAGAGTGTCAGCTGCCAGTTCAGCCAGATGAGGTAGCCGATCAGCGCGGCGAAGCGAAGCGAGTCGCCGACCAGGCTTTGCAGCGAATAGACGAGCTGGTTGGCGCCGTTCTGGACTTCGAACGTCAGCGTGTTGACGAGGTTGCTCGCGGTGTTCTTCGTGAAGAGCGCGGGCTCGGCGTCGAGCACGCGCTGGAACATCGTGCGGCGCATCGTCTGCGTGCCGCGGTTGGCGGCCCAGGCGAGGCCGTACTGCGACATGAAGCCGGCAAAACCGCGGATGAAGGTGATTCCGATGACCGCGATCGGCACCGCCCAGAGCGGGATCGCGCTCTGCTTGACGCCGTCGTCGAGGAGAATCTTGAGCAGCGCCGGAATCGCCGGCTCGGTCGCGGCGGCGATGACGGCGCCGACGAAGGCGAGGACGAAGCCGCGCCGGCAATCGGCGAAGAACGGCGCGATCCGCCGCAGCCGCTCGCCGAGGCGCCGGCGGGCGACGGCGTTGGCGAGGCTCGCCGCCTCGTCGACGGGCGGTACGCCGCCGGGAGCGCGGCTTGCCTCCTTGTCGGCGGCAGGCGGCGCTGCCGCGTTGTCGACCTCAGGGCGTGCCGGGGACTCGATTCCGGCAGGCGTCGTCATGCAGGGAACTCCGGCTGCGTCGGCGGACTCTGCATGAACATCAGCTTCACATATTTGTAATAGGCATACTCGGCGTTGTAGATCGCCAGCATCAATCCGTGCCGACCATCGAGGAACCCGAGCTTCAGCAGATACGTGCGCACGAACGCGAACAGCCCGTGCGCGATCGCCTTCGCCACGCTCGCGGTCCGGCCGCGCGCGTGCATGTCGCGTGCGCTCCCGCTCGAGTAGCGGTCGAGCTTCTCGAGGACGTCGTGGACGTCGGGGTAGCTGAGGTGGACGAGGCTCTCGGTCAGCTCGCCGACGCTGCCGTCGACGGTCATGTGCGCATGCAGGAAGTCGCTCGTGAAGCCCGCGCGCGCGCGGCGGCCGAGGCGAAGCGTGTAGTCGGGGCGCCAGCCGCCGTGGCGCATGACGCGGCCGCAGAACTCCGACCAGCGCGGAATGCGGTAGCCGTCATGCTTGCCGCTCGCGATCGCAGCGCGCACCTCGGCCTGCAGGGCAGGCGGGATGCGCTCGTCGGCGTCGAGCGAGAGCACCCAGTCGGTGGTCGCCATCGCAAAGCCGCGCGCGACCTGCGGGCCGTAGCCCGGCCAGTCGGTGACGACGACGCGCGCTCCCGCCGCCTCGGCGATCTGCACGGTCTGGTCGCTGCTGCCCGAGTCGAGCACGAGCACCTCGTCGGCGAACTTCGCGCTCGCGATGCAGTCGCCGATGCGCGCGGCTTCGTTCTTCGCGACGATGACCACGGCAAGCGAATCGTTCTGGCGCATGTCGCGGCGGGTGGTCGATGGACGATGTCGGCGGCGAGATGACGCGGATGGCGCCCGGATCGAGCTCATTGTCCCAGATTCGTTTTTCGCGCCGCAGCGCGTGCGGGGCGTTGCTCGCGCTCGCCGGCTGGCCGGCGGCGGCGCAGTTCCGGGTCGAGATCTCGGGCGTCGGCGCGACGCAGCTGCCGATCGCGGTGGTGCGCTTTCGCGACGAGGACAAGACCAACCAGTCGCCGTCGGCGATCATCCGCGCCGACCTGGAGCGAAGCGGCGCCTTTCGCATCGTCGACACTGGTTCGACGAGCTTCGACGAGGCGAGCCGGCCGGACATCGCGCAGTGGCGCGGGCGCGCCGCCGATGCGCTCGTCGGTGGCTCGGTGACGCGTCTCGCCGACGGTCGCTACGACATCCGCTTCAAGCTCTGGGACGTCGTCAAGGGCAGCGAGCTCGGCGGCCAGAGCAACGCCGTCGAGGCGAGCGAGCTGCGCCTCGCCGCGCACCGCATCGCCGACTTCATCTACGAGAAGCTCACCGGCGAGAAGGGCGTCTTCTCGACGCGGATCGCCTACGTCACGCACAGCGGGCAGCGCTACACGCTGCGCGTCGCCGACGCCGATGGCGAGAACGGCCAGGTCGCGCTCAACAGCGGCCAGCCGATCATCTCGCCGGCGTGGTCGCCGAACGGCAAGGAGCTCGCGTACGTCTCGTTCGAGCGGCAGAAGGCGGTTGTCTTCGTCCACACCGTCGCGACCGGCGAGCGCCGCGCGATCGCCGATTTCCGCGGCTCGAACAGCGCGCCGGCGTGGACGCCCGACGGCGAGCGGCTCGCGGTGACGCTGTCGCGCGAGGGAGGCTCGCAGCTGTTCTCGATCGGCAGGAACGGCGGCGACCCGCGCCGCCTCGCGTCGAGCCCGGCGATCGACACCGAGGCCGAGTACAGCGCCGACGGCAAGTGGCTCTACTTCACGAGCGACCGCGGCGGCGCGCCGCAGATCTACCGGATGGCCGCCGGCGGCGGCAACGCCGAGCGCGTCACCTTCAGCGGCGGCTACAACATCAGCCCGGCACTCAGCCCCGACGGCAAGACGCTCGCGTACGTCACCCGCTCGGGGAACGCGTTTCGCCTCGTCGTCCTCGACCTCGCGACCACGGGCGCGCAGCCGCAGCCGATCACCGACACCAGCGACGACGAGCACCCGAGCTTCGCGCCAAATGGCCGACTTCTCATCTATGCAACGCGTGCCAACGGGCGCAGCGTGTTGATGACCACCACCCTCGATGGGAAAATCAAGGCTCGCCTGCCATCGCAGACGGCCGATCTCCGCGAGCCGGTGTGGGGTCCCTACGGGCGCTGAGCCCGGGGTCGCGGCGCATCCCTCTGCAGCAAAGGAGAACCACCATGAAGACACTTCACCGTCACCTTCTCGCCGCCATCGCGGCCGCTTCGCTCGCCGCGTGCTCGAGCGTGCCGCTCGACAGCCAGGCGCCGGTCGAGTCGCGCACCGGCACGACGTCCGGCACCGGCGCCGGCACCGGCGGCGCGTCGTCTTCGCAGACGCGCGTCGCGCCGGTCGACGTCACCGGAACCAGCAACGTCAACTTCACCAACCTGCCGCGCATCGTCTACTTCGACTTCGACAGCTACGTCGTCAAGGACCAGTACCGACCGGTGATCGAGGCCAACGCCAAGGCGCTGACGACCAACCGCAAGATGCACATGGCCGTCGAGGGCCACACCGACGACCGCGGCAGCAGCGAATACAACCTCGCGCTCGGCCAGCGCCGCGCCGAGGCCGTCGTCAAGTCGCTGACCTTGCTCGGCGCCGACCCGACCCAGCTCGAGGCGGTGAGCTTCGGCAAGGAGCGGCCGGCGGTGCAGGGCGAGAACGAAGAGGCGTGGGCGAAGAACCGTCGCGCCGAGCTGGCGAGCCGCTGAAGATGGCCGGCACCGTCCGCGCCCGCGCGCTCGCCTTCATCGCGTTCGCTGCGCTCGTCGCCGGCGCGGCGCCGGCGCGCGCCGGCCTCTTCGACGACGACGAGGCGCGGCGCGCGATCCTCGACATCCGCAAGCAGATCGAGCAGGGCAGAGAGGAGCGCGTGCGCCAGGGCGAGCAGATCTCGGCGCTGTCGGCGCAGGTCGAGCAGCTCAAGCGCAGCATCCTCGAGCTCAACGGCAACATCGAGGCGCAGCGTGCCGACAACGCGAAGGTCCGCGGCCAGATGGAAGAGCTCACGCGCGTCGTCGCCGAGCTGCAGCGAAAGCAGATGGACCTGCAGCAAGGCGTCGACGAGCGCATCCGCAAGGTCGAGCCGCAGAAGGTCACCGTCGACGAGCGCGAGTTCAGCGTCGACCCGGACGAGAAGCGGACCTACGACGACGCGCTCGCCGGCTTCAAGCGCGGCGAGTTCGACCGCGCGGCGACCGGCTTTGCAGGCCTGCTCAAGCGCTTCCCAAACACCGGCTATCGCCAGTCGGCGCTCTTCTGGCTCGGCAACGCGCAGTACGCGCAGCGCGCGTACAAGGACGCGATCGCGAGCTTCCGCACGCTCGTCGCGACCGCGCCCGACAGCCCGCGCGCGCCCGAGGCGCTGCTCGCGATCGCGAACTGCCAGGCCGAGCTGAAGGACCCGAAGGCGGCGCGGCGCACGATCGACGAGCTGCTCTCGAAGTACCCGAAGTCCGAAGCGGCGCAGGCCGGACGCGAGCGGCTGGCGTCGCTCAAATGAGCGCGCTGCCGGCAGGCGCGGTCGGCCTGCTGCAACCGCTGGCCGACGACGACGCCGACCTCGAACGCCGCTTCGGCGGCCTCAGGCGCCTCTACGGCAACGCCGCGTACCTGCGCATCCGCGCCGCGCACGTCGCCGTGGTCGGCGTCGGCGGCGTCGGCTCGTGGACGGCCGAGGCGCTGGCGCGCAGCGGCGTCGCCGCGCTGACGCTCGTCGACCTCGACCATGTCTCCGAGTCGAACGTCAACCGCCAGGTGCAGGCGCTCGGCAGCACGCTCGGGATGGCCAAGGTCGATGCGCTCAAGGCGCGCATCGCGGACATCCACCCGGGCTGCGCGGTCGTCGCCGTCGAGGAGTTCGTCGACGCGACGAACTGGCCCGGGCTTTTGCCGCATGGCGTCGACGTCGTCGTCGACGCCTGCGACGACGTCCGCGCGAAGGCGGTGGTCGCGGCGTGGGCGCGCGAGCGCGGTACGGCGCTCGTCTGCATCGGCGCGGCCGGCGGCAAGCGAGCCGCCGAGCGCGTCGAGGTCGCCGACCTCGGCGACGCGACGCACGATCCGATGCTCGCAGCGCTGCGCCAGCGGCTGCGCAAGCTGCACGCCGCGCCGAGAAGCGGAGCGTTCGGCGTGCGCTGCGTGTTCTCGCGCGAGCCGGTCGCCGCGCCGGTCGCGGGCGACGACGCATGCGCGGCCGACGGCAGCCTCAACTGCCACGGCTACGGCTCGAGCGTCGCCGTCACCGCGGCGTTCGGCATGGTCGCGGCGGCGCAGGCGCTCGAGCTCGTCGCCTTCCCCAGCGTCCGGCCGGACCAGCGCGGCGCCCTATAATCGAAGGCTTCGGAGGGTTGTTAGCTCAGTTGGTAGAGCAGCGGACTTTTAATCCGTAGGTCGTGGGTTCGAGCCCCGCACAACCCACAGGCAACCTTCCGACGCAGCAGGTTTTCGGGCTCTTAGCTCAGTTGGTAGAGCAGCGGACTCTTAATCCGTAGGTCGAGTGTTCGAGTCACTCAGGGCCCACCAAAATCCCGTTCCAAGTCAATGACTTGCGAACGACCCGCGCCCAGCGCGGGATTCTCGACCGGCGGCTGTGCCGGATTTGTGCCATCAGCCGACCGAGCGTTGAGTCGCTCGGCCCACGGCGCCAGGTGCTCGGCGGCCAAGTGCGCGTACCGCTGGACCATGGCGTAACTCGCCCAGCCGCCCAACTCCTGCAGCACGTGCAGCGGAGTTCCTCCCTGCACGTGCCAGCTTGCCCACGTGTGCCGCAGGTCCTGCCAGCGGAAGTTGTGGATGCCCGCCCGCCTGAGTGCCTTGTACCAAGCCGCCGTGCTGACCTGCTCGATCTCGCGACCTTTGAACGTGAACACGATGTCCCGGTGCTTGCCGATCTGCTTCTGCAGGATCGACACGGCTTCGCCGTTCAGCGGCACCGGAATCGCCTTCCTGGCCTTCGCCTCGTCCGGATGAACCCAAGCGAGACGGCGATCGAGATCGACCGCTGACCACCTGAGCTTCGCGACGTTGGCCAGCCTTCGAAGGAGATGACGAACCGGCCCACGTCTGCCGCCGCCGAACACGCCAGCCACAAAGGCCAGAACACATAGGGAACGGCCGCGGGGTGGCTACGGACTCGCATCGCCTAGGTACCTGCGGGGGATCAGGACCCGAAAAGTCGTCCCGCGTCCCTCGTCCGTTTGCACTTCCACAGTCGCATCCAGCAGCTCGGCCAATCGCTTGACGATGGACAGTCCGATGCCTTCGCCACCTTGCTGAGGACGAGCTTCTGTCTTCTCGGTAGGGGCGGTGCCGGGGTGCGGCGCTTCGCCAGAGTCATGGCTGAACTCGGTGGCTTCCTCCAGCGCATCCGTCAGCGGCCGCGCTCGTCCGCCGCTCAAGCCGGGGCCCGTGTCTTGGACCGAAATCATCCATCGCTTGGGGTCATCAGGCGCGCTGTCCGCCCAGGAGACGGTGACACTTCCTTTGCGGGTGTACCTGATGGCGTTGATCACAAGGTTCTGCGCGATCCGGCGGACCTTCACGGAATCGCCTTCCACCAGAAACGGCGTCGGGCCGTCGCATGCGAGAGCGAGACCCCGTTGGTGCGCGAATGGCTGCATGTCCTCGCAGAGCTCGCGCAACAGCTGCGCGGCATTGAACGGCGCGACACGCCTTCGATCCTTGCCGGCCTGAAGACGCGCCATGTCGAGCACATCGTCCAGCAGGTGCTGCAAAGAGAGTACGTTGCGGTCGAGCATCTTGAGGAACTTGTAGTGCGGCGCTTCGGCGATCT
>Ga0207706_10002546_pt1 | contig 17767 bp, 15 predicted proteins | sample KBSC53metaG_FD_184318 | JGI IMG/M metagenome (GOLD analysis project Ga0207706, IMG submission 184318) | Corn rhizosphere microbial communities from Kellogg Biological Station, Michigan, USA - KBS C5-3 metaG (SPAdes) (version 2) | ecosystem: Host-associated > Plants > Roots > Rhizosphere > Soil ... | reverse complement strand
AACCATTTTTTCGAAACCGGGCAGCACGATGTCGTCGAAAAAGCGCAGTATCTCTGTTGGCGGGTCGCCGATGCAAATTGGCGAGCCGATCTGCGCGCTATAGCCGCGATATCCGGCGGCAAGCTCCATAATGACAATATCGCCATTGTTCAGCACCCGGCCCGACGGACGCGGATTGCCGAAGATCATCGCAGGATGGTTCATCGGTGTAGAACCGATGATTGTGAAATCGACGTCGCCGCCACCTTCGAGAATCGCGCTTGCGGCGGCGGCTTTGAGTTGGTACTCCGTGACGCCTGGTTTGCAGCGCGCAGCCAGCGCTTCCATTGCGGCTTCGCACAACTTGCCCGCTTTGCGGATGCACTGAAGCTCTTCATGACTTTTCTTGTAAACCAGCTCGTGCATGAATCCCGATTCAAAACTGAAAGTGACGTCAGGCAACGCCTCTTTAAGAGCATTATATTGATTGACAGGCAGGTGATCGTGAAAACGCGGATCAACTTCCAAAATGCCGATCTTGCCGCGTTCGAGACCAAGCTCTTTGATGCACTCGGTCATCACTTCGGCGAAGCGACCGCCGCGCGATTGGCGCACATCTTTGATGGCGCTTTCTCTGCGAGTAGCTTCGATGTGCGTGCCGCCCATGGAATAGATCAACGAGGGCTCGCCCTCGAGAGGGAAGACGACGTAGTTCGCCACAGCATGCCACTCCCAGTGGCCCGAGAGCCAGAGCATGCCGCCGCCGAAACTCCAGTGATTCGGTCCGCCGGGAACGATTGCGCAGTCTAAACCACGCTCGCGCATTTTGGAGCGGAGCGCCGCGTAACGCCGTTCATATTCCGCGTCAGAGAATTTTTCATAGACGGCGTCGCGATAGTAAGGGGAGTCCACCATGTTGTTGAACACGCGCCAATCGTCGAGACGACCGCGGATCTCAGAAAATGAGTAGCTGGGCATCACTTTCTCCCATTAAATTCAATTGAACACGAAGCACACGAAGATCACGAACAAGGGGCGAAAGATTTTCGCCCTACTCAATCCGCGCAGCCTTTGATCTTCGTCGACCCGCCGACGGCTTTCAGTGCTTCTTCTCCCAGTTTGATATCTACAATGCGCTCGTAACTGGGTTTTTTCTCCGCCGGAATATCGCCGTTTTCGATGGCGTTATCCACCGACCACTCCGTACGATCTTTAGAGAAACCGGTGTTGACGCTCCAGACGCAATTCTTGACGAGGTTGTCATAGGCAAAGCCCACCGCATCCTGAGGCTTTTTCGTCGCCTTGACCATGATCGGGACCACTTTTTCCTTCTGCGTGTAGATCATTCTGTTGGCTTCGATCAACGCAGAAACGGTATCACGCACGAGTGCCCGCTCGCGCGCGAGTTGGTTATCGCCGGCGCCGTAGGCATTGAAAAAATACTTGGGCATGAGATCGACGAGTTGGACCAACACATGCACGCCAGGCTTTTCTTTTTGTGCGAGGTAGACGTCCTCGGGATGGAGCGCCACGCCGTTTAGCTGGCCCGCGACCAGTCCGGGTAACCGGCCGGCCGTGCCCTGAGAGATGAATTGCACGTCTTCGACCTTGAGTCCGGCTGTCTTCAGCACTTCACGGCCCATGACCCAGTTGAAGCTTCCCACTCCGCCGCCTGCTGCGCTGAGACGTTTTCCCTTCAAGTCGGCGGCGGTCTTGACCTCTTCGCTGACGACGTAAGCCTGTGGGAGGCGGGGCGCCATCCCCCAAATCTGTTTTGCGGTCATTCCCTGAGCGATGGCCGTGGCGTTCATCGATGCCATGGTTCCACCCTTGGCGACCGCGACCAGATTGGTCGCGGACAAGCCGCCTTCGAATTCAATAATTTCAGCTTCGATGCAATGGCTTGCAAAAATGCCGAGGTCGCGCGCAACGTAGACCGGCGTGTGGACGACATTAGGCGGGGCGACCGAGACGCCGAGCTTCACTTTGCGCATGTCGTTACAGGGTTGCTTCGGCTGGGCCACTGCCGTTGCAGTGATTGAAACGGATAGCGCGGCAAACACTGCGAAGCGCTTCAATCGGTCGAGCAATAGGATAGTCATCGTTTGCCTCCGTTTTTATTCAATCCCGATCCGAATAATGCATCCAAGGTGTAACCCGGCGCTCGATTACCCGCAGCAGGCCCGTCAACGTAATTCCCAGAACGCCCAAAGTGACCACGGGTACAAACATGGCGTCTGTCCGGTAAATGCTCGCGTATCGAGAAATGAGGTAGCCGATACCTGTGATCGCGGTATACAGATCGGCGAGCACCATGCCGATGAGGCCGCGGCCGATGGACAATCTTAGTCCGGCCACGATGAAGGGCAGCGCCGCGGGTAAAATGATATTGCCCCAAAGCTGGCGTTCGCTACAGCGGAACGCGCGTCCCACCTCGAGCAACCGCGCGTCGACGTTTTTGACGCCCTGATAAGTATTGATGACCATCGGAAAAAAAGTGAACAGGAATACTACGGCGATTTTGGCGGAGGTTTCGAAGCCGATCCAGAGCACCAACACGGGCACTAACGCTACCGACGGAATCGAGTAAAGCGCCGTAATGTAGGTGTCGAGCGCGATGTCGATCGCCCAATACCGCGCCATGATCACCCCTAGCGCGATGCCGAACACTACGGCGAGCGCCAGACCAGCACCGAGAACGATCAAGCTCTGCGATAAATACTGCCACAGCTCGCCGCTGGCGATCATCTTAATGGCTGCCCTGCCGACCGCCGTCGGATAGGTGAAGAGAACCGGGTTCACCTGGCGTCCGAAGTATTCCCACCCTCCGAGCACGACTACGAGCGAGACGATGCGGATGGCAATGTTAACTATCGTCCACTTCCGCTGCTGCGCCTTTGCGCGGTCCCGAGCGGCTTGTTGTTCAGCGCTGAGCTCAGACTCGACGGTAGATCGCGAGCGAGGGCGGACTCGGCTGTCAGCTTGCGTGACGCTCATAAGCCTCCTCTACGACCGTAGGTCTTAGTTCATTCCAAATATGATTACGCAGTTCGGCATAGTGAGCGTGAGACCGCACTGCGGCCGGATCGCGCGGCCGTTTGAAATCGATCGACAGGATTTCCTTCACTCGGCCGGGCCGTGTCGTCATCACGGCGACGCGATCCCCTAATACGATCGCTTCATCGATGGAATGAGTAATAAAGATCATGGTTCTGCGCTCGCGGTCATGGAGTTGCAACAGCTCTTCTTGGAGCACCTCGCGGGTCTGAGCGTCGACCGACGCAAAGGGCTCATCCATCAACAGAACATCCGGATTGATCGCAAGCGCCCGCGCAAGGCCGACCCGTTGCTGCATGCCACCGCTGAGTTGATACGGGTATTGTGCCTCGAAGCTTTCGAGGCCGACGAGCCTTATATAACGCTCGGTTCGCTCTCTGATAAGCTGGCGGGGCGCTCCAACCATTTGCAGGCCAAAGCTGACATTTTCGGCAACGGTTTTCCAAGGGAGCAGGCCAAAATGCTGGAACACAATGCCCACTCCTTCGCGAGGTGAAGTGACCGGTCGGTCATCAATGAGAACACGGCCGGAATTGAGTGTTAGCAGTCCTCCAATACAACGCAGTAGAGTTGTCTTGCCGCAGCCTGACGGGCCTACGACACAGAGAACTTCCTTACTGTTTATTTGCAAGTCGACATTGCGGAAGGCGACGACAGAGCCTTCGAGGAAGAGCTTGCTGGCACGCTCGATAATTATTTTTGCGCCGTCGGACATGAAAAGAGATTAACGCACATCCGTTGGACGATGCCAGATTACTTGGCTTCCGGTATTTCTATTTTCCCGATGCGTTTGATGGCATCTGCCAACATTTTTGCGTCTTTGTCCCAGAACGTTTGGAATTCTGGAGCGTCGAGATATGCGATCGGCGTCTCGATCTTTTCCATGGCGGTTTTGAACTCAGTACTATTCACCGCCTGTTTCACAGCCTCGCGGATCGTTTTCATCACGCTTGACGGCGTTCCGCGCGGCGCAAACAACCCGGCCCAAATGTAAAACTCGATATCATAGCCCAGCTCTTTGAACGTGGCGACGTCCGGCAGCGACGCGACTCGTTTTGCACCCCAGCCGGCGAGTGGTCTAATTTTTCCCGCTTTGATGTGCGGGATGACCACCGCGGGACCGGAAGCGAGAGTGTCGACATGACCGCCGAGGAGCGCGGTCAGCGCTGGACCCGCTCCGGAGTAAGGAACGTGCTTCAGTTGGATGCTTGCGCCATGGATTAACATTTCCATTGCCATATGCAAGGTGCCGTATACGCCGGAGGAAGAGTAAGAAATTTCTCCCGGGCGCTTCTTCGCGTCATCGACAAATTCTTTCACTGTTTTCCATGGGCGGCTGGCATTGACAACGAATATCGTCGGATCAGCGGAAATCAACGCGATGGGGATGAGCTGATCCATGGTGTAGGCGGGCTTGCGGTCGAAGAGCTTGTCGGCTTCGGGGATGATTGAGATGCTCGACAGAGCCATGAGCAAGTTGTACCCGTCGGGTTTGCTGTTGGCGACGAACGACATACCGACGGCACCCGCCGCTCCGGTCTTGTTCACAACCACGACCGGATTCTTCAGCACCTTCTCCAGTGCTGCCGCCACCGGTCGGGCGGTAAGATCGGCAACTCCGCCGGGAGGAAAAGGAGCGACAATAGTAATAGGCCGGTCGGGATATTTTTCCTGGCCTGAAACGTTGACCGCCGCTAAGACCAGAATTAAGAGCGCAAGAGAACAACAATTTTGCTTATTCAATCGCATCCTGCACCTCCGAAGAGTCCACTCGTCAAAGTTTTTCTCCACCTGCAGTCTCGATTCCGAGCTTCTGGCGCCAATCAATTGACTTCACAAGGAACGGCAGGAGGCTAAACAACAAGAGCACGACTGCTACAAGCAGCATCACCGAGGCGATTGGCCGATTGACGAAAATTGCGTAACTCCCCGAGGACATCGCCAGCGATTGGCGCAAGCTCATCTCGATCATCGGCGCAAGTATGAGCCCCAATACTACCGGCGCGGTCTCGAAGTCAAACTTGCGCAGCAGGTAGCCGAGCGCACCCGTCGCAGCCATGATGCCGACGTCAACGGCGCTGCCGTTGACCGCGTAAACACCGAGCACGCAAAAGAGTAGGATCGCCGGATACAAAAGCGGGTAGGGAACTCGAAGCACGTTGACAAAAATTCCCACCAGGGGGAGATTCAAAATCAGCAGCACGACGTTGCCGACGTACATGCTGGCAATGAAGCCCCAGAAAAGCTCGGGCTGCTGAGTGATCAGCAGGGGTCCGGGCGAAATCCCGTGCACCATCATTGCCGCAATCATCACCGCGGGTATCGGCCCGGACGGAACGCCGAGCGCAAGCATCGGAACAAAAGCGCCGGAGGTCGCCGAATTATTGGCCGACTCCGGTCCGGCGACGCCTTCGATGGCACCGTGACCGAAGCGCTCGGGATCTTTGGCAAAGCGGCGCTCCACCGCGTAGGAAACAAACGATGAAATGATGTGCGCGGAACCAGGAATGATGCCGATCAAAAAACCAAGCACGGTCCCACGGCCAATCGGCCAAAGCGAGTCGCGCCATTCCTGTTTCGATGGCAGGAGATCTTTGAGCTTGGGCTTTTTGACTTCGGGCGCGGTCGGCTGGCCGGCGGTCAAAAGAATTTCAGATAGACCGAACAGTCCGACCGCCACCGGCACAACACCGATGCCATCGCCGAGTTCGACTAAGCCGTAACTGAAGCGAAAGAAGCCGGTCATCGGATCGATACCGATCATACCCAGGAGAAGACCGAGCGCGGCCATCGCGAGAGATTTGAGCATGGATCCACCGCTCATATATGCGAGCATCAGGAGACCGAGCAGGAGAAGAGCGAAATATTCGGGCGGTCCGAACCTTAACGCAAAACTCGCCAGAGGTGGCGCGAGCAGCATGAGTCCGACAACGCTGACGGTTCCCGCGATGTACGATCCGATTGCTGCGATCGCCAATGCCGGGCCGGCGCGGCCTTTGCGCGTCATCTCGTAGCCGTCGATGCACGTCATTACGGAAGCCGCCTCGCCCGGAATGCGCATTAGGATTGACGTGGTCGAGCCGCCGTACATCGCTCCGTAGTAAATGCCGGCCAAAAGTACGATGGCAGAGGTTGCATCAAGTCCAAATGAAGCCGGAAGGAGCAAGCTGATTCCCGCAAGCGGACCGATGCCCGGCAAAACGCCGACAAGCGTGCCGACGATGCAGCCGACGAATGCGTAAAGCAACACGCTCGGCGCCAGCGCGACGGAAAAACCAAGGTAGAGGTTGTGGAGGGTTTCGGTCATGGAAGAAAATAAAAAGCAAAAAGCTAAATTAAAACGCGACGGGATCTCCCAATTCACTCAAAGTCACAAATGCGCTGATCGGTGTTTAATGTAGTTTTCCCTCAGAACCCCAACGGTCCTTGAGGCAGAGGTACGCGCAATAGTGTGTAAAAAAGGAAATAGGAGCCCCACGACAGGCTGAAGGAAAATATCAGTGAAAGTATCCAGCTGCGTTTTTCAATCAGCTTTACCAGGAATGCGAGCATTAGAACCATCGTAAGACGATAGCCGAGGCGCTCGATGGCAAACACGCAAAAGACGCAGCTAGCAAAAATCGCCAACGCATGGCGCCATTCGCTCCAGTGGAGCGAAGACAGCTTTGGCGACCCGCCAGTGGTGAATAAGATTAGGAGTGCGAAGAGCAGAAGTAACGAGGCCAAGAGGACGGGAACATAAGCGGGGCCAGGATGGCGAAACGTTCCAAGCGGAAGATGACGGCTCTCCCACATCACGAACAGAGCAAACAGCGCAAGCACCCCCGCAGATAATCGGTCGGTGGTCATGGCGCGCGGATTCTAGCAGCGCGAGTGGCGAGTGACCAGGAAAATTTCTAGTGCTGCGGAGAATTGATAATTAGCGCCCCCAAAGCTCTTTGGTCGCCAAGCGCGCGCCTTCGGCCATCGCTTCGAACTTTGCCCAGGCGATCTGCGGATCGCCCACGCGCGGACCGAGACCACAGTCCGTACCGGCCATGACGTTTTCACGTCCGATGATTTTCGCATAGCGTACCAGACGGTCGGCGATTGCTTGCGGGTGCTCCACGATATCCGTCGCATGCCCGACCACCCCCGGGACGAGCACCTTTCCGGACGGGAGCTTCACTTCCTCCCACTCGCGCCATTCGTGCTCGTGACGGGGATTGGCCGCTTCAATGGAGATCGTGTTCGCTTTGACCTTGAGAATGAGGTCGATGATGTCATGCAGCGGAATGTCGTATTTGTGCGGGCCGTGATAACTGCCCCAGCAAGTATGGAACCGAACTCGGTCGGGCGGGATGTCGTGCAGGCCATGATTGAGAGCGTCGATCCGGAGCTCGGCGTACTGACGGTATTCAGGGACCGTCATCTTAGACATGAATTGCCAACCGTCGGGCAGATCCGGATCGTCGATCTGCAACAGAAAACCGGCATCGACAATGGTCTTGTATTCCTGATGCATCGCGTCGGCGATCGCCATCAAGTAAGCTTCGTCGTTGGGGTAATAGTCATTCTTCATCCAATGCTCGATGGTGCCCGGTGCGATGGCGGGAAGAAATGCTTCTTCGTATTTTTGTCCCGCAAGAGCGGCTTTGAAATCTTCGATCTCGCTCGTGAGGGACTCATGACCGACGTATTTCAGCGGAGCATTGCAGAAAACGCGTCGCACATTATCACCCCGATGGTAAGTGCGATTTTTGAAGTATTCACCAAACTCGAGCAGGTCGCGGGCAAAGATGGTCGATGTCTGCTCGCCGGGTTTGGCGTTTCGTTCGATGAACCCGCTCAAACGATCGCGTGCATACCGGGAAAAGTTGGATTTTCCGACTTCGCCGTCGTTGATGATATCGAGGCCGCAGTCGAGCTGTTTTTTGACGACTTCGGCAACTGCAGAGCGAATCCGTTGGCGAAAGGCGTCCGCGTTCAATGGCGTACCCGTATCTCGAGCGCCGTGCATCTGTTTCAAGTCGGGCGGCTGCGGCAAAGCGCCGGCGTGGGTAGTCAGGATCCGCTCGGTACTAAACTTCATATGTCCTCTCTTAACAGATGGAACGGCTTAAACCGTATTGAACAGCTGGCACGTACCGGACCGTTCAAACCGTTCAATCGCTGCGCATGGTTCAAATCGTTCAAGATTGAAATGGCGGCTATCTGACCGAGCCTCGGACTTTTTGAATAAAACTGAAATCAAACACGCGCTCGGGCGGCACGGGTTCTTTCGGCTTGATGCGCTCCGCTGCGGTTGCAATCATCTCGCGTTGGACTTTTTCATCCACCATGCCGGATGTCAGGTAGAGCTGCACCGCCGCATTGTAGATCCGCTCGGCGTAGCGCTCCTTGTCCTTCCCCAGTTCAAGATATGGCCCTTTTATGAACTCGACGGCGTACTTCTTATCGTTTCGGATGAGGGTAATTGCGCGGACGGTGGCTCGAAGCATTCTCATGACGAGGTCCGGCTTTTCGTTGAGAACTGCTTTGGTCGTCGTGAGGCCGCCCATGACAGCGCGATAGACGTCGGCTCCGGCGGCGAGATTACGAAATCCATCGTCGACAGCGAAAAATTTCTGCGGGATCTGCAGCATGGTGGCATCGATCGTTCCGGCCTTCAATGCAAGATAGGTGACGTCGCTAGTGCCAAGCGGAAGAAATGTGACCTGGTCGACGGGTACATGGTTCGCGACCAATATCTGGCGCGCCAGAATATCAGCCAGCGCGCCGACCCCGGAAACTCCCAGCTTTTTGCCCCGTAGCTGCTGAACACTGGTGATCGTCGGCAATGTGATGAGATCGAAAGATGGCCGATCGGTGAGCGCGTAAATTAAACGAACGTCGGCACCACTGACTGCGGCGCTGATGCCAGTGCCCGTCGCGGTGGCGAAGTCGATGCCGCCGGCCAATAGCACTTGCGGTGTGAGCCCAGCACGCAAAAAAATAAGCTGGGGCTCCAAACCTTCTTCGCGAAACAACCCTCGATCGCGGGCAATGATATACGGCACGTCCAGGATGCTGCGCGATACGTAGCCGATGCGCACCGTCATGAGTTTTGCGGATTTTTCCGCTGCCCCACTGCTTGGCACTATGAGAAGCATCTTAATGAGCAGCAAGTAGCAAAAACCGCGGCTGGCAATTCTCATGAGATCATCGTTCCGAATCGGCGCGAAATTACGCAACGCGGAACCCGAGTTGTGAAACCGTTAGGCGTATGCGTCATAGATGCCGTCGAACTTGGCCAATTTGAACCGTACCATGTTCTTGGCCGCGACCCGGACAAGTTCCTTTTCTCGATCGCTATTGGCATTACGCGCAATCGTTTCGGCGGCCATGGCGGTGTGCTCCTGATCGACCTTGCCGTGGACGGTGAAAAATGTTCGCGCCCGGCTGTCGAGACCGTAATGCTTCGCAAGCGCGGTGTCGAACTCGTCGGAATAGCGCTGCACCATGGTTTCGTTGACGAGCGCGCCAGCGCGGGTTTCCGCGGCGGAGCCGAGAAACATGCCGCGAATGATCGCGGCGGTATGGGCGACGCACTCGAAAATCATGATTTCGTTCTCGAAGTCTCTATCGGTCAAGCCGAGCGCCTCGCCGAAGCGCTTCATCAGAGCAGGGTGAGAAGATTCCTCAACGAACAATTCGACGAATTGATTGTACGCCGGCGGATTGCTGGCGTTTTTGACCATGCAGAAAGCAAGGCCTTTGTTGATCGCGTGATTGGACAGATAGTGTTGGAGCGCAAAGCCCTTGAGCCGTTTCTTGGAAAGCTTACCTTCGCGCAGCTCGCTAAAATAGCGCGAGCTCATCAAGCGCTCGACGCCCGGCCGGATTATTTCCTGCAGCACCGATTCAACAAATGCTTCGTTCCCCATAAAGCTCCTCGAATGATTGGGCCAATGCACAGGAACATTCTCAGAGCGGAAAAGGCCTGTCAAGGGTGAATCCGAACCAACACGCGCGGCTTAGTTGACAGCCATAGGTGACGCTCCCTATAGTCCGGAGCATCAGGAGGAATCCATGTCCGGAGCGCTCGACGGAATCAAAGTGATTGATGTCACCAATTATATCGCCGGTCCGTTTGCGACGATGTTGCTCGCCGATCTCGGTGCCGAAGTTTACAAGATCGAAACTCCCGGCGCCGGAGATCCCTTTCGTACTTGGGATAAAGAGCCCAAGGATTACAGTCCGAGCTTTTGCGGCATGAACCGCAATAAGAAAAGCATCACCCTCGATATGAAACAGCCGGAGGGAAGGGAAATTTTTATGCGGCTCGCTGAGGGCGCGGATGTGATTGTGGAAAACCTTCGACCCGGCGTCGTCGATCGCTTGGGCATCGGCTACGAGGAAGTGAAGAAAATGAATCCGCGGATTATCTATTGTTCGATTTCAGCATTCGGGCAGCACGGGCCGTATCGCAAAAAACCGGGTTACGACACCCTCGGCCAGGCATTGAGCGGGCTTTTGAGCGTACTCACTGACGTCGAAAAACCGGAAGGGCCTGGAGCGTCCTTTTCCGATCACCTCGCCGGTATGTACGGCTGCTACGGTGTGCTGGCCGCGATCGCCGCACGCGAGCGCACCGGCATAGGGCAGAAAGTCGAAACGTCGTTATTGGAAGCGACGATCAGTTTCATCGGCTTCAGCATGACCCAGTATCTTTTCAGCGGCGACATTCCAAAAAAAAGCAGCCGGCTCAAAACTGCAGGCGTGTATGCATTAGTCGCCGGCGACGGCAAACCCTTCGTCATCCACTTATCCCATCCAGCGAAATTTTGGATCGGCGTCACGGAGGTCATCGGCCGGCCCGATCTACAAACCGACCCGCGCACCAAAGACCGCCACGCGCGAAGCAAAAATTACGAGTTGATTCACGAAATTTTATCGAAAGCGGTACAGAGCGCGCCGCGGCAGCACTGGTTGACCGCACTGGAAGAAAAAGACGTGCCGTGCGCGCCCATCAACAATTTCGCCGAGGTGTTCGAAGATCCGCAGGTGAAATATCTCGATCGTCTCGTCAGGGTCGACGATCCGGAGTTCGGCACATTTCAGCTGGTCCGAAACGGTGTCAATCTCAGCGAAACACCGCCCGAGATTCGGCTGAGGCCGCCGAAGCTCGGCGAACACAACGAGGAAACCTTGCGGAGGCTTGGCTACGACGTCGCGCAGATGGAAACATTGCGCGCGAAAAAAATAATTTAGCGGAATCAGAGCGCAATTGCGGACGAAAATAGGAGCGAAGAATGCCGACTGCATTGCTCAATGACGTGGAACTCTATTATGAGACCGAGGGAAACGGCGAGCCGGTTTTGCTGGTGCCGCCCTCTTGGTGGCCGAGCGCTACCTGGAAAGTTGGCGTCGTGCCGGCTTTGTCGAAGCGTTATCGGACGATTATTTTTGATTGCCGCGGCACCGGACGAAGCGGCAAACCGACAAACGGCTATAGCGTGAGTCAGTTTGCCGAAGATGCCACTGCGTTGGTGGAGCATCTCAAGATTCCGCATTGCCATGCGGTCGGCTTTGCGCTCGGAGGACAAATCGTGCAGGCGCTGGCCATCGCTCGGCCGGATCTCGTCGCTACACTAACCATGGCTGCCGCCGGACCCGGATCCAAAACGCTCAGCGGCGGCGCGCGCGATTTATCGCCGGAGGCGGCGCGAGAAATTCGCGATATGGGCTTCGAGCAATACATACGCTCTCACGTCGACAACGACGGCATGGCATACAATCCGAAATATTATCGGGAGCACCGTGATCTGGCGACGGCGCTCGCTTCGGCGCTCTGGTCCGGGCAGAGCACGGTGGAGCAATTTCGCCTGCACGAGCAGGCGCGCCTCACGTGGGATGCACTGGGAAAAGCCCCGGAGATCAAAGTGCCGACGTTGATTCTCTGCGGCGCGGACGATGACGTCAATCGACGAGGCAGCACTCCGGTAGGAACGGCGCGCCGTTTGGCCGAATTAGTTCCAGGTTGTGAGCGTGCGCTTATCCCCGGTGTGAGACACATGACGTTTTGGGATGGCGACGGCGCTTTGATTGCGCTGCAGGATTTTTTGCAGCGACATCCGATTGGTGGCTAAAAGAACCTTTATTGTCATCCTGAACGAAGTGAAGGATCTCGCCTCATCAGGCGCGGAAAAAATGCTCGATGCTTCGCTTTCGCTCAGCATGACAGAACCGAACTGGAGAGAATGAGCATAGTGATCATTCGTAGCATCATGAGGAGACCGCGCGGTCTAGTTTGCATTGTATGCTCGCTGACGTTGTTGCTCAGTGGCGGTGCCTACGCTCAGGACAAAACCAAGAGCGGCAACGAAGCGATCACGCAGCTTTACAACGCCGCAAAGAAAGAAGGCACAGTGATCATCTGGGGTCCAACGGATGCGATCATTTATCAGCGCATGCAAGGCTACTTGGACAAGCAGTACCCCGGACTAAAGATCCAGCATTTCGAAAGCATTCCCGAGCCGCTGGTGCAGCGGATTATCGCCGAGAGCCAAGCTGGGAAACCGGCGCCGGTCGATATCATTCAGTCGGGCTCGCTGCGCGCGCTCCGACCGCTGATCGATCGCGACATGCTGGCGACTTTTCCGGGATGGGAAAAGGATTTTGGGCTCGATGCGGTTTATGCGAACCAGCGCTTTGTCGGCGCGTACAATCTCACTTTGCCGATTGCTTACAACACGAAATCGGTGACTGCGCAGGAGGCGCCGAAGAGTTGGGAAGAGCTCGCCGAGCCGAAGTGGAAAAGCAGAAAAATCATTATCGAAGCCCGATTGGTGCCGTTTGCGATGCTCGGTACCGAATGGGGTAAAGGAAAAGCCGCTGAGCTGGTGAAAAAGATTCTAGCGCAGCAGCCTCTCGTGGTTCAGGGCGGTACCACCGTCGCGAATGCGCTTGCCGGGGGGCAGGTCTCGATCGCGGTGGGTACCTACGCGTACACGATCGAACGGCTGAAGAAACAAGGCGCGGCGGTGGATTGGGTTCCGGTATCGCCTCTGCCGGTACTGACGTCTGCCGAAGGCGTTTTGAAAACTGCTGCCCATCCGAATGCGGCGCGTTTCTTTGCCGGCTGGATGGGCACTCCGGAGGGCCAGAACATCCGTTATGCGACGCAAGGCCAGGCGATGGAAGTGGGCAGAAACGCAATGGGCAATGTCGCCGAACGAATCAGGACCGAAAAACCCTCGGTCATTTTGGAAACCGATAAAACCTTCGCGTCGATCTTGGAAATTCAACGCGAGCTGGGTAAATTGCTCGGCGCGCTCCGGTAGGCGCAGAGTCCGTGAACAGCTCCACAGTAAGAGTAAAATGGCAGAGACTGTCATCCTGAGCGAAAGCGAAGGATCTCGTATTCCAGATGCTTCGGCGGAGTTTATCCTGAGTCAACGCGAAGGGCCTCAGCATGACCGACGCGCCAGTGCCGGGCGGACGAATGACTGTTGCGGTTGATAGTCGAAACCCTGTCGTTCGGATTCGGACCAGGCCTCAGTTTTCCACCCGTTCGCTCGCGCTCATTCTCACCACCGGTATTGTTTCCTATCTGGTTTTGGTGCCGCTTGTCATGCTGCTTTACGCCAGCGTGAAGAGCACCGAAGACAAGCTCCCTTTCGAGTCGAGAGTAACAACCGTCGGAAACTATGTCGCGGTATTCACAAGCCCCGCAATGTTGCCGATTTTTCTGGATACTTTCATTTTCACCGTTGGATCATTGGCGCTTGGCGTGCCGGCGGCGATTCTCCTGGCCTGGCTGTTGGAACGTACGGCGATTCCTGCGCGAGCCTGGATTGCCAGTCTGATTCTTGTGCCCATGACGATTCCGTCTTTGTTGTCGGCGATCGCCTGGATCCAGTTGCTGGACCCAAGGATCGGACTGGTGAACGTGATCTTTCGCGGCGCGACGCGCTCCAGCAGCGATACGGGCCCGTTCGATATTTATACGCTCACGGGCATGTGCTTCGTGCAGGGACTGCGGCTGGTTCCGTCGGCCTACTTGATGATCGCGGCATCTTTTCGCGCCATGGACCCGTCATTGGAGGAGCAGAGCGCGATGGCGGGACAAAATGTCGCGCGGACGACTTTGCGTGTCACACTGCCGATCATGCGACCGGCGCTCTTGGCCGCATTAATTTATTTCATAATTGTGGTCATCGAATCGTTCGATATTCCGGGGCTGCTCGGCTTTAGCGCGCGCATTCGTGTGCTCAGCACCGCGATCTATTGGGCGACCCACTCAGAAGTCGGGCTTCCCGACTACGGTTTGGCGTCCGCATTGGGAGCGATCATTCTTGTTGTTGCATTGATCCTGATGTGGATTTACCGGCGTCTGACATTGCACCAAGAACGGTTTGCCACAGTTACGGGAAAAGGCTACCGACCGCGGCAAGTCAATCTCGGTCCATGGACGATGCCCGCCACAGTGTTTTGTTGGGTTTACGTTTTTATGGCGGTGCTGCTGCCGTTCGCGATGTTAGTCTGGACAAGTATGCAGCCGTTTTACGCGCCGCCATCGGCGGAATCTTTGCGCCGCGCAACTCTGGAGGGTTACCTCAACATCTGGCAGGACGGCAGCGTCGTGCGCGCGCTCTCGAATACCCTGGTGCTGGCGCTGGTGACATCGGTAGCGACGATTTTGCTGGCGCTGCTCGTCAGTTGGTTTGTTGTGCGGCAGCGCCCGACCGGCGCAAGCATGGCAAATTATCTCGCGACGGTTTCGTTTTTACCTCAATGCGTGCCCAGCATCGTCATCGGCCTCGCGCTCATTTTTGTCTACGTGCGCTTTCCGATACCGATCTACGGCACGCTGTGGATTATCGCGCTGGCGATGACCACGCGTTACCTGGCGTTCAGTTCGCGCGCAACCACTGCTTCGCTGATTCAGGTGCACGGCGAATTGGAAGAGGCATCGCAGATGGCTGGCGCGCCATGGATGAGGACTCTGCGACGGATCACGATGCCGCTGTTGGCGCCGGCGATGATCAACGTGTTTCTTTGGGTTGCCGTGCATGCCATGCAAGAGCTTTCCATGGCGCTGATGCTCTACACTCCGGACACCGTCGTGATCTCAACGATGATATGGAGCATGTGGCAAAACGGCCGCACAGCGGACGCCTCTGTGCTCGGGGTGGTTCTGATTCTGCTTTCGGCGTTGTTGCTGCTCGGCGCTCAAGCGATTGCGAGCCGGCGCAGCGCCCGCCATTCCTAAATCTCGCGATGATCCGCGTGCGAAATCTGGAGAAGACATTCGCCGGGCTCAAAGGCGAAGTACGCGCCTTGTGCGGAGTCTCCTTCGAAGTTCGTAAGGGCGAACTCTTTACCTTGCTTGGACCGAGCGGTTGCGGCAAGACGACGACGCTGCGCTGCATCGCCGGCCTGGAACAGCCGGCCGGAGGTGAAATCAGCATTGATGATCGAATCGTGTCTAGCGCCGAGAATGGGATTTTTATCGCCCCGGAAAAGCGCCGGATCGGTATGGTCTTTCAGTCTTACGCGATCTGGCCGCATATGACGGTGTTTCAGAACGTCGCTTATCCGCTGGCGGGACAGGACCGAGTAGCGGATCGTGTGATGGCAATTCTGGAACGTCTGAGCCTTGGCCATGTGGCCGACCGGCTCGCGCCTAATCTGAGCGGTGGACAGCAGCAGCGTGTGGCATTGGCTCGTGCTCTGGTGGCGCAGCCCGAAGTTCTTTTGCTCGACGAGCCGCTTAGCAATCTCGATGCGAAACTGCGCGAACAGATGCGTTTCGAGCTCAGATCTCTGCAGGAGTCGTTCCAAATTACGACCGTGTATGTCACGCACGATCAGGAAGAAGCGCTGGCCTTGTCGGATTGTGTGGGACTGATGCACGAGGGAACGCTCCTGGAAGTTGGCGCGCCGCGCAATCTTTACTTGCATCCGGAGCATCGCGTGACCGCAGCTTTTCTGGGCGCGGCTAACTTTATTGCTGCAAGCGTCGAACGGCATCGCGAGCCATCCGGAGAAGCTTTGGCCGTGACCACGCCGCTCGGTATTTTTGTCGCACGGGCAAGCGCAGAGTGGCAACCGAGTTTGCCGGCGGAACTGTTTTTTCGCCCAGAATATGTCGATCTGCTCGATAAAGACGCAATCCGCGATGGTCCCAACTACGGTGCTGGGACGGTGGAGCGTGTGACTTTTCTCGGCAACTCGGCCGACGTGATCATTCGCTCCGGCGAGGTGCTCGTCAAAGCGCGCGCCCATCCGGCGCGCTTGCCGACGGTCGGGAGAAAGGTAACTTTTTTTGTGGCCCCGGATCACTGTATTTTGTTTCCGGCGGAGCGAGCTGGATAGTTCGCGATATCGCTTTCATTGGAGCACCAATATGATTTCGATACCTGAAGTCAGCAATCAGCACGAAACTCTCGAATGGCGCCTCTACCGCAATATGCTCGTGACCCGGTTGTTCGAAGACGCGCTCGTCCGCTGGGAGCAGGAAGGGAAGATCTCGGCGCAGACCTTTCCCAGCAAAGGACAGGAGGCGATCGCGATCGGTTGCTGTGCCGCGTTGGAGCATGGCGACACAGTGATTCCTTCTTTTCGGACGCGTGGCGCGATGATCGGCATGGGCGTCAGCGTCGCCGAGCAGCTTCGCGAGTTTCTGCACAGTCCGCTCGCAGCGGGTGATTCGCGCGATGCGCCGCATCACAGCTCCTGGCCGGATCGCGGCGTCATGCCTGGATCGACGATGATCGGCGGGCATCTGTCGCTGGCGGCCGGACTTGCCTTGGCGATGCAGCTCGATAAACAAAATGGCGTGAGCGTGGCATTCTTCGGCGATGGCACTTTGGGGTCCGGGGATCTTTACGAAACCATGCACATCGCCGGTGCGTGGCGGCTCCCTTTGATTTTGGTTTGCGAAAACAATGGGTGGGAAATGGCGACGGCTTTTTCGCAGGTGCGGCGGACGCGCGCGCTTACTCCCTATGCGGAACCGTTCGGCTTGGCGACGCGAAGCATCGACGGCAATGACGCCCTCGATGTTTATCATTCAGCGCGATGGGCACGCGCGACTGCTCGTGACGGCCAGCCGGTATTTCTCGACTGCCTGACTTTTCGTCTCGGGCTTTATAGCTCTCATTTTGGTGAGGTGCGAGGAGCCGGTATCGAGAACGAGTTGGCGGAATGGGAAACGCGCGACCCGTTGAAACGCATGGCGGATTGGCTGATTCGCAACGGAATCGGGCGTAACGAGGATCTCGCTAGAATCGAGCAAGAGGAAGAGGAAAAGATCGAAGCGGCGTTTAATACCGTGAAAGGTGAGGGTAGGGCGTTAGGCGTGACCCCTTCCGCCTGACCATTTACGATTGAGTGATTAATCAATGTCCAAACTGACTTATCGCGACGCGGTGGGAAAAGCGCTGGAAGATTCCATGCGCGAGGAACCGCGCTTGATTGTGATCGGTCAGAACATTGCGGCGCATGCGCTGAAAAGCCTCGCCGATCGGTACGGTGTCGAGCGAGTGCGCGATACCTCGATCAGCGAGAGCGCCATGGTGGGAATGGCGGTGGGCGCGGCGATGAAAGGTCTGAAAGTCGTCGTGATGATCGCCTACGCCGATATCGCTTCGGTTTGCCACATGGCGATTGTCCAAAGCGCGGCCAAGCTGCACTATCTCAGCAATGGGCGTTTAAATTGTCCGGTAATCATTCGGCTCCCGATTGCGCGTTTTCGCGGCCACGG
>Ga0207706_10002537_pt1 | contig 17803 bp, 16 predicted proteins | sample KBSC53metaG_FD_184318 | JGI IMG/M metagenome (GOLD analysis project Ga0207706, IMG submission 184318) | Corn rhizosphere microbial communities from Kellogg Biological Station, Michigan, USA - KBS C5-3 metaG (SPAdes) (version 2) | ecosystem: Host-associated > Plants > Roots > Rhizosphere > Soil ... | reverse complement strand
CCCGCGCCGAGGTGGCGCTCGCCGACGGCAACGTGCTCCACGTGGGCGGCGGGACCAGCGTCCGGTTCGTCTCCCTTTCCGAGCAGCAGGGCTCCGACGCGGACGTCTCCGCGATCGACCTCTCCGACGGCTCCGTGATCCTCTCGGTCATCGGGAGCGAGGACCAGTCGGCCCCCCGCGTCGACACGGCCGATGCCACCGTCTACGCCAACAGCGGAGCGCGCGTACGCGTCAACGCCGACGTACGGCGCGGCACCGGCGTCGTGGTCCGCGCCGGTTCGGTCGAGGTCAAGACGCGCTCGGGGTCCTACACGGTGCGCGCGGGCAATTACCTCCTCGTCCAGGGCGACCAGGAGCCCGAGATCGCGCGCGGCAGCTTCTCCCGCGATCGTTTCGATCTCTGGGCTTCGGACCGGATCGAAGCCACTTACGAGGCGCCTCAGAGCCCGTCCAGCCGGTACGTGGAGGAGGATTACTCCGCCGACGTTCAGACGCTGGACGGATACGGCGACTGGGATTACAACTCCACGTATTCGAGCTACGTCTGGCGGCCTCAGGTCGCGGTGGGCTGGTCGCCCTACTCCTACGGATCCTGGTACTACACGCCGATCGGCCTGAGCTGGTGGTCATACGACCCCTGGGGCTGGTATCCGTACCACTACGGCAACTGGTTCTTCGACGTCGGCTGGAACAGCTGGTGCTGGTCTCCGGGCTATGTCTACTCGCCGGCCTGGTGCTACTACGGCTATACGTCGAACTACTTCGGCTGGTGCCCCACCGGTTACTACGGCGGCAACTACGGCGGCAACTACGGCGGCAATCACCCGCAGCCGTACAACGGCGCGGGCTTGGGCCGCGACAACGTCGCGTTCGCGGTCAACGGGCGTTTCTCCACGCGCCAGGTGGATATGCGCGGCTGGAACTTCACCAACGTCAACAATCTGGGGACCCGCGGCCGTCTGGACGTCGTGCCGGGCACGCGCGTCGTCGACCGCCTCGGCACCAACATCTCCGTCTCCTCGCGCCCTATCGTGCTCTCGCAGAGGGGCGGCAGCACGCGCGATGCGCTTCGCGACTACGTCCGCGAGGCCCCGCGGACGATCGAGCGGACCTCGAATCCGCGCGACTCGCAGCGTCTGGCTCCGTTCCTCGCAAGGGAGCGGCAGCTTCCCGACGACACCGTGCAGGCTCTCCGCGAGCGCGCGGTTTCCTCCCAGCGCGGGCGGCTCGTCGGGCCCGGAGTTTCGGAGATGACGGCGCGCAGCGGAGGCGGAACCGTCGCGGACCGCGGCCGGGTGCCCCTGCAGACCGATTCGAGACGTCCCGAGAGCCTCGATCGCTCGTCGGGATCGGGAGCGGAGCGCGGCCGTGTGGCCGAGCGCCCCGATCGCCCCGCGCGCCCGGAAGCATCGTCGCCGTCCGGCGGCCGCCCGTCGGAGCGGCCGAACGACACGTGGCGGGGTCAGCCCCAGGCGCGCTCGTTCGAAACGCGACCGCAGGTCGATCGCCCGGAGCGTTCGGTCGAGAGGTCCGGCTCGGAATGGCGCGGACGCCCCGCGCCGGCGCCCGCGGATCGCGGATCGAACTCTCGCCCGCAACCCACGGATCGTGGATCGATCTCTCGCCCGCAGCCCACGGATCGAGGAGGGCGCGAGGGTTGGAGATCGCGGCCCGACGTGCCGCCCGCGCAACGGGTCATCGAGGGCTCGGTACCGGGACGGCGTCCGGCTGAGCGGGACCCGGGAGACGGCGGACAGCGCCGCGGCTATGACCGGCAGGCGCCGGCGCCTCGAGACGGCGGCCGCCAGTACTCCGCTCCCCGGGACAGCGCGCCTCGCGACTACGCGCCGCGCGGGAACTCGAGCCCGGACCGCGGCCGCAGCTACTCGCCCCCGTCGGGATCGGCTCCTCGCGAGGCGGCTCCGCGTTCGTACGACCGGGGCCCGGCTCCGCGCTCGGCGCCGGCGCCTCAGGCCGCTCCTCCTCGGTCCGCGCCGGCGCCAGCGCCCCGGAGCGCGCCTCCGCCGAGCTCGGGCGGCGGACACCGGGGTCGCCCATAGGACTTCTTCCCTGAGGTTTCCTCCTCTTCCCACCGCGCCTTCGGGCGCGGTTCTTTTTTTCTGTTCCCGGGGGCGCCGCCCGGCCGGCGCGCCCGGGACCCCTTAGAATCCGCGCAAGGTGCGGCGCCTCTTCGACTTTCTGGCAAACGCCTTGTTCGTCTTCTACTGCACGACGGTAGGGGTCTACCTCGTCATGCGCCCCTGGACCGCTCGCCCGGCAATTCCTGGCCTCATGGGCTCGGGGTTCTTCCGCGGGTTCATCTCAGGCATCGGTCTGCTGCACCTGGCCGTCGGCGTCGCGGACCTCCGGGTCCTCTCCCGGGCGCTGCAGGGAGGCCCGGCGGCGGCGGAGAAGCCCGAATGAAGGCGCTCTATGTCACCGACCGCTCGGTCGTCGGTGACGCGCGCTTCTTCGAAATCCTGGAGGAGCTTGCCGGAGCGCCGGTGTCCGTCGAGCTCCGGGAACGAGGCACCGAAGACCGGGAGCTGCTCGAAATCGCTCTCGGCGCGCGTCGGCGGCTGGGCGCCGGGGTGCCCCTCTCGGTCAACCGCCGCTTCGACATCGCCCTCGCCGCGGGCGCGGACGGCGTGCACCTTCCGGCCGACGGCCTGCCCCTGCTGCGGGTCCGCGCGCACACGCCGCGAGGGTTCCGGATCGGGGTCTCGACACACTCGGCCACCGAGGCGAGCGACGCCATTGCTGCCGGCGCCGAGGTCGTCGTCATCGGTCCGGTGTTCGACACGCCGTCGAAGCGGGCCTTCGGCGCGCCCCTCGGTCCCTCGGCGCTGAGCGGCCTTCCGCGCCGGGATTCGCACGCGAGCGATGTGTTCGCGATCGGCGGGATCTCCGAGGCCAACCTCGGCGCGCTCGAGTCGTACCGCGACCGGATCTCCGGCATCGCGGCGATCCGGCTCTTTCAGGAGGCCGCGAGCCCGCGCGCGGCGGCCGACCGGATCGCTGCGCGATGACGGTCCGGATCTCGGAAGTCGCCGCCGCCGGAGCGCGCCGGATCCTCCCGGCTCTCGCCCTCCTCGCCCTGGTTTTCGGGGCCGTGCTCCTTTTTTCGAGCTTCGGCGTGACCTTCGACGCGGGGAATCGCAGCTATGGGGCATTCGTCGTCGGCCTGGCCGGAGCTCTCGTCGCGATCCGAGTGGCCGACTTCCTGGTCTTCGACGTCGGCTATCGCATCAAGCGCGGGACCGCGGCTCCGGACCTCCTGCGGCAGATCGTGAGCCTGGTTCTCTTCGCCCTCGCTCTGGGTGTCCTCTTTCAGGTGGCCCTCTCCGCCAGCCTCCCGGCCCTCCTCGCCACTTCGGCCATCATCACGGCGGTCGTCGGCCTCGCGCTTCAAGAGACGCTCGGGAACCTCTTTTCCGGCGTGGCCCTGGCTCTCGAGCGAACGGTGCAGGTGGGCGACATGGTGCGATCCGGCGACATCATCGCGCTCGTGGAACAGCTCTCCTGGCGATCCATCAAGGTCCGCACGCTGGAGGGATACGCAATCCTGATCCCCAACAGCGTGGCGAGCCGCGAGCGCCTCGAAGTCTACCGTCGGGGCGCTCTGCCGATGGCTCGCATCCTCCGCGTCCCGCTCGAGCACGAGCTTCCGCCGGAGCGCGCCCGGGCCGTGCTCGAAGACGCCGTGCGGGACATGAAAGGGCTCGCCCCGCATCCGCCTCCCATGGCGGTCCTCGAGCGCTTCGGTGATTTCGCCGTCTTCTACGACCTCCGGTACTGGCTCGAGGATCACGCGCGCTTCATCGAGGTGGACTCGGAGGTCCGCCAGCGCGTCTGGTACGCCCTCTCCCGCGAAAGGATCGGTTTCGCGTATCCCGTGATCCGCCAGCACCAGTACGCGGCGGGACCGCTTCCTCGCCCCGACGTCTCCCGCGCGGTGGTCGCGGCGATCGAGGCCAGCACGCTCTTCGCACCCCTTTCGGCGGAGGAGCGCGCGAGGCTCGCGGCCGGGGCGCGCCTCCTCACCTTCGGCCAGAAAGAAACCGTGGTGCGGGAGGGCGAGGAGGGATCCTCGATGTTTCTCATCGCGCACGGACGGGTCGGTGTCTCCGCACACGGCGCCTCCGGCGAAAGCCAGCGCGTGGCCATGCTCGACGAGGGATCGGGCTTCGGGGAGATCAGCCTGCTGACCGGCGAGCCGCGTCTTGCGACGATTCGGACACTCGAGGAGTCTCTCCTCGTCGAGATCGACAAGTCCACGCTCGCGCCGATCCTGGAGGCGAACCCGTCGCTGGTCGACAAGCTCGACGAAATCGTCCTCGAGCGCAGACGGAAGACGTCGGGACAGCTCGAGAAGGTCCGAGGGAGCGGAATGGGCGAGTCCCCGGAGTCTCTCCGCACCAGGATCGCCCGGTTTTTCGACCTCAAGGGGCTCGCCTGATGGCCGGCGCGGTCGGCCTCCTCCTCGGGCTCGACCTGACCGAAGTCGATCGCGTGGCCGGTGTCCTGGAACGTCACGGCGAAAGATTTCTCGCTCGCATCTTCCGCGAGGGCGAGATCCGGCGCGAGCGTCGCCACAAGCGGGCCTTCGCCGAGCACGTCGCGGGCCGCTTCGCCGCCAAGGAAGCGGCGATGAAGGCCCTGGGCCTCGGATGGCGGGGCCTCGCGTTCCGCGACATCGAAGTCAGCCGCGACGCCCGCGGCAAGCCTCTCGTCATCTTCCACGGCAAGGCGCTGGTCCGGGCGCGCTCCCTGAAGGTGCTCTCGGCCGAGGTGACGATCACGCACGGCCGCGACATCGCGGCGGCCGTCGTCGCGCTCGTGACCGCCCCCGGCGCCCACAAGAGCTGAGGCCCGCCGCGGCGGCGATACGGGGCGCTTGGGCTAAACTCCGCCCTCGATGAGCGAGGGATCCGACTACAAGAGCACGCTCAACCTGCCGCGGACGGACTTCCCGATGAAGGCCGATCTCGCGCGGCGGGAGCCCCACCAGCTCGCCGCCTGGGAGGCGATGGGACTCGAGGAGAAGCGCCGTCGGACGGCCGAAGGTCGGCCGCGTTTCATCCTCCACGACGGACCTCCGTACGCGAACGGGAACATCCACATCGGCCATGCTCTGAACAAGATCCTCAAGGACGTCGTCGTCCGGAGCCGGTCCATGATGGGCTTCGACGCCCCGTACGTCCCCGGTTGGGATTGCCACGGTCTTCCGATCGAGCAGAAGGTCGACAAGAAGCTCGGCTCCAAGAAGAAGGACATGAGCGCGGTCGAGATCCGCCGCGCCTGCCGCGCCTACGCCCAGGAATACATCGACATCCAGCGCGAGGAGTTCAAGCGACTCGGGGTCGGCGGGCTCTGGGACCGTCCGTACACGACGATGGCCTACCCGTACGAGGCCGAGATCGCCCGGGCTTTCGGCCGCATCTATGGAAAGAATCTCGTCTACCAGGCGCTCAAGTCCGTGCGCTGGTGCTTCACGGACCGCACGGCGCTGGCCGAAGCGGAGCTCGAGTACGAGGAGCGGCAGGATCCGGCGATCTACGTTGCGTTCCCGACCGACCTCTGGATCGCCGACAAGAACGTCCCGGCCGCTTTCCTGATCTGGACGACGACGCCCTGGACGATCCCCTCGAACCTCGCGATTGCCGTTCACCCGGACGAGTACTACTCCTGGGTCGAGGTCGAGGGAGGCCAGCACTACCTGGTTGCCGATCGGCTCGTGCCGCGCGTCGCCGACGAGCTCGGCTGGAAGAACTGGAAGCGAGGCCCGCTCGTGCCCGGCCGCAGGCTCGAGGGCACTGTCTACGCGCACCCCCTCCCGCAGGAGTGCCGGGGCGAGCTCACTCCCGAAGAAGACGCGCGCTCGTTTCGCGTCATTCTCGGCGACCACGTCACCATGGACGCCGGCACCGGACTCGTGCACACCGCCCCCGGCCACGGCGAAGACGACTTCCTCGCCGGGCAGCGGGAGAAGCTGCCGATCCTCTCGCCCGTCGATGAGGCCGGACGGTTCACGACCGTCGCGAAGTACCGCGGGCAGAAGGTGCTCGACGCGAACCCGGCGATCGTCGAAGACCTCAAGGCCGTCGGCGCCCTGGCCGGGTACAACCCGAAGTTCCGCCACGAGTACCCGCACTGCTGGCGCTGCAAGAATCCCGTCATCTTCCGGGCGACGATCCAGTGGTTCGCCCGTCTCGACGACGAGAAGACCGACGTGCGGCGCGGCGCGCTCGACGCGATCGCGCACGTAAAGTGGATCCCGCCCTGGGGCGAGGCTCGCATCGCCGGAATGGTCGAGAACCGGCGCGAGTGGGTGGTTTCGCGCCAGCGGCGCTGGGGCTCGCCGATCACGCTGCTCTATGCCATGAAAGACGGCGAGCGCGCCGGGGTCTATCCGTGGAAAGACTCCCCCGAGGAGCAGCACCGTTTCTTCGAGCACCTCGCCGGCATCTTTCGCGAGGAGGGCGCCGACGCCTGGTACGCCCGGCCGGCCACCGACTTTCTGCCCGCGAACGCGGACCTCCGCGGTTTCGCCCGCGAAGCCTTTCAGTCCGAGACCGACATCCTCGACGTCTGGTTCGACTCCGGCGTCTCGCACATCGCCGTGCTGCGCTCGGGCGCGTGGCCCGAGCTCGTGAAGAGCGGCTCGACGTCGGCTTCGGGCTCGAATCGCCCGGCCGATCTCTACGTCGAGGGGCACGATCAGCATCGCGGCTGGTTCCAGTCGTCGCTTCTGACCTCCGTGGCCCTCTACGGCGATGCGCCCTTCGACGGCGTCATCACGCACGGGTTCGTGGTCGACGGACAGGGACGCAAGATGTCCAAGTCGCTCGGCAACGTCGTGGCGCCGCAGGACCTCATCCAGAAGTACGGCGCCGACATCGTCCGGCTCTGGGTCGCGAGCCTCGACTACCGCGACGACGACCCGATCTCCGAGGAGATCCTGGCCCGCTGCGCGGAGGCCTACCGGAAGATCCGGAACACGACGCGCTACCTGATCTCCAACCTCTACGACTTCGATCCGGGGACCGACGCCCTCCCCGCCGGGCGGCTCCTGCCTCTCGATCTCTGGGCCCTCGGCCAGGCCCGGGCGGTGGTTCAGCGGATCGTCGCGTCCTACGAGACGTACGAGCTCCACGTCATCTACCACCAGCTCGTGACTTTTTGCGCCACCACTTTGTCGGCGTTCTATTGCGACATCATCAAGGACCGGCTCTATGCCTCGGCGGCGGCCTCGCCCGAGCGGCGGTCGGCCCAGACGGCCCTGTGGCGCATCGGTCGCGCCCTCGCGGCGGTCATGGCGCCCGTCCTCCCCTTCACGGCCGAGGAGATCTGGGCGGCCCTTCCGGGAAAGAAGGAAGAATCAGTCCACCTGGCGCGTTTCGACGGGCTGAACGACTTTCCGGTGGCGGCCGACTCCAATTCCGAGGCGGCCTGGGAACGGCTGACCAAGTTGAGGGAAGAAGCCTCGGTGATTCTCGAGCAAGCGCGGCGCGACAAGATCATCGGATCGTCCCTCGAGGGAGCCATCGCGCTCTCCGGAAGCGAGGCCTTGGAGGCCGACCGCGCCGCCACGGGAACGTCCGGGACCGGCCTCGCGGATCTCTTGATCGTCTCCGAGATCGTCGAGGGCCCGGAGGCCGGACCGGCCGAGTGGCGCGACTCCCAGGCCTACCCCGGCGTACGGCTCGGCTTCCTCAAGGCCCGGGGACGCCGGTGCGATCGCTGCTGGAAGGTGACGCCCGAAGCCGAAGCGACCGGACTCTGCGACCGCTGCCGCGCGGTCCTCGGCGAGGCGGCAGCATGACCGCGAAACTGCGCGAGTCCACGCTCTACCGGGGCGCCTACCTGGCGGTGTCGCTCGCGGTCCTTTTCCTCGACCAGTGGACCAAGGGCATCATCACCCGGACGATGGACGTGCACCAGTCGCGGACCATCATCGCGAACGTTTTCGATCTCACGTACGTCCGTAACAGCGGCGCGGCGTTCGGCCTGTTCGCCTCGGTGGACTCCGCCCTGAAGGCCGTCCTGCTCAACAGCGTCGCCGTCATCGTCTTTCTGATCGTCTCGGCCTATGCCTTGCGCTCCTCGCACAAGAGCGTCCGGCTGCAGGTCGGCCTGGCCCTGATCCTCGGCGGAGCCGTCGGAAACCTGCTCGACCGGGTGCGCTTCGGCTACGTGGTCGACTTCCTGGACTTCGCCGTATCGGGCCATCACTGGCCGGCGTTCAACGTCGCCGACTCGGCCATCTGCATCGGCGTCGCGGTGCTCTTCCTCGACATGCTCCGGCATGAGGACGAGCCCAAACCCGCCGACGCCGCGCCCGGGACCTAGGGGATAACCTCATTTTTCCGCGTCTCGTCCATATCGGACAGTTCTACCTTCCGACGTACGGCGTCGTCCTGGCCTTCGCCTATCTCACGGGCATCTGGCTGCTGAGGCGCAAGGCCCTCGCCGACGGCCTGCCCGAGCAGAAGATCCTGGACCTCGCCCTTTACATGCTCGCCTCCGCGATCCTCGGAGCGAAACTCCTCCTCGTCATCGTCGAGTGGAAGCGCTATTCCGCCAACCCGAAGGACCTGATCGAGGTCGTCCGCTCGGGCGGGGTCTTCTACGGAGGCCTCATCTGCACGACGGTCGTATCGATCTGGTACATGAAGAAGAACGGCCTCCCGGCATGGCGGATCGCCGACATGGGCGCGCCGTCGATCGCCCTGGGTGAGGCCATCGGCCGCTGGGGATGTTTCGCCGCGGGCTGCTGCTACGGGAAGGAGAGCCACGGCCCCTTCGCCGTGACGTTCTCGGATCCCTTTGCCCACGACGCCGTCGGGACGCCCCTCGGCGTGCCGCTTCACCCGACGCAGATCTATCTCTCGCTCAACTCGCTGATCATTTTCGCGATCCTGCAGTGGGCCTACCGGCGCAAGACCTACGACGGCGAGGTCTTCTGGCTGTACGTGCTGCTCTACGCCATTACGCGCGGGATCCTCGAGACCTGGCGCGGCGATCTCGTGCGCGGTTTCGTGATTCCGGGTGTGCTTTCCACGTCGCAGGCGATCGGCCTGATCACCGCCGCCATCGCCGGCGGCATGCTGTTCTACCTCTCCCGGCGGCACCGCGCCGAGGCCTAGAACGTGATTCGGAGGTTCCGGGCTGGCACACCCTCCGCCGGAACGCGCCTCGACTCGTTTCTCGCGTTGACGTGCTCGGACATGTCGCGCTCCCGCATCCAGAAGCTCATCGCCGAAGGCGCGGTGCTCGTCGACGGAGGCCCGGCCCGGAGGTCTCATGTCGTACGCGCCGGCGAGGAGATCTCGGTCGACGTCCCCGAGCCGCGCGAGACCACCGTCGAAGCCGAGGACATCCCGCTCTCGATCCTCTACGAGGACGAACAGCTGATCGCGATCGACAAGCCGCCCGGCCTCGTCGTCCACCCCGCCCCGGGCCACGCGTCGGGGACGCTCGTGAATGCCCTCCTCCACTACGTCCGCGACCTCTCCGGCATCGGCGGGGAGCTGCGGCCCGGAATCGTCCATCGTCTCGACCGAGACACGTCGGGGGTGCTGCTGGTCGCAAAGACCGACCGTGCCCACCAGATGCTCTCGCGCCAGATGCGGCGACGGACGCTGCGCAAAGAGTACCTGGCGCTCTCCGCCGGCATCCCGCGCGTCCGCAAGGGCGAGGTGGTGTTCGCGATCGGACGCGATCCCCGAGACCGCAAGAAGATGAAGGCCTTTCGCCCGGTCGAGGGCGATCCTCCCGCCGGCGTCCGTGAGGCGCGCACGCTCTACGAGATCGAGAAGGAGTGGCCGGCCCTCGGCCTGACGCTCCTCCGCTGCCGTCTCGTCACCGGCCGCACGCACCAGATCCGCGTCCATCTCGCGGCCTCGAACCTCCCCGTCGTAGGCGACCCCGTCTACGGCCGCGCCCGCTATCCGAAGGTCGCCGACGGGCAGCTCCGCAAGCGGCTCCTCGAGTTTCCGCGCCAGGCGCTCCACGCGGAGCGCGTCGAGTTCCACCATCCCGCCACGCAGGAGCTCGTCGAGATCATCGCGCCCATCCCGGCGGACCTCGCCGGCCTTGTCGCCGCGCTAAACGCGGCGCAATAAGGTCGCCGCGCTAAACGCGGCGCAATAAGGTCGCCGCGCTAGACGCGGCGCAATAGGGTCGCCGCGCTGAGTGCGGCGCGGGGTAACCTCCTCGAAATGAGCAACGAGCGGGACGTCCTCTGCGAAGGCCGGCACATGGTGTTTCTGAGGCGCAACGGCTGGGAGTACGTCGAACACCGGACGGCTCCCGAGGCCGCGATGGTCGTCGCCCTGACCGATCGCGACGAGATCGTTCTCGCGGAAGAGTTCCGTCCCCCCATGAACGCGCCGGTCGTCTCGCTTCCCGCGGGGTTGATCGGCGACGAGGGACCCGAAGACGCGATCGACGCGGCGCGGCGCGAGCTCGCCGAGGAAACGGGGTATGCCGCGGCGAGCTGGCAGCGCCTCGCACGCGGTCCCGGCTCGGCCGGTCAGAGCTCGGAGATGGTCACGTTCTTCCTGGCGCGCCCCGCGGTCCTCGCGGGCGGGCAGGCGGCGCACGACGCCGGCAAGATCCACGTGCACGTCGTGCCTGTCGCCGACCTGCGCGAATGGGCGCGCACACGAGAGACGGAGGGCAAGGTCATCGATCCGAAGATCTGGGCCGGCCTGTACCTGGCCGGGAGCGCCTGAACGCTGCTCGCGATTACCTGGCCGACTTCAGGACCAGGTAGATCGTCATTCCGTCTTTCTCGAGAGCCACGCGGTTCTCTTCGATCTTCGCGACGGTGAAACCCTCGACATAGCCGTCGGTGGCAACGATGCGGTCGTTCAGCAGCGCCCGGGGCTCTGCCTCGGACCAGACGATCCCGCCGAGCTCGATGCGACGGCCCTCCGGAAGATGCACGATCCCCACGTAGGTCCGGCCGGCTTCCAGCACCGAAGGCGGCGCGGGAACCTCGACGACGCTCGCAGAAACGTCGTCGCCCTGAGGGATCCCGACTTTCGTGGGTCGGGGACGGGCTGAAGGCGCGGCCCCCGCGACGGAGGACGCCGTCGCGAGCGGCGTGGGCACGAGAGTCTCGGAAAGCGTCGGGACCGCCGTCGGAGCCGGGACCGCGGCAACCCGGCTGGCCGGCGACGTCGGCGTGTCCGGCGCGGCCGAGTTCCAGACGAGCCGGCCCAGAAAAGCCAGGACGACCACTCCGGCGACGACGCCGAGGATCCGCAGCCCCAGCCTCACCGCGGCGCGGCGCCGCGCGAGGCCCGCGTCCGGCAGAGGCGCCGGCGTCCAGGGACGCTCCTGGCTCTTCTCGCCCTCGCGCTGGCTCGCTTCCTGGGCGCGCTTGAGCGCTTCGTCGATCAGGCTCACGAGGCCTCGCCCTCCAGCTCGCGGATCGCCTGGCGGACCGCGCGGGGCCGCAGCTCGTACGTGCCGTTGACGTACCCGTAAAGCAGGGCTTTGTCGCACACGGCGTTGATGAGCCGGGGGATACCCCCCGAATACCGCTGAATCGTCCGAATCGCCCAGGGAGAAAACGTCGGCCGGCCGTCGCCGCCGGCCACGCGGAGGCGATGCGCGATGTACCGCGCCGTCTCGAACCGGTCGAGGGGCGCGAGGTGATAGCGCACCGTGATGCGCTGTCGGAGCTGCCGGAGCTCCCTGCGATTGAGCTTCTCGCGCAGCTCGGGCTGGCCGATGAGGACGATCTGCAGAAGTTTGCGCTGGTCGGTCTCCAGATTCGAGAGCAGCCGCACCTGCTCGAGGAGCTCGGGGTCGAGATCCTGCGATTCGTCGATCAGAAGGACGACGTCGTTGCCGGCCCCGGCCTGCTCCAGAAGAAACCGATTGAGAATCTCGAGGTACGCCGACTTGTCGAGCTTCTTCGGCTCGAGGCCCAGCTCGGAGAGGATCGTCCGCATCAGCTGGGTCGCCGTGACCATGGGGTTGAGAATCAGGGCCGTGCGGTAGCTTGGCCCCAGCTCCGCGAGGATCGCGCGGCAGACCGTGGTCTTGCCCGCCCCGACCTCCCCGGTGATCTGGATGAACCCCTTGCGTTCCCGGATCCCGAAGAGGACGTGATTGAACGCCTCGCGATGCTTGTCGGAGAAGAAGAGGAACCGGGGGTCGGGAGTGATGTTGAACGGCGCCTCGCGGAAGCCGTAGAAGTCGTTGTACACCGTCTCCGATTAGAACATTACCCGGCCGGCCGCCCTTCCCGGCTCCCGCGTTTGGCGACCTTCAGCGCGAGCCGGGCTCACGACGCGATCGCAAGGGGGCGGCAGTCGCTGCAGGGGTGATAACCCGCGGCCAGGGCCTCCGCGTCCGTGTGGAACGGGACCGTGTTCGACTCCACCAGCGTCTCAATTCCTCCGCACGTCGGGTAGCAGTAGTGCATCCCCTTCGAATTGCCGAGGTACCGCACGCCCGAGGAGGCCAGCTTTTCCAGGGTTTCCGGATGCGCCCCCTCGATCTGGAGGAGCGTCCGCTTGTTGCGGGCGCCGCCCATCGAGTACTTGCCGAGGCGCCCGTCGCTCCTCACGACGCGGTGACAGGGAATCAGGAGCGGAACCGGGTTCTTCGCGAGGGCCGTCCCCGCGGCGCGCACCGCCTGGGGATGACCGATCTCCTTGGCGATCCAGCTGTAGGGCCGGACCTCTCCCGTCGGGATCTCGAGGGCCTTCAGCAGCACGGACCGCTCGAACTCGGAGAGCCCACGCAGGTCGAAGCTCAGCTCCCGGCGCTCCTCGCCCCGGACGTGACGCACGAGCGCCCGTACGGCGGCCGGAGGCACCGACTTCTCCGGATACGCGCGCCGCCCGTAGCGCCGCTCGAAGCTGCGCTCGAAGTCGGCGTCGGATTTCGCCCGCGACACCATCGAGATGCCGGCCTTGCTGTGCGCCACGAACACCGGGCCGAGCGGCGACTCCAGCCGCCAGTACGTGTCGGCCAGGCCGACGCGCCTCATCACCGCCGGCAGGAGCGTCTCGGGCGCCCTGCTCGACGGAATCGACCGCAGGGCCTTCGAAACGGCCAGCGACTTCTTCAGACTCGTCACGACCTCACCCCCTCCCGCCGCGACTCCGAAAGAGCCTCGCGCAGGGCGTTGATTCCGCGATGCACATTCGACTTCACCGTTCCGAGCGGCTGCCCGAGCACGGTGGCGACCTCCTCGAGACGGAGGCCTTCGACGTAACGGAGCTGCAGGGCGGACCGGTACCGGTCGGGCAGACCGGCCATCACGCCGGCGATGTCCCGCCGCTCGCGTCGTTTCTCGTAGCGCCTGTCGGGCTGCTTCTCCGGACTGTCCGCGGCTTCCCACATCGCGTCGCTTCCCGGCGCGATGGGATGGTCCAGAGAGACCGTGCGGAGTTTCTTTCCGCGAAACCGGTTCCTCGCGGTGTTCAGCGTGATCCGGTAGAGCCATGGCCGCAAGGCGAGCCCGCGGATGCGCTCCGCCGGATAGGTCGCGAGGGCTTTGTACGCCTTCACGAACGCGTCCTGCGCGACCTCTTCGGCGTCCTCGCGCCGCGCCATCAGGCGCAGCGCGTAGGAATAGAGACGATCCTGGTAGGTGCGCACGAGCTCCTCGAAGGAGCCGTCGAGGTCGCAGGCGATGCGTTCCCGGAGACTGTCCTCGTGCGACATCGAGGTCCGTCCGCCCTTCCCCTGCTCCGGCTGACCCAGCACCAGCCGGAAATCCCCGCGCCCGCCCGGCCACGCCGACCTGTCGGACTCGGGAACGCATTCATGCCACATCTTGCCCTCCGCCGCTGCCTGAAACACGGCAAAGCGGCAAAGGGTTGCGGCCTCCGACACTTCCGACTAGTGGACCGCCCCCTGGAGTCGGCCGGCGATCGCGGCGGCGATCATGCCCGCGTGGTGCCGGCTGTTCTCGATGAAGATCTTGCCGATCTCGCGGCCGCCCAGGATTGCGCCCGCCAGATACAGCCCGGGAACGTTGGACTCCAGCGTCTCCGGGTCGTGCGCCGGAACTCGGGCTTCCCCTTCGAGGCGAATGCCGCAGCGCTCGAAGAGCGCGAAGTCCGGCTCGTAGCCGATGAGGGGAAACACGGCATCGGCGGGGATCCGCCCCTCCCCGTCCGGTGTCGCGACACGGACGAAATCCGGGCCGATCTCCCGGACGTTGGATCGAAAGAGCGCGGCGATCGCCCCGGCCGCGATCCGATTCTCGAGGTCCGGCTTGATCCAGTACTTGACCCGATCCGAGATCGCCGGCCCGCGGACGACGATCGTGACGCGGGCGCCGTGACGATAGAGATCGAGCGCGGCTTCGGCGGCGGAGTTCTTCCCGCCGATCACGACCACGTTCCGCCCGTGAAACGGGTAGCCCGAGATGTAACGCGAGTGGACGTGCGGCTGATCCTCGCCCGGAACGCCCAGGCGCCTCGGGTTCGGAAAGAAGCCGGTCGCGAGGATGGCCGCGGGCGCCTCCAGCCGCTCCACGCCGCGGCGGCCGTTCGCGAATACCGTCACGCCTCCACCGGGTTTCGGTTCGATCCGTTCGACGGCGGTCTCGAGACGCACCTTCACATCGAAGTGCTCAGCGACTCCGCGGTAGTAGGCGAGCGTCTCGAGGCGTGTCGGATGGGGCTCCGGAGACACGAATGGAACTCCGGCGATGTCGAGGAGATCGCGTGTCGAGAACCAGCGCATTTCCTCGGGGAAGTGGTAGATCGAGTCGAGCAGCATGCCGCGTTCGATGCAGATCGCGGCGATGCCCCTCCGGTTGAGCTCGACCGCGCAGGCGATCCCGATCGGTCCCGCGCCGACGATGGCGACCGGGGACACGCCGCTCATGGGGCCGCGGCGGCGGCGTGCAGCTCGCCGAGCGAGTGGAGCGCCCCCGCCCGCATGACGAAGCGGAGCCTGCGGAGATTCGCGATGTCTTTGATCGGGTCAGCCCCCACAACGATCAAATCCGCGGACTTGCCTGGCTCGAGGGTGCCGGTGACCTTCTCGGCGCCCATCGCGAGGCTGGCCCCCCGGGTGGCCGCGACGAGGACCTGCGTCGGCGTCATCCCGGCCGCCTGCATGGCCTCCATCTCGCCATAGACGGACGGGCCGTGGAGCGTCAGCGGGTTTCCGGCGTCCGTCCCCATCGCGATCGGGATCGCGGCGTCGGAAATGCGCTTCAGGTTCGCGGCCATCATGGCTTCGGCGCTGGCGAGGCGCTTCGCCATCGCGTCGCGCTGGGCGGCGTCCGCGGGCTTGAGCGTCACGCTCTCGCTGATCTTGCGGAGCGTTTGGGCGTCGACGCAGCCATTGGGATCGTCGACCGCCGGCGGGTTGGTCGTGCCGCGGGACTGGCCCAGACGCGCGTATCCCCCGAACACGGTCAGCGTCGGGCAATAGACCGCACCATTGGACTTCGCGAGCGCAAGGAACTCGTCGTCGACCGGCTGATCGTCGACGCTGTGGACGAGCAAGTGCGCCCCGGCCTTGAGAGCGACCTTGGCCTCCGCGAGGCCCGTGGCATGGACGATCAGCGGGATCCCCAGCTTCCGCGCTTCGTCGCCAGCCGCCATGACTGCGGGCGTGGAGGCCTCGACGGTCTGCTCGGGCGTCACGAGGAACCAGATCTTCACCGCGTCGGCGCCTCGCGCCGCGAGGTAGCGGACGCCGGCGCGCCCGGCATCCGGATCCTTCAGGTGGATGAACTGCCGTTCGGCGGGCAGGTTGAGCCAAAAATCGATCGTCGAGAGCAGCGGCCCCGCGGCGGCCACGCGCGGCGCGGCCGGGTCGTCACGATTCCGATGGGCCATCTCGATCGACCAGGGATAGCCCCCGTTGTCGAACACGGACGTGATGCCCGAACAAAGCTGCGACCGGAAAAACCGCTCCGGGTGCGCGGCCAGATCCGACGCGACGATCTCGTACGGATAGCGATCGCGAACGTCGAACGCGTCGGGCCTTCCGTCCGCCCAGCCCGTCTGGCCAAAGTGCACGTGCGCGTCGATGAGACCGGGTGTGATCCACGCGCCGGAGACATCCGTGACGATCGCTCCGGGCGGCACCTTGCAATCTTTTCCGGCGCACTCGATCTTCCCGTCGCGCACGACGACGGTCGCACGGGGCACAGGCGGCGCGCCGGTGCCGTCGTACAAGGTCGCGCCCACGAGCGCCTGCACGGAGTGAGGGGGCGCTATTCCCGCCGCGAAGAGGGCCGAGAGCGCGAGGACGAGCGACATCGAGCCGAGACTCTACACCGGCGCCGGCGGAGGTCGCGGATGAAGGACCGACTACAGGCTCTGGATCCGGACCGAGCCTCCGCTCGTGTGGAGGCGCAGCGTGTTGCCGCCCTTGCCGAGCGTTCCCGAGAGGCTCCCGCGCGAGACCTCACCGCGGACCGCGAGCGGCAGGTCCGTGCGGACGGCATTGCCGTGCGCCTCGATCGCGAGGTCGGCTCCGGGGTCGATCTGCACTTCGATGCCTCCGCCGGACGTCGTCAGAGAACCGCCGAGCGAGTTGCCCCTCGCGAAGCTCGCCTCGATCCCGCCGCCCGAGGTGTCCGCTTTGACGCGGCCACCGGCCTCGACGATCGTGATCCCGCCGCCGGAGGTGTCGGCGTCGATGTCCCCGGTCACCCGCTCGAGCTCGATCGAACCGCCCGAGCTTTCGGCGCGGATCGAGCCCTCGATCGCCTTCGCATCGACGCCCCCGCCCGAGGTATCGGCCATGACGCGGCCCTTGATGTTCTCGAGCGAGATTCCCCCTCCCGAGGTCTCGGCGAAGACGTCGCCGGTGACGTTCGTGATGCCGATCCCGCCTCCCGACGTGTCCGCCTTGACCTCGCCCTGGATGCCCGTGATGTTGATGCCGCCGCCGGAGGTCTCCACGGAGACGCGGGTCTGCGCCGGAACGCGGACCTCGTACTGGACCGCGTTTCCGGAGCTCGAGAACCAGTCGAACTTGTGACGCTTCCGCGCGGTGATCGATACCAGGCCCGAACTCTCGTCCCAGCGGAACGTCATGAGCTCTTCGAGGTCCTTCTTGCGCGAGGTCAGGACGACGTGGACGTCCGCGTCCGGAGACCCGACGAGGGTGACTTTGCCCATGTCGGTGTCGAGCCGAAACTCGCCGCCGGGGGCGAGCTTGAGAGTCTTCTCGATGCGCATTTCCGCCAGGGCCGGCAGGGCGATGCCGAGGGCGAGGGCGGACAGGGCGAACGCGAAACGGGTGGGGGCACGGTGCATGGAACTCCTCCCTGTCCCCAGTTACGCACCGCCCGGCTGAATGTTCCGCGGGCTAGCCGTTTCCCACGGGCGTCTGAAAGCGCCGGATCCAGGTCGCGAAGGCCGCCAGAAAGGCTCGGAGGACGCCGATCGTCGGCTCGTCCGTGAGCCGTCCCGCAGCGTCGAACTTTCCTCCGGCCTGCGCGATCAACACTTCGGGCTTGCCCAGAAGAAACACGTCCGCTCCGAGGGATTGCCGGAGGGCGGCCTGGGCCCGGATCGTTGCGCCGCGTCCGGGCGTCGCCCCCATGATCCCCACGGGCTTGCCGCTGTAGGCCGCCTGGCCCCCGGGACGCGACGCCCAGTCGATCCCGTTCTTCAGCACGCCCGGGATGCTGTGGTTGTACTCCGGCGTGGCGATGAGGATGCCGTCCGCCTCGCGCATCGCGGCCTTGAGGGCGACTACGGCCTCGGGGATCCCGCGGGCCTCGAGATCCGCGTCGTACAGAGGAAACTCTCCGAGACGTTCGAATGCCCGGATTTCGAGCTCCTCCGATCCG
>Ga0207706_10002536_pt1 | contig 17809 bp, 16 predicted proteins | sample KBSC53metaG_FD_184318 | JGI IMG/M metagenome (GOLD analysis project Ga0207706, IMG submission 184318) | Corn rhizosphere microbial communities from Kellogg Biological Station, Michigan, USA - KBS C5-3 metaG (SPAdes) (version 2) | ecosystem: Host-associated > Plants > Roots > Rhizosphere > Soil ... | reverse complement strand
CAAGAAGCGCGAGCTCGAGGAGCAGTGGCGCTCCGGCGAGTCCGGCGAGCGCCCGGAGATCGGCGAGGAGGAGATCGCGGACATCGTCTCCATGTGGACCGGCATCCCGGTGTTCAAGCTCACCGAGGCCGAGACGCAGAAGCTCATGCGGATGGAGGAGGAGCTCCACAAGCGCGTCATCGGGCAGGACGCCGCCATCGAGGCGGTCTCCAAGGCCATCCGGCGTTCGCGCGCCGGCCTGAAGGACCCCAAGCGCCCGACCGGCTCGTTCATCTTCCTCGGCCCCTCGGGAGTCGGGAAGACCGAGCTCGCCCGCACGCTCGCCGAGTTCCTGTTCGGCGACGAGGACGCGATGGTCCGCATCGACATGTCCGAGTACATGGAGAAGCACTCCGTGTCGCGGCTGGTCGGCTCGCCGCCCGGCTACATCGGCTACGACGAGGGCGGCCAGCTCACCGAGGCCGTGCGGCGCAAGCCGTACAGCGTGCTCCTGCTCGACGAGATCGAGAAGGCGCACCCTGACGTCTTCAACATCCTGCTCCAGATCCTCGAGGACGGACGCCTCACGGACGCCCAGGGCCGCACCGTGGACTTCCGCAACGCGATCGTGATCATGACCTCGAACGTCGGGGCCTCGGAGATCGCGAAGAACACCGGCATCGGGTTCACGGTGGGCGACGAGACCGGCATCACCTACGAGGACATGAAGGTCCGGATCATGGGCGAGCTGAAGAAGGTCTTCCGGCCCGAGTTCCTGAACCGGATCGACGAGGTGATCGTCTTCCACAAGCTCACCAAGGAGGAGATCACCGAGATCGTCGAGCTGCTGCTCAAGCGGATCCGCGAGTCGCTTGCCGAGCGCGAGCTGTCGCTCAACCTCTCCGACGAGGCGGCGGACTTCCTGGTCGAGAAGGGCTGGGATCCCGCGATGGGCGCGCGTCCGCTGCGCCGGGCGATCCAGCGCTACATCGAGGACCCGCTGGCCGACGAGGTGCTCTCTCAGTCCATGCCGCCCGGCTCGACCATCGAGGTCGACAAGGGGCCGGAGGGCGACGAGGAGGGCATGAAGATCTCGATCGTCAAGGGCAAGGAGCGCACCCGCGAGGCAGTTGGCGTGGGCGCCAAGGGCGGGCCGCTCGAGGAGGGCTCGGACGAGCCCGAGCAGCCGTCCGGCGACGGCGCTCCGGACCTGCCGGAGGAGCCAGAGGTCCTGCCCGACGTGCCCGACGCACCGCCGGCCGAAGAGGAGTAGTCAGCCCGACGGCGTGGCGAGCTCTTCGAGCTCGGCACGCGCCTGTTCCTCGAACAGGCGCAGGCCCGTCGCCTGGGTCATGGCGAGCGCGTACTCGAGGTGAGCCACGGCGCTCTCGTGGTCGCCGCGGGCGGCCGCCAGCAGCCCGAGCACCCGTGACACCGGGCCGAGGCAGCCGGCGTAGCCGACCTGCACGATGCAGCCGGCGTACGGCGCGAGCGTCTCGTAGAGCACACCGCTCGCCTCGGGGTGCCCCAGCTTCGCGCTCGCCTCGCCGAGGGCCCACATCGTCGTGAGCCAGAAGAAGTCGCGCGGCACCTTGTCGAGCTCAGCCACCATTCGCTCGACCTCGCGCCTGGCGTCATCCTCGCGGCCGGCCGAGATGTAGGCGAGCGGGAGCCCCGCCCGCCAGGCGGCGAGCACGGGGTACTCGTCGATGAACTGCTCCACCGCGTCGACCAGCTCGTGCAGACGCCCCTGAGCGATCCGGATCATGAACAGCTGCGCCGCGAAGACGCTCTCCGCGTCGCGTGTCTCCATCCGCCTGCGCATGACCGCGCTCTCGGCGGCGAGCCGCTCCGCCTCGTCGAGGCGGCCCTCCATCTGGGCGAATGACCCCGACCAGCCGACGGCGAAGTGCGCGAAGAACGGCTGGCGGAGCTCGTCCGCTACCTGCTTGAGCTCCTCGTGGCAGGCTCGCGCCTCGTCGATCCTTCCGGACTGGATCAGGTCAAAGATCCGGTCCTGCAGCCCCATCAGGGTCCCAGCGCGGTCGTGCGCTCTCGTCGAGACCTCGATCACCTCCGCGCTCACGGCCAGCCGGTCGGAGAGGTGCGCGGCGTGCAGCAGGGAGGTATGGGCGCCCTGGAGGGCCGCCGTGAGCACGTGGTCGTCGCCCAGCTCGCGCGCGATGTCGACCGCCTCGGCGCCGGCCTCCATCGACAGGAGCTCCTCGCCGGCGAAGTGCAACACCTCCGCCAGACGCGCGAGCACCCGCGCGCGCAGGTCCTGCTCGTCGTCACTGTCCAGCGCGAGCAGCGCCTCCTGGAGGAGGTCGATCAGCGTCCCGTCGACGACGCCGGCCTCGTAGTAGAAGCCCGCGTACCCGATCGCGGCGCGGGCGAGCTGGGTGCTAGAGCGCCCGCGGGCGAGCTCGGCCGCCTCCGCGAACGCCGCCGAGAAGTCGGGCTGGCCGGCGCGGAGGCGCATGTCGCCCAGCTTGAGCAGCAGCTCACAACGGTCGGCCGGATCAGCCGGCTCCCGCAGCTCGTCCAGCTCGAGGGCGCGCTCGAGGTGGGCCGCGGCGTCCTCCCAGGCGAGCGCGCCCGAAGCGTTGTCGGCGGCTCGGCGGGCGTATCGAAGCGCCGGGTCGGGGCCGAGCGAGTGCCGCGCCTCGTAGAAGTGGTGTGCCAGCTCTGCGGGGTGCGGGCGAAGCTCCTTGCGGCGGTACTCGAGTATCTGGGCGATCCGGTCGTGCAGCTGCGCGCGGACGATCGGCCCCATCTCGTCATAGAGCGTGCGGCGGATCAGGTCGTGAGCGAACGTGAGCCTGCCGCCGCGATCTACGGCCGCCAGCAGGCGCACCGCGACGGCGCGGTCGAGCACGTCCATGGCCTCCTCGCGGGTGAGCGTGGCGACCGGCGGAATCGCCGCGGCCTGGAAGCTCGGGCCCAGCACGGCCGCCGCGCCGAGGATCTCCTGCGCGTACGGGCCGAGCTGCGTCACGCGCCTCAGCACGACCTCGCGAACGCCCGGCGGGACGCCGCCGGGGTCGTCGATGGCGCGCAGCGACTCCTCGAGGAAGAACGGGTTGCCGCCCGTGTGGTCGTGGAGCCGCGCCGCGAGGCCGGGCCTGGCGCCGCCGCCCTGAATGGCGTCGATCAGCGCCTCGGTTTCCTCCTTGTCGAATCCCTCGAGCTGGATCGACTCGATTCGCAGCTCACGCCGGGCGTCGGCCAGGACCTGCGAGAGCGGGGACGACGCGTCGACCTCGACGTCGCGGTATGCGCCCACGGTGAGGAGCCGGCGCGGCTCCGCGGATCGGATCAGGTGCCTGATGAGGAGGAGGGTGGGCCTGTCGGCCCAGTGGAGGTCGTCGAAGATCAGCACCAGCGTGCGGTCCTCGGCGACCTGAGCGAGCATGCTGATCATCGCCTCGAAGAGCCGGTAGCGCTCCGTCTCGGGGAGGTTGCCGGAGGTCTCGCGGCTCGGGGGTACGTGTCGGCGCAGCTCTGGCACGAACCGCCCGAGCTCCTGGAGCTCGAAGCGGAGAGCGTCGCCGTGGCGGTCGATCTGACCCGTCAGGACGAGGTGCGAGATCAGGTCCACGAACGGCTGGTAGGGGGCGAGCGCCTCCTCGTCGGAGCGCCCGTAGAGCACGACCGCGCCGCCCGCGTGCGCCTCGCGGGCGAAGGCCCTCACGAGACTCGTCTTGCCGATTCCGGGCTCGCCCGCCGTCAGCACGAAGCGGCGCTCGCCGTTCGACGCCGTGGCCAGCGCCCGACGCAGCATGTCGAGGGCGTCCTGGCGCCCGACGAAGGGCCCGTCGTCGGTCTTGGCCAGCACCCGCTGGAGCGGCAGCTCCGGGTCCTCGTCGGGCTCGGCGGCCCCGTCGGCACTGGCCAGCACGCGTTCGTGGAGGGCGCGGAGCTCCGGCGACGGTGACGACCCGAGCTCGTCGCGGAGCAGCACGCGAAGGCGTTCGAAGGTCTGAAGCGCCTCGGCCTGATTCCCGCGAGCAGCGTGCGCCCGCATGAGGAGCGCGTGGCCCGACTCGCGGAACGGTGCGAGGTCCACGAGCTGGCGCGCCGCGAGCTGCGCGCGCACCGGCCCTTCGCCTCCCAGCGCGAGCGATGCCTCCGCCAGCAGCTCGAGCGCCTCCAGCCGGTGATCCTCCTGCGCACGCCGGCATTCCTCGAGCCAGGGCGCGTCGAAGAGCGGGACGAGGTCGCTCTCGTAGATGTCGAGCGCCACCTGGGCGTGCCCGGCCGCGGCCTCGGGATCGCCCGACAGCGCGGCACGGGCCGCGTCGAGCGCGGCGGCAGCGACCTCCACGTCGACGATCGCGTCGGGCGGCAGCTCGAGCCGCAGCTCGGAGCGGCCCTTGAGCAGCTCGGCGCCGAGCGCTCGCCGCAGCCCGGAGAGCAGCGTGCTGAGCGTGGCTGCCGGATCGCGCGGCACGCTCTCGGGCCAGAGGGCGCCCATCAGCTCGTCGCGCGTGACCGAGCGGTGGCGGTTGAGGACCAGGTAGGCGAGGAGGGCGCGGCCGAGGCGGCCCGGCAGGCGCCCCTCGACCCGGCTGCCCTTCACCTCCAGCCGAAGCTCGCCCCGGAGCTGGACGGTGACCGGCCGCCTATCTGTTTGACTCGTGGCCACTTCGCTGACTCAGAAGCGTCGGGACCATCGTAGACCTGTTCCGGGGGTCGGAGGTGCGGCTCTAGCGCTGCAGCGCGTCCCTGATGCTCGCGACCTTGCCGGTGTTGGCGTCGATGCGGACGACGGTCAGGTTGGTGAAGGTCCCCGCCCGCTGTCCGGGCGTGGACAGCGACACGATCCAGTAGGGCTTCGAGTCGAGCCCCTGGCGCAGCAACCGGATCTGCGTGCGCTTGGGGGTGAAGGCGACCTGCCGCTCCGCCTTGGCGATCGCCTGGTCCTTGTTGAACCGGATCTGCGACTTCTGGCAGGTCTGCGCGGCCACGAACGCGAGCCCGAGGATCGCGAGGAGCACCGCGACGCGCACCCAGACCGGCTGGTCCGGCGTGAGGCGTGTGCCCCAGCGTCCAGCTTCCGCTGGCGCTTCCGCGGCTGGCGTCATCGGCTTCGCGGGGGGATCAGGCGGTTGGACGGAATTCGTTCCCGATGTTCGTGAACAGCACGATCACCAGGACCACTATGGCCATCACGATGCAGATTGCAAGCATCGCGTACTCGAAGCTCTTCTTGTGAGTCTGGAGCGGAAGGAACTCGATCTGCTTCTTGCTGCTGCCGTTGTTGATCATCGGTCGTCTCCTGCCATTCCGGGCTGGGGTGGCAATTCCTGAGGCGTGGTCGGCGACGAGAACCCTGGGATCGGCGTGCCCGCCGCGCTGATGCCGGCCACGGCTCCGATCAGCCGCCGGTTCTCGTAAATCACCCAGGCGACCAGGACGACCACCATCACCGTGATCCCGACCCACGTGAGGATCATGTAGGCCGTCTCGGCGCCGGAGCCGTCGGGCCCGTATGTCGAGCCCGGCATGAAGGTGCCGAAGCCGGCGCAGTCCTGGAAATTGTCCTGGAGGACGAAATCGGCGAGATCGTCTGCGTTCGCACCTTCCTTGTGAGTGATGCAGTCGGGCGCGCTGTCGATGATGAGCGGCATCTAGACCACCACCTCGTCTCTTGCCTGTCTGAGCACAGCCTCGGACGGCACCATCGTTCCGTCGGGCTCCACGATGAGCTCGCCCGGGCTTGCCGACTCGGGCAGGTACAGGTCCGGCTCGTACTCGGCCACGTCGAGGCCCATGAGCTCGACCTCGGGCGGCACCCTGAGGATGTTGAGCTTCTTCATGATGTACGAGGCGACCCAGCCGGACAGGAAGCCGAGCGGGAGGAACGTCGCGACGCCGAGCAGCTGACCCCAGATCGAGCTGTCGACGTTGTTCACGCCGGTCGGATAGCCGGCCGCGAAGATGCCCACCCAGATCAGGGCCAGGAAGCCCATCGAGCCGTGCACCGCGACGGCGCCGACTACGTCGTCCACGCGCATCTTCTTCTCGATGAAGTCGCCGATGGTCGGGACGATGTACGCGCTCGCCATGGCGATCAGGTAGGCGAGCGTCGGCGCATATACGTCGGCACCCGCGGACACGCTGATCACGCCCGCGAGGCCGCCCGAGACGGTCCAGAACGGATCACCCCGCGATCCGAAGTAGCCGCCCGTGAAGCCGCCGGCGAAGCCCATCGTGATGACCATCGCGATCGTGCCGAGCGTCGTGGGGCTCAGGTAGATGGTCGCCCAGCCGGGGAAGGCCGTGGACGCGATCACGAGACAGGCCGCGTAGAAGGCGTAGAACCCCGTGAAGATCAGCATCAGCCCCAGCAGGGTCATGTGGAGGTTGTGAGGCTTGAATTGCCTCGCCAGCCCCTCGCGCGTGTATTTCCCTATTCGCGGTCCCAGGTTGAAGAGCACACCTAGCGTGAACGCTCCCGCGACGCCGTGCACGACGCTCGACGCGATCGAGTCATGGAACCCGAAGCGGAGCGTCATCCAGCCGCCGGCGCTCCAACCCCAGGACGCGTCGAGGATCCACACGACAGAGCCGAGGATGCAGGCGAGGATGAGGTACGCCGTGAGACGCGCGCGCTCGATCATCGCGCCGGACAGGATCGACGCGGTGGTCCACGAGAAGAGCAGGAACGCCAGGAAGAAGACCAGGTTGATGTTGTTCGTCAGGTTGGGCCCGAAGGTGTCGGACCACGGAATGCCGCCCTGGCAGGCGGCGGCGGTGAAGTCGCTGGAGTTCGGGCCGATCGGCAGACCCGGCTGGTTGCAGTTGTAGATCCACCAGCCGAAGTAGTAGAAGGTCGGCGTGACCACGGCGATGGTCAGGATGTTCTTCATCGCCGTCATGAGCGCGTTCTTCTTGCGCGCCACGCCGGTCTCGTACGACATGAAGCCCGCGTGGATCAGCCACATCAGGACGACGGTGAAGAAGTAGAACTGCTCACCGAGGATCAGGCTGTCCTGCGTGAGGCCTGAAGCGGGCGCCGCGTCCTTGAGGGACTCGACCTGCGCGATCAACGATCCGATCATGCTGCCTCCGTGGGCCGGCTTTTGAACGCTTTTGAACGCTGCTTACAGGTTCGCTGGCGGAACCCAGCGCCCTTCAGAGCGCGACCGTACTCTCGCTTAACATGCTGTCGCAACGTATGCTGGCCACATCGTTGCCACCCAACGAGTGTGAGAACGGCACATATGGTGAGCGGGTGGCCGCGGTTACCATTGCCGCTCTGAGGCAAGGAGGGCTCGCTTGACGGTCTCCCCGGTAGCAGGTGGTGGCGACGCTCTGGCCCGCGTCCAGCGGGAGAACGAGACGCTCTATGCGGTCATCAAGACCGTCTCGTCGTCGCTCGACCTGAGCCGCGTGCTCGAGGGGATCGTGGAGATCGCGACCGACGCAACCAACTGCCACGCGGCCTTCATCTATTTCGTGGAGCGGGATCGCGTCGAGCTGCGCGCCGCCTCGAAGAGCTACTCGCACCTCGTGGGCTCGCTGGGCTGGAGCATCGACGAGGGGCTCACCGGGTGGGTGGCGCGCACCAAGACGCCGGAGTTCATCCGCGACAACGCGATGAGCGACCCGCGCATGAAGTACGTGCCCGAGCTCGAGGAGGAGCAGTTCCAGTCGATGGTCGCGGTGCCGGTGCTCGCGCCACGCGACGGAGACGTGATGGGTGTGATCGTTCTCCATACCGAGGCTCCGCGCGAGTTCGACGACGGAGTGCTCAACTTTCTCGTGCACACGGCGTCGCTCGTGGCGGGCGCGATCGAGAACGCGAAGCTGTACGAGGGCACGCGCCGGCGGGTCGACGCCCTCACCACGCTCACCCAGCTCAGCCAGGCGCTCGCGGCGGTCACTCTGCGCGAGGACCTCTACGACGCGGTCACGCGCGGAGCCCGCCAGCTGATCGGCGCCGACTCGTGTCAGATCTGGCGCATCGATGCCGACGCCGACGAGCTCAACCTTGTGGGCTCCGACCCGCCCGACGGCGCGGACCGTCCGGCCCGCGCGGCGCAGCTGATGGGGCTCATGCGCGGCGGGCGCAGCGGCGCGGTCGACGACGAGCTGCTGGTCGCCCCGCTGGCCGCGGGCGACGAGCAGCTCGGCCTCTTGGTCTGCATCGCACACGAGCGCGCCTTCGACGACGAGGACGCGGAGCTGCTCCGCGCGGTGGCGCACCAGACCGCCGTCGGCCTCAAGAAGGCGGAGCTGATCGAACGGCTCACCGCCGAGAACATCGTCAAGGACATGTTCGAGGCGCTGGCCGCGGGGTCGGTCGACGCGGCCGAGGCGAAGGCCGCGGAGGCGCGCTGCGATCTCAGTCGCCCGCACGTCTTCATCCACGCGGTGCGGGCGCCGTCGGCGAACGACGACGGGCCGGCATGGCCCGAGCTCGCGGCGCAGTTCGAGAGCCGTCTGCGCCGGCTCTACCCGCGCGCGTTCTTCGACTCACGCCACGATTGCGTGCGCGCGATCGCCCCGCTTCCGACCGCGGGCGCCGCCGCGCTCGAGCGGCTGCGGCAGGGCTGCCAGGAGCTGGCGCAGGCGATGGGAGTGGTGGTGGGGCTCAGCGACGTCGACCGCGGTGCGGCGAGCGCGCGCCGGAGGATGCGCGAGGCGGCCGACGCCGCCCGCATCGGGCGCTCACTGGTCGGGAACGGGGGCGCCGTCTCCTACGAGGGGCTCGGCGCCTACAAGTACCTGGTCCACCTGGAGCTCGACGACGCGCCGCATGACCGCTACCGGCAGTCGGTCGAGGAGCTGATCGAGTACGACCGCAGGCGCGGCGCCGCGCTGGTCGAGACGCTGGAGCGCTTCCTGGCAGATCGCGGCAGCGTGGCGGCGAGCGCCCGGGCGCTCTACATACACCCGAACACGGTTCGTCAGCGGCTGGAGCGGATCGAGCGCGTCACCGGGCTCGACCTCGGCAAGGAGGACCTGCTGTCGCTCGAGCTCGCGCTCAAGCTCGCCCGCCTCCACGACGTCCGCGTGGACCGGGAGTAGGCGTCTTGGGAGCCTCCTCCTCGCGACGGTTCCGCCGCATCGCGATCCACACGCGGAAGACGAGGTAGCCGGGCACGTGGAAGAGCAGCACGAGCAGGAACCACCAGGCCTTCACCTGGAAGTCGAGGTCCGGCTCGTCCTTGACGTCGACCCATACGAGGTAGAGGCAGACCACCAGGGTCAGCAGCAGGATCCAGGGAATGCTCTGGAAGATCACGAAGAAGAGCACGCCGGCCACCCTACAACCGGACTGCTCGCATGACCATCAGGGCGAAGCTCTACGTGGCGATCCTGCTCACCGTGCTGGGTCCCGTGATCACGATCGCGGTGGCTCTGCACGGGATGGATCGGCTCGGGGACCGCTTCGACGAGGTGCAGCAGCGGGCTGACCAGCGAGCGCTCGCGCTCGACCTGAAGTTCGGCGTGACGGACTTCAACGGCTGGCAGACCGCCTACGGCTACGACGACGGGGCGTCGCGGCCGCGCTTCACGCGATCGGTGCGGCGGTTCCGGGCCGACTTCGCCACGGCGCGAAAGGAGCTGAGCGACCCCACGGAGGTTCGGCTGCTGCGCGAGATCGGCGTGCGCTTCGACCGCTTCATGCAACTGGACGACGTGGCGTATGCGGCGCTCGGGCGAGGCAACGACGCGGCCGTGAAGCGGATCTTCCTCGGGCCGGAGCTGCGCCTCTTCGACGAGATGGCGGTCCGCTCCGAGGCGCTGGCCCGGTACGAGGCGCGCGGCGCCCAGGCGACCGAGAAGGCATTCAACGACTCGCGCGAGGACTCGCGCCGTGGTCTGATCGCGGTCGGGCTCGGCGCCGCTCTCGTGATCGTCCTGCTGCTCGTCACGGCCGCCGACATCGCGCGCCTGGCGATCGAGGGCCACCGCGTCCGCCAATGACCGACGACATCTTCCTCACGCTGAGCCTGCTGCTGATGGGCGCGCTGCTCGCGCGCTTCATCGCGTCGCTCATCGGCATCCCGGAGATCCTCGTGCTGGTCGCGGTCGGCGCCCTGTTCGGGCCCTCGGTGCTCGACGTGATCGACGTGCCGTTCGATTCGCTCGGCGCGCAGCTGATCTTCACGCTGGGCGTGTCACTGATCCTGTTCTACGGCGGGCTGTCGCTCTCGCTGCCGATCCTGCGAGGCGTCTGGATGTCGCTGCTGATGCTTGCGGTGCCGGGCGTGGTGCTCACGGCGCTCGTGGTCGGCTTCACGGCGCACTTCGCGTTCGACCTTTCCTGGGACATGGCATTCCTCGTCGGCGCGGTGCTGTCCCCTACGGACCCAGCGATCCTGATCCCGCTGTTCGCCCGCTCGCGGCTGAGGCCCAAGGTCGCGCAGACGGTCATCGCGGAATCGGCGTTCAACGACCCCACGGGTGCCGCGCTGGCGCTCACGTTCGCGGGCGTCGTGCTGAGCGGCAGCCACTCGGTCACGGGGCCGGCCGGCAACTTCCTCGTGGACCTCGGGATCAGCACCGTGATCGGAGTGGTCGCCGGGGTGGTGCTTGCTGCGGCGATCTCGAGCGACCGCTCCGGAATCTGGCGCGAGAGCGCGCCGCTCGCGGTGCTCACGGTGGTCACGATCAGCTTCTTCTCGCTCGACACGGCCGGGGGCAGCGGCTACCTGGGCGCGTTCCTCGCCGGGCTGATCGTCGGGAACATGGAGCACCTGGGCCTGGGCGAGGCCAACATGCCGCACGTCCAGGACGTGCGCCACTTCGCCTTCAACCTCGCCGACCTCGTGACGCTGATCGTGTTCATGGTGCTCGGCGCGAACATCCCCTTCAGCGACCTCGGCGAGAACATGCTGCCCGCGCTGGCCGTGCTGGCCACGCTGATGTTGGTGGCACGCCCGATCACCGTCGCGGTGTGCGCGATGCCGGATCGAGGGGCACGCTGGACGCGCAACGAGCTGGTCTTCCTGTGCTGGACGCGCGAGACGGGGGTGGTGCCGGCCGCGTTGGTCGGGGTCCTGGCGGGACTGGGGATCCCGGACGGCGACGTGTTCGCCTCGGTTGTCGCCCTCGCGATCGTGCTGACCCTGCTGCTGCAGGCGCTCCCCGCGCGCTGGCTGGCCGATCGCCTCGGGCTGCTCGAGCCCCGCACGCGGCCCGTCGCGGTGAAGCGGGAAGCCGCATAGCAGCAGGAGTTTTACGCACGATTTAGTTTCCGGTTAGTCGGCGGGGGCACATTGAAGGTGTGTATGTGGTCGAACTAGCCTGCTTCAAGGTGCATCCGATGCACATGCCGACACTGGTTCAGCGCGGAGGCGCGCTGCTCCACGCGCTGCGGAGGCGCTTCCCCGGCCTTCGTAAGCTGCACGTGGCGCGGATGGCCGACGGCAGCTGGCTGCAGCTCAGCTTCTGGGACAGCCGCGAGCACGCCGAGGCGGCGGCCAGCGAGGTCTTCGACACGCCCGAGATGAACGACTGGCTCGCGCAGGTCGGCGAGTTCGCCGAGCGGGCCTAGATCCCGCTGGGCGGGCGGGCCTGGCACCCACAAGCCGCGCCCGAACTTCGCCGCCGCGCTGACCGGCGAACGGTGCTGTTGCACAGGTCACTCCGCCTTCACGTGGGTCGGACCACCCGGATCTGCGCACGGGGCGCGGGTTACATGAGCGTGACCTGTGACCGCTCGTCCTCTGGCGGCTGCTCGACCAGCATCCGAGCGTCGTAGTCTGACGCCATGTCGCTCCCCGTGTTGCAGGGCGAGCGCGTGACGCTCCGGCCCATCACTACCGCGGACCTCGACGGGCTCGTCGCCATCATCCAGAGCCCAGGCGTGCGCGAGTGGTGGTGGGAGGCGGACGATCCGGAGCGCATGCGCGCCGGCTTCCGGGAGGACGCGGAGAGCGGCAGCGCCTTCGCCATCGAGATCGATGGCGGGCTCGCCGGCTGGCTCGGCTTCGAGGAGGAGACGGACCCCGGTTACAGGCACACGAGCGTGGACATCAGCCTCGACCCGCGCTTCCAGGGCCAGGGCCTCGGGCCCGACGCGCTTCGTACCGTGATCAGGTGGCTCGCCGGCGAGCGCGGCCACCATCGCTTCAGCATCGACCCCTCAGCCCGGAACGAGCGGGCGATCCGCGCCTACGAGAGCATCGGCTTCAGGCCGGTCGGGGTGCTGCGGCGCTACGAGCGCGACGCCGGCGGCGCCGGCTTCCACGACGGACTGCTGATGGACCTGCTGATCGAGGAGCTGACCTAGCGGCCTACAATTCCCGTATGCCCGTAACGGTCCCGCTGGGGATACGGAGCAGGCTCAGCGTCGGTCACTCCAGCGAGCTCGGCTGGTGGGTGGTGCGGTGGCAGAAGCCCGAGCCGACCGGGTGGGAGAGTTGGGATCCGCGCTGGGACGACGACTCGCCTGACACCGGCGTGCGTGAGCCGAGGCGGCCTCCGCCGTCGCCGCTTCAGGGCTCCGCTGAGCTACCTGAGCCGCTCTAGAACAGCTGCAGGTAGCGGTCGACCTCCCACTGCGTGACCTGGTTGTGCCAGTCCGCGAACTCGTCCTGCTTCGTCTTGACGAAGTAGTCCACGTAGTCCTCGCGCCCGGTGTTGCCGAGGGCCGCGCGCAGCACGTCGCACTTCTCCAGCTCGCGGGTCGCGTCGAGCAGGTTGGCGGGGAGCAGCTCCACGCCGAGCTCGGCGCGTTGGTCGTCGGTCAGCTCGTGCAGGTTCAGCTCGGTGGTCGGCTCACCGGCGTCCAGGCCGTTCTCGATCCCGTCGAGGCCGGCGGCCAGCACGGCGGTGGCGGCGAGGTAGGGGTTGCAGGAGCCGTCGACCGTGCGGTCCTCGATCCGGCCGGCCGCCGGGATCCGCAGCATCTGCGTGCGGTTGTTGAAGCCGTAGCTCACGAACACCGGTGCCCAGCTCGAGCCGCTCCTCGTGCCGGTCTTGAGGCGCTTGTACGAGGACACCGTGGGAGCGGTCAGCGCGATGTACGCCTTCGCGTGCTTCTTGAGCCCGCCGATGAAGTTGTAGGCGGTCTCCGACAGGCCGAGGCCGCGCGGGTCGTCGGAGGGGTCGTCGACCTCGAAGACGTTCGCGCCGTCCTTCCACAGGCTCATGTGGAAGTGGCAGCCGTTGCCGGTGAGGTGGCCGAACGGCTTCGGCATGAAGGTGGCGATCAGGCCACGCTCCTGCGCGAGCGCCTCGAGCATGTAGCGGAAGAAGATCGCGCGGTCGCATGTCGTGAGAGCGTCGGCGTAGTCGAAGTTCTGCTCGAACTGGCCGTTCGCGTCCTCGTGGTCGTTGGCGTAGTTGTTCCAGCCCAGGTTCGTCACGTAGCGCGACACCTGCGACATGAAGTCGAGGTTGCGCGTGAGCCCGCGCATGTCGTAGCAGGGCTGGTCGAGGCGGTCGAGCGGATCCGCCAGCTCGATGGAGCCGTCGTCTCGCTCGCGCACCAGGAAGTACTCGAGCTCGGCGCCGATCATGAACTCGTAGCCGAGCTCGCGGGCGCGCTCGAGCTGGCGGCGCAGGATGGTGCGCGGGCAGTAGGGCCACTCCTTGCCCTCGACATGGACGTCGCAGGCGAGCCGCGCCACGCCCGGCCTCCACTCGAGCGGCGTGAAGCTCCGCACGTCCGGCATCGCTGCGAGGTCGGGGTCGTGCGGGAACTGGCCGATGGCGCCGGCGGCGAACCCCGCGAAGCCTGCGCCCTCCTCCATCAGGTCGCCGAAGTGCCGCGCAGGGACGAGCTTGGCGTTCGGCTTCCCGTGCATGTCGACGAACTGCGCGAACAGGAACTCGATGTCGTGCTCTGCGATGTAGCGCTCGACGTCCTCAGGCGAGGTCGGAGCGGTGAAGGGCTCGGTCACGCTCATGTGCGCAAGCTATCCGCATTCGCGTAAACGGCCAATGTAGGAATCGCACATACCACCGGCCTGAATTGTTCGCTGGTTCTCCATGGGTTCGGGGGTGGGCCGTACCTACACTCGGTTGCTCCAGGAGGCTCGCCCAATGTGTGGAATCGCAGGACTTTTCTCCAAGTCGCTGGACGTGAGCGAGGGGCTCGGCAGTCACCTGGGGGACATGCTCCTCCAGCTGAGCGACCGCGGCCCGGATAGCGCCGGCGTCGCCGTCTACCGAGATCCCGCTCCATCCGGATCGTCCAAGCTGTCGCTGTTCAGCTCCGACCCGGGGCAGGATTGGGACGCGGTGCGTTCCGCCCTCGACGACGCCTTCGGCGCCGGTGAGCCCGAGCCGCGCGGATCGCACGCGGTGATCGTGGTCGAGACCGAGTGCGCCGACGCGCAGGCTTGGCTTCACGAGCGCTACCCCGAGCTGCGCGTGATGAGCGCGGGCCAGGCGATCGAGATCTTCAAGGAGGCCGGGCCGCCGCAGGAGTTCATCGAGAGCTTCGGGCTCGCGGACATGTCCGGCTCGCACGCCCTCGGCCACACGCGGATGGCGACCGAGAGCCGTGTGACGACTGAGCACTCGCACCCGTTCTCGACCGGGCTCGACCTCTGCCTGGTCCACAACGGATCGCTCTCGAACCACAACCGGCTGCGCCGGCGGCTGCGCGACGAGGGGATCGAGTTCCAGACCGACAACGACTCGGAAGTGGCCGCGGGCTACCTGACCTGGCGGCTGCGTGAGGGGGCATCCCTGGAGCAGGCGCTAGAGGGCTGCCTCGAGGACCTCGACGGCTTCTACACGTTCGCGGTGGGGACGATCGACGGGTTCGCGGTGCTGCGCGACCCGATCGCGTGCAAGCCGGCGGTGATGGCGGAGACCGACGACTGGGTCGCGATGGCCTCCGAGTACCGGGCGATCGCGGCGCTGCCGGGCGCCGAGGGCGCGCGGACGTGGGAGCCCGAGCCCGGACGCGTCTACAGCTGGGAGCGGGCAGCCGTCTGATGGCGGTAGGGAGTGGCCTCGAGGCCGCCGAGTTCGACCTTGCGGTCACGCCGCTGCGCGACCTGAACGCGGCGCTGCATGGGATCGAGAAGGACCTCGCTTCGGCCCACGGCCTCGCGGCCGGCGTCCCGCGCCACTGGCGAGTGCTCAATCCGCGCGGCGCTCATGCGCTGGCCGTGGGGATCGACGCTCCGATCGAGGTCGAGATCGAGGGCCACGCGGGCTACTACTGCGCCGGGATGAACAAGGAGGCCACGGTCCGCGTGCACGGCAACGTGGGCGTGGGCTGCGCGGAGAACATCATGTCCGGCAAGGTCATCGTCGACGGGAACGCATCGCAGTCCGCGGGCGCGACCGGCCGCGGCGGCCTCCTCGTGATACGCGGCAGCGCGTCGGCGCGCTGCGGGATCTCGATGAAGGGCGTGGACATCGTGGTCCAGGGCTCCGTCGGCCACATGAGCGGCTTCCTCGCCCAGAAGGGCACGCTCGCGATCTGCGGCGACGCGGGCGAGGCGCTTGGAGACTCGATCTACGAGGCGCACGTGTACGTGCGCGGCAAGGTCGCCGACCTGGGCGCGGACTGCATCGAGAAGGAGCTGCGCGACGAGCACGTCCAGGAGCTCTCCGCGCTGCTGGAACGCGCCGAGGTCGACGCCGCGGTGGAGGACTTCCGCCGCTACGGCTCGGCCCGCAAGCTCTACAACTTCGACGTCGACAACGCAGGCGCCTACTAAGGGGACTGTCCCTTTATGACTTTTCAGCCAAGGCGTCACACTCCATGACCGAGTTCGACGCACTCGGCAAGGCGCGTGACGACGTCGAGCGGCGGTCGGCCTCGCGCGGCTGGCGGCCGGGGTTGCGCGAGGGCGCGATCTTCAACCGCGACGTGATCCACGAGATCCAGCGCGCGGCGCGCGAGGGCATCTACGACATCCGCGGCTTCGGCGCCAAGCGGCCGGTGCCGCACTTCGACGATCTGCTCTTCCTCGGCGCGAGCATGTCGCGCTACCCGCTCGAGGGCTACCGCGAGCGCTGCGACACGGACGTCACGCTCGGCGCTCGCCACGCGAAGACCCCGCTCCATCTCGACATCCCCATCACCATCGCCGGCATGAGCTTCGGCGCCCTGTCCGGGCCGGCGAAGGAGGCGCTCGGGCGCGGCGCCTCGGCGGTCGGCACCTCCACGACCACCGGCGACGGAGGCATGACCGAGGAGGAGCGCGGCCACTCGAAGCTGCTCGTCTACCAGCTGCTGCCCTCGCGCTACGGGATGAACCCGGACGATCTGCGGCGCGCCGATGCGATCGAGATCGTCGTCGGCCAGGGCGCGAAGCCGGGCGGCGGCGGGATGCTGCTCGGCCAGAAGATCTCCGACCGCGTGGCCGAGATGCGCGACCTGCCGAAGGGGATCGACCAGCGGAGCGCCTGCCGCCATCCGGACTGGACCGGGCCCGACGACCTCGAGATCAAGATCGGCGAGCTGCGCGAGATCACCGACTGGGAGAAGCCGATCTACATCAAGGTCGGCGCGACACGGCCCTACTTCGACACCGCGCTCGCGGTCAAGGCCGGCGCCGACGTGGTCGTCATGGACGGCATGCAGGGCGGCACCGCCGCGACCCAGGACGTCTTCATCGAACACGCCGGCATCCCGACGCTCTCTGCCATCCGCCCCGCCGTCGACGCCCTTCAGGACCTCGGCGTGCACCGCGAGGTGCAGCTGATCGTCTCGGGGGGGATCCGCAACGGCGCCGATGTGGCCAAGGCATTGGCCCTCGGCGCCGATGCGGTCTCGATCGGGGTGGCGGCCCTGATCGCGCTGGGCGACAACTCACCCGAGCTCGAGGACGGCTATGCCGAGCTCGGCACCTCGGCCGGCTACTACGACGACTGGCACGAGGGGAAGGACCCGGCCGGCATCTCGACGCAGGACGACGACCTCGCCGCCCGCTTCGACCCCGAGCTGGGCGGCCGTCGGCTGGCGAACTATCTGCGCACGATGACGCTCGAAGCGCAGACGCTCGCCCGCGCGTGCGGGAAGTCGCACCTCCACAACCTGGAGCCCGAGGACCTCGTGGCGCTCAGCATGGAGGCGGCGGCGATGGCCCGAGTTCCACTGGCTGGAACAAGCTGGATTCCGGGCGTGCCGTCCGGTTGATCGAGTAGACAAATTTGTTTAAGGTGACGGAGCGGCTCGTCTGACTCATGTCTTACGTACTCACCTGCCCTAACTGTGGTGTCCGAGAGGTCACCGACTTCGCCTTCGGCGGAGAGCTGAACCCGCGCCCCAAGGAGACGCCGAGCCTCCGCGAGCTCGGCCGCTACAACTACTTCCGCGACAACGTCGCGGGCGTGCAGCAGGAGTGGTGGCTGCACCGCTCCGGCTGTGGCGAGTGGTTCATCGCCGAGCGCAACACGCTCACGAACGAGGTGCACTGGACCGCGCACGTGACCGATGTGTTCGGAGAAGGCGCCTGGGCGCCCGACTCCGCGAGAGCCGCGGCCGGCGGTCGGGACGGAGGCACGTGATCCGGGATCCGGGCAGCGGCCCTCGCCTGCCCGAGCAGCGCGGCGAGCGCATCGACCGAGACCGGGAGGTCACGTTCACGTTCGACGGCCGTGTCGTGACCGGCCTCGAGGGCGACACGATCGGCTCGGCCATGTTCGCCGCGGGCCAGCGCACCTTTTCGCGCTCGTTCAAGTACCACCGCCGCCGCGGGCTCCTCTGCTGCGCGGGGCAGTGCCCCAACTGCCTGGTCTCGGTCGACGGTGCTCCGGGCGTCCGCGCCTGCACCGAGCCCGCACGCGAGGGCATGAAGGTCGAGCACATGAACGCGTCGCCCTCGCTCGAGTTCGACGCTATGCGGGCCACCGACCTGTTCGGCGGCCCGTTCACCCCGCCGGGCTTCTACTACAA
>Ga0207706_10002535_pt1 | contig 17811 bp, 20 predicted proteins | sample KBSC53metaG_FD_184318 | JGI IMG/M metagenome (GOLD analysis project Ga0207706, IMG submission 184318) | Corn rhizosphere microbial communities from Kellogg Biological Station, Michigan, USA - KBS C5-3 metaG (SPAdes) (version 2) | ecosystem: Host-associated > Plants > Roots > Rhizosphere > Soil ... | reverse complement strand
GGGCATATCTTTCGCGGAATACATTTGCGTGAAGGTACGGCTTTGGCTCATTGATCACCACCTTGTAACCGCTGTATACATCATAATAACGATAACGAACAGGCAATGACAGAGAAAAAACCCAGTTGCTGCCTGATAAATAAACATATTGATGACGCGGGACAAAATAATATACATCAATGTCAGGCATATAATAATATTGCACATAGTCATAGCCTACCGGGCCCCATACGGGCTGTGATCCTATATTGACATTGACCCCAACGCTAACCTGTGCCTGTGCTTTATGCGTTGAAACTGTGAGAGTAAAAAGAATTGTTATGGCCAGAATTATTTTTTTCATAGAGTTTGATTTTGTGACGACTATACTTTTCCAAAGAAGATGCCAATAGGGCCAAAAATTAATAAATCCAGAATTGAAGAAACGTATTTTAAGGTGATATTATTTAAAAAAAGTTATTTACGAATAAAATTATTGTCTATTTCCTAAGGATAAATACGATGCATCTGGGAGATGAAAATTCAGACCTGTCATTTACGAATAACGCATGTCATCAGCAGAGCCACCCAAGAGATTCGAACTCTCGACCTGCTATTTACGAAACAGCTGCTCTAACCAACTGAGCTAGGGTGGCCAGAAATAGCTGATGACTTTGCGGGACTCTACCAACTGAGCTAAGATGGCTGATAATGACAAATATAAATGAACGAAATGGAAACTGAAAACAACCCGCTTATTTCTCAGGGTTTTGTAAAAACACTGTTAAACAAAATTTTTTTATCCACCCAGGGCATGAATTATGCGTTAAGAGGAAACAATTTTAACCATGCACCCCGGAAAAACTTTCGTTCTTATTGTAACATGCGCAATTGTTTTTAGTTGCAAAAAAGAAAATAACAACTCAACAAGTACCTCTGCCAGCCAGCCGGATTGTGTCGATCAGCACAGTCTTAAAAGCGGTGATCTTATTGATGAACAATATATAGTTGCCTACAAAGCTTCTTCCTTAGATGCGCACACTGCTACATTTCAACGAATATCTGATATTAGTCGCGAGGTCCTTCAAAGAAATAAAATAAGTTCTTCTGTAATTGAAACGACTTTCCAGGGAGAGCCCGGTGGTTTTATTGCGCATCTTTCCCCGGCCGAGATGGCTCGTTTGAAGAAAGATGCCGATGTTGAAGCCATCGAACCAGACAGGATCATTGCACTTAGCACTTGCTTTACTGTCGCAGAACCGCGACTTGTTACCTGGAACGTAGAACGTGTGGGCTTTGGAGATGGCACTGGTAAGACGGCATGGGTGATCGATACTGGAATTGATTTTGACCATCCCGATCTCACAGTTGATCAGACCCGCAGCAGATCATTTGTTGCCAGTGCTACATCAGCTGACGATGATAATGGGCATGGTACTCATGTTGCCGGTGTCATCGGAGCGAAGAATAATAATTTTGGAGTGATGGGAGTAGCTGCCGGCGCTACGCTTGTTTCTTTAAAAGTTTTGGATAAGGACGGAAGTGGTAAATTATCATCGATCATCCAGGCACTGGGTTATGTTAATACAAACGGCCATGCAGGTGATGCAGTGAATCTAAGCCTTGGAGAGGACAGCATATCAACTATTCTTGATCAGCAGGTGCAAAACACTGCCGCCAGGGGAATTTATATTGCCATTGCTGCGGGTAATGATAAAGAGCCTGCAAGAAATTTCTCTCCCGGGAGAGCAAATGGAGCAAACATTTTTACAGTCTCTGCTATTGACAGTCTTGATAATTTCGCCAGCTTTTCAAATTATGGAAATGACGTCGTTGACTATGCAGTTCCCGGTGTTCGTATACTATCTACTTACAAGGGTGGAAAATATGCCTACATGAGCGGAACATCAATGGCTACTCCGCATTTGACAGGTTTATTATTATTAAAGGGAAATAATATCGCCATTTCAGGACACGCCAAAAATGATCCTGATGGAATGGCCGATCCTATTGCTCACTATTAGGATGTCTTTGTTTGAACCTATTTTTCTTTTTTCCCGATTCTTTATTCAAATCATCAAGACGTCCTGTTGAACGATCTTCGGATAGATCAGATTCGGATCTTTTATCTGCGACAAAAATTAATATGCTTATCCCACCTGGCTTCAGCGGTCCAGCCCGCTGGCGATCTTTTGGCTTTTTACTCATAACCTATTTTTGTTTTGACGAATCATGAGCCATTGTATCATTCATCCGATTATATGTATTGGTATCCCCTAAACCGTTGTTAGGACCTCCATCTGCCTTATTTGTTTCTGTAGTATTAGAATTAACTGTCGTACTATCTGTTGTTTTTGTACCGCTGCCATGATCGTTACAAGAGACCAGCAATAGCAATCCAAATGCAGTAATTATAATTTTCATAGTTCTATTTTTTAATACTTGTATCCTGCATTTTATTTGGCATCAATGATGTGTCCCGATGCTGTGCTGTATCTGTCATACTACTCCCCACGCCTGTATCGTACATATTTGTGTTGTCCTTTGCTGCTGAGCTATCTGTTTTATTTGCACCGGTACCGGCATTATTACAAGCTGTAAAAAATGCAATGAGGATTATCATTCCTAACTTCTTCATATGCTGCGTTTTTAATTTTAGATTCTACTGTGAAATATCAATTATACTGCCAGCTTGAACCGGGCAAGGGAGTAGCGAAGCGAAGGGATGGCTAAAGATTTATCGTTATGATAATATCAGGCATTGTTTTACTACTTACTATTCACCATTAGGACGTTAGGATTTAAAGTTTCCTTTAAACTCTTTCCGGAATCTTTCAAAATCGGGGATGGAAACATTTTGGACATATGGATTTTCAGGATGATGTAAAATATATTCCTGGTGATATTCTTCAGCGTTATAGAATTTTGTAAACGGTTTTACTTCTGTGGCAATTTTTCCTGGATATTTTTTTTCACCTGCGATCTCTTTTATTTCTGCGTCGATAATTTGTTTCTCTTTTTCATTCCGGTAGAAAGCAATGGAGCGATACTGAGTGCCCACATCATTGCCCTGCCTGTTAACCTGTGTAGGGTCATGGCTGGCAAAAAAAGCCTTTACTAAGGTTTCAAAAGAAATCTTCGAAGGATCATAATATACCTGCACCGATTCTGCATGACCTGTTTCTCCACCGCTTACTTTTTCGTAATCAGGATTTGTATCTGTGCCTCCTGCATAACCAGATACTGCGTCACGAACCCCAGCCAGGCTTTGAAAGACAATTTCGGTATGCCAGAAACATCCTTCTGCAAACGTGGCGACCGCTTCATTAGCCGATGGTTTTTCTTTACTGCCAGGAAAGATCTTTGCATCGGTTTGTGGTCGTGCGCAACCTGCAAACACTATAATTGAAAATATTGTCGAGATGATCGCTTTCATAAAATTTTTTTTATTGCTTCGGGCTCGTTGGTGGTTTGCCTCCTTCAGGCACAAAAATAAGAGCAAGAGAGTTCATGCAATATCGCTTTCCCGTAGGTGCAGGGCCATCATCAAATACATGCCCAAGATGTGACCCGGTTTTGCTGTCTACTACTGCCCAGCGGGTCATTCCGTAGCTTTCATCTCTTACCAGGCGCACGGCATCCGGGTTAATAGGCGCATAAAAGCTGGGCCACCCTGTTCCTGAGTTAAATTTCGCGTCCGAACTGAATACAGGTTGTAACGATGCCGCCGAATAATAAGTTCCTTTTTCATAAAAATGATCGTACTTACCGCTGAAGGCTGGTTCAGTTCCTTCCTTCCGAAGAATGTAATACTGTTCGGGTGTTAATCTTTCTTTCCATTGTGCATCTGTGTATTGAACAGGATATACCGTTTTTTCCTCGACAACCGGTGGATCAGGATATTTTTGTTTTGTGTTCATTGTTTTTGCTTCCGTTTTATTTTGAGATTGCCCGCTGCTGCAATTAGAATTCAACAGGGAAAGGGAAACAATCACCAAAAAGAAAAGATTTTTCATTTTATTCATGTTATCTTAAATAAACGAAATCCAGGGATAAATGGATGATGGTATCCAAAGAAAACAGACAGTATTAACAAGATTTTGATAAATCAGCCTCCCAGCTTGCGATAGTTTTTCCATAACAACTTAAGATCTTGTACAGGCTCATACTCCCTGGCATACCAATCATCGATCATCCGCAAACTCTCTGCCGGTAATGATTGCAATGAGTTAACAGGTATTCCATTACACCCGATGATAGCCCTTCGAAGCGGGGGCAGCGGTTTTCCATTTATTGCATAGCCGATCCATGTTCGCTTTGCAAGGAGTACGTTGAAACAATTCCTAAAAAAATGCAGCGGTTCTTTTACAAAGATAAAATGAACCGGAAAGCTGATGATGAAAATAAGGGATACAGTAAAGTCAATTAGCCGTTTAATGCGCCTGTTGTAGGAAGTAGCGATCGCATAGCGATTTTCTCTTGACACCGCTTCCCCGGAGGTATTTTTTGAATCACTGCCAACAATACTGTGGCTTTTTGCTGCGTGAAATTTTACACGGATATTTTTTGGAAGCGTCTGAGTAACCTGGATAATATTCTTAAATGATAAATTTCCTTCACATAAAATAACCTCTTTGAAATTTATTGAGGGCTGCAGCATATTTAGTTTTCTCCAATAACCGATGGTGCCCTGTTCATTTTCTTCTATCCCTACCCTCCCCAAAATTCTTTCTTCAAGATGTGCCCGTTGCATCAGTTGCATTGAAGATCGATATTCATTTTCTGAACCCGCGATCAATGTATAAGGGTTTTCCTCCCCGTTGTGTCTTTTATATAAAAAATTATTTTTTATGAGCAACCAGCGAAAAATGCTGATTAAAAAAAATGCCATAACAGCTCCAAACAAAACGATGGCTCTTGAAAAGCGTAATCTTTCAGGAAGTAATGAATAGGCAGCGAGTAATACCAGTGTGGCAGCAAGTGTCGAGCGAATCAATTCCGATCTTCTATACCATTTGTTATATAGGCCCCCATAATAGGCCACAATAAGATAAACAATAGTAAAGGCCGGAATTGAGAACAGCAGGACCCTGTCCGGATAAAGAATACCAGGGCGCACATAGTTTGCCCAGATATTTTTTACGATCCAGAAAGAAAAAAGTATAAGCAAGGCATCAATAAAAGGAAGACCGATCCATTTTATAAATTTTCCGATCGCGGTCACTATGGCACGCAACCAGATAGCCAGATGAATAAAGAATATAAAAAGACTTGCCCTGCTTCCTCCATAGTGTTTGCGTACAAAAATGCTCATGGCGCTATAGAACATCCGGACATAATTTAAACTACCCTTTTTGGTGCTCTCTCCTTTGAAATGAAGGATACTGGTTTCAGCCAGGTAGTAATTTTTGTATCCCATTTTCTGGATACGATAACTCAGATCAACATCCTCACCATACATAAAAAACGTTTCATCAAAACCATTCAGTTCATCCATCAAATTCCTCCGCGTCATCATAAACGCCCCTGCCAGTACATCTACTTCATGATTTTTATTTTCATCCAAATACCCAAGATGATATTCAGAAAAAATTTTTGATTTTGGAAATAACCTGGCAAAGCCAAATAATTTGAACAAAGAAGTAACGGGAGAAGGGAAGGCACGTTTTGATTCCTTCAAAAACCTCCCATGACCATCAAGCATTTTAACGCCAACTGCGCCGGCATCTTCATTTGCCTCAAAAAAAGCGAGGCATTTTGAAAAACAGTCCTCCGGAACGATCGTGTCCGGGTTTAAAAACAAAACATATTTGCCCGACGATAATTTATATCCCTGGTTGCATGCCCTTGTAAAACCGGTATTCTCATCATTTGCTATAAACTTCACACAGGGAAAGAATGGCGTTAAATAACCGATGCTATTGTCATGTGAATGATTATCGATAACTATCACCTCGGCGTCTATTCCGGAACTTGTAATAGCTTTCTGAACCGAGCAAAGGCATTGCTCGAGAAAATATTTTACATTATAATTGACAATGATTACAGAAAGCTCCATAAGCAGCTCAAATCTAAAATCCCTGTCCGACCATAGCAAATATTCTTTTCGGCAAATCTTAATGTAAAATCAAGTTTATCTTTGCCCATGCTTAAAACAACTCTTATAAATGCCGTTAAGGCGGGCGCGGCAGAATTATCTCGTTTTTTTAATAAAAGCTTTGTCGTAAGTAACAAGGAAGGGATCAACAATCTCGTTACCGAAGCCGACCATGCTTCTGAAAAAGCAATACTCGATGTTATTAAAAAAGAGTTTCCGGGCCATTATATTCTTAGCGAAGAAGCAGGAGAAATTATCCAGGATTCAAGCTACAAATGGATCATTGATCCCATTGATGGAACAGTAAATTTTGCTCATAGTATCCCTCTCTGTTGCGTATCTATCGCCGTTGAATATAATGGCGAGATAGTCCTGGCATCCGTCTATAATCCCATCATGAACGAATTATTTTTTGCCGAAAAAGGAAAAGGTTCTACACTAAACGATAAGCAGATCAGGGTAAGCAAGAAGCAAAATGTAATGAATGCCTGTCTTGTAACCGGCTTTCCTTACACTTACCTGGATGCGCCAAACGGGCCACTGCAAATTTTTGAAAAGTTGATCAGGAAAGGGATACCTGTTCGCCGTCTTGGATCTGCCGCTACTGATCTTTGCTGGGTGGCAGCGGGGCGGTTTGACGGATTTTATGAACACAAATTGCAAGCCTGGGATAGCGCTGGAGGGTACCTGATCGTCGAGGAAGCAGGGGGCAAGGTGACAGATTTTAAAGGGAACAAATTTTCTCCTTATCAGCCTCATATCCTGGCAACAAACGGCGATATCCATGCCGAAATGCTGGCGGTGATCAACAATGAAAAGGAACTATGAAAATTTAAGATTTTAGATCTACGAATTACGATTAACGGAATGTATGACAAAAGAACAACTAAAAGAAAGGTTTAAGCAGTATGCAATCAATGTTGCTTTTTTTGTCTTGAAACTTCCTTACAATGTTGTAAACAAAAATTATTCTGACCAGTTAAATCGTGCTGCGTCAGGGGCAGCTGCAAATTATAGGGCTTCTCTGAGGGCAAAATCTAATCCTGATTTCTTAAATAAATTCAAGATTGTGGAAGAAGAACTTGATGAATCCCTGTTCTTCTTTGAACTAATTGGAGTTGTTAATCCGTCTTTTAAAGGACAGATTAGTCCTATTTATGCAGAAGGCAATGAACTATTGTCTATAATTGTTGCTTCGTTAAACACGCTAAGAAAAAAACAAACAAATCGTAAATCGTAATTCGTATCTCGTAAATGGAAAATAGAACAGAAATATCATCATTGGGGGAATTTGGATTGATCGAGCATCTTACCAAAAATATCGAACTGCAGAATGCATCTTCCATAGTTGGCGTGGGTGATGATGCAGCAGTGATCGATCATTTCGGAAAACAAACTGTCATTACTTCTGATATGCTGGTAGAAGGAGTGCATTTTGACCTGATGTATACTCCACTTAAACACCTCGGTTATAAATCCGTGATCGTCAATCTCAGTGACATCTATGCAATGAATGCCACACCAACACAGATAATATTGAATATTGCTATCAGCAATCGTTTCAGCATAGAAGCACTGGATGAATTTTATAGCGGTGTTTATACTGCGTGCGAAAAATATGGAGTTGACCTCATCGGTGGGGATACTTCTTCTTCACACAAGGGATTTATTATTTCTGTTACAGCTATTGGTGAAGTAACTCCTGATCAATATGTAAAAAGAAACACAGCAAAACAGGGAGACCTGGTCTGTGTAAGTGGTGATCTTGGAGGTGCTTATATCGGGCTGCTTTTTTTGGAAAGAGAAAAAAAGATCTATCTTGAAAATCCCAATATTCAGCCCGACCTTGAAAGTGAGTCATATGTAATTGGGAGATTACTAAGGCCGGAGGCAAGAAAAGATATTATTGAATTCTTCGAAAAGGAAAAGATCACTCCACATTCAATGATGGATATCAGTGATGGACTAAGTTCAGAAATATTGCATATAAGTAACCAAAGTGACCTCGGCTGCGTGATCTATGAAGAAAGATTGCCTATTGCAGACGAAATGAAAAATGCAGCCTATAAATTCCAGATAGATCCAACAGCCTGTGCATTGAGTGGCGGGGAAGATTACGAACTTTTATTTACCATTGACCAAAATGATTATGATAAAATCAAATTAAATGAAGATATTAGTGTCATCGGTTACATGACCGAGCGGGAAAAAGGTACAAACATCATCACGAAGGGGGAAAGCACCTATCCCATTACAGCACAAGGATGGAATGCATTTAAAAAGAACCAGGGTTAAAGTTTTTTCTGGATATGAGGATACCGGCACTACTCGTTTTATTGATAATTTTTACGACAGGTTGCAGCAGTTTTAAATCTTCGTTTGATCCTGGCAAAAAGTATTCTTCGGAACAACTCGAAAAGGACTACTCCATTTTTCAGAATATTTTACAGGAATCGCACCCGGGTCTTTACTGGTATACTCCAAAGGATAGCATGGACTACTACTTTAACTGGGGGAAGGAGCAGATAAAAGATTCGCTGACAGAACCGGAATTCAAACAGGTCATAAGTTATGTTCTGGCAAAAATGGATTGCGGTCATACGACGGTGCGTTCCTCAAAAAAATACTCAAATTATCTCGACACATTAAAAAATGAAAAATTTTTCCCCTTGAGTCTTAAACTGTGGGCTGATACAACCGTAGTGGCAGCCAACCTGAACAGGAGAGATTCAATCTTAAAACGTGGGACCATTGTCAGGGCAATTGATAATAGAGCGATGGGACAAATAACAGACACACTCTTTAAATTCATTTCTTCCGATGGCCATAATATCAATCACAAATTCCAAAGCCTGAGCAACAGGGGAGTTTTTGGGTCGCTGTATACTTCTGTTTATGGAATAGCAAACAATTATAGTGTTGATTATCTCGATAGCGCCGGGAAAACACACTCAATCACTATTCCCGTTTATGATCCGGTGAAAGATAGTTTTAATCGTACTGCTATCAGGCGGTTTGTCCGTCCTACAAAAAAGGAGAGAAAACAAATGAACCTGCAAAACATGCGTTCTTTGCGCATCGATGCAAATAATCAAACTGCTTTCCTCGATGTCAATTCGTTTGGAAGAGGTTACCAGTTAAAAAAGTTTTTTAAAAAATCTTTTCGCTCCATTCGTAAACATCACATTAATTATCTCGTCGTTGATGTTCGTGGAAATGGCGGGGGCAGTGTTACTAACTCAACCTTGTTGTCAAAATATCTCGCCGACAAAAAATTTAAGGTTTGCGATTCGTTGTATGCCATTAGTCGCAAGAGTCATTACAAGTCATATATCGAAAAATATTTTTTGAATCGCCTGTTCATGATCGCTTTTACCCGCAAAAAGAAGGACGGTCATTTTCACTTCGCTTATTTTGAACGGCATCATTTCAAACCCAAACAAAAAAATCATTTCAATGGTAAAAGCTATATTCTCATTGGAGGCAATTCATTTTCTGCTACGACCTTATTTACCAACTCCGTCATTAAACAGGATAATGTAACAGTTGTCGGGGAAGAGACCGGCGGCGGTTCTTATGGCAATACAGCCTGGCTGATCCCGGATGTAAAACTACCCCAAACAAAATTGGAATTCCGTCTTCCGCTATTCAGACTCGTAATGGATAAAGATGAGCCAAAGACCGGCCATGGCATTTTCCCGGAAGTGCAGGTGGTACCAACCTCTGATGCAATACGACGAAATGCGGATTATAAAATGGATAAAGTGAGGCAGCTCATAAGCCAAGATAAAAGTGAAAAGTTAAAAACTAAAAGTCCCTGATTTGCCGGTATAATACAAGATTTTGCCTATTAACGATTCGTGAATCCTTATTCATTCCAGGACGAAAGAACTTTTATCTATTCACTATTAGTTATTATCTTAAACTGATCCGCGTCTTTCCAAAAAGGAAATTTTTCTCTTACTTTTTCTAAATGTGATCTGTCGAGTGTGACGGTAAAAACATCGTCTTCATCTTTCTTATGATAAAGTATCTCACCCATCGGGTCAATTGCCATGCTCTCGCCGGTATAATGAATTTTATTTCCATCCTCACCGGTACGATTGACACCGATAACATAACACTGGTTTTCGATCGCCCTTGCCCGTAATAAAGTTGTCCATGCGTGAATTCTCCTTTCGGGCCAATTGGCAACATAGATCAAACCATCGTACTCAAGGGCATTTTGTTCCTCTCTCCTTGCGCCACCGCTAAAGCTACTGGCGGCACGCGGTTGGAGAGGGGTTCGGGGTGAGGCCTGGCGGCTCCAAACCGGGAACCTGAGGTCGTAACATACCAATAAATTTATCTTCCATCCTTTGACTGAAGCGATCAATCTTTTTTCACCCGGAGTGTAATGCTGATCTTCATCTGCGTAAGCAAATAAATGCCGTTTATCATAGTATCCAAGCTGCCCATTCGGCAGCACCCAAACCAGGCGATTGTAATAGGCCTCACCACCCAAGCCGGGGGGAGATGAATCTTTGATGATGAGACTTCCCGTAAGAATTATTTTTTTCTCAGAAGCAACCTGTTTCATCCATTGCATAGTTTCACCTTCCATCGTTTCAGCCAATTTTTCCGGTTGCATGCTGAATCCTGTGCTGAACATTTCGGGCAGAACAACAATCTCCGTGGGTTTAGAAATAGAAAATATTTTTTCTTCGAACATTTGAAGGTTCGCCTTCTTGGCTTCCCAATGGAGTGTTGATTGAATACCAGTAATAGTAAGAGTTGACATTTTTTATTTTAAAAAATTATTTACAGTGTTCCTTATCAAATCTACTTCATATCCTTTCTGCATCAAATAGTCCATTGTTTTCTTTTTGCGGACTAAATATTCTTCATGTTTCAACGACGTATACTTTTCTTTTGCAATTTTATTTAAAATGGCCATGTACTCCTTTTCATCGATCTGCTCCAGTGCCTTTTGAGCAATTTCATCGCTAACCCTTTTTTCTTTCAAGCCTTTTTGGATCTTTTTCCTCCCCCATTGCTTTAATCGAAATCTTCCACTCACAAACGCCTTTGCAAATCTCTCGTCACTCAGGCAGTTTTCTTTAATTAACTCAACTATTAGCTCATCGTGGTCTTTGCTATTGATACCGAGCTCAAACAATTTTTGCTTTATCTCGCTTTGACATCGTTGCTGGTACCGGCAATAAAATCTTAATTTCTGCAAAGCCTGTTCCTTTGTAAGCCTCTTCCTATACATGCTCCAAAACTAAAAGTTTTGTAAAACAATTCACCGCAGGAAACTGTTTTTATAAGTTACACGTAAATTTGATGGTGGATAGACTCAAATTTCAAAAAATAAAATTATGAGTGACAAGAAAAACCCGGTTTATTCAAATACAGATACTTCAAAGGTTGTATTAAGTGATGATGAATGGCAGAAGATCTTGCCAAAAGATATTTACCATGTTGCCCGTGAAAAAGGAACCGAAATACCGTGGAGCAGCAAGTTTGAAAATTTTTCTGAAATAGGAACTTACTACTGCGCTGTATGCGGGAATCCACTTTTTAAGAGTGATACTAAATTTGAAAGCGGATGCGGCTGGCCCAGCTTTTATCAACCGATCAGCAAGGGCAGCATCATTTACACCCCGGACAACACGCATGGCATGAAGCGTACGGAAGTGACGTGCGGCCGCTGTAAATCACACCTTGGTCACGTATTTGATGACGGCCCTCCTCCCACAGGTCTTCGCTATTGTATCAACGGCGTGGTGCTTGACTTCGAAAAAGCAAAGGAAGCTGAAAAAAAGTATGAGCAGGAAGCAGGAGACAAGAAGCAGGAAAACTAGGCTTGCGAATTTTCATTATTGATTACTGATTACTCATTATTTGTTTTCTCTTGAACCTTGTGTCTTGTACCTTGTATCTTCCCATTTCTCCCTTCATGTAAAAGGGAGCTTTTTATTTTATCGTCTGAGCAGGTATAAATACATTTACCCGTCAAAAATATTTATATGAAGATCTTTATAAAGCCGTTATTTAGTTTCATTTTCCTTATAAGTTTTTTTTCCCCTGATCTTTTTTCCCAGGTCAATCTTAACCAGCCGATCCCTGTTGATCCAAATGTAAAAATTGGTAAACTTCCGAATGGCCTCACCTATTACATCCAAAAAAACCTGAAGCCCGAAAAAAAGATGGAGCTCCGTCTTGTAGTGAATACGGGTTCGATCCTTGAAGATGCTGATCAGCGTGGGCTGGCTCATTTTATGGAACACATGAACTTTAATGGTTCAAAACATTTTCCCAAAAATGAACTCGTTGATTATTTACAAAAAGTAGGTGTAAAATTTGGCGCTGACCTGAATGCTTATACAAGTTTTGATGAAACTGTTTATATTCTCCCTATTTCAAGTGATGATCCTGGTATTGTAGAAGAGGGCTTCACTGTTTTAGAAGACTGGGCCGGGAATAATTTATTGGACAAAACAGAAATTGATAAGGAAAGAGGAGTTGTGCTGGAAGAATCCCGGCTTAGCAAGGGGGCACAAGAAAGAATGCTTCGCCAGTATTTCCCGAAACTTTTTAATGGCTCCAGGTATGCAGAGCGTTTACCGATCGGTAAAGATTCAATTTTAAAAACATTTAGCCCTGCAACACTGACACGGTTCTACAAACAATGGTACCGTCCAAACCTCATGGCTGTGATCGTGGTAGGAGATATTGATCCTGCAGAAGCTGAAAAAAAGATCAAAGCCCATTTTAGCGGATTTAAAAATCCTGCCAATGAAAAACCAAGACCTGCTATCACACCTATTGCAACAAGAACAAAACCTGATGCAATGGTTGTTACCGATGATGAGGCTACTAATTCTATTCTTGAAGTTTTCAATTATATAACTCCCGCCAAAAAAGTAAAAACATGGGCTGACTACCGTGGATCGGTAAAAAAAGAACTCATTAATTCCCTTATCAATGAGCGCCTGCAAGAGTTAACACAAAAGGAAAACCCCCCGTTTGTGTATGGATATACCGGGACAGACCAGTTTATCCGCGGATATGATGCCTTTATTTCTTTCGCTGTGTTAGGAGATAACACTACAAAAGAGGCAATAGACGCATTGCTCGCGGAAACAGAGAGAGCCAGAAAATTCGGCTTCTTGGCAGCTGAATTGGAAAGAACAAAGGCTAACCTTTTGAACGAGGCGGAACAAGCGTTTAAAGAAAAAGATAAAACGCAATCATCTGCTCTTGTTTCAAATTATATCAACAATTATCTTGAAGGGAGTCCTATTCCCGGTGCAGAAAACAGGTATAAGTTTTTGAAACAAGTTTTACCAGGCATCACATTAAATGAGATCAATGAGTCAGCGAAAAAAATGCCGGCAACGACAAATGCTTTTGCCCTGGCTATGGCCCCCACAAAGAGAAAAGATAAACTGCCCTCTGACGATGAACTCGAAAAACAAATAATAGCAGCCTCCAAACAGCAGGTAAAACCGTACGAAGAAAAAGCGGTCGCATCAAGCTTAGTGGAAGGTTCTATGTCGGCAGGAAAAATAGTTTCCGAAACAAAAAATGAAAAGCTTGGTACAACAGATCTTGGTTTAAGCAACGGAGTAACCATTACTGTAAAACCAACAACGTTCAAAAATGACGAGATCTTAATGGATGCCTGGCGCTGGGGAGGCTGGCAGCGCTTTTCACTGGAAGATAAGGACAATGCCAAACACGCCGCCGAATTGGTAAGCATGATGGGAGTAAAGGATATGTCGCCGACTGATCTTCAAAAATTCCTTTCGGGAAAAACGGTAGATGTGATGCCATATATCAATGACCATGAAGAAGGAATACAGGGAAGCAGCAGCACAAAAGATTTTGAGATCTTTCTCCAGCTCGTTAATTTATACTTTACCCGGCCCCGAACAGACCAGGCACTGTTTAATTCTTATGTAACCAAACAAAAAGGCCAGTTGCAATTTTTAAAATCGAATCCAAGATATTTTTTCCAGGACACATTATATAAGATCGCGTATAACAACAATCCCTGGGTCACCTTTTTACCTTCCTCTGCAGAATTTGAAAATTTGAAGCTGGATAAAATAATGACCGACTACAATAAAATTTTCGGGAATGCCGATGGAATGCACTTCACATTTGTCGGCAATATTGATCTGCCTGGCGCAAAATCTTTGTTTGAAAAATATCTCGGTTCGCTCCCTGCTAAACCGGAAGAGCATGCGTTTAAGGACAATGGCGCAAGACCTGTACAGGGTGCTGTATTAGCCAATATCAAAAGAGGAAAAGAGTCACAAAGTATTATCAACGTGCTCTGGTCGGGAGAAACACAATACAGCCGCGAAGAAAATATTGCTTTCAGGGCTCTTATCGACGCTCTTAATATTAAAATAGTTGAAAAGCTAAGGGAAGAAATGAGCGGCATGTATAGTGGAGGATTAAGCGGCTCTATTCAAAAACGTCCGTATGTCCATTATACAGTTACCGCCAACATTCCTTGCGGACCTGAAAATGTTGACAAGCTCACTGACGCTTTGTTCGGGCTAATTAAAAATGCCCAGGAGAACGGAGTTGATCAAAAGGATCTTGACAAAGTAAAGGAGACATGGAAGAAACAGTATAAGGTAAATATGCAAACGAATGATGCCTGGCTGGAAAATCTTTCCAATGCCTTCATTGATCAGAATAATCCTGAAAATATTTTAGACTATGAACAAAAAGTAGATGCACTAACAGTACAGGATCTTCAAAATGCGGCGAAGAAATTTCTGAGTACCTCCAGTTATATAAAAGCAGTTTTATACCCTGAAAGTGCAAAAGTGGAAGAGGGGGTGAAAAAAGCATTTTAGATTTTTACCACAATTAAAAATGAATTCAGACAGGGCTTAATGCCCTGTTTGTTTTTTTAGGCATACCGATTCAGGGAACGTTGTGTACTTTCATGGAAGTAATCAATTCATGGAATACAAATCCCTGTCGCGTTTAATTTACCTCGCAGCCGGTTTACTGGTTGCCCTGTGGTTTTTACACGAAGTACTACAAGTCATCCTTCTTTTATTTTTTGCTATCGTTATTACTATTGTTTTGAATGCTCCCGTTACCTGGCTTGAAGGAAAAAATATTCGCCGTCCTATTGGATCACTAATTGTTTTTTTTACTGTTTTTCTTTGTTTCGCCCTGCTGGGCTGGATGATCGTCCCCAAATTAGTGACACAGGTAAGACTGTTGATCACAAACCTGCCGGCTTACCTGGAAAACCTGAATACGAGAATTGAAAAATGGTTGGGAGAATACGGAGGCGACCGTCAAAGTGCAAAAGATACAGCAAGCGCCATCACAGCTTTGCCGTCTGTTTCGACAATTATCAATAGTGTAGGTCAGTATTCCATCCAGCTATTCCGGAATCTTCTATTGATCATATTTTTCTTTTGCCTGGTGATCTATATGCTCATCAACCCAAGACCATTGCTCGAGTTATATCTTTCCTATTTTTCTGAACGCAAAAAGGACAAGGCTGCAGAGGCATTTTCCTACGCATCGAAAATGACCATCGGTTGGATGTGGTCAAATATAGTTGCCGGCGCTATAAGGGCAGTTATCGTTTGGTTTTTCCTTTATTTTATGGGGATCCCGGGGGTATGGGTTTGGGCCGCAGTTACCTTTTTTGCGGAACTGATCCCCAAAATTGGTTTTTATATTATGGCCGTTCCTCCCATATTGATCGCTTTCTCGATCTCCCCGATCACCGCATTGTGGGTTGCCATATTTTATCTTGGATCGGATGAAATAATCGGGGATTTTATCATCCCCCGCATTCGTTCAAAAACGATGAAGATCCACCCGGTTTTCATCCTGATCATGATCATTGCCATGTCATCAGCCTTTGGTGTTATGGGTGCATTTATTGCTGCACCACTTTCAGCCTTCATAAAAGCATATTATGAAACTTTTTACCGGAAAGAAATTGAACAGGAGAAACATGACAAGAATATTGACCGGATGCTCTATCGCAAATAGTTAAAGGGAATTCAGAACTTAAAATACACAAACAACCTCCCAAAATTTTTGCTGTCATTCTCAATGCGATGGTAAAGGGGTTTAATATGCGGTTGTTGTAAAAAACGTTCCACTTTTTTTCTTAACTGCCCGCTCCCTTTCCCGGGAATAATTTCCACTTCACGAATTCTTTTTTCAATCGCTTCTTCGAAGATCTCGTTCAAAGCCTGGTCAATTGCTTTGCTGTTATTGTAGACGTCATGCAGGTCAAGTTTTAATCTCGCCATAGAAAAGTCTTTAGTAATTTCTAAATTTAGACAAACAAATAGAGAATGAAAATTGCGTACATATTTCTGCTTTTGACTGCAGATTTTGTCTGTCATACTTCATACCCCGATTCGGCAACAATTCTTTGCGACCATGCGAATTGTGAGAACTACATTGATCCTGGCGGGTTGGTTTACAAGTTTACCCGTTCGAGTTACACTTATTTTGGAAAAAGAAGAACGATTGACATTTCTTGTAACGTCAGAAATACTGGAGTCGATACCCTGATCATCTACCGGGGGAATTACAAGATAATTTCGAGGAAGGACAATTTCTTACCTGTGCCATTTGGTTTCGTAAAAAACGGAAAATATTCGGAAATGCCTGATTCAATAAGACTGTCGCCCGGAGATTTTCTCGATTACAATTTCGATTATAGGTCAGAGGACAAAATGACCAGAGAGAACTATGACCAAGCGACTGTTACGGACACTGTTAATTTTGTCCGTATTGAGAAGAACGGTGATACGGAAAAGATACTTAGCGTGATTCGAATTGCAAAATGAATTTAACAACAGAGCAGTCCAGCTCACTTCTTTTAGAAGCGGAAAGATAATGAATGTTGTTTTTTGGTAATATTCTTGTACGTCTTTACCTAAAATAATTTTTATGGCAACGGAACAATATCATGAACCAGCGGAAGAATTAACCCAGGAAACCAGGACGTTTGCACGAATGGTGACATCTTTGATCGAAGAAGCCGAAGCTATTGGCTGGTATGAACAAAGGATCTCGCTTGAAAAAGATAAGCAGGCCAAAGCCATTATGGAAAATGCCCAACAGGAGGAATTCAAACACTTCGGAATGGATCTTGAATTTCTGCTTCGAAGAAAAGAAAAATGGAGAACTGTTTTGCAAAGTATCCTGTTTAAAAAGGGTGATATTGTTGAGTTAGGGGAAAAAGGAGAAGAAAAAATAGATTAACCTGTTTTTGACAATTTTATTCTCACAAGTCGAAAGCCAATTTGCCGGTAACTTCAGTAATTTGCAGCCATGCAGGATTATTTAAGTGGCTTGAATGAAAAACAGAAAGAAGCAGTACTTTATCTCAATGGACCATTGATGATCGTGGCCGGCGCCGGCAGCGGAAAAACAAAAGTTCTCACCACACGCATTGCCCACCTCATGGCAAATGGCGTTGATTCCTTTCACATATTGGCTCTCACTTTTACCAACAAAGCGGCCAAAGAAATGAGAGAGCGGGTGGAAAAGATCCTGGGGAACAATGAAGCCCGCAATTTATACATCGGCACTTTTCATTCCGTATTCGCAAGGATACTCAGGGTTGAAGCAGTGAAGCTGGGGTATCCAAACAATTTTACAATTTATGATACAGATGACGCGAAAGCAGTAGTAAAAACAGTCATCCAGGAATTAAATCTTGACGATAAACATTATAA